>Ga0209098_1000285_pt1 | contig 57755 bp, 43 predicted proteins | sample AD_JPNHW1_MetaG_FD_184429 | JGI IMG/M metagenome (GOLD analysis project Ga0209098, IMG submission 184429) | Active sludge microbial communities of municipal wastewater-treating anaerobic digesters from Japan - AD_JPNHW1_MetaG (SPAdes) (version 2) | ecosystem: Engineered > Bioreactor > Anaerobic...
AGATACTCCGCCTTTGGTTGAGGTGTGGTTACCAACAACCTTTGGCGATCTACCGTGCTTTTTTCAAATCCCTACCTGCGTACCACCCTAAAGCCAGAAGAACCCGAAAAAAGGGGACGGGCCCTCGGGCTCATCGGCATGGTCTTCGGCCTGGCCTTCATAATTGGGCCGATACTGGGCGGCGTGATCCTGCCCTTCGGCTGGCGCTGGCTCTTCTGGATGAACGTGCCGCTCGCCCTCCTCGTAGGCGCGGGGGCAATGGCCCTCCTGCCCGGCCGCGTGCCGGGCCGGCGCAGCGGCTTCGACCTTGCGGGCATGGCCGTCCTCGCCCTCCTCCTCGCTTCCTTCGCCTGGGGAGTGAACCACATCGATACGGCGCGCTTCTTCGCAAGTCTCGTTTCGCCCCAGGCCGGACTGGCCATCCTGGCGGCGATCGCCCTCGCCTTCCCCCTCGCCGCGATCGAGCGGCGGAGCCGGAGCCCCGTGGCGCCCTTCGCCCTCCTCGGTTCGCGGAGGCTCGTGGCGGCAAGCATCGTCAACATCGGCGCGGGCATGGCCGAGGCGAGCCTCGTCTATGTCGCACAACTTGCAATGGCCGCTTTCGGCGTGAGCCCCGCCAGGGGAAGCATCCTCATGCTGCCCCTCGTGGCCGCGATGACGGTCGGAGCGCCCCTTTCCGGCCGCGCCCTCGACCGGGCGGGCCCGCGGCCGGTCATAGCCGCGGGAGCCCTCGTCATGGCGGGAGGCATGCTCTCGCTCGGGCTGTCGGGCACTTCCTTCTTCCTCTTCATCGCCGGACAGGTCCTCGTAGGCCTCGGCCTCTCGGCCATGCTCGGAGCGCCGATCCGCTACCTCTTCCTCGAGGAGTCGAGACCTGAGGATCGCTCGGCGGCCCAGGGCCTCGTCAACCTCGAGTCGAGCACCGGCATGCTCATGGGCGGCGCCGCGATCGGAGCCGTGACCGCTTCCTCGGGCGGCGGCGCCGCGGGCTTCCACGCGGCCTACCTCGTCCTTGCGGGCATATCGGTCCTCCTCTTCCTGGTCACGCCCTTCCTCGGGAAGACCGTGGGCAAAGGCGCCCCCGGGCCCGCTGCGGGTGCTCCAGCAGGCATGCAGGAATAGAAGTCAAGCCGACGGCTGCCCCTGCCTGCCGTGGCGGCCTGAGGCCGTGGCCGGCAGGGCTTGGGACCGACAGGACTTGGGGACAGTCCTTGAGGGTTTTTCCGGCAGGGACCGCGGCGAGGCACCGGCAAGACAGGGACCGGCCGGGGACAGTCCCGCTTGCCGAACCCGGCCAGCTCCGCGCCAAGGGCGGGTCCAGCCAGGTTCGCGACATCAGAAGGTCAGAAAGCAGGCACAACGCCGCCGTTGTAGGTGGCAAGGATGTAGTCCTTGACCTTCTGTGACTGAAGCGCGGCGACCAGGGCCTTGATCGCGGGACTGTCCCCTTCGCCTTTCCTCACGACAATGACATTGGCGTACGGCGAGTTGCCATCCTCGAGGAGAAGGGCATCGCGTACCGGATTGAGGCCGGAGGCAAGGGCATAGTTGCCGTTGATGACGGCAGCGTCCACGTCCTCGAGCGTGCGCGGCAGCTGGGCGGCCTCGAGTTCCTTGAACACGTAACCATGGGGATTCGCCGTCACCTGGGCCGGGCCTGCCTTGAGGCCCGCGTCGGGAGCGAGCGTGATCAGGCCCTTGGCCGCGAGGAGTATGAGGGCCCGTCCCTCGTTCGTGGGATCGTTGGGCAGGGCGATGGTGGCGCCATCAGGCAGCTCCGACGCGGCCTTGTACTTCTTCGAGTAGAGGCCAAGGGGCTCGACATGGATCTTGGCCACCGCCTCGAGCTCGAGCTTGCGGTCGGCACAGAAGGACTCGAGGTAGGGCACGTGCTGGAAAAAATTCGCGTCGAGCTGCTTCTCGGCGAGGGCGATATTGGGCGTGACATAGTCGGTGAACTCGACCACCTCGAGCGTGATGCCCTTGGCCGCCAGGTCGTCCTTGACGAGATTGAGGAGCTCGGCGTGGGGCACGGGAGTGGCGCCGACCTTGAGGGTCTGCGACTTCTTCGCGCAGCCCGAGGCGAGGCTGGCGACGAGGGCCAGGGCTATCAACAACGATACGATGCTGGTCTTTCTCATTACATGCTCCTTGGAAACGATTATGCGGCCGGAGAATAGCTCTCCCTACGGGCTGCCTCTCCGGCGCAGGATGCGGCTGCGCTGGCAACCACCGGCAGAGGACTGTCCCCGACGAGGTATCCTTCCCTGGCAGGCACGGGACCGGTCTTCCGTGCGGCGCCAAGGCAGGAGCCCCTGACGGTTCCAGCCCTGTCCCTGCTAGCGGCTTGCCTTGATGCGCCGCGAGAGGCCTGATCCGAGTAACTGGACGCCTTCGACGAGGACGAGGATGGCGGCCACGGCCGCGATCATCACGTCGGGCCTGAAGCGTTGGTAGCCATAGCGGACCGCGAGGTCCCCGAGGCCGCCGCCGCCGATGGCCCCCGCCATGGCCGAGTAGCCCACGAGGTTGATCACCGTGAGCGTGAGGCCCGACACGAGGGCCGGCGCCGCCTCGGGCACGAGGATGGCGAGCATGATGCGCGCGGGCGTTGTGCCCGACGCGATGGCCGCCTCCACGATGCCTCGATCGACGTCCGCGAGCGCCGACTCCACGATGCGCGCCACGAAGGGCGCTGCGGCGATGGAAAGCGGCACGACGGCCGCCGCCGTCCCGATGCTCGTCCCGATGAGGAAGCGCGAAAGCGGGAAGAGGAGGATCATGAGGATGACGAAGGGGAAGGACCTCAGGCTGTTCACCACCCGGTCGAGGACGGCCCTCAGGCGGGGCCGCTCGTGGAGTCCCCCGGGGCCGATGAGGCAAAGGAGGATGCCGAGAGGGAAGCCGATGAGCGATGCCGCGGCAGTGGAAGCGGCGATCATGGCCACGGTCTCGCCGAGGGGACGGACAAGGAGAAGGAGGAGCTCACGCATCGATCGCCTCCCCTCCCGAAACCAGCCGTCTGGCTTCGGGGCTCGAGGGCGAACGGAAGAGCTCGCCGGCAGGAAGGACCTCGGCCAGGACGCCCTCATCCAGGACGGCTACCCGATCGCAGACCCTGCGCACAACCTCGAGCTGGTGGGTCACCATAACCACGGTGAGGCCGAGCCTGTCCCTGAGCTCCACGATGAGGTCGAGCACCGACCTCGTGGTCTCCGGGTCGAGGGCGCTCGTCGCCTCGTCGCAGAAGAGGATCTCCGGCTCGAGGGACAGGGCTCGCGCGATGGCCACACGCTGGCGCTCGCCGCCTGAGAGGCGCGAGACCGGCCGTAGGGCCTTGTCCGGCAGCCCCACGAGCTCGAGGAGCTCAATGGCACGCTCGCGGATCGCGCGGCTGTCGGCGCGGCCCCTGCAGACTTCGTCGGTCTCGCAGCTTCGGCCCGGGCTCCAGCTCCCGCCTGCCGCCTCGAGGGGAAAGGCGACGTTCCCGAGAGCCGTGCGCGCTGAGAAGAGGTTGAAGGACTGGAAAACCACCCCCACGCGCCGCCTGGCCCTTCTGAGCGCCTCGCCTGAGAGCCCCTGAACGGGACTGTCCCCGTAGAGGACTACGCCCGCGTCAGGTTTCTCGAGGAGGGCCGCGATCCTGAGGAGTGTGGACTTCCCGGCTCCGCTTCTCCCGACAATGCCGAAGACAAGTCCGCGCTCGATATCGAGGGAAACGTCGCTCAAGGCTGGCCGGCCCGCGCTGATCGCGGTTTCCAGGGAAGCCGGAGATCTTTCGCGACCACTGGAGCCAGCTTGCTCGGCATAGCGCTTCCCGAGATGGCGAAGGCTGAGGGCTACTTTGACCGGACTGTCGGAAAGGGGGGAGGAAGGAAGGGAGACTAGTTGGTGAGCGGCCTCGATGGGCCGCTCGGCATGAAACATACGTGTGTCATGGAAGTATCTTGCCTGGGAGGAGCTTTCATGTCAAGTAGCTATAGATAGAATCGGCGAGTGATCCTTTAATTCCTCTTTAAAACAGTTCTCTCTGCATAGAAGTACGGGACCAAACGAGGAATCATGATTCGGCGCGGCGTCAACCCGTAACGCTGCCTGGTGCAGGTTCATGAAGACTTATCCACACGAGCCTCTCATCGAGAATGAAGGCTGTTTCGGATTCGCTCAATCCGAGGGCGAATAGCCCAGGAGGAGCGGCGAGCGCTCCGGGAATATGGGACGCATCCAATCCGCTACCGCATCAAGGATCTCGCGACATCCGACTCGTGCGTGCCAGAGTCCTCCATAAATCCAGTCCATGGGATTCTCAACCTGATTGGCCCTCACCGGATTACCATCTATGTATCCGAAGGCCAGGACCAGTTCGTGGAAGCCCCGGATTATGCGCGAGAAAAAGCGTCCGCCCCAGACATGGCCGCAGGTTCCACATATCCTGTTATAGGTCATGGCGAAAACGCTCATGATCCAGCGCATGATGGCGGAAAGGCTTTCCCCTTTCCCGGGCCGGATTATGAGATGAATATGGTTTCCCATAATGCAGAAATTCTCTATCTGGAAGCGGTATTTCGTCTTCGCCCGCCTTACCACCGCAATGAAGAGCTCTTTCATCGGGGCTTTGCCGAGAATCATCGCCTTGTTGTTAGCGCGCGCCGTGACATGGTAACGCGCCCCCTCTTTCAGTTCGCGTGGCTTTCGCATACAGCCCAAACGCAAAAAGCGACCTGCCCGGATTGAGGTTCACGTTCATTTTCAGGCAAATACTCTGTGGTCCGAGAATGGGGCTAACGTTCCAGCTCCGCCGGACATAAAAGCCCGGATAAACAAGCCCGGATAAACAAGCCCTGTCCCTCATGAAACGCGTAAGATCGAGATACGAGCCCTGTCCCTAAGGCTCTGTCGTCACCAAGGCTCTGTCCCCAAGGCTCTCAATCGCGAATGGTCCCATTGTTGGCGAGCGTGGTTACCGTCAAGGTGTGGCCGTTCTTGTTGATCACGGCCCCTGCCTCGACCGTCAGGGTGTCGACGGTGGAATCGGCGGTCAGGGTCCAGATACTGCCGCTCTTCAGGTTGAGCGTGATGTTGCTGGCCGTCGAGTAGCGGGTGATCGCGCCGGTCAAGGTCTGGTTTGTCGCGTTGAGCGTCACCGTCCCGCCCAGGCTGCCCCACGAGGAATTGATGTTGTCGTCCCCGCTCGAAGCGCTCGTGGCGCGCAGGAGAAGGCCCGAGCCGCCGGCATTGTCGATCGTGACGCTGTCGAGGTTGATCACCGCGGCCGTGTCGCACACCATGAAGACCGGCCCGCTCGATTTGTTGGTCAGCGTCCCTCCCGTCATCGAGAAGGTCCCCGTCCCCGTCGCGGAATCGCCCGAGGTGCTCTGATAGATGATGACGCCCCATTTCCTGCTGCCCGTCAGCGCGCTGTCGGTCACGGTGATGGAGTTCTTTCCTTCGATGGCGGCTGCCTCGGAACCGGAAGCGGATAACGTGCATCCCGTGACCGCGAAGGTTCCGGTGCAATAGATCCCGGGAGAACCGTCTCCCGAGGTAGTGCCGCTCACGTTGGTGGCAGTGACCTTGGGGGCCGTGCCGTCATACCGGTCCGATGCGAGGGCCGCGCAATGCGCTCCCTGCGTCGCGATGGTGGAATCGCTGATCGTCACGGCGCCGCCGTAGGTGGCGTCGACGCCCCTCGACGAGTCGCCTGTCGTGGCGATGGTACAGTCCTTCAGCGTGACGCTCGAACCGGAGCCATAGGCAAAGGCGCCATTGGCGCCTTCCGCCGAGGAGCCCAGGGCGCAGTACCGGAGCGAAATCGCGCCGCCGCCCTTCGCCAGGACGATGGCATTCAAGCCGTAGAAATTGCTGTCGTCGGTGGACGTGGAATCGCCTCCGCTTTTCCTGAGCTGCGCAAAGTCGCTCCCGGAGTTCCCCGTCAGGCTGTAGGCCCCGCCGTCATAGACCATGAGGACAGATTCATCAGAAGAAGCAGCGGCATAGGACTTGCCAGTTTCGGCCACTGTCCCTCCATCCTGTTCATAGGCCGCAGAAGCGGTCGCAACTGCCGAGGTTGAGGGAGAGCTGGAAGCGGGGTTCGAGCAGGCCGTCGGCAGGAAGGCCGCGGCGAGGACGGCGGCTCTCATCCCGTAGGCCTTTCGTCGCGAACGAGGATATGCCTCGCGTCCATCATGCCCATATACGGTTCTGGCCGGTCCGGCCCCTTGTCCGCTATTGCTTTCCACGTAGCCCTCCTCTGGAAAGAACGGGATCATGCGCGTCCCGCATCGATGGCTGTGCAGAGATAAAGAAAGGAAGGGCATGGTCTGGTTACGCCGGGAAGCCGCGCTGGCGGCGCATTTTCGATCGTGGCCATTTCATATGCATTATGTTGATCCGGAACGGCGATTTCCTGCGCATCCCTGCGCAAGAAGTGACGGGACGGCAGCGGGAAACGATATCATGAAAAAGCCCCTCCCCGGTTTCCCGGAAGAGGGGCCTTCGCGTTGGCTGATTTCACCTTTTCGCGGGCGCGGGGCCTTTGGAAAGGTGGGGCGCGGGGAGGAAAACCTTTCGTCACAATTGAAAGGTTTGCCTCCCCGGCTTTCTGCTACATCGGGTTGGAACCGACGATGGTGATGCGTCCCTTGACCACGGGGTTGACGGGGGCGCCGAGGCTCTGGAGGTAGGCGACGAAGGCATCGCGCATCCAGATGGAGGAGTCGTACTTGTTCGTGGCGTTCTTGAAGACGACGTAGCCGTCGCCGCCCGCCGCGTGGTAGGAGTCGGTGGCGATCACATAGTCCTTGTTCGGGTCGATGGGCTTGCCGCCGATGAGGATGTTCTCGCAGACCTTCTTGTCATAGTTGATCGTGAAGCTGACGCCGTCGGAGACCTGGGGGAAGGCGCCGGCACCCTGCTTGATCGTGGCCATGTAATCGAAGAGGGCCTGGACGTCCGTGCCCTTGAGGGTGACGACGAACATCGTGTTGTCGAAGGGGAGGATCGCGTAGACGTCCTTCATGAGGATGCTGCCCGCGGGAAGGTCGGTCCTGATGGTGCCGCCTACGACGAAGCCGAAGTCCGGGTTCATGGCGCGCATGGACCACTTGAAGGAGTCCGCGACGAGGTCGCCGAGGGCGGTCTCCGCCTTGCGGGCGGCCTTGTCCGTGTTGGGGAAGATGGCGCTGATCTGGACGCCGATGGGCCCGCCCAAGATGCGGTCGGTCTTGTACTGGTACTCCATGAGGGTCGTGTAGACGACGGGGTTCTGGTCGAACTGGGGGCCGACGGGCTGGTAGGTCGTCGAGCCGTCCGCATTCTTCACGGCCTTGTTGTCATTGATCGTGATGGCCTGCCACTGGAAGGTGATGGTCTTCTTGTCCTTGCTGACGGTCATGATGCCCTTGCCGACGTTGAGGCCCCACTGGTAGGCCTGGACGATGGGGACCATCTTGCCGTCGGGCGCCTTCTCCATGACGGGGGCGGTGAGCTGGGTGTGGCTGTGGCCGTCGACGATGAGGTCGATGCCGGCAACCTGGGCGGCGAGGGCGCGGGAACCGGCCTTGTTGTCGCCGTAGATGCCCATGTGGGTGAGGGCGATGACGACGTCGCACTTCTGCTTGCCGCGGAGCTCGGCGACCATGGCCTTGGCGGTGGCGATCTCGTCAAGGAACTGGATGCCCTTGATGTTGTCCGGGGTGCCGATGGTCTTGGTCTCGAGGGTGGTGAGGGCGAAGATGCCGACCTTGACGTTGCCGTAGGTCTTGATGACGTAGGGGGCGTCGGCGAAGTACTTGCCGTCGGCCGTCTTCACGTTGGCGGAGATGATGGGGAAGTCCGCCAGGGCCTTCTGGGCGGCGAAGACGCTGTTCGCGTTGTCGAACTCGTGGTTGCCGACCGCGACGGCGTCAACCTGCATGAGGTTGTAGCCGACGATCATGGGCTCGGCGCCGAAGAAATCGGACTGGGGCATGCCCGTGTCGTAGTCGCCCGCGTCGAGGACGAGGACGTTGTCGAACTCGGACCTGGTCTGGCCGACGAGGGTGGTGATGGCCGGAAGGCCCGAAACGCCCACGGCGCCATGGTCGGCGTAGGGCAGGGCATGGCCATGCAGGTCATTGAAGTGGATGATAGCGATCTGGGTATCGCCGGGGGCCGCGAAGCCCATCATCGCTACGAGGGCGATGAGGACGAGGGCCATGAAACCTTTCTTCATGAATTCCTCCTTGTATCGGATGCAATAACAGAAAAAGAGTCTAGCGCCACAGTGTAGTGTTAGGCAAGAGAGACTATTTCTAGAAATGAAATGGATGTATCGATCGGGAAAAACGCGGAAGGAGAAAAAGCGTAGCATTGCCTGGACAACGACTTGATAAACCGGTTTATTATAGTATACTAGGAGTCATGCGCATGACTCGTTCCTCGGGGATACTCTTCCATCCAACCTCCCTTCCCGGCCCCTACGGCATTGGAGACCTTGGCCCGTCCGCCTACGGCTTCATCGCCCGCCTCGCGGAAGCCGGACAACGCATCTGGCAGGTTCTGCCCCTCGGCCCGACGGGCTACGGCGACTCCCCCTATGCGCCCTTTTCTACCTTCGCAGGCAACGAATTGCTCATCAGTCCTGATCTCCTCGCCGGGGAAGGCCTCATCGAAAAGGCCGAACTCAGGGACAGTCCCGCTTTCCCTGCCGACCGGGTCGACTACGGCAAGGTGATCGCCTGGAAACGCCCCCTCCTCGACAAGGCGGCAAGGCGTTTCCTGGCCGGGGCCAGCCCCGAGCGCAAGCGGGCCTTCGAGGCCTTCAGGAAGCGTGAAGCCGCCTGGCTCGACGATTACGCGCTCTTCATGGCCATCAAGGCGGACTACGACGAAAGAGCCAGGCGCGAAAGTCGCGCGGGGGCGCGTTGGAACAACTACTGGCCGCAGGACCTGGCCCTGCGGGAGGGACAGTCCTTCAAGAAAGAGTCCGAAAGGCGTTCCGAGGCGATCGAGCGCATCGAAATCCTCCAGTTCATCTTTGACGAAGAATGGAAAGCCCTAAAGTCGGCAGCAAACAAGGCAGGCATTCTGATCCTCGGCGACCTCCCCATCTTCGTGGCCGAGGATTCCGCCGATGTATGGACCCACCGGGAGCTCTTCCTCCTCGACAAGCATGGCAGACCTACGGAGGTAGCCGGCGTTCCGCCAGATTACTTCAGCGCCGATGGCCAGCTCTGGGGCAATCCCCTCTACGACTGGAACGCAAACAAGCGGACAGGCTTCGAATGGTGGCGGGCGCGGATGAAGGCAGCCCTGTCCCGCTACGATGCCCTCCGCGTGGACCACTTCAGGGGCTTCGAGGCCTACTGGGCAGTTCCCGCCGGAGAAACCACGGCGAGGAAGGGACAGTGGCGAAAGGCGCCCGGCGAGGTCCTCTTCTCCGCCATCCGCAAGGATCTCGGACCGGAAATGCCCGTGGTCGCCGAGGATCTCGGTTTCATCACCGATGAAGTGAGGAGGCTCCGGGACGACTTCGGCCTCCCCGGCATGCGGGTGCTGCAGTTCGCCTTCGATGCGGCGGAAAGCGGGACCGCCTTCGACCCGAAAAACGGCTTCCTCCCGCACAACTATGTCGAACGCTGCGTCGTCTACACAGGGACCCATGACAACGACACCCTCGAGGGCTGGGTCTCGCACGCAAGCAAGGACGAGGTCGCCTACCTCGAGAGCTACCTCGGCTACAATCCCGTAAGCCATTCCTGGGCCCTCGTCGCGGAGGCCTGGAAATCCTGCGCGGCCTGGGCCATCGCCCCCCTCCAGGACATCCTCGGCCTTGGGTCGGAAGCGCGCATGAACACGCCCTCGACCCTGGGCGGCAACTGGGCCTGGCGCCTCGGCGAGGACGAGTTCGATTCGAAGACCGCATCCCGCCTCGCCAGGCTTTCGCATCTATATGGAAGGAACCTCGAACCGTAGTTCGGATATCGCGGCACGGGCTCGCCGCGGGAAGCCCGCCATGGCCGCCGCCGGCTCTCGGGCCAGGAGGAAAAAGCGATTATAAGCGATTCCTCGACTGGAAGCGGCTCCGGTTCCCATGATAAAAAAGAGCGTGCGCCTCCATCGAATGACGAGGTCGCCACCCAACCATAGCGAAAAGAAAGAGGATACAGTGCCCGATTGCGCTCGACTGGCCCACTAGTTCCCGTCTCACGGAACTGGCAACGCACAGGTCCATGCAGGGATCCGATGCGCCCCCAGGGATTCCCCGCGCGGGGCACCGGGGTGCAATGATTTCGCATAACCTGTGACTGGCATGCGGCACGGGCCCTCCGGGTCCGAGGCCGCCGGTCGAGTCCCGCGGAGTACCCGTCAAAGGGGAACCGCGGGCATACAGGCAGGCACTACATGTCACTCATCCATGCCGAGGATCTCGGCATATCCTTTGGATCTTCCGACCTCTTCAGGGGAATCGGGTTCTCGATAGCCCGCGGCGAACGCATCGGCCTCATTGGGCCCAATGGCTGCGGCAAGACCTCCCTCCTCCGCGTCATCGCCGGAGAACTGGAGCCGACCTGGGGCTCCTGCGCGCGGGTCCGCGGGCTCAGGACGGGCTGGCTCAGGCAGGAAGGAATGGCGGCCTGGCTCGCGGGAGTCCCGCAGCTCGCAGCTCCGTCCCCGGCCATGGGTACGCCGGAGGCAGCCCGGGGGCCGAATCTCCTCGATCTCATGCTCGGGGCCTTCTCGGGCCTCATGGCCCAGGAAGCCAGGATCCGTTCCCTGGAGGAAGGGCTCGGCGGTGCAAGCACCTCGGAACTCTCGCGCTATGGGACCGAGCTCGATGCCTTCGAACGGGAAGGAGGCTATCGATACCGCGATCGGACGGAGCGCGTCCTATCGGGACTCGGCTTCAAGGCTGAACGTTGGGACATGCCAGCCTCGACGCTCTCGGGAGGCGAGGCCATACGGGCCGCCCTGGGCCGTCTCCTTCTCGAAGACCCTGCCCTCCTCGTCCTCGACGAGCCGACAAACCACCTCGACGCCGGGACCATCGGTTGGCTCGAAGACGAGCTCGCCTCGCGCGAAGGCGCCCTCCTTGTCGTGAGTCACGACCGTCGCTTCCTTGACCGCGTGGCTACCTCGATCTGGGAACTCGGGAACGGCAGACTCGAGGAATACCGAGGCGGCTACTCTGACTACCTGCGCCAGAGGAATGAGAGGAGGCTCGCCTACCTCCGCCTCTTCTCCGAGGAGAAGGAGAGGCTCCTCGCCGATGCCGATTTCGTGACAGCGAACATCGCCAGGGCAACTACCTCGGCCCGGGCCTTTGGCCTCCTCAGGCGCATCTCGAGCGATCTCGAAGTGGTAGATCGCCATGGCATCGAGGCGCTGCGGTCGGGCAAAGTCCTCCTCGAACTGGGCGTGGGAAGGGTCCATGTCCTTTCGATCAGCGAGGCGCGGCGAAGGATCAATGCGCTCGAACCTGACGAGACCAAGACGAGGACGGCCAGGCTCGCCCTGCCGCCGGCCTCCCCCTGCGGGGACAGACCTGTGATTGCGCGACACCTCGTAATCGGGCATGAGGACTGTCCCCTGGCCATGGCCGAGCGCCTCGAGCTGAGGCAGGGCGAGCGCCTCGCCATTATCGGTCCGAACGGTTGCGGCAAGACGACCCTGCTCAAGGCCCTTGTCGAAGGCAGTTGCCTCCTGGAAGGAACAGTCGAATGGGATTCGAGGGCGAGGATTGGCTGGTTCGATCAGGTCCGGCAGGGGACAGACCCGAAAAAACGCCTCATCGACCTCGTCGGCGAAGCCGGAGACCTGGGCGAGAGGGAAGCCCGGTCGGTCCTGGCTCGATGGGCCTTTCCCGGCGAGGCGGCATTCAAAAAGGCGGGGGAACTCTCGGGCGGAGAAAAGGCACGCCTTGAGCTCGCCCTTTTCAGCCTCCGCGGAAACAATATCCTCGTCCTCGATGAGCCGACCAATCACCTGGATCTTGCAACGCGCGAAGCCCTCCAGGAATGCCTGACGGCCTGGCCGGGGACAGTCCTCTTCGTTTCGCACGACCGCTGGTTCGTCGAAGCGACGGCCACAAGGATCCTTGCCATCGAGGACGGGGTCGTTTCGGAGAAACGATGAGTCCCACGACACCTATGCCGCTTCCGCAGCCCTGTCCCCCCGGGCTATACTCGGCCGATGCCGCACCTCGCTGTAACGCTGGGGCTTTCCGCCCTGCCCGCAGTCCTCCTTCTCTGGTATTTCTACCGCCGTGACCGGAAGCGGCCCGAGCCGCTGGGACTGATCGGCAAAAGCGTCCTCTACGGCTTCCTCGCCGTAATGCCTGCTGCGGCCCTGGAGCTGGGGCTCGACCAGCTGCCCATCCCGCAGACGGCCTTCGTCCAGGCTTTCCTCGTGGCAGCCCTCGTCGAGGAGTCGGTGAAACTCTTCTTCGTCAAGCGATACCTTTTCAAGCGACCCGAGTTCGACGAACGCGCGGACGGCATCGTCTATGCCATCTGCGTGAGCCTCGGCTTCGCCTTCGTGGAAAACTTCCTCTATGGCTACAAGGACGTCCGCATCCTCTTCCTCCGAGGAGTCACGGCCGTACCCCTCCATGCCATAGCGACGGGCGTCATGGGATACTACCTCGGCATTGCCAAGATCGAGGGCTTGCGCGATGGCAGGCCAAGGCTGGCCGGCGCCTGGAAGAAGGGCCTTGCCTGGGCCATCATCATTCACGGGACCTACGATTTTTGCCTCTTCACGGGCGGCTTCGTGAGCCTCCTCGTCTTCCCCCTTCTCATAGCGGGCTGGCTCGTCCTCAACCGGATCTATAAACGGGCACTCGCCGAGGACGACGCCGACCCGCGCCTCTCTCCTTCTCAAGGCTTCCCGGACTCGCTAGTATAAGGAACCATACCGATAATCAAGTGCGGAGCTTCCGCCGATCACGAGCCTCGAGCCCTGATGCTGGGCGCGGCCTGTACCTGGAGAATCTTGCATGAAGCCACGTTCCATAGCTGCCGTCGCAGTCGGAGCCCTCCTTGTGGGGACAGCCCTCCTCATCATCCCCGTCAAGGCGATGGCCACAGGTACCCCAGCCGAGGATCCCGAGGCGGCAGCCCTTTCCTCTGCCTTGGCCGGCGGTGACTTCCTCGCAGGCTACGATACGGGCCTCTATCGCGTGCGCAAGGACGGCTCGGGGACAGAGCCGCTCTGGACCGGCGGCGAAGTGCGCAAGATCGTGAAGGCGACCTCGGGCTGGTACTTCCTCACAGGCAAGGGCGTCCTTTTCAGTGCCGACCTCGCCAGCTTCGAGGACCGCTCGGCCGGCCTTCCTGTAAAGACGTACAAGCTAGTGAAGAGCGGGACCAAGGAATTCCTCCGCGAAGCCCAGGACCTCAAGGATCTCGAACTCGATCCCTCCAATTCCGCCCGTCTCCTCACCTGCACGAAAGACGAGGTTTACCTCTCCGAAAATGGCGGAAAGGACTGGCGGAGCCTCGGCCAGCCCGTGCCGACGACGGGCCTCAAGGCCGTGGCCTTCGGTCCCCTGCCGGGTTCCACAGAGATCGGGGCCTGGGCCTCGCATCCAATAAAAGGGCTCTTCGTCCGCAAGCTCGGCGCGTCTTCCGCGTCAGGAGCCTGGATGGCTGTGGCCGCAGGTCTCGCAGCCATTCCCGGTACGACGAGCATGGAAGAGGTCTCGGATCTCGCCATGGCGTTCCCCCCAGCCGCGGGCGGGACTGTCCCCTCCGCGGCTGCCGGGACCGTGGCTACAGGGACTGTCCCCGCGGCAAGCAGCGCGGGCGGTTTCTGGGCGGCGAACAGCTTCCTGCCCCGTATCTACCACTGGCAGCCCGAGGCAAAGGCCTTCAAACAGGCCTGGAGCGGGGGACAGGGCGAAGGCACGGCTGAATCCCTGGACTGCCTGCCCGATGGTAGCCTTCGCTTCGTCACCTACGGCGCGGTCAAGCGGCTCGACTCGACGACCGGGCTTGCGGCCAACGACGGCTACGCCTCGCGAGCCCTGTCCCTCGCGCTGGGCGCCGCCCCCGAATGGCAGCTCCTCGCCCTGTCCTTCCCCGAGCGGAATGGCAGCGGGCCCCTGAGGCAGTCATCGCTCTCGGAGCTTTGGCTTTATTCCTTCCGGGACCGCAAGCCCTATCGCGCCGCTGCCGAGAACCACAACGGCCTCTACCTTGCGACAGGCTTCATGGTCCATCCCGACACGCGGGCGAAGTACTTCTCGCTCATGAAGGACCGCCGACTCGATTCAGTCGTAGTCGACATGAAGGACGATTTCGGGCGCCTCCGCTTCGAGCCCCGGGACCCCCTCCTCAGGAAGATGGGCAAGACTTCGAGCCCCATGGACATCGAGGCCTTCGTGGCCGAAGCCAAGGCAAAGGGAGTCTGGCTCGTGGCCCGCGTCGTGGTCTTCAAGGACCAGGTCGTCTACGACTATGCGGGCAACAGGTACGCGGTCTGGGATGCGAAGGCGAAGGCGCCATGGCAGGGCTACAACATCGTCAAGGCGCCGGCCCCGGCCGCCGCTCCCACGGCCCCGCCCTCTGGAGCGCCGAATCCCTACGGCCCCGCCGCTCCCTCCGCTACGGCGCCGGCTCCGGCCCCCGCGCAGGCCTGGGTACGGGAGCCCATCAAGGAATACTGGGTCGATCCCTATTGCGAGGATGTCTGGGCCTACAACGTCGCCATCGCCAACGAGATCATCGCGCGCGGCTTCGACGAGGTGCAGTTCGACTACATCCGCTTCCCGACCGACGGCGCCAACATCGACGATGCGGGCTTCCGCTGGCGCGACGCCGGCATGGACAAGGAGAGCGCCCTCGCCTCCTTCCTGCGTTATGCGCGCGAGAACATCAAGGCTCCCATCAGCATCGACATCTACGGAGCCAATGGCTGGTTCCGATCGGGCGTCCGCACGGGCCAGGACGTCGAGCTCCTCGCGAAGTATGTCGACGTCATCTGCCCGATGTACTATCCCTCGCACTTCGAGCAGGGCTTCCTCGCCCAGCCGCCCGCCTCCGACCGCCCCTACCGCATCTACAGGACCGGCACCTTCCGCACGAGCGTGATCTCCCGCGGGCGCATCGTCGTGCGTCCCTACGTGCAGGCCTTCTACATGAACGTGAGCTACGACCGGGTCTGGTACAACCTCGACTACGTGAAGCGCGAGGTGGCAGGCGTCAGGGACTCGCTCAACCTGGGCATGACCTTCTGGAACAACTCGGGCCGCTACGACGACATCCCCATCCTCGAGTTCGGTCCCGACGGACGCCTCTCAGGCCCGGGCCTCCCGGCGACTGCGGCCAAGCCACAGGCCGCGGCCTCGACGGCGCAAGCGCCCGCGGCGGGGACGCCCCAGGCCTCGGCCCAGTCGACAGGTGCTGCGCCGGCTGCCCCGGTCCCCGAGGGAATCCTCGACTAGTCCCATAGGTTGACCGACTCCGTCGGGGAGTTCTACACTTTCCCCAACGGAGTACACATGACCAGCAAGACAAGACTCTCGTTCTTTTTGGCTTCCATCGGGGCCGCCATCGCGGTGGCGGCCTTCCTTATCTGGCTCCTCGGCCTCGAGGGTTCGAGGGGCCTTGGCGCCTGGGGCTGGAACAGGATCTATATAGCGATCGCAGTCGCTGGCGTCCTCCCCCTCGTCCTTTCCCTCATCACCCTGTTCTGGCGAAAGACGGAGATGGCGAAGCCGGCCACGGTCATTGGCATCGTGGCCATCGTCCTCTCGGTCATCGTGAGCGCGGGCATACTCATCACGTGGGGAGAAATCGTCACCAGGGCCCACAGGGTCTCGAAGCCCGTCCCCGCCCTCAACCTCGTCGATCCCTCGAAGGGCATACTTCCCGCTGGTCCCGTGGACGAGTCGGGCCAGCAGGTCCTGAGGATTTCCCTTTCTTCCGATCCGCACTGGAGTGCTGATACGGCGAATGCCGAGGCGCGGAGCGCCATCCTCAGGGCGATCTATCGCGAGGAGCCGCGGCGCGATGCCTTCTTCATCCTCGGCGACAACGTCCAGATGGGCATGAACGATGCCGAGTGGAAGGCCGAGGCCATGGAGCTCTCCTCGGCGCTGGGCAGCATCCCCATCCGCCCCCTCCTCGGCAACCATGACGCGATCATAGACGGCCAGTACCACTACAAGGCCTACTTCTTCCCGCCCCGGCTTTCGAGCGATTCCGGCTCGCCCTATTATTATTCCATCGATGCGGGTCCGGCCGTCATCGTCGTCCTCGACCTGCTCTGGGGCGCCGAGGAATTCGGCGCGAAGCAGCGTAGCTGGCTCGAGAAGACCCTCGCCGCCATCCCTTCGGGCAAACGCATCATCGTGCTCTCGCACTGCTTCTTCGCGAGCTCCGGCTACATGGACGGCGCCTATCCCTGGTACGACCACAAGGGCATGCTCGACAAGGTCGCGCCCATCCTCGAGAAGCACAGGGTCGACCTCGTGGTGCAGGGCCACAACCACTACATGGAGCTCCTCGAGCGGAACGGCATCACCTACGCGACGATCGGCGTCATGGGCGGCAAGCCCGATCCCGAGCCGACCCATGTCTCGCCCTGGTCGAAGTGGTTCCTCCAGGGAAGCTACGGCTGGCTCGATCTCGACGTGACGGCGAAGGGCATAACGCTGAACTTCCGCGACACCACGAACGCGGTCGTGCATTCGGCCTACGTGCCGGCGACGCGGTAGGCAAGGACCGGGTAGCCGATTTCATTGGAGCCCCAAGGAACCGTTCCCATGCGGTTCAGGGCGGGGCCTGTCAAAGGAAAACAGCCACGGGGCGCTTCGCGCCGTGGCTGTTTTCTTTTGACACCCGCCGCGATGCAACGCAAGCGCGGCGATTACCGGGTTCAACCATCGAAAGCCTCCATCCAACGCGGCCATCGCGTCGTCAGGATGGAGGCTAAAGGGGGCGGCCTGGAAGATGGCTTTACCGAACCGCGCATGCCATTTAGAATGGTTCATTACCGATCATGAAAGGAGGCGGCCATGCAGCGCATGAGGACGCCCCGATCCATGATCCGCGGCCAGGCCGCGTGAAGGCCCGAGCCGCTTCAGCATAAAGACCGCCCGCGGGCTTGCGCCTGCGGGCGGTCGTTTCCATATCGCGGGGCGAAGGTCCGGCCAGCCTATCTGGCCAGCGCGCGCTCGACCGCCTTCTTGAGGGCCATGCTGCTGTAGGTGGCTCCCGAGACGGAATCCACGTCGATCTTTTGCTGTTCGACAATCGCGGCGAGGACGGCCTCGGCGGGCTTGCCCTTGCCGTTCCGGTGCTCGAGGAGGTCGATCTTCGTGATCCTGCCGCCCGAGACCTGCACGTCCAGCTTGACGCGGATAGGGGCCACGGCGTACTCGCCGCGATAGACGCCGTCGGCGACGGTGCTCAAGTCCACCTTGCCGACCGGCGCGGCGGCGAGGGCCGCGAGGTTCCGGTTCATCACCTTGACCGCGACGGACATGGAGATGACGAGGACAGCGACCACCGCGAGGAAAACGAGGATAACCTTCCGCGCCTTCATGGACTCCTCCAGTATCAGTACCCGAGCTCCTCGCCTACCACGATGACCGTGAAGTCGGAGAGGCCGGGCTTGCGCTTGAGGATCTGGTAGGCGCGGCAGATGCGTGCCGGGCCCTGGCAGTCCATGCACTGGCCGGACTTCACGCAGGGATTGGGCCGCTCGAGGCGCTTGTTGTTCATGGGCGAGGCGCGGAGCTCGAGTCGGTCGAAGGCCGCGTCGAGGTCGAGGACGATCTTGTTGATGCCGACCACCACGACGGTCTTTGCGGGACCGAAGGTGAGAGCTGCCACGCGGTTGCCGTTGCCGTCGACGTTGACGATCTCGCCGTCGAGGGTGACGGCGTTCGAGCTCGAGAGGAAGAGGTCGCAGGTGAGCTGCGACCGGAGGATGGCGAGCTTCTGCTCGGGCGGGAGTCCCGGCACGTTGTGGTCGAGGATCTCGGCGCCGAGGGACTTGGCGCGCTCGGGAGCGCCGATGGCCTTGAGGGTCATGGAGCCTCCGAAGCCAATCTTCATTCCGGGCTTCACGAGCGAAGCGATATAATCGAGGGCCTCGGCACCGGTCGGGACATAGATGGCGTTGAAGTCGTTCTTCTTCAGGGCCTCGCAGGCCGCCTTGCCCACGGTTGATGCATGCCACTCTTCTACGGGATTCATGTCCGCCTCCTTGCAGTTCGCCATGCGGCGACGCGACAATGATAGACGGTTGGGCAAGTGGCTGTAAAGCGCGGCCTCAAAGGAGCGTCGATGAAGGTCTTCATGATAGGCGGCACGGGTTTCCTCGGGTGGCATACGCTGCGTGAGCTCGTCGCGAGGGGGCACACGGTATCGACGCTCGCCCTGCCGCCGCTTCCGGCCCCGGGCATCATGCCGGAAGGCGCCGAGGTCAGGCTGGGCAACGCCTTCACGATGGGCGATACCGAGCTCCTCGGCCTCATGGAGGGCTGCGAGGGCTTCATGTACGCGGCGGGCCTCGACGACCGCGTCATTCTCCCGAAGCCTGCCTACCCGAAATTCCGCGAGGCCAACGTCGACCAGTGCCTGCGACTCCTCGGCCTCGCGCGCAGGGCCGGCGTCAGGCGCGCCGTGGTCTACGGCTCCTACTTCACCCACTTCGACCGCGAATGGCCCGAGCTCCGCCTCGCCGAACGGCACTGCTACATCAGGAGCAGGAAGGAACAGCGCGAGGCGGTGCTCGCGCAGTCGGACGCCGGCTTCGAGACCATGGTTCTCGAGCTGCCCTATATCTTCGGGACGATGCCCGGCCGCAAGCCGCTCTGGACCTTCCTCCTCGACATCCTGAAGAACGAATTCGGCGCTACGGTCTTCTATCCCAAACGCCGCGGAGGGACGGCCATGGTGACGGTCGGACAGGTAGCGAAGGCGGCGGCCGGAGCGCTGGAGCGCGGCCGAGGGGGACAGTCCTACCCCATAGGCGGCGAGAACATGGCCTGGGCCGAGTTCATTCCACTTCTTCTCGAGTCGATGGGAGAACGCAAGAAGGTCGTCCACCTTCCCAAGCCCCTCTACGAGCTCGGCAACCTCAAGCGCGAGCGGGACCTCGCCGCCCAGGGCAAGGAGGGCGGCCTTGATCTCGTGCGCCTCGCGGACATCATGTACCGAGAGGCCTACATCGACCCGAGGCCGGCCATGGAGGAGCTGGGCTACGGGCCCGAGGATGTAAGGACCGCGATCCGGGAGACAGTGGCTGCCTGCCTCGCGCCCTGAAAGCCGGCGGCGGTTTTTCCATGGAGCAGGACAGGGTTACGGTTGATGGATGGAAGCGCCGGCTGGCGTCCCCTTGAAGCCCATGTCCGTCCGTGCTAGAGTCCAGCCGGGCGCCAAGCCCGCGATCCAGCCACTTCGGGAGCCTCAATGATGATAGCCGGAATCAGCATAGGTCTCTTGGTAGTCCTCGGCCTCGTGCTGGGCTCGGAATTCGTGAATGGATGGACCGACGCGCCGAACTCCATAGCCACCGTCGTCTCCACCAGGGTCATGAGCCCCCGTGCCGCGGTCATCATGGCGGTGAGCTTCAACTTCCTCGGCGTCCTCCTCATGGGCACCGCGGTCGCGAGCACGATAGGCTCCATCATCAAGCTTTCCCCCGGACCGGAGGCCCTCGCCGTCCTCGGCGCGGCCCAGCTCGGCATCATCATCTGGGGCGTCGTGGCCTGGCGCTTCGGCATTCCCACGAGCGAGAGCCATGCCCTCATCGCGGGCCTCACCGGGGCCGGCCTTGCCTGTTCCGCGGGCAGCACGGTCATCGGTACGGACGCGGTGAACTGGGCAGCCTGGGTCAAGGTCCTCGAAGGACTCGGCATCTCCTCCATCCTCGGCTTCGGCCTCGGCTACATCGTGTCAGGAATTGTCACCTTCCTCTTCCGCAACGTGAAACGCTCCGCCGCCAACTGGTTCTTCGCCCGTGCCCAGATCGTCTCGGCCTGCGCCATGGCCTTCAGCCACGGCTCCCAGGACGGGCAGAAGTTCATGGGCGTCTTCACCATGGCAATGGTCTTCGCCAACATGCTGGCCCTGGGCCCCGGGGGAGCCCTCCAGATCCCCATCTGGGTCATGATCCTCTGCTCCCTCGTGATGGCCGTGGGCACCTCGATCGGCGGCTACCGCATCATCAAGACCATGGGCATGGACATGGTCAAGCTCGAGAAGTACCAGGGCTTCTCGGCGGAAGTCACCGCCTCGCTCTGCCTCCTCGTGTCCTCCAGCTTCGGCATCCCGGTCTCCACCACGCACACGAAGACGACGGCCATCATGGGCGTCGGGGCCCAGAAGGGCCTTCGCTACGTCAACTGGGGCATCGTCAAGGAGATGTTCGTCGCCTGGTTCCTCACCTTCCCGATCTGCGCCATCATCGGCTTCGGGATGACCAAGCTGTTCCTGCTTTTCATGTGACCTGAACGAGCGCCGCACGGCACGCCCTTCCGGCGTTCCCGGCGCCATGTCCGCCCGAGGAGGTATCGCCATGTTCAAGCTGACGCACAAGGAAGAAGACTACTACGCGATGTTCGGAGAGCTCGCTGACTTCGCCGTCCAGGGCGCCGCGCGGCTCAGCGTCCTTGTCAACGACTACCGAGACCTCCCCGCCGCGATAGCCGACATCGAGCGCATCGAGCACGGGGCCGACGAGCGCGTCCACGCCATCAACGACCAGCTCAACCGCTCCTTCATCACCCCCATCGACCGCGAGGACATCTTCATCGTCGCCAAGAAGCTCGATCGCATCATCGACATCATGGACTCCACGGTCCAGCGCTTCACCATGTACAACGTCACCGAGGTGGCCGAGGACGCCAAGGTCCTCGTGGCGCACATCGTCAAGACAGTCGCCGCGATAGCCGACCTCGTCTCCCACCTCAAGGCCCACAAGCCCGAGCTCTTCAATCTCGCGGCCAAGCAGGTGGACAAGCTCGAGGACGAGGGCGACGACATCTACCGCGCGGCCATGCGCCGCCTCTTCACGGACTCGACGAACGCCATCGAGGTCATCAAGTGGAAGGAGATCTACGAGATGCTCGAGAAGACGATCGACGCCTGCGAGGACGCGGCCGGCATCCTGCACGGGGTGGTGGTCAAGAACTCCTAGAGCGACACCGCGGCCGTAGGCGGCTAGATGATGCCGAGCTCGGTCGCGCGCCTGAGCGCCTCTACGCGGCGGTGCACGCCGAGCTTCCCGTAGACTGACTTGACGTGGCTACGCACCGTACTGGGCGCCACGAAGCTCCGTCCGGCTATCTCGTCCGCCGTGAGCCCGTCCCCGAGGAGCTTCAGCACCTCGATCTCGCGCGGCGAAAGCGCGAGTGTTGCTGCGTCGCTCAACGCGGCTCCGGACGCACGCTGCGACCTGAGCTTCCCGGCGCGCCGAGCAGCATTGGCTTCGTAGGCCTCGAGGAGGCGCGCCACGAAGGGATCCGGCCGCGCTTCCTGCCGCTCGCGGAGGAGCTCCGCCACGCCCTCGCCACGTCGGATGATCCGCCGCACGTAACAGCGCGGGCCAGCTATCGCAAGCGCCTTGTCGAGCCATGCATGGGCCTCTTCGCGCTCGCCCCTCGCCTTCGAGGCCAGGGCCCGCAGGACGTATCCTTCCGCCAGCCTGGGCAGGAGCCCACGGGCCCCGGCCTTCTCGTTCATCTGGTCGATATAGGGCAGGGCCTCCGCCGGCCGCCTGCGGAGAATGAGCCAATAGGCGAGGGTATAGGTCCCTTCGAAGGTCTTGATGGGCTGGGGCTGCGAGCAGAACGCGTCGGCGCCCGCGCGGTTTCCCCGCTCCATTTCTATATAGGCGACCGTGTCGTCGATGTTGAGCTTGTGCCAGGTGGAGACCGTCTCGAGGCACGATGTGCGATCGAGAAGCTCGAGCGCTGACTCGGCGTCGCCCGACGCCGCGAGCGCGTACGCGAGGGCGATCTCGGCGGAGACCAGGCTGTCGGCCTGGCCCCAGCGCCTGCAGAGCTCCAGCCCCGTCCGCGCGGCATCGATACAGGCCGCCGTCTGGTCGCGTTCGTATTCCACGTTGGCGAGGATCACGTATACATCGCCTATCGCGGGATAGCGCTCGGCTCCGGGCTCGGCGATCATGGCGGCGCAGAGCGCCTTTGCCTTGTCGAGATCGCCGAGGGAGTGCCAGAGGTTCGCGAGGCCCGATGCGGCGAGATAGCGGACATGGCGGATCCCGGCCCGGCGTGACAGCTCGATGGCCCGTTCGAAGGCCTCGATGGACAGCGAATCCGCGGTCTGCATGTAGAGCGCGTTGGCGAGGGTCATCTCCGCATGGCAGCGAGGGGCAAGATCGTCGGGAGGAAGCAGCTCGAGGGCCCTTGCGGCCCTGGTGATGGCGACATGCGATTCGGCCTGGAGCCAGACCACATAGGCCCGCAGGGTTTCGATGAGGCCGGCGAGCCTTCGCGCGGAGGGCGTCGCGTCCTGGGCGGCAGCCCTGGCGCAGGCCCGGACGGCATCGAGCTCGCCGCAGGCCATGGGGGCAACGAGGCTGTCGGACCTGAAGCCCTCGGCGAGGCCGCCCCGGGCCGCGGCAAGGAGGGCTGCAGCCTCGGCAGAAGCGGCCTCGGCGGCCGTTGCGCGATCGAGCGCGGCCTCGAGCTCTCCGGCGTAGGCATCGGCGAGCCCCTGGGCGAGAAGGAACCAGGGTCCGGCGGTGGCGGCGGCCCCGGGAATGGACTCGAAGCTGCCACGCAGCTCGGCGACATCGCAACTCTCGAGAAGCGCGAGCGCACAACTTTCCGCCAGGACCGCTGAGCGGGCAACGTCGCCCGCAAGGACAGCCTGCCTCAGGGCCTCGGCCGGGAGCCCGTTGGCCTCGAACCAGACGGAAGCGGCCAGCCGCAGTCCGCGTTCGCGCCCGGGCTCTACGGCGCGGAGCCTGCACAGGAGGGCTTCGCGGAAGAGGACATGGAAGCGGAACCAGGAATGCGCGTCGTCGAGGGGCGTCATGAAAAGGCAGTCATGGGCCAGCCGGCGGAGGCGCTCGTCGACCGCGACGGCCCTCCCCTCGCCTGGATTCGCACCGGCTCCAAATGCCGACCACAAGGCGCCGCAGAGGGGGATGCTGAAGGAGTCGACTACCGAGAGGGCCATGAGGAAGTCGAGGTCAGTCGAGGGAAGGGCTCCGAGGGCTTCCTCGGCGAGGAAATCGTAGACGGTCCTGGACGTGCCGCCGAAAGCCTCGACGAGTTCATGGGGATTCCGGCCGCCGCGCAACGCAAGGGCGGCGAGCTGAAGGCCGGCTATCCAGCCCTCGGTCCTGGATTCGAGGGCGGAAGCATCCTCGTCCGACAACCGGACCGGCGAGACGCGAGTGAGGAATTCGCGCGTTTCGGAAGGGTCGAAGCGAAGGTCTTCCGCCCCTATCTCGGCAAGGTCGCCCGAGGCGCGGAGCCTGGCCGCCGGGAAGGGGATGCCTTCGCGGCTCGCGATGACGAGATGTGCGCCTTCGGGAAGGAAGCCGCAGAGCCTCGCGACTGCCGACTGGCCCTCGGGATCATGGAGGTTGTGGAAATCGTCTATCACGAAGACGAGGGGGTTGCCCGTATCCGCGATGCGCGAAGCCACCGAGAGGAGGACGCCTTCCTGGGAACGCGGCGCAAGGGGGGGGGAGCAATCCCCGAGCGCCGCGTCGAGGGCCGCCTCGAGACGCGCAAGGAAAATGTCGGCGCTCGGCTCCTCGCGATAGACGCTGAGCCAGGCGAAGGAGCGGCGGGAAGCCGCCAGCCAGTCGGCGATGAGGGTGGTCTTTCCGAAGCCGGCCGGCGCCTTGATGAAGACGAGCCTGCTGGAGACCGAGGATTCGAGAAGCTCGACGAGGCGGGGCCTGCGTACCCTGTCCGACCTGAGACGTGGAACCGAAAGCTTCGCTGCGAGTACGGCAGCGTTCTCGGAGCTGGACGTGCTCATATGCCGGCAGTATATGGCCGTTTTTTCAGGCGCGCCACAGAAAAAGGACTATTTCCTACTTTCGGGAATAATTCCCGACAAAGAGCATGTCCAGGGTCAGACCCCACGAATAGCAGCAAGGATCTCATCCCCGAGGCGCTCCGTCTTTACCTTGCCAAAGCCAAAAACCTCCATAAGTTCTTCCCTGCTCCTGGGTTTCTTGGCGACGAGGTCGAAAAGGCTCCGGTCCGAGAAGATGACATAGGGCGGCACGCCGGCATCGCCGGCAAGGCGCTTGCGCAGGGCCCGGAGGCTCGACTCGAGAGCTGCGTCCGAGGAGGAAATCCCGGCCGCGCCGCCAGTCCCGCCAAGGACTGTCCCCGGCCGAGTCTGGCCGCCCGCCCTGCCCTGTCCCTTGCGCCCCGACCTGGCAGCCGGGAGCGGTACGGCCCGGATTGGAACGCGGTCGCGGAAGCTCGCATAGGCCATGGGGGTCAGGGCGAGGACGCCGTATTCCGGGTCCTTGTCGAGGTAGCCCTTGATGACGAGCTGGCGGCAAAGGTCGGACCACTGGGCCTTGGTCCATTCCTTGCCGATGCCCCAGGTCGAGAGCTCGGCGTGCCCGAGGCCAAGGACGCGCTCGTTGCGCGATCCCGTGAGCACGTCAATGACATAGCCCGCGCCGTAGCGCTCGCCCGTGCGCTTCACGCAGGAGAGGAGCTTCCAGGCTTCGGTCGTGAGGTCAGCCTCCTCGCCGCCCGATTCGGAGGTGCCGGTGCAGACGTCGCAGGCGCCGCAGCCAGTACCGCCGGCGGCGCCTATGGCGCCGCAGCCATCGCCGACGCGGGCGCCATCGGCGCAGGCGCCCGAGTCGCCGAACCACGAAAGGAGGATGGCGCGGCGGCAGCCCGTGGCCTCGGCATAGCCCATCATGGCGCGGAGCGAGATCTCGGCCGCGAGGGCCTGGCTGGAGCGCCCGTCGCCGCACCCGTCTTCGCCGTCGTCATCGTCACCCGCGTAGGCGTTATGCGATTCTGCAAGGAGGGCGCGGATCTTCATCGCGTCCGCGGGACTGTAGAGGAGGAGGGCCCGGGCCGGGAGGCCGTCGCGCCCCGCCCTGCCTATCTCCTGGTAATACTGCTCGATGCTTTTTGGAAGGTCCGCATGGACGACGAAGCGGATGTCCGGCTTGTCGATCCCCATGCCGAAGGCCGTGGTCGCAGCTATCACGCGGACCTCACCGTCGATGAAGGCGTCCTGGTTGGCCGAACGCTCCTCCACGGGAAGGCCCGCATGGTAGGGCAGCGCCGAAATGCCTAGCGCGGCGAGGCCTTCGGCTATGGACTCGGCGCGGGCGCGGGAGAAGCAGTAGACGATGCCCGACTGCTCGGGGTACTCGGCGGCGAGGGCGGCTATCTGGTCGAGGACCTTGGCCCTCCGCCTGGCCGCGAGAAAGATGTTCGGCCGGTCGAAGCCTGCCACGAATTCGCGCGGCTCGTCGAAGCCGAGCTCCGACATGATCTCCGCGCGGACGCGCTCCGTGGCGGTGGCCGTGAGGGCAAGGCAGGGCGAGGGCGGCAACTCGGCCCTGAGGGCGCCGAGGGCCCGGTACTCGGGCCTGAAGTCGTGGCCCCACTCCGAGATGCAGTGTGCCTCGTCCACGGCAAGGAGGGAGAGCTTGAGGCCGCACAACGCGTCGCGCATCCGCGGCGAGGCAAGGGTCTCGGGCGCGACGTAGAGGAGGGCCGCGCCGTCACTGCGACCCGCGGCGGCGCGGGCAGCGGCCGCGTTCGTCCGCCACTCCTCGGGCGAGAGGCTCGAATTGAGGACGAAGGCCTCGACGCCGTACTCGCGGAGGAAGGCCACCTGGTCGCGCATGAGGGCGATGAGGGGCGAGACGACGAGGGTGAGGCCGCCTGAGAGGAGGGCCGGAACCTGGTAGCACAGGGACTTGCCCCCTCCGGTCGGCATGACCGCGAGGACGTCCTTCCCCGAAAGGACGGTCTCTATCACCGACTCCTGCATGGGGCGGAACTCCTCGAAGCCGAAGATCTCCCTCAGGACCGAACGTGGCGTCTGTTCCATCGGGAACGAGTATACGCGATTGACGGCCGGGACGTCAGGCGGGTGAGGACATTGCAGGATGGCGGCCGCCAAACTATGTTTTATCAGGATGAAAGCGCACTATACGCCGCTGCGGGTCAGGTTCCTCGTCTTTGGCGCCCTCGCCTTCACGGCCCTGTCCTTCGCGGCCCTCGCCCTATTGCTGGACACGGTCAAGAGAAGCTCCGAGGCGAGCCACCAGGCCCAGGTCATGGGCGAGGCGCAGCTCGTCAAGCTCTACCTCGAAACGACCATGCCAGGCGATTGGCAGGAAAAGGAGGGCTACATCTATCGAGGGGAGGCCCGCGTGACCTATGGCCCGGAGATCAGGCAAGCGCTCTCGCCCTACCTCTCGCCGGGGACCGAGCTGCTCTTCCTCCTGGGCTTGCCGGACGATAAAGCCTTTGATCGAGGCGACAAGGCTGACCTCGTCAGCGACATCATGAAGACGGCGGAAGGCGAGCGCGCATCGCGGAGCCGCCAGACGCAGGAAGGGTTCAGCGCGGACCGTCCCTTCCCGACGGACCTCGGCGCTGGCGTGGTGGTGAGGGACTCGGGCGGCAAAAGCGTTGGATGGATACTCGTGGCCGAGGACAGCCACCGCGGCAGCCAGTGGGCCCAGGCTTATGTCCTCTGGACCTTCATCGTGCTCGGAAGCATCATCTTCCTCCTTATCATCGGCTTCGGCATCGTACTGCTCAGGCTCACGAGGCCCATCGACCGGATCACCGCGGAAGGCGAAGCGGCAAGGGCAAAGAACGTCGAGCTCGCCAAGCTCTCCGAGACCGACCCCCTCACGGGACTACGCAACCGCAGAGGCATGGAAACTGCGCTCACCTCCATGGGCCGCGAAGGCAAGCAGCCATCGCATGTCGCGATACTCGACGTGGACCACTTCAAGCTCGTCAATGACAGCCGGGGACATGACGAGGGCGACCGCGTCCTCCGCGGCATAGCCTGCCTCCTTGCCTCGAGCGTCAGGAACGTCGACCTCTGCGGGCGCTGGGGTGGCGAGGAGTTCATCGTCGCCTTCCACGACCTCGGCGACGACCACGCCGCGGCCTCAGCCGAACGCATCCGCTCCGCCGTGGCAGCTCATTCCTTCGGTACCGAGAACTCGCCCCTCGGCGTCACCGTGACCCTGGGCATCGCTGCCCTCGACGAGTCCGGCTTCGAGGAAGCCCTGGGCCGCGCAGACAAGGCGATGTACAAGGGCAAGCGGGAGGGAAGGAACAGGGTGGTGATGGGGTGAGCGACTCTCATAATAGAGAATCTTCAGGAAGCGCTCATGAATCCCTCGAAACGAAGGGCAAGTCTTTCCTTATCAGGCCAGTCTTTTATGGCTGAAGGAAGGATAATTGAACTTCCTTCCAATTCCTGCAATCCATGGCGCAGCATCGGACCATCATGTTCCTGAAGGATATCATTCCGTATCTTCACCGTATAATCGGGACTAACGCCAAGGATATTGCTGTCATAGGCAGCATGATGAATCTTGCAGAGCGACAAGCCATTGGTGACAATGGGCAGACCCAGTTCATCTCCGTCCGGAATTATATGGGCCGCATCAAGCAGTTCGGGATGCTGGAGCCGACAGATCGCACAACGGCAATCATAGGCATGGACGACGAGTTCCCGAAATGCATTTTGATGCAAACGTCTTTTTGCTTCCACTGTAAGATAACGTCGGACATCTAGCGGAGAGCCAATAACGTTATCAAAGGAAGAATCGTAGCTAATCGAGGAATATGCAGGATCGACAGCTGCAGTAACCTGCAGTTTATCCGGATCATCATTGATAATAATCATAGGCCAAATAGCATGATAGACCTTGGGCCGTGTTGCATGAAAATAAACGACCGGAGTTCTTGTCCGCATCAACTCACGCAGCCATTTATTGTCATATTGATCCGGATTACTACCTTGATATGCATAATGGAGAAAACCATCAGGCTCGATGCCATCACCATATATCCCGCCGGCAATCGTTGTTATAGATAATAGCAGTGAGAAACATGCCGGTTTAAATATTCCTCTTGGCCCAAGAAACCTTATTTGTTCACCTTCGTACGGAAAGCCTGAAGTAAGCTCGCTAAAACTAAACGCTCCGCCGTTCAATGCTCCTCGTTCCCTAAGCCATTCAAAGGAGGCAAGGCGCATTCTTGTTTCAAAATCGGTTAGCATAATTGTCTATTTTGAACGCAAATAACGGATTCGTCCAGGTGTATTATTCTCACTTTCGGTAGCCGCTAGCTTCTTCGCGTCAGGGATTGAAGCGGAGATCCTCGCGCCCGCCCAACTACGGCGCGGCGCGGGCTTCCGGAGGGAGATCGCGCCCTGGACCGGTCCCGCGGGCGCGAGATCGAAGCGAAAAGCCCGACCCCGCCGCCCGCGCTCCCAAAGCTGTTTCGGCTATCATGGCAAGCGCGGCGGGGGGACGCCCGGGAAACAACCACAGCGGGCCATTATAAAAGCGTTATCCGCCACCAATCAGTGTCTCGCGGCAAGAAGGTCCCTGACCGCCTCCGTCTCGAGCCCCGCCTTCACGAAGACCGCGCAGTGGTCCATGGCGCGCGTGAGGCCGACGTAGAGGAGGTTGCGGTTCATTCGGTCCTCGGCGTCGGGCTCCCAGCTGCCATCGACGATGTGGAGCTTGGGGATCCAGAGGAAAACGACGGGGAAGTCGAGGCCCTTGGCGGAGTGCAGGGTGCAGAGGCGGACCTTGCCGCGCTCCTCGAAGTCGAAGCCGGCATGGTGGACCTGCGAGCTCGCATAACCTGCCGCATCGAGGCGCTCCGCGAGGGCATCGAGGTCGTGGTTTGTCGGGGCGAGGATGGCGATGTTGTCGGGATCGTAGCCGAGGACGCCGACATAGAGGCCCACATGGCCCGCCACGAGGTCGAGGAGCTCCTGGGCGTCGCGGCCCTCGAAGAGCTCGGGCTCGGGGCCTTCGCGGAAGGCCTCGGGCTGGCTCTCGGCGTCGATGGACGAGCCCTTCGCGGCGCCCAGGGCGCGGTAGCGCTCGGCGTAGTCGTGAAGCTGGACGGTGTTGCGGAAATTGGTATGGAGGGCGCGGGTATGCCCGATGATGTCGATGCCCGCGCGCTCGAAGGACGTGAAGGGCTGGTAGATCGACTGGTCGCCATCGCCCGCGAGGATGAGGCTCCGTCGCGACGAGGCCTTGATGGCGGCGAGCATCGCGGCGGAGAGGTCCTGGGTCTCGTCGACGAAGACGTGGTCGACATCCCGGAACGAGGTGCCTGCGCGGGCGGCGAAGACGAGTTCGCGGGCCGCGAGGTTCTGGCTGTAGCGGCGCCTTGCGCGCAGCTCCGCCTCGAGGGCTTCGACGGCGAGCCAGACGACCTCGCGCTGGCGCGACTGGAGGGGCTTCCGCATGCCGCGGCGCGGGAAGGACTCGTCGACATACTCCTCCCCGGTGAGGAGGTTGGCCCAGATGAAGTTGTCCGCTTCAGCCGCGAACTCCCTCGCGTTCATGAAGCCGGGGCAGAAGGGCGCTGCATCCTCGTCCGTGAGCCTGAGCTCGACGGTGGCGCCGGGCACGAGGCGGTGGAAGCGCTCGGTGAGGAAGGAGAGGGCCGTCTGGATGCGGTCGCCTGAGTCGAGGTCTAGGAGGCGGGCGAGGTAGCGGTCGTACTTCGTGAGGGCGCGCGTATAGGTAAGGAGGGCGATGGAGCCCGAGAGTTCCTCGAGGCCGAGGCCGAGCTCGGCCTGGTCGCCCTGGCCCTTGGCCTTGCGGATGGCCTCGAGGAGGACGAGGGTCTTGCCGGTGCCCGCGGCGCCTTTCACGAGGAAGTCCGTGTCGAGGCGGATCTGGCGGAGGACGGTCTTCTGCTCGGGCGTGAGGCGGATGATGGTCTTCTCGTAGTCGGCGCGGGTGCGCGTGTAGGTCGTAGCGGCGAGGAGGGCCTCGCGGTAGGCCCTGGCCTCGCCCTCCTTCGCGGCCCGCTCCTCGGCCTCGCGGAGGCTCGCGGCGAGGCCGTCGCGCTCGGCCTTGAGCCGCCGGGCCTCGTCCCTGAACTTGTTCCGCTCATCGCGGACTTCATCGACCTTGCCGTCCTTGGCCGCGGAAAGGCGCGTGAGATCCTCGATGCGGCGCTCCCGGACAAGGAGTTCCCCGCGGTAGTGCCGGGCCTCGCGCTCTGCCCTGTCGAGCTCGGCGATGCGTTCGTGGAGGCTCGAGCCTGACGCTCCGATCGCGCCGAGGGCCCTGCGTATGGCTTCGAGCTCCTCGCGGAGGGCGCCCGCCGGCTTGCGCTCGTCCCAGGCAAGGAGGTAGCGCTCGAGCTTCGCAAGCTCCTGCGGACAGTCGATGCCCGCGACCTGGCAGAAGCGCCTGAGCTGCTGGGTGGCCTCGCGGGCGCGGGTGACGTCCATGGCCGCGAAGTTGTGCCGCACGGCGTTCGTGGGCTCGTGGGAATTCCTGAGGAGGCCCAGGACGGCGAGCGAGGGATGGGGGCCGCCGAGCTTCCTCTGGCAGTATTCGTTGTACCGGTCGATGAGGGCGGAAAACCAGTCGGGGTCGCCGGATTCGAGAGTGATCCGTTCCCGTATCACGCCCTCGACGAAGGAGTGGACGGCAAGGACGAAGACGCCGGGATCGGTGGCCTGGAGGGAGGCGAGGCGGTCGAGGCGCTCGGCGTGGGGCGTATCGTAGCGAAGGGACTGGCTGGGAACTGAAGGCATTTTCTGAACCTCGATATCAGGGTATCCGTTGCATTCTACCGCTGCGGAAGCGATAAGGCAAAAGGAAACCGGCGCGGGCGTCATCCGCGAAGCGGAATACCCCGAACGTGGGATAGACCGACGCAACCTGCCGTGATATGTTTTGCCGGTCCGTCGCCCGGGAACGGGGACGGGCATGAAGCGCAGGGGGCAAGATGGACAAGAGGAAGAAGCTCTGGCTCAAGGTCCGTTGGTTCGTACTGGCCGCGGTGGCGGTGGCCTTCGTGTTCTTCGTTCTCGAAAAGAGCTGGGACATCACGCAGAGCAGGTGGGACCTCACGAGGAAGGCCGGCCTCTACCGGTTCATCGAGAAGCAGGTCCCGCGGAGCAACGCGAGGGCCTTCTCCGCTGACTTCCCCGCTGGAGCCCTCGCCTGGCTCGGGAAGCGCGGCATCGACGGCTCCGTCCTCGCGAAGGGCGGCCTCGTCGCCTTCGGCGCCTGGGGCGACTTCATGGCAGCCGGCACCGATGACCGCCTCGTCTACGGTGCGCTGCGGCCGGCCTTTCCCACCGAGCTCCGCACCCTCGATGCGGTTTCGCATGACTTCAACGCGCAAGAGCCCTGGACCTCGCTCTTCGCGAGCGGCGATGGCGTCCTCGTCTTCCTCGACCTCGAAACGGCGGTGCCCGCGGATTCTGTCCATGCCCTCGTCCATGTGCTCTGCTACCGGAACACTCCCCGCATGATCCTTGACCGCATCGACGCCTCGCGGGCGGTGTCCTACAGCGCGGAAGCCCAGCGCAATTACGAATTCCTCGTCGAGGCGGCGGCCCGCTTCTACGGCGACCTCAGGGCCGCCGGGGTCGAAGGCGCCTCCGGCAGCGACCTCGCGCGTTATGCGGCCTATGTTACGGCGACCTACGAAAGCGCCATCGCTCCATCCGAGGATGACCTCCCCTACGCCGAGGCCGCCCTCTTCTCGCTCGGGCTCGCGAAGGACCGCGGCCTCCCCGGCGCCTCCGCCGCGCTGGCCTCCTTCGTGAACGGGAAATACACCGAGCTCGACGGCCCCGCCTCCCCCCTTGGCGCGAGCCTCCCGGCCCTGCTTTCGCGCTATGTCGGGACAGACGAGGTGCCGAGGATAGGCCACTCGGTCATGTCGGCTCCCGGCAGCATCGGCGCGCCGCGCGGCGGCGGCGGGGACTAGCCGGGCGTCCTCGGCCCGGACACCCGGGCCGAGGCCCCATTGACAGCGTGGCGGCCCCGGGCAGATAGTTAGCCAGCTAATGATTAGGAGGCTAACCATCGACGGCTCCGCGTCCGGGGGAGAATTCCACAGGCTCCTCGCCAAGGTCTTCAGGCTCCACGGCAAGACGGTCTTTGGCCGGCTCGCGCCCTACGGCATCACGCAGGGACAGCCCCGCCTCCTCCACTACCTCATTGCGCACGACGGCGCCATCCAGAGGGACATCTCCGCGGACAACGACCTCGAGCCCGCCACGGTGTCCAACATCCTCTCCGTGATGGAAAAGGCCGGCCTCGTGCGCCGCGGGAGCGACCCGGATGACCGCCGCATAACGCGGATCTTCATCACCGCCAAGGGAAGGAGGGCCTACGACCGGGCCGAGGCGGCTTTCCGCGAGGTCGAGACATCCTGCTTTGACGGCTTCAGCGCGGCGGAAAAGGCCGACTTCATGCGCTGCCTCGAGCGCATCTACGACAGGCTCAAGGCCGAAGGCGGGAACGCCGGATGATCAGGCTCGTCCTCCGATATCTCAAGGGCCCGGCTCGCGCCTTTGCCATCGCGGCCCCCTTCATGATGCTCATCGAGGTCTTCATGGACCTCCAGCAACCCACCTTCATGGCCCGCATCATCGACGTGGGCGTGGCCAATCGCGACCTCCGCTATGTCCTCTCCACGGGCCTCGTGATGATCCTCATGGCGGTCGCAGGCTTCGTCGGAGGCGCTCTCTGCTCCCTCTTCGCGGCGCGGGCAGCGGTCTCCGCGGGCGGCGAGATCCGAGAGGGCCTCTTCCGCAAGATCCAGTCCCTCTCCTGCGCCGATGTCGACGGCTTCAGGACCTCCTCCCTCGTGACGCGTTGCACGAACGACGTCATGCAGGTCCAGGGCATGGTGATGATGCTCCTCCGCGGCATGGTGCGCACGCCCCTCCTCCTCGTGGGCAGCGTGGTCATGGCCTTCCTCCTCAGCCCTTCCCTGTCGACGGTGTTCCTCCTCGCCCTCCCCTTCGTCCTCGGCTGCATGGCCCTTGTCATGTGGAAATCCGCATCGCTCTTTTCGGGAGCCCAGGCAAGCCTCGACAGGGTGAACACGATCATGCGCGAAAACCTCCTCGGAATCCGCGTGGTCAAGGCCTTTTCACTAGAGGGCCTCCAGGAAGGCCGCTTCGGGAGCTCCAACCAGGAGCTCACGGAGGCCAACATCAGGGCCCAGGACGTCACCTTCCTCCTCATGCCCGCGGTCATGCTGGCGATGAACGCCTGCATCGTGGCGGTGCTCTGGTTCGGCGGTGGCATGGTGAAGGCAGGCAGCCTCGAGATCGGCAAGATCATGGCCTTCATCAATTACCTCGTCCAGATCACGAACTCCACGATCATGGCCGCCAACCTCGTCATCAACCTCTCGCGGGCCATCGCCTCCTCGACGCGCATCAACGAGGTGCTCGACAGGGCGCCTTCGCTGCCCGCGCCGGCTTCGCGGGCGGCGCCGGCTTCGCTGCCAGCGTTGGCTTCGCAGGCGGCGCCCACGGCCCAGTCGGCGGTCCCTCCTGCCTTCGACATCGAATTCCGCAACGTGACCTTCGCCTACGCCGGCGCGAGGGAAGCCGCGTTGTGCGACATCAGCTTCCGTCTCGGGGAGGGCGGCAGCCTCGGGATCATCGGCGCAACAGGCTCCGGGAAGACGAGCCTCGCGTCCCTCCTCCCGCGACTCTACGACGCGAGCTCGGGCCAGGTCCTCGTGGGCGGCATGGACGTGCGCGACTGGGACCTCCCGGCCTTGCGCCGGACGGTGGCCTTCGTAACCCAGGAGAGCCTCCTCTTTTCGGGAACGGTGGAATCGAACCTCCGCTACGGCAGGGAGGACGCGGGGCCGGCGGACTTCGAAAGCGCCCTTGCGGACGCCCAGGCCCTGGGCTTCGTGAACGCCCTTCCGGAAGGCGTCGGCGCGCCGGTGGAGCAGCGTGGACACAACTTCTCAGGCGGCCAGAAGCAGCGGCTCTCGATCGCCCGGGCCCTCCTCCACGACGCGAGGATCCTCGTCCTCGACGACTCGACGAGCGCGGTGGACCTCGGGACCGAGGCGAGGCTCCGCGCCGCACTCGCGGTCCGGGAAAGGGGGCGGACGGTGGTGGTCATCGCGCAACGCGTCTCCGCCCTCATGGGCTGCGACCGGATCCTCGTCCTCGATTTCGGGCGCATGAGCGCCCTGGGCACGCACGGCGAGCTCCTGCGCTCGAGCGCAATCTACCGCAGCATCGTGGCGTCCCAGCTCGGCGAAGAGGCGGTGGCCCATGCCTGAAGCCCAGCGCCCCAGCTTCGGGGGAAGGCCCGTGGGCGACCCCCATGCGCACTATTTCAGGGAGAAGGCGCGGCTCTCCGACCCGAGGGGGACGACGCGGCGCATCGCCTCCTACCTCGGCCGCAGGAAGCCGGCCCTCGTCCTCGTATTCCTCTGCGCCCTCGCGGCCACGATAGTCGCCATCCTTGGAACCCGCCTCAACGGCTATACCCTGGACCGCTTCATCAAGACGGGGGACCAGGCAGGCCTCCTCGTGATCTGCCTCGTCCTCCTTTGCATGTACGCCCTCGGGGCCCTCGCCACCTACGCCCAGAACCGGGTCATGGTCAGGGTCGCACAACGCAGCTCGGCGGACCTGCGGCGGGACCTCTTCGCTTCCATGCAGCGGTTGCCGCTTTCGTACTTCGACCGGCACAGCTCGGGCGACCTCATGAGCCGCCTCACGAACAACGTGGACAACATCAACCTGATGCTGGCCCAGGGCGTCGTGCAGCTCTTCGCGGGGGCTGTCACCATCGTGGGCATGCTCGTCGCGATGCTCCTCCTCTCGCCCCTCCTCACCCTCATCGGGGTGGCCCTCGTGCCCCTCATGGTGCTGGGGCCGCGCTACCTCGCGCGGAAGACCCAGCCCTCCTTCGCGGCCCAGCAGCGAGAGCTCGGCAACCTCAACGGCTTCATCGAGGAGGCGATCTCGGGACAGAAGACCCTCGCCCTCTACGGCCAGGAGCGCAAGGCCGCGGAGGACTTCGCCGCGATCAACGCCCGTTACGTGAAGAGCTCGGGCCGCGCCCAGGGCCTTTCGGGCATCATGGGGCCGATCAACAACTCGGTGAACAACCTCACCTACATGGTGATCAGCGTCTGCGGCGCCCTCTTCGTGATCAAGGGCACAGGCATGACGGTCGGCGTGGTCTTTTCCTTCCTCCTCTACATGCGGGGCTTCACGCGCCCCATCAACGACATCCTCACCCTCTGGAGCTCGGTACAGTCCGCCCTCGCGGGAGCGGAACGCGTCTTCGAGGTGATGGACACGCGGCCCGAGGCTGACGCCCCGGAAGCGCGCGAGCTCGACTGGACGGCCGGGGACATCGCCATCGACGACGTGGTCTTCGCCTACGAACCCGGCAAGCCTGTGCTGAGGGGCATGAGCATCCACGCCGAGCCCGGCATGACCGTCGCCATCGTCGGTCCAACAGGCGCGGGCAAGACGACGATCATGAACCTCCTGCCCAGGTTCTACGACTTCGAATCGGGTTCCATCAGCATCGACGGCGAGGACATACGGGGCCTCACCGCGGGAAGCCTCAGGGCCCGCATCTCGATAGTCCTCCAGGACCCCTTCCTCTTCTCGGCCTCGGTGCGCGAGAACATCCGCTACGGCCGTCTTTCCGCGAGCGATGCGGAGATCGAGGATGCCGCGAGGAAGGCGAGGGCCCACGAGTTCATCATGCAGTTGCCCGAAGGCTACGAGACCGTCCTCTCCGACAACGGCGGCAACCTCTCGCAGGGCCAGAGGCAGCTCCTCTCCATAGCGAGGGCCATAGTCGCAGACTCGTCGATCCTCGTCCTGGACGAGGCAACCTCCTCGGTCGACACGCGCACCGAGGTACTCATCCAGGCCGCCCTCCTCGAGCTCATGAAGGGCAAGACCTGCTTCGTGATCGCGCATCGCCTCTCGACGATCAGGAAGGCGGACAGGATCGTGGTCATCGACTCAGGGACGGTCGTGGAGAGCGGCACCCACGACTCCCTCATGGCAGCCGGCGGCTTCTACGCGGGGCTCTACAACAGCCAGTTCGCGAGCGGCATGCCGCTCTAGCCGGAATTCCGTCCCGGGCCTTTGAAAAACGGCGGGCGGTTTCGTATAATGTCTTGCAGGCAGATTTGCTCTTTGCGGGCCCGACAACACGCTAAGGAGACCACCGTGATCCATTTTCCCCCGGCACGATTCCCCACTGATTCCCGGCTCGGCATCGAGCCCTTGCTTCCCGACAAGCCTGAGCGCCATGAAGGAAAGCCGCCTGCGGCTGCACGGGCAGACCAGGCGGTTTTCGCCGCGGGCCTCAGGTCCCTGCGCGGCCGCATGCTCATGACGAGCCAGGGCGCGGTCGTCCAGGTCATCGAGGCAGGGATCAGCGATGGCTGGACGGCGAAGTACTTCCTCTGGGACGGCAGGACGAGGCGCATCGAACACGCTGCAACGGAGGCTGGCCGGAAGGCCCTCCTCGACCTCCTCGGCGACGCCTGGCCCTACGGCCACGGCGAGGGCGACGGCCTCTACGACGAGGCGCAGCTGCGGCTCGCGAAGGCCCTCGCCTATGAGAAGATGGACGACATCGAGCTCGTCGCCATGAACTTCGACCTTCTCAGGGAGAAATCCGGCTTGGTCCTTTCCACCCCTTGCCTGCGCGAGGGGGAGCTCAATGGCCTCCATGCCACCTTCTGCTACTGCGGCAGGAAGCGTTTCCCCGTCTCTGCCCTCCTCGAGGCATGGGACGAGGGACAGTGGCGGGTCGGCTGCTGCGCGGGGAAGCATGGCAGGCATGAGGCCTTCGTGATCTCGGGAGGCGGAGGTCTCTCGATGGGCGTGGTAATGGCATACTGTCCCGTATGCGGGAAGACAAAAAGGATCGAGACGTCCATTGCGCCGTACTTTGGCCGGATCATGAGGCGGACTCCCGAGCGCCACGACGGCTATCGCCTTGACGAGATCATCGAGGAACTCGGAGGCAGGCTGCCTGGACAAAAGGATGGCGGGGACAGGGCTGGAGGCGCGAACAGCGTATAGCTTGCCTTTGGAAGAAGCGGGGCCCGGGGGGAAGGAACCTTCGGGCGGACTCCAAAGGTTCCGTACCCCCGGACAAACAAAAGGCCCTGGATCGCTCCAGAGCCTTTTACCAGGCCTCATCGGCATTCAGGCTGATCCACCCGGAGCGGGACCGCGCATCGCATCAAGCGGGTATCGGAATGCGATGCGCGACCTCATTACGGGACGATGATGCTCGAATAGCTGCTCCAGCCTGCGGCGGCCCTGTAGGCGGTCTGCGCCGTCGTAGTGAGGACATGGATGGCAGTGAGCTGCGGGCTCTCGAAGAACATGCTCCCTCCGCCTGTCGGCGGTGTCGCAGCCTGGGATGTCATGCTCGCCAGGGCTCCATCATAGCCGAAGGCGTAGTTTCCGACACTCGTCACGGCGGACGAGAGCACAACGCTTGTCATCGTGGGACAATAGGCGTAGGCATAGGCTCCGATCGTGGTCACATAGGCGATGTTCTGCGCGGGAAGACTCGTGCAGTAGGCAAAGGCATAGTTGCCTATCGTGTTGTTGCTAGAGGTGCCGTAGGAGAGAGACGATAGTTTTGAACAGTACGCGAAAGCGAAATCTCCCACCGTGTTGCCATACAGGTACACAGACATGAGGTTGGGACAATTATAGAAAGCGAAACTACCGATAGTCGTTTTATTCGGCATCGACAAGATGGTAATGTTCGTGCCGGAGAAGGCATAGCTCCCTATTGAAGTGGCAGAAGATGGAATGCTTATCGAACCAAGGCTCGAGCAGTTCTGGCAGAGATAGGGCGGAATGGCGGTTACCCCTGAAGGGATCGAGACGCTTCTGAGGTTCGGGCAATCGCTGAACAAATAAGATCCATCATCGCCGCCGCTATTGCCATAAGCGATAACCCCGGGCATATTGACGTTGGCAAGCGAAGAGCAGCCAGAGAAGGTATTACTCAGCAGTCGCGTAACGCCGCTCGGCACCGAAAGGCTTACGAGGCTCCGGCAGTTCTTGAATGCATACGAGCCTATCGAGGTCAGGCCCTTAGGTATGTCGAGGGAAGCCAGGCTTACGCAGCCATAGAAAGCGCTGTTCCCGATCGACAGCAGCGCCTGCGGAAGCTCGACCTGGCCCAGGCTGGTGCAGTAAGAAAAGGTGCTGTCCTGAATGGCGGTCACGCCGGCAGGAATGGCAGATATAGAGGCGAGAGCCGGGCAACTATAAAAAAGGCTAGCCCCCATGGTCGTGAGGGCCTTCGGCAAGGTGACGGCGGCCAGCTTGGCGCACGACGAAAAAGCCGAGTTGCCGATCGTCGTGACTCCGTCCGGGATGTCGATCCGGGTGAGGGCCGAACAGCCGTTGAACGCAGTGGCTCCTATCGCCGTGAGATGAGAGGGAAGGAGGATGGCGGTGACCGCCGTACAACCCTGGAAGCCATTCGCGGCTATGGAGGTCACCTTCTTGCCGTCGATCAGGTCAGGAATCGCGACGACGCCGCTCAGGGTAGTTCCTCCCTTGGCGACGCTGTATTCGCCATTCACGAGGGTATAGGCAAGGGTAGTCGGCGGGGCAAGCCACTTCGCGTAGAGGGTGACGCTGGACGAGACCTTGTCCTCGCCGAAATTCCAGGGCTGGGTAGCCTCCACATCCTTGTACCAGCCGGAAAAGTGGAAGCCATCCTTGAGCGGCGCTGCCGGCTCGGCGACGAGACCATTCGCGCCCGGCGTCCCGACAGCGACGGCATCGCCTCCCTGCGAATCGAAGGTGACGAGGATTTTGGGCTGCAGGGCGAGGACGAGGTCCGGGGCCGCGTTGCTTCCCAGGACCGCGACATCGACTCCCACCGTCGCGGTCTGGTAGCCCGCAGCAACGAGGCTGACGGCGACGAGCTGGTAGCCCGTGCCGATGGGCACGCCGCTGATGGTGTAGGAGCCGGAATCCGTGGTCATGGCAGACCACGAGGTGCCGGCCAGATAGACCATGATGCCGAGGTTGCCGCTTGCTGCGCTGTCAAGGGTGGCTTTTCCCGAAATGTCGCCCACGGGCGTCAGCGCGAGGTCGCCGGCCAATGCCCGTTCTCCCGCAACGACCGACACCGACGTTACGACGGCTTTTTCGAGGGAATTGCGGCTGCTTGCGTAGACCGTGTAGGTTCCCGGCGGGATTTCCGACAGGACGAATGCTCCCGAGGAGTCTGTGGCCCCCTGCGCTACCGCTTTGCTCGCCGAAGACCTGAGCAAGGCGATCTGGGCGTCAATGCTCTTCGAGGAGACTTCGGCAGTGATGACGATGCCGCTGTTGTCGCTCACGCCGGAGAAGAAAGCTCGTCCGGCGATCTCTCCGGTCGTCGGCTTCGGGTTGCTGGTATCGGGGTTGCTGGTTTCGGGGTTGCTGATTTGGGGACAGCCGAGCGCCAAGCCGGCCAATGTCAGGACTGCCAAGATGCGGAAGATAGTCTTTACTTTTCCCATATCTGGCCTCCACTTTTATTGAATAAGGAGCCTTCCCGCTCGGGTTGCTCCCATTCTTCCATCATCCGCCTCATCCTTATGTTTCTATTTACAGCATCGACCTTTGGAGAGTTGCTGGCAATATTTCATATCACTGAGAAAGGTTTTTTCTTGTAGCCTGATTCCTGGTTTCTTGGCAGGGTATAAGCAATCAAAGGCATGCGCATCGCCGGACCTGCCAGTTAGTTTTTGCCGTGAATTGATTTGCGTCGACACCTGGAGTACGGCCTCCCCGCCTTTGGAAGAAGCGGGGCCCGGGGGGAAGGAACCTTCGGGCGGACTCCAAAGGTTCCGTCCCCCCGGATAAAGCAAAAGCCCCGGATTGCTCCGGGGCTTCAGGTTAGGTCTCATCAGGAGTGAACCTGATTGAAGAATAACTGGTTGCCTTACAAAGACCTATTAGCAGGGGCAGGACTCGCCTTCCGGCCTTCGCCATCCCTGGCTCAGGCCTCCAGGCCGGCTCCGGGCGCTGACGCGCGCGTCCTGCGCGCTTTTCCTCGCTCCGCTCGGCGCGCCCTCCGCTTCAAGTCCTGCCCAGGGTGGCCTAAAAAAAAGGCTCTGGATTGCTCCAGAGCCTTTTGCTAGGCCTCATCAGCATTTAAGCTGATTCATGTAGATCTAAGTTGCCTTACGGAAGCCTATTAGCAGGGGCAGGACTCGAACCTGCGACCTCCGGGTTATGAGCCCGACGAGCTGCCAACTGCTCTACCCTGCGTCGTGGTGAGAGGAATCTACAAAAAACTGGAAAAAATGTCAATAGATGTAAAGTAGTCCTAGGCCTTTCCAATCACAGGGCGCACTCCAAATGGACCGGAAGGCCGAGGGAACGGAGCCTGGTGTAGAAGAAACGCTCGATCTCGCGTGACTCGGCCAGGCTTCCGAAGCTGACATAGAGCTTGTCCTGGTAGCTCAGGACGGCGGCATTGGTCTTGTTGAAGGCGCTCGGCGTGGGGACGGCATCGAAGCGCGCGACATGGGCCGCGTACTCGGGCGGAAGGCTGATCGTCCCGAGGTTGGAGACGAAGCCCGTGACGAGGTCGTCGCCAAGGGCCGAGAAGACCGCCTTCGCGAAGAAGGTCTTGAGGAAGAGGGGCGTGACGCGGACGAGGGGGTGCCAGGCGCCGCCGACATTGCGGCGGATTTGCCTCGAGATGTTCCGGGGGTCGGTCTCGTAGCGGAGCTCGTGGTGGACTCGCTCGGCTATCTCGTCGAAGCTCCGCGGGCCCAGGCGCATGTCCTGGGTGACGAGGACGAAGAGGCTGAAGTTGCGGTTGGTCGCGGTCGGATAGAACTTCCGCATGTTGACGGGGATCTCCACGGCCAGCCTTGGCCGCTGACGCCGGCGCTGGGCCTCGGGGGCGGACATCCAGACCGACTGGAAGGCGTCGAGGTAGGCGGCGGCGAGGAGCTCCGTGAGGGACAGTCCCTTTTTCTTGGCCAGGGACAGGGCTGCATCGAGGGGGAGGATGCCGTAGGTTGCCCGGTACTGGTGGCGCGGCAGCTGTGCGGAGCCGAGGTGGAAGGCCCGGGTCAGGTGGTCGGGAGCCGGATACTCCTTCGTGAAATAGCGGCTGTAGGCGTCCTCGTACTCCTCCGGAGGGACAGGGCCGTCGAGGTCGCAGAGGTCAGGATCTGTCCCCTGGTGCCCGGCGGCCGGCGCGGCGCCGGGCACGGTAGCCGCCGGCGCGACCGACGGGGCCGCAGCGCCCGACCCGGCGGCCGGCGCCGCGAGGCCTGTCCCCGCAGCCACGCCCGGGCCGCTCTGCAGGCGGAGGTACTCGACGACGAGGTTCTTGAGGAAGCGGACGCAGCCGGTGCCGTCGGAAAGGGAATGGGAGAATTCGCAGGCCACCCGCGGGCCGGCCACGCGAACGCGGAAGAGGCAGGTGCCCCGGCGGTTGATGTCATAGTCCTGGCAGGGCGAGGGGGTGTCTGGCACGAGGCGGGGACGGCCACGGCAGGGGACGAAGTAGTACCAGAAGAGTCCCTTCCGGAGCTCGACATGGAAATAGGGGAAACGACTCGTGACCCGTTCGAGGGCGGTCTGCATGAGGCCAAGGTCGATGTCCCCGTCGAGTACGGCGGACACGCGGAAGAGGGAGGTCGAGACCGGGTCGGAGACCGCGGGCATGATGGAGCCCGCATTGTCGGGGGCATACCAGGTTCCCGCCGCGTCATTGAAGCCCGTCCGGGATCTTTCGAGGTTTTTGGCCGTAACGTCGTCGCGCATGAGGTCCTTTCTTTCCAAGTATAGACCGTGGCAAGGCCAAATGCGTTGCTCGAATGCGCCTGGCTCCCGCCCTACAGGAAGGGAATGTAGGGCATGGCCAGGACGAGGAGGACCATGACGACCAGGGCGGGAAGGAAGTCCCCCGTCTTGAGTTTGCGAAGATCGAGGAGGTTGATGCCGATCATTATCACGAGGGCTCCGCCCACGCCGGTCACCTCGGCGAGCATGAGGTCGGAAACGAAGGGCTTGATCCAGACCGAAGCGACGGTGAGGATGCCCTGGTAGACGAGGACTGACAGGGCCGAGAAGGCCACGCCGGGCCCCAGGGCGCTCGCGAAGACGATGGACATGAAGCCGTCGAGGGCGCTTTTCGTGAGGAGGATGCTGAAATCGCCCTCGGTGCCGGCTTTGAAGGAGCCGACTATCGCCATGGCTCCTGCGCAGTAGAGGACCGAGGTCGAGAGGAAGCCGTAGGCGAAATTCTCGTCGCCCTCCTTCGCAAAGCGGGCCTTGAGCCGGTCGCCGAGCCTGAGGACGGCGCCTTCGATGTCGAGGGCCGTGCCCGCGAGGCCGCCGATGATGAGGGAGAGGGTCAGGGCAAGGAGATGGCTCGTCTTGAAGGCCATCTGCATGCCGATGATGAGGGTGGAGATGCCTGCGGCCGCGAAGACGGCGGTCTCGAGCTTCTTGGGCAATCCCTTCTTCAGGAGAAGGCCGAGAAGCGATCCGAGGACGATGGCGGCTGCGTTGATGAGGGTGGCGAGCATCGATTCTCCAGATCAGCGGGCGAGCTTGACCGCTGTCTCGGGAGTATAGCATAATCATGCGGAAAGGAGGCGCGGGCATGACGGACAGGTCAATCGGCAAGGCGACGGCAACCCGGCTCGAAACAGCCGCCCCGGAAATCGACGAGATCCTCGGTCTTTCCGGCGCCGCCAGCCCCTCCTCGGGTCCCATCTACTGCGCCAACTGCATCCACTGCAAGCTCGTCCACTCCCCTTCCGACTCCGAGGGCAGCTATCGCCTCCGCGTCCGCTGCGACGCGGGCAAGTGGAAGAAGAAGCTCGGGGAAGAGAAGATCTACAAGTACTTTACGGTCGCCCGGAGGAGCATTCCCTCCTGCAGCTCCTACGAGGACATGGGTGACTCCGACGAGTTCATCCAGGACTTAAGGAAGGTCCTTCCTACGAGCGACGAGCTCTATTCACTCTGACGAAACAACGGACGGTATCATGAAGAAATTCTTCCTTTTCGCCATCCTGCCGCTCGTGGCCGCGGTGGCCATGGGCTGCGCGTCGGTGCCAAAGTCGATTCCCGAGGACCTCTCCTCGAGCGAGCTCGTCCAGCGCGCCCAGGAAGCCACGGATGCCTACAACTACAATGCGGCCATCGCCTACTACCAGGCGGCCATCGACCGCTTCGGCGGCGATCCGGCCATCATGTGCATGGGCGAGTACGAGATCGCCTTCATCTACTACAAGCAGGGCAAGTACACGGCGAGCGCCGAGCTCTTCGAGAAGCTCCTTGCGCGCTACGCCGCGCCGGGTGGAGAGAGCCTCCCGGCACGCTACCAGATCCTCGCCGAGAAGGTCCTGCCCAAGGTCAAGGCGGGCGTCGCGGCGGACAAGAAGTAGGCCGAGCCCCGGGCGGGCCCTGCCCCGCCCATGAAACAAGCCGCCCCGCTTCGGGGCGGCTTTCTTTATCAGATGAGTCGGGACTGCGAGGACGACGCGAACGCGGGGACAGGGCTCGCGCCGGCCCTGACGGCTCCAGGCAGGGCACCGGACGGAAATCCGCATCGACGTAGCGCCTGGCCAACGGGCCGCAGGCCCGCGATAGGCGCGACTAAAGGTTCGCCGACGTACCATTTAAAAAAGGAAAGAGCCGCCCGGTCGGGCGGCTCCTCGCTTCGCGGTCAGCGACGACCGATTACCACCACTTGAAGGCGGTGCCACAGCGGGTGAGGTACCAGACGAAGACGATCGATACGATGATCGCATACGTGAAGTACCAGACCGAGAGGGCTTCGCCGTCGCGGCGGGCCATCATGCCGTTGAAGAGGGAACCGGCGATACAGGCGATATAGCCGATGAGGGCAAGAACGCCATAAAGAGTGTTCGGGATGGCAAGGGCATCAAGGCAGAACACGAAGGTAAACGCGAAGAGGAGGATAAAAAGACCGAAAACGACGAGGCCGTTCTTAGTATCCATTACTAGACTCCTTATTCGCCGCTGCAGCGCGACCGTTTTCGCGGTTCAGTATAAGACGCGATATTGAAAATGTCCACCGAATGACCCAGAATTATCGGATTCCCGGAGGCGAAGCGTGGCAAAAACCGCTGTCTGCAGGCTGAATCTCGGCATGGTGAATGCCTTCCTGCTTGAATCGGGCGGAAACGCCGTCCTCGTGGACTCGGGCTACCCGGGTTCGGATATCGCGTCAAGGCTCGATGCCCTCGGCCTGGAAGCCGACCAGCCCCGCCTTGCCCTCGTCACCCATGCCCATTCCGACCATTTCGGCGGCCTCCCTGGCCTCCTCGCCCTCAGGCCCGACCTCAAGGTCGCGGTAGGAGAGGCGGATGCGGAAGGCCTTGCGCTTGGCATCGATGTGGATCTTGAGCCGCTGGGACAGAGGGGGCGGCTGGCTGCGCGCCTTACTGGCACCGGAAGGCAGAACGACGGGGGACAGCCCCGGGCAACGGGCCGGGGCATCAAGGCCGATCTCCTGTTTCAAGGAGGCGAGTCCCTGGCCCTCTATGGCATGGACGCCACGATCCTCGCCACTCCAGGGCTTACGCGCGGCTCATTGTCCGTCTTCATCGAGGATGCGGAAGGCCGGGATGGTCGGCCCTTGGGACCTGTCGCCATCGTCGGCGACCTCGTGATGGGCGGCTTCGTCATGAAGAAGCGCCCTTCCCCGCCCTTTTTCGCCTCGGGCATGGACGAGCTGCGCTCGTCCCTCGCCATCCTGAAGGACCTGGGCGCGAAAACCCTCTTCACGGGCCACGGCGGTCCCCTCGACGCGGACAGGGTCTTCAGGAAATTCGGCCTGCATTGAGCTAGACGAGCTCAGCGGCTATTCCCTCCCACTCGACATTGAGGGCTTCGGCTTCCTTCTCCAGTTCCTCGAGGGAGGCCTGGAGACGACGCATCTTCGCGCCGTCCGAGTAGTTGGCGGGCAGGCCCATCTCGTGCTCGCAGGCCGTCTTCTGGCCGCCGATCGCATCAAGCCGGGCGAGGATCTCCTCCTCCCGGCGCTGGAGCTTGCGGATTCGGGCCTTGCGGGCCTTCTCTTCCTCGTAGGTGGACTGTCCCTCGCCCGATGGGGTCTGACCCTGGGCTGCCCCCGCGCCGCCACCCCCTGGGGTCTGACCCCGGACCTTGCCGCCATTGACCGCCGCCGGGGTCTGGCCCCATTCGGCGTCCAGCGAGGCCTTCTTGTCCAGGAAGTAGCGGTAGTCGCCCACGTACCAGCGGGCAGGTCGGCCGGCCTCGAGCTCGAGGACCCTCGTGGCGAGCTCCTCGATGAAACCGCGGTCGTGCGACACGAAGAGGACTGTCCCCTCGTAGGATCTCAGGGCCTCGAGGAGGACATCCTTCGAGGTGAGGTCGAGGTGGTTCGTTGGCTCGTCGAGGACGAGGAGGTTCGAGGGCTTGAGGAGCATGATGAGGAGGGCGAGGCGGCTCCGCTCGCCGCCGGAGAGGACCCGGATGGGCTTGTGGATGTCGTCGCCCCGGAAGAGGAAGGCGCCGAGGAGGTTGCGGAGCTTGGGGATGAGTTCGAAGGGGCAGGAGGCCTCGGCGGTCTCCTCCACGGTCTTCTCGCCGGATTCGGGGTCCGACCCCATGGTCTCCGCGGTGTCCTGGGCGAAGTAGGCCATCTCGACGCCCGAGCCGAGGCGCAGGCCGCCCCCGTACTCCCGGTCCACGCCCGCGAGGATGCGCATGAGGGTGGACTTGCCGGCGCCGTTGGGGCCCACGAGGGCCACCTTCATGCCGCGCTCGATCTCGAGGTCGAGGCCGTCGATGACGCGGTTGGCGCCGTAGGCCTTGGAGAGGCCCTCGAGCCTCACCACCGCGTTGGCTGACCTCGGGGCGGGCGGGAAGGAGAAATGGATCTTCTTCATGCCCTCGGGGATCTCGATGGGCACGATCTTCTCGAGCTGCTTCACGCGGCTCTGGACGAGGGAGGCCTTGGTCGCCTGGTAGCGGAAGCGGCGGATGAAGTCCTCGAGATGGGCGATCTCCTCCTGCTGGCGCTCCCAGGCCTCGAAGACCGCCTCGAGCTCCTCGGCGCGGCGCTTCTCGTAGGCGGAGTACGTGCCCGCATAACGCGTCAGCTTGCCATTCCAGAGCTCGTAGACCTCGCGGACGGTGACGTCGAGGAAGTAGCGGTCGTGCGATACGACGAGGACGCCGCCCGAGTACTTCCCGAGGAAGCCCTCGAGCCAGGACCTCGCCTCGAGGTCGAGATAGTTCGTGGGCTCGTCGAGGAGCATGATGTCGGGATTCTCGAGGAGGACCTTGGCGAGGGCCACGCGCATCTGCCAGCCGCCCGAGAATTCGCGGAGGGGCCGGTCGAGGTCCGTATCGCGGAAGCCGAGGCCCTGGAGGACCTCGCGGACCTTCTCGCGTCGCATGTAGTAGCCGGAGCCCTCCACCGCATCGTGGATGGCGGCATGCTCCTCGAGGAGGCGTGAGGTCTGTCCCCCGTCCTCGGTCGAGGACTCGAGGAGGCGGCCAATCTCCTCCTGGCGGGCGAGCATGCCCTCTGCGAAGGCATAGGCCTTCTCGGCCTCGTCGCGCACGGTGGCGTCGCCCGAGAGGGCCTCGAGCGAGGCGCCGGTCTGGGGCAGGTAGGAAACGCGGGCTCCGCGCGTGACGGCGCGCTCGCCCGAGTCGGGGGCAAGCTCTCCCGCGAGGATCTTCATGAGGGTGGACTTGCCCGCGCCGTTCGGACCGGCGAGGGCGGCCCGGGAGCCGGCCGCGAGGTAGATGGTCGCGTTCCTGAGGATGTCGCGGGCCCCGAAGGCGAGGCTCACGTCGGAGAATTGCACGAATGCCATGTTCAGGCTCCGGGCCGGCGGCCGCGCTGGCCGCCGGGTTGGGGTATCAAGGAATGGCTCCTAGCGGGCGCCCGACGGCGCGAAGCTCAGGGGCAGGAGGGGGCTCGCCGCCTTGGCCTCGAGGCCGGAGCGCGACGCCACCGGGACGAGGACAAGGTTGCCGCCGTCCATGCGATAGAGGAAATCCACCCAGGCCGAGCCCGGGGCGTTGTCGAAGCGGAAGGAGATGACGCCCTCCCATGAAGACTGGAGGTTCCGGTCGAGGAAGAGCCTCAGGGCCACGTCTCCCGAGACCGAGGGTCCAGCGGGAAGGCCGAGGGGAAGGTAGCCCGCGGGCACCTTGTCGGTGTCGGACCAGGAGAAGCGCCCCTTGGCGCCCAGGATGAGGCGGGAGGCCGAGGGCCTCCCCACCCCGGCGCCGCTGCCGGCGGCATCCGAGGCCGTGCCGGCGGAGCCGTTGCCTGCGGAGCCGTTCGCGCCCGCGTTCGCCGCCTGGCCATCCGCAGCGCCGGCACCGGGAGCAGACATCGCGTCACCCAGGGCCGCGTTGTCTGCGACGAGGAAGGTCCAGTCGCTGCCGTTCGCGAGGAAGGCAAGGAGGAGCTTCTGCCGCCGGAGTTGCTCGGTCCTGATCACGTCGCGGATATCGGATTCGACGACCACGAAGGTCGCCTTGCCCGAAGCGCCGGGGGCCGAAGAGCCGATGGCCTCGGAAGTGGTGCCGGACAACGCTCCGCCGGCCGCAGCGGCATCTGCGAGGGTCGCCGGGGCAGGCGCTATGGCCGCGGTCTCGGACGGATCGACGCCGGTCCAGTCGGCCACGAGGGCCTTCTGGCTCTGGAAGCGCACGCGCAGCGGGCTGCCCTCGAAGACGAAGGCACCTCCCTCCTCGGCGATCGAGGTATACGTGAAGACCTCGGAGGCGCCGGGGAGCTCTATCCTGACCTGGCGATGCACGGCATCGGCGAAGAGGCCGAAGCGTGGATCAAAGGTATCGAGGTCCACCCTCGAATCGTCTATCTGCGACTGGAAGTACTCGGGCCTCCAGGCCCTGGCGAAGAGGTTGTCCACCTTGACGTCTATGGCGGTTGCGGAAGCCGCGGGCTCGGGAGGAGCCACGATCGCGGTGGACTCGTCGAAGAGGCTCATCGTGTTGGAGAACACGTATCCCCTCGTCCCGTCATCGGTGAGGACGAAGTACCAGTCGCCCTGGAGGACGGTGTCGCCTGTCCTGACCTCCTCGCCCTTCACCTTCTCGAGAATCTTGACCGATTGCCCCTCGTGGAGGCGGTAGACGCGGTTGCCCGCATTGGAGGCGGAATCGCGTACCGGGAGGCCGTCGCGGGAGGCCACGAGATAGAGGGTTGCCACGGGGGCGAACTTCTCGGCCGCCGCCTTGGCCTTGCTTTTCGAGCCATAGAGCTCGACCTGCCAGAAGGGGAGCTCGATCTTCTTCTTCCCGTCCAGGCTGCCGACCACGTAAACCTGGTTGATGTTGGAACGGATATAGACGGGCACCACGGAGCCGGCTGGGACGGGACCTTCGGCCGCGGTCCAGAGGACGAGGCCCCAGCCGAGCTTGCGGGAGCAGGACGAGAGGCCGGCGAGGAGGATCATGGCGAGGGCGGCGAGCAGAAGGCCGCGCCTCCGACGATTGGCCCGGGACATCATGGGAAGGAAGTTTACACTCTCCACAGCGCATTGGGCAAGACGCGGCTTCCGGGGCAAGGTTGGCCGATGTGCTATACTCTATCTCCGGCACGAAGTCCTGCCGTACCCGGAGCGGTCCGGGTCGATCAGGGACGGGACCCGCGCCGCTTTCCGAGGAGGGACGCATGGCTTCCGAACACCCGCTCTATATCGGCGTCGACGTCGGCGCGACCAAGATCGTTTCAGCCGCCTATGCCATTCCGGCGGACAAGGAGCGCCCGGGCGAAGCCCTTGCCCAGGTCAAGACCAAGACGCCGAGGACAGAGAAGGCCAAGGACCTCGTGACAGCAATCACGGCGAGCGCGAAGGAGGCCATCGAGAAGGCTGGCGGCACCTGCGCCGGCATAGGAGTGGCTGTGCCTGGCCCCCTCGACCGGGCCAGGGGCATTGTCCGGTACACGCCAAACCTCGGCCTCGAGGAATACCCCCTTGCCGACGAGCTGTCGAAGAGCCTCGGCATGCCCGTCTACCTCGAAAACGACGTTCAGGCGGGCGTCCTCGGCGAACTCGTCGCAGGAGCCCTCCGCGGCGCCATGAGCGCGGTCGGCATCTTCATCGGCACGGGAATCGGCGGCGGCCTCGTCCTCGACGGCAAGCTCTACCGCGGCTCCACGGGCTCCGCGGGCGAGATAGGTCACATGATCCTCCTCGAGGGAGGCCCCCTCTGCGGCTGCGGCAACCATGGCTGCCTCGAGGCCCTCGCCTCGCGCACCGCCATGGCCAAGGACGCCCTGGCCCTCGCCGCGAGCGGAAAGGCGCCGGCCATGCTTTCCGCGGCGGGAACCGACATCCGCCACTACCGCAGTTCGGCCTTCGAGGAGGCCCTCGAGGGCAAGGACGAGGCCATCGGCAAGGTCATCGACCGCTCGGGCTTCTGGCTCGGCGTGGCCATGGCCAACCTGGTCAACGTCCTCAACCCCGAGGCCATCGTGGTGGGCGGCGGCGTGGCCGCCCGCTTCGGCAAGCGCATCATCAAGGCCGCGAAGGAATCGATGGAGGAGCGCCTCATGCCCGGCCTCGCGGGCAGCGTCCGCATCCTCCTCTCCGAGCTCGGCGATCTCGCCGTGCCGACCGGAGCGGCCATAGCGGCCCGGAGGGCCATGCTGGAGGCCGGCGCGGGAGTGGCAGCACGATGAGCGATTCCGAAAAGGCAGCGCTCCCGCAACAGGAGACGACGGCGGGAGTCGTCGCCGTCATAGAGATCGGCTCCACCGGCATCAGGCTCGTCGTGGCCCAGGTCGACGCCTCGGGCGCCATCTCCATCCTCGACCGCGCGGGCAAGCCCACGCGCATCGGCCGGGACGTCTTCACCTCGGGCCTCGTGAGCCGCGAGGCCATGCGCGAGAGCATGGCCGTCCTCCTCTCCTTCCGAGAGCTCCTCCGCGGCTACGGCATCGGGCCCGCGGAGGCCCGCGTCATCGCCACGAGCGCCCTCCGCGAGGCCGACAACCGCGACACCTTCGTAGACCGCATAGCCCTCCAGACCGGCTTCAGGGTGACGGTCATCGAGGACATCGAGGAGAACCACCTCATGTACCTCGCCGTGCAGCACGCCCTCCAGGAGGAGTGGCGCCTCGTCTCGCGGTCGAATGCCATGATCCTCGAGGTCGGCGGCGGCTCCACGGAGATCATGCTCCTCAGGCGGGGCCGCATGGCCGGGGCGCACTCGCTCCGTATCGGCACGGTCCGCGTCGACGAGCTCATCAGGGGCTCGGGCTCGACGCCGGACTTCCTCCACCAGTTCCTCGAGGACAACGTGCGGACCGCCTGCGACCTCCTCGACGGCGAGCTTCCCCTCGACACCGTGAAGACCTTCATCCTCGTCGGCTCCGATGCGAGGCTGGCGGCCACTCGCACCGCGAGCGAGCATGCCGAGGAATATTCGGTCATCCCGCGCGAGGCCTTCGTCAGCTTCGCCGACGAGGTCGCCTCGCTTTCGGCGGAGGACTGCGTGGCCAGGCTCCGCGTGCCCTGGTCGGAAGCCGAGAGCCTCGGCGCGGGCCTCTCGATCGAGCGCCTCTTCCTCGACCGTACGGGCGCCGAGAAGGTGGTGGTGCCCAACGTGTCCATCCGCGAAGGCCTCCTCCTCACGGCGGCCCGCGGCCCCGACCCGGAGCACCAGGAGGAGATGCGCCGCCAGATCGTAGCGAGCGCGGCGTCGCTCGGACGCAAGTTCCGCTTCGACGAGGACCATGCGACCCAGGTGGCCCGCCTTTCGCTCTCGCTCTATGACGCGCTGGCGCGGGACCACGGGCTCGGGGCCCGCGAGCGCATCCTCCTCGAGGTTGCCGCCCTCCTCCACGACATCGGTTCCTACATCCGGACGAGCGGACACCACAAGCATTCGGAGTACCTCATCCAGAACTCCGAGATCTTCGGCCTGTCGAAGGGCGAGCTCACCATCGTCGCAAACGTCGCGCGCTACCACCGGAAGCAGCCGCCTGCGAACACGCACATCAACTACATCGCCCTCGCTCGCGAGGACCGGATCGTCGTGCTCAAGCTCGCGGCCATCCTCCGCGTGGCCGACGCCCTCGACCGCGGCCACGACCAGCGCGTCGGCGAGGCGGCCTTCGAGCGCCGGGAGGACAGGCTCATCATCCGCGCCGATACGGAGTCGCGCCCGGGACCCGTCGACCTGTCCCTGGAGAGGCTTTCCCTCGCCGAGAAGGGCGACATGTTCGAAGATGTCTTCGGAATCGAGCCCGTGCTCGCATAGCCCGGGCCAATGAGGTAATGATGAAAAGCCCCTACCTGTTCAACCGAGAGCTTTCCTGGCTCGAATTCAACGCGAGGGTCCTCGAGGAGGCCCTCGACCCGTCCATACCCCTCCTCGAGCGGCTCAAGTTCCTCTCGATCGTGACCTCGAACTTCGACGAGTTCTTCATGGTCCGCGTGGCCTCGCTCAAGGCCCAGATCCGGTCGGGATCGGACATCGCGCGGGATCCCTCGGGCCTCACGCCCGAGGAGACCCTGGCTGCGATCTCGAAGCGCACGCGCGAGATCGTCGGCAGGCAGTACGACTGCCTCCTCCGCGAGATCCTCCCTGGCCTGGCCCTGCGCGGCTTCGACGTGGTCCGGCCCTCGGGCTGGAAGCCCCAGGAGCGGCGCTGGCTCGAGTCATGGTTCTCGGACCGGGTCGCACCCCTCCTCACGCCCCTCAGGGTGGAAGGCGACGAGACCTTCCAGTCCGCCGGAAACCTGCGCGTCCACGTGGCCTTTACGGTGAGGCGCGAGGATGGCGGCCCGGTCAAGGAAGCCGGATCGATCAAGGATGACGATACGGGTGAAGGCGTAGAGGAGGCCATGGCCATCGTCCAGGTGCCGCCCAACCTCGACCGCTTCATCAGGCTCCCCTCCGACGAGCCCGGCCTCCGCTTCGCCCTCGTGGACGACCTCGTGCGGAGCTTCGGCGCCCGTCTCTTCCCCGGCTACGAGGTCCGCGACAGCATCCTCTTCAAGGTCACGCGCGACGCGGACATCGGCGTGGACGAAGACCGCGACGACGACTTCCTCGCGGCGATGGAGGAGGTTATAGAGGACCGGCTGAATTCGTATCCCGTCCGGCTCTCGGTGTCGTCCGACTCGGAAGCCCTCGCGGAGCGCGTGCGCCTCGCCCTCGGCCTGTCTCCGGACGACGTCTACACGCTTCCCGGCCCCATCGACCTCAAGTCCTTCATGGAACTCGCGGCCAACGAGGGCACCGGGAGCGATCCCGGCCTCGCCGACCTGCACTACGAGCCCTGGCCTCCGGTGAAGGCGGAGGAGCTCCCCGAGGGCACGACCATCTGGGACGAGCTCCGCGCCCATGACAGGCTCCTCCACGTTCCCTACGAGTCCTTCGATCCGGTCGTGCGCTTCCTCGAGGAGGCGGCGAGCGATCCTGCCGTGCTCGCCATCAAGATGACCCTGTATCGCACATCGGGCAATTCGCCTGTCGTACGCGCCCTCACGCGGGCGGCGCGCTCGGGCAAGCTCGTTTCCGTCCTCGTGGAGGTCAAGGCCCGCTTCGACGAGGAACGGAACATCGCCTGGGCCTCGCGGCTCGAGCAGGCGGGCGCCATCGTCATCTACGGCCTCGCGCGCCTCAAGGTCCATGCCAAGGCGGCCCTCGTGGTGCGGCGCGAGGAGGGAGGCGCGGTCCGGCGCTACCTCCACCTCTCCACGGGCAACTACAACGACAAGACCGCCCGCCTCTACGGCGACCTCTCGATCTTCACGTCCAACGAGGACCTCTGCCGCGAGGCCTCGGCCTTCTTCAACATGGTCACGGGTTACTCGACCGTCCAGGAACTCCGCCATCTCGCGGTGGCGCCCTTCGACCTCAAGGCCCGCGTCATCTCGATGATCGAGCGCGAGGCCCAGCGTTCCACGGCCGAGGCCCCCGGCCTCATCATGGCCAAGATGAACGCCCTCGCCGACGTGGACGTGATCTCCGCCCTCTATCGCGCGAGCGCCGCCGGCGTCCGCATCCTGCTCAATGTACGCGGCATCTGCATGCTCGTGCCGGGCGTGAAGGGTCTCTCGGAGAACATCAGCGTCGTGAGCGTCGTGGGACGCAACCTCGAGCACACGCGCATCCTCTTCTTCGCGAATGGCGGAGCCGAGGAGCTCTACCTCTCGAGCGCGGACTGGATGCCGCGCAACCTCGAACGCCGCATCGAGCTCATGTTCCCCGTCCTCGACGAGACCCTGCGGAAGCGGGTCCGCGACATCCTCGAGGCCTACTTCAGGGACAGCGCCAAGGCCCACCGCCTCGGGCCTTCCGGACGGTGGAAACGGGTCGAGCCCGCCGAGGGCGAGGAGCCCTTCTCGTCGCAGGCCTGGTTCTACGAAAGCGTGAAGCGTCGGCACGATCTCGAGGAGGCTCCTCCCGAACGCGAGCTCCAGGTGCGGAGGAGGCCGACGACAGGGGCCTGATGTCGCGCAGCCTGCCGGGCCGGCCGCAACCGAATGCGGACCGGCCCTGTCTTTCTATGCATGAGCGAAAAATCCCTGCACAGCCGTTCCTTCCCCGTCCTCTATGACGACGTGGACTCCCTCGCCTTCGCCAAGCCCGTCTCCCTCCTCCATTACCTCGAGGAGGCCGCGGCGAGCCACTGCGAGGACTCGGGCTGGGGCGTCTTCCGCCTCCTCTCCGAGGGCCACGGCTGGGTCCTCCTCCGCGGCGGCTTCGAGATGCGCCGCTATCCCGCCTACCGCGAAAACGTCACCGTCGAGACCTGGGTCTCGAGCTCCCGCCGCTTCTGCGCCGAGCGCGAGTACCGCGTCCTTTCCGTTTCCGGAGAGGTCCTTGGCGAGGCGCGGGCACTCTGGCTTTTCTGCGACCTTGCGACGAGGAGACCCGCCACGATCTTCCCCGAGATCCTCGAGGCCTGGGCGCCCAATGGAAAACCTGCCGGCGACTTTGCCCTCGACGAGATCGATGGTCCGCCTGCCGACGCGGCCGCTCCCCTCGACGTCGTCGCTCCCGGGGGCGGCTTTGCCGTGCGCGCCGGGGACATCGACACCAACGGCCATGTGAACAACGCGATTTACCTGTCCTGGGCCCTCGAAGCCCTGCCAAGGGAGGCCCGCGAAGGCATGATGCTGCGCAAGGTCCGGGGACAGTGGAAGAAGGAGATCACCTTCGGCCTCAATGTCCAGCCTCGGGCTGCCCGCGAAGGGGAAGGTCGCTATCGCCTCGGCATCTACGGCACCGCAAGTGCCGAAGCCCCGGCCGGCGCGGCGGCACCTTGGCTCGCCGCGGCGGCCGAGTCCGAATGGACGCCGATACCGGCCGCCAGGCGCTGATTCCATCTTGCCTCCCATGCCCGACAGGCCTAGAATTCCCTCTGGACGAGGAGGAATTCCATGAAGCGAGCCTGTGTCATCCTTGCTGACGGCTTCGAGGAAGTCGAGGCCATAACGCCCATCGACTACCTCAGGCGGGCGGGAGTCGAGGTGGTGGTGGCGGGCCTCGGGACGAGGCAGGTCACGGGCGCACACGACATACGCGTGGACTGCGATGTCCTCCTCCACCAGTGCGGCACGGGCTTCGATGCGGTCGTCGTCCCGGGAGGCCTCAAGGGTACCGCCGCCATCGCCGCGGACAGCTACGCGGTGGCCTTCATCAAGAGCCACTTCGAGACCGGCAGGGTCGTGGCGGCCATCTGTGCGGCGCCGGTCAACGTGCTCATGAATGCCTGCGACCTGCTCGAAGGCAGGAGCTTCACCGGCCACCCGGACACCGAGGCGGCCCTCGACGGACAATCCTTCGCGCCGGGCCGGGTCGTCGTGGACGGCAACCTCGTCACCTCGCGGGCAGCGGGAACTGCCGGCGAATTCGCAGCCGCCATCGTGGCGCGCCTCCTCGGCGAGGCCCAGGCACAGGCCCTGGCCAGGAAGATCCTCCTCGAACGCTGAACGCGCCGGCGCCGCCCGCAACGCCGGCGCCGCCCACACTGCCCGTGCCACGAGATCCGCCTTCCGGTCATTGCCGAACCTGCCGCCTTCGGCGTAGTCTTGCTCCGAAAGCGGGAAAACATGACGGAAAAGGATTTCGACGCTCTTGCCGCGGAGTGCATCGCGGAGACCGACAGGCTCGTGCGCGCCAACGGCCCGAGGCTTGCGGGCTCGAACGCGTCCCGAAGGACGGCCCAAGCCCTTGCGGGCGAGCTTTCGACCTTCTGCAACGACTCGGGCCTCGAGGTCTTCACCGCCCATCCGGACTCCTTCTTCGGCTACATGAAGTTCCTCCCGCCCCTCTATCTTGCGGGCATCGCGTCCTTCTACATGCCGCGGCCATACACCTTCGCCGCCATCATCCTCCTGGTCGTCGGCCTCACGATGATGGTCTCGGTTTTCTGGCTCTACCGGCACAGCTTCGACCGCCTCTTCAGGCCCGCTTCCTGCGCCAACGCCTGGGGCGTCATCGAGCCCGCGGGCAAGGCGAGGCGGCAACTCGTCCTGAGCGGCCACCACGACAGCGCCTCCATCATGAGACTCTTCCAGGGGCCCTTTTCCCGCTTCACCGGCCCCATCCTCGGTGGCACCTACCTCTTCATCGCCATCGAGCTCGCCCTCCTCGTAGCCCGGATCATCGGAAGCCCCATCGGCGGTGCCGCGGGAACGGCAGGCGCCGCTGCCGTCGGCGGCGCCGCAGGCGGAACCGGCTCCGCGCCCGGCCTCGCGCCCTGGGCCCTCGCCCTCCTCTGCCTCGGCCTCCCCTTCGTCGTCGCCTACTTCTTCGTCGTGGACATGCGGAAGGGCGGCCCGGGCGCCGGCGACAACCTCGTCTCGAGCGTCATGGCCGTCATGATGGGCCGATGGCTCGCCGAGCGCCGCGACGACTACCTCAAGGACACGCGCCTCGTCATCGCGAGTTTCGATGCCGAGGAGATTGGCCTGCGCGGCTCTTCGCACTTCTTCAGGCAACGCGGCAAGGATTTCGGGGACCTGCCCACGGCCCACCTCAACTTCGACTCGTTGTACGATCGCGACGAGCTTCATGTGATCACGAAGGACCTGAATGGCACCATTCCCCTCGACGAGGGCATGAGGCGCGAGCTCATGGCTGCGGCAGAGGACTGCGGCATCGAGCTGCGGCCCTTCGCCATGGGCTTTCCCCTCGGAGCCACGGATGCGGCCGAGAGCGCCCGCGCGGGCCTCGCCTCGGCCAGCATCGTCGGCCAGTCGACCGAGGTGGTCCAGGAGGAGTACGTCTACCACACGACGAGGGACCACGTGGACAGGATAGATCCGCGGGTGGTGTCGGCCTGCATGGCCATCATCGCCAGCTTCCTCGCGAAGCGAGCGGACGGCCGGTCGCCGTCGGACGGCCCAGGCGACTGAAAAGGAAGCGTAAACATGAGGGTGCTCGTCACCGGAAACAGGGGCTTCGTCGGAGCCTTCCTCGAAAGCTCGCTCACCGGGCGGGGCATCGAGGTCGCGGGCTACGACCTGAAGGACGACCTCGACATCCGCGATTTCTGCCGGCTGGAGGCCGAGGCGCAGGGCTGTGAAGCCATCATCCACCTCGCCGCGGTCGACAACGACAACGCGGCGGATATCGCGGACACGAACATCGTGGGGATGGTCAACGTCCTCAACGTATTCAGGGAAAGTGGCGCCGGGAAGCTGATCTCCCTGAGCAGCGTGGATGCCCTCGGGGTCTTCCAGGGCGAGGGGAAGCCCCGCTACCTGCCGCTGGATGACGAGTACCCCTGCCACCCTGTAAAGCCCTATTCCCTGTCCAAGCTGGCGGGTGAAAAGTTATGCGAACATTATCAGGCCCTCTGCGGCAAGCCCATCCTCTGCATCCGCGCTCCCGGAATCTGGGACGAGAACACCTACGGAGCCATCATCGCCGCGCGCGGGGAAAGGCCATCCTACGAATGGGATCCCTACTGGGAATACGGCGCCTTCATCGATGTCCGCGACCTCGTCGAGGCCATCTACCTGGGTCTCGTAAGGGATTTCTCCGGTTACCGCTGCTGCCTCGCCTCGTCGGACGACATCACCACCTCCGGGAGGACGGGCAGGGAACTCGTGGATTTCGTGCATCCCGGCATCCCGTGGAAGGGCGACGACGCCTATGAGCGGCACCCCTGCAGGACGCTGGTCGACAATGGGAGGCTGAAAAGGCTCCTTGGCTGGCGCCCGGAACATTCCTGGGCGGGGGAGACGGCGCGTCGCGCCTGAGTCCTGTATCGCACATCGCGCACATTCCGAGGGCCGCCGTAGGCCTCGCGCCGCCGGGCCTGGCGGCCGCGGGGCCGTAGCCGCGCCCCCGGCTCAGTAGTCCGCGCCCTGGCTCCCGCCCGAAGCCCCGGCCGATGCGGAACCGCCCGGCTGGCCGGCCGTCGGCGCAGGCTCCCCGGGCGGTATCACGCGGGTCACGACGGGCAGGCTCTCGATCCGCTTGCCCTTCTGGATGAGGACGCCCACCGCCATGCCGATGGCGAGGCCTGCTATGCCGCACAACGCGGCAGGTCCCTCGTCGGTTCCCGGGAAGAGGCTCCGGCCCGCCACGTAGCCGCCCACGAGGAGTGCGATCGGCATGCCGAGGACCCAGAAGGCGCCGGATAGCTGGGCCCGCCCCTGGACCTCGACCTCTACGCGGTCGCCCTCGCGGATGTCGAGGCCGTCGCGGTTGTAGACCTTGATGGACTGCCGCTTGTCCTTGCAGCTCGAGTTCGAGCAGGCGGCGCAGCCC
>Ga0209098_1000286_pt1 | contig 57562 bp, 40 predicted proteins | sample AD_JPNHW1_MetaG_FD_184429 | JGI IMG/M metagenome (GOLD analysis project Ga0209098, IMG submission 184429) | Active sludge microbial communities of municipal wastewater-treating anaerobic digesters from Japan - AD_JPNHW1_MetaG (SPAdes) (version 2) | ecosystem: Engineered > Bioreactor > Anaerobic...
TCAAGATTAAGACTGTTGGCTGACACAGAATTGTGGCCACCAATGAATGAGCCTGTGCCGGTTGCGGCATAGGAACGACCGAATCTGACCGGGAGCAGCGCGGCACTTTTGCCAAACGCGGCGGTTTTGTTGGCGAATCCCCACAGGCCATTATTGAGCGAGGGGTCATCGATGGCCAATGCGAGGCAGAAGTTGACGAATACCTCAGCGAAGCTTGTACCGGCGTGTGAAATTAATGTTTCAAGACCATCGATACCTTTGGGAACGGTTCGGATAAGTTCACGGGTGAACTGCTGCTGCATAGATGCCGATGACCCGCCGTATTTTTCGACCAGGTAGGCAACAAACATAAATGAAGCGCCGTATTGTCTGAAGAGTGATTCTTCCTGAAACCAGCTGGCGCGGGCGTTGCTGAGCAAATTAACTGAGGGGTTCTCGAGAAACCTCTCAAAATGAGGTGATGGCGGCAACCTTGCCGGGTTGTCACCGATTTCTCCAGAAAAAACATACTCAGAAAACATCGAAAAGCCTTCATCAAGCCAACGGTCCTGGTCAAGACTGCCGTTGTCATGCTGAATCGAGAAGTTAACCATGTGCTGAAACTCGTGAGCAAGGGTTCGGTAAAAAGTATTAGATTTGTCGTCAGTGTTTCCGGGGTCTCCCTGCATGATATCCATGAAAAAAACGGGTTTCTGGTTACCAAACAGGCCCTCAAGATCGCGATGATCAAAGTAGCCGGCGACATAACCTTCGTCGAATGAATCGCGAATATCGACAAGAAAGATGTAGATTCGGTCATCGGGAAGATTGAAAATTTTGGGAATCACAGGCTGGCCGAACCAGCGCCCGACTGACGGAAAAACTTTTTCGTCGAAACCGCGAACAATGCGTGCGAAGATTTCGGCTGAATCTTTGCCATAAGCACTTTCGCTGCCGCGTTCGACAAAGAGGTTGCAATGGGTTCCCCGGGCAACAAAGCGCCCTGGGCGGTATTCATAACCACCGGCCGAAAAATTGTAAACCTGGAAGCCGACCTGAGAGACACCTGGCACCAGTTGCTGTGACAAGGCAGATGCACGCAACTGGCTGCGGTAAGCGGCATCACCGGCCAGTCTTGTTTGTAGTTGCCTGTCGAGTTCAGCCTTGCGGGCACGCAGACGAAAAGTGCCGTCTACAGGCAGTCTGGCTGCATCGGCAGTGGCTGAAATCAGCACCCCAGCAGTCAGCAGCAGCAACAAAAGCAACAACCTGCTTCTGGTTATGATCAGGCCCTTCTTTTTCGGTCGATATCGAACACTGCCACGGTAATATCGTCTTTAACGGCAGCGGGGGAGTTTTCGACCATTTGGGCAATTTCTTTAACGATTTCTTCAGGTAGTTTGGCGGCCCGGGCTATAAAAAAATCTTTGAGGTAGAGGTAGCCGTCTTCACAGTTGGCCCAGGCCTCAAAGAAGTCAACCAGGCCATCTGAATAGAAGAGTATTTTGTCGCCATCGGCAACATCAATTTCGCTATTGCCGTAGATGCTTTCGTTAAAGATGCCAAGAAGGGTTCCGGTTGATGGCAACTCAGTCAGGGTCGCCGAAGATGACGAGTAATGCAGTGGAAAGTCATGCCCGGCGCTGCAATAGTTGAACTTCATGGTTTCAAGGTTAAAAACTCCCCAGAGAGCTGTTGAATTAAAGCGTGACCCGGCCCCCAGAAACTCTTTAAGGGCAATGTTGACTCTGCCCATCAATGCGCCTGGTTCGATTTCTAGAGCAGTTCTCTCGTTGAACAGACAGACGACCACAGCCATGACGAGAGCGGCCGGCACGCCTTTACCGCAGACATCGCCAATCAGAATACCGAGAATATCAGGGTTATCGCCTTCAATGTATCTGAGAAAATCGCCACCGATAAACCTGGCCGGCTTAAGATACGAGGCGACTTCAAGACCCGGAACCCTGATCTTCTGGCGGGGCATGGCGCCGTCTTGAACGATGCGGGCCATTTCGAGTTCGCGTTGAATCTGGGCCTGGCGGCGTGCCAGTTCTTCGGCATGAAACCCAAGTTCTTTGTGCAGGCGGTAATTATGCAGGCAGATGGAAATCTGGTCAGACAGGATATCGAGTCTAAAAGAATCTTCTGAGGAAAGTTCGGCGTCATGGGCATGGCGACCGACCAGCAGGCAGCCATAGAAAATATTATTTCTTTCGAGGGCTGAGCCGGCCAGCGCCCCTTTGAATTCATAGGTTTTAAAAGCATATTCAAGAAGTTTAAGCGACAGCTTCATGCTGTCAGAGGCGTGATCGGTCGAGATATCGTCAAAATCCACCGGTTTGAAGTGCTCAAGACCAATGCCAGCCGCCTCGACAGCCATAAACACATCTTTTTCAAAATCCATGAGAAACAGCACCGCCCAGTCAAATCTGCCAAGCTCAATGACCGTCTGAAGAATGCGGCTGAATGGTCGCTCGCTTTGCAGCAGCTGCATATCGTCGAGTGCGTGCGCCTGCTCGTAAAAATTGCAGACTTCCTGAAGCAGATCACGTTGCTGCAGATGCCTTCTGATGCTGAGAAAGAAAATGCCGAGCAGCACAAAACCGCCAGCAACGCGAGGTCTGATTCCCGGCCCAGGGCGGCGAGAATGGCAATGCCAAGCAACCAGAGCAGGTAGAACGACATTGCCTTTGGCGGATGCGACGATCCCTGATTGTTGTCTGCCAAGATTATCTCTCCGGGGGTTCAGCTATGGTGCTCGTTTCAGTACAGGGTCTATTCTTCAAATTTAACCGAATCGCCCCATTCGGCGAGCGCCACAAAAAGTTTTTTAGGGCTTCGGGCGTCGAGGTAGAAGCGAGGGTCTTTATCAAGGTAATTTTTAAGGCGCTGACGAATTTTGAAGAGCAGGTCTTTGGTAAAAACGTTTTTTAGCTCAAAGCTTGCGGTCAGGGGTGCCGAGAAGCGGCGCCAGATTTCTGAGAGGCTCTGGGGTTTGCCGCGCTTTCGCAGATTTTTGTAGGTACGGTCGAGCATCGCCTCAAATAATTCAGCGCCATTGTAGGCATAAAAATAGGCAACCGGGGGCAAGAACCCGAACTGGCTGATAATGTTGCGGGCTTTTCTGACGAGTCGCTCGCCTTCGCTTTGCAGGCCCACCACTTCGGATCTCAGGATACGCAGCAGCATCAGATCTATGTCTTTGCGGTTGAGGGTATCGATGAGAGTCTTGTCATTCGGAAAAAATTTTTGAAGAATGGGTCGGACAGTTTCGATAGTCTCAACGCTGAGGAATTGCAGGTTGCGGCCATAGGTCTCGGGGTTTTTGCTTTTCATTTCCCCAAGGATCTTTTCGAACTGAAGAATAAACTCAAACTTGGTATCGAATGGCAAAGGCTTAACCCTGTCTAAAATAAACTTTTATTTATTTTAGACAGGTTGGGGCAATTTAATCAAGTTAAATCTGAAAAATTATCGGCGTCAGCCATATCTTCGGGGCAATTCAGATCAAGCGAAGGCAGGGCTGATTCGCCCGACATGTGCAAAAATCCTTTGCGGATATAGACCAGAAAGCCCAGCAGGGCAACGGAATACCAGCCCACAATCATAGAGCATACAGCTTTCATAATCGCTCTCCTTTGTCACAGAACATCTTTCGGCAGAAGGTGATAATTTATTAATGAAATGGAGCTTTTTATTCAAGGTAATAATTGCAACTGTCGATACCCTGAAATAGATGAGACTATACCAACTGCTGATAATTATTATGCTGGCCTGGGCGATGCCGTTGCAGGCCGCCGACTGCCCGGCATGCCATGCAACCGACCTGGCGGGTCTGGCGATGATCTGCCCGGAGTGCGGTGTAAATCTTCACGACCCGGTTTTAAAAATTCAGAATCAGCAGCAGGCGTCACTGCGTATCAGGCTGCTCTACACTGGTGATCGACCCGAGCGTCTGCCAGCCTACGGCAAGCTCTATATTAACGGTACCTACCGCGGCAACATTGACCTTAAAGAAAGAGAAGAACGTGGCAAAGAATTTGACGTCACCTGGAGCGACGGGTTGGGGAAAGAGTACACCGCTGTCTACGAGAGGATTTTTGACCAGGTGGCGCCCGGGGTATTGAAAATCGAAGTTGAAATGAAATTCGACAGGCTTTATGGAGCCGGCCGCAGCTACAAGCGGGTTGTTTTTCCGTATGTCGGCTTTAAGGGCGGCGAAAAGACTTCGGTTGAGCACTATTTTAACTGCGCCGCAACTTTTAACCGCTATAAACCAGGCAAGCGCCAGCCGATCCCGATTCTTTCCGACACCAAAATTCAGGGTGCCAGCGGCACCGTAGCCCTCAACATCGGCCTTTTCGAGTAACAGGGCCACGCAGTCTGCTAAGCTAAAAACGAGCGGCTGCAACTTTGTCGGGGTTTAAGGCAAAATAAAGGGCAAACGAAAACTTTTTTCTCTCCAACAGCGGTATTACGGCATGTCAGTCGTTGCAACGCTCTGCGATCTTCGCACCCTCATAGTTCCATCTGCTCACTCTGCTCGCACGACCGGAACACGGGCTCTAAGCCGCATCCTGCGGCAGTCGCCCGCGTTTTGCCCTCCAGGCAAAACGTCCGGTCTTAGCGGCATCGTTTGCAGGGAACTATGGGGTGCTCGACAAGCGTCGCTTATGCAATCGCCTGACCTGCCGAAACTTGCATCAAGAGATACTTAAGTAAGCGTTTGCCCTTGGGCAAAATAAAAGTTCTATAAAGAAACCTGAAGATGTTTCCGATAGCAGAAGGGATAAAATCAGAAATTCTGTGAGGCAGACAAATTATGGAACAAACGAGTTCGCGCTGGTTCTTCATTTTTCTGGCAATGAGCCTGATCAGTATCATTCTCTTTCCCCAGAATGCTTACGCAGACTCCAACTGGCTCAAATATTTCCGCAAAGATTCGCTGCTGAACACATATAAGACCAGTTATGCCGTTCTTGACGAGACAATCTGGACAGGCACCTTCGGCGATGGGTTGAACGTCTATGACGGCAAAACCACCACAAATTTCACCAACCGCAACACCCGCACCAGCCCATCGACTAATGACGGTCTCGTTTCTGATTACATTACCTGCATCAGCATCGACGAGAAGAAAGGCCGCGTCTGGCTTGGCACCAATGAAGGGCTGGCAAGTTGTGACCTTGAAGGAAAAGAATGGGCGCGTTATACTACCAAAGACGGTCTGCCAAACGACGTGATCAGAGACCTGGCCCTCGACAGCTACGGTAATCTCTGGGTTGGCACCCCATCAGGGATTGCACACTTTGACGGCGAAAGCTGGAAAGTTTTTGACGAACGCAACGGTCTTGAGCAGAGCAGCGTTCATTCGATCAAGATCAAGGGTGATACTATCTGGGTGGGCAGCGTTGGCGGCACAGTCAGCAGATATAAAGACGGAGAATGGAAAACCATTATAACCCTCTGAATGCTTCAGCCTTCACATCGCGGTATCTACGAATTTTTATGGTCTGAGCACAAATACCCGGTCATGGCGGTTTCCCTGAAGGCTTTTCAGGGAATGGCGGCCCGGCTTGGTCGGCGACCGCAGTTGCTGGCATTGTTGCGCAAGATCGCCGAATACACTTACGCCGAGCGCACCGAGAATTACAATGCCCTGTTGAATGCTTACCTGCACATAAAGCCCCTTATAAGCCGGGCCAGGCGTCACGAAATTATCGAAACCCTTCTAAGTGATGAGGCCAGGGCCGCAGGCTACATTTATGCAGATGCCCTGAAGAACCACGACACCAGTCTTTCGGGCTGCCGGCTTTTTTTTGCGCCTGAGCACGCCATCTACAAATTCTGGGACGCCCAGGACCGACCAGGTCTCTGGCTATGTTTCGGGCCTGTTCAACTGCATCTCACGCCACAGCAGGTATTCAACCGCATCTGCCACGAGGCTTTCATTGCCCCAGGCGAACTGCTCAAAAAATTGCACCAGCTGCGTGGCGGCATTGATATTGGAGAATTTTCAAGCTGGGATAGACGCCTTCAGACTGTATTACAGCAGAATAACCTGGTAGCTGTGCCTGGTGGTGGCAGTGTCTGGCTGCACCCGCGCCTGCCGTTTGACAGCATTGCAGCGGTCAACGAGATTTATGACAGTGATTTTTTAACAGCCGCACTTTTTAGCATCGAAAAAATCTGGGATGCCGCCGAATACCCGCCGGAACTGATCGGTCAGTTACCCGATTATGCCCTTTTCTCTGAGGCATACCATGGCAAAAATCACCCGGCAATCATCTGGAAACCTGAGTTCAGCTGTGACGAAGCTTTTGAATTCGTCGGGCATCTATTCTGGCAGCAGTGGTGCAAAGACAATGGTCAGGCAGGCAAAGACGAGCCTGAAGCCGGCTCAGCCGCCAGCATAGGAATGGAGACTGCTGATCAGGAGATTGACCCCGAAGAGGGTGAACATGGTGACGATGAAACCGGCGACTGAAAGGCAGGCGGTCCAGGTGCCGTTCCAGCCCCGCCCAAGTCTGACATGCAGATAGATTGAATAAACCAGAAAAGTGATCAGCGCCCAGGTTTCTTTTGGGTCCCAGCCCCAGTAACGCCCCCAGGCCTTATTGGCCCAGATCATGCCAAAAATAAGCCCACCAACAGTAAACAGGGGGTAGCCAAGAGCAATCGCCCGATAAATAAGGTTATCGAGCACATCGTTTTCAGGGAGCCATCGTTCAGCACCGCGGCCAAGCGCCCCTCTGAACAGCCAGGCCAGAATAACAACCCCGACCGTCGAGACACACGACGGAATGATTACCCAGAAAACAATGTTCTGCCAGCGGTCGGCATACATCGGGTGCTGGCTCAGGTGGCGGGCCAGCATGATCATGCCGGCAATAAAAACCACCGGCAGACCGGCAACAACGGCGTAGCAGGCCAGTTTTTCACGACGGTCAACCAGTTCGGTATGCCCTGATGCATCACCCAGAATGCGGCGCAGGCAAAAAAGATAGCTGAGAATGAAAGCGACAGCAAAACAGGCTTCGCCAACAAATGCCAGCGAAACATGCAAGTGAAGCCAATAAGACTGCAGGGCCGGAATCAGGGGTTGCGTTTCTGAAGAAAAAACCGAGGCCACGCCGATCATCACGACGGCACCGACACTCGCGCCGGCTTCCAGCACTGGAATTGGCTTTCCGGATGTGAAAATCAGGCACACCAGCACGATGAAGGTCGAAAGAGTGACCAGCGATTCATACATATTCGAAAGTGGCGGGTGCCCTGCGCTTTGCCAGCGCATGCCCAGGGCGATGAATGCTGCGATTACGCCGAGCCAGTTGAGACCGCGGCCATAGAGCTGCAATTTTTGTCGGTCAAGGCTCAAAGAAGCGCTGTTAAAGGCAAAAGCAGCCAGATAGCAAACCATTGATACTGTAAAAATATTGGTTTCATTCATGATGTGGGTTCCTGTTGATTGTTAGTAAGGCTCTTTTGCAGAGTATCGAGGTCAGGTGCCAGCATGGCGGCCGGGCGGTTGCCGGCAATGGCAATGCGCAGCTGGCCATCAGGAAACACAAGCACCCAGCGTTCGCGATAGCTGACATAGAAACTCATGATCATGCCAAGGGTGAAGAGCAGGCAGCCGGCCCAGACCACGGGTTTGCCGGGGTCATAAGCCATCTGCAGAGTGCTTTCAAACTCTGGGTGGGCAGCAATAAATGTAAAAAGGAATGGGAGGTTTGAAACGTGACTGGCGAGCATTGTGCGGTCTTCAGGAAAAGCCCAGGCGCGTCCGACGACTTTTTCGGCATCGTCATAGGCAACGATCATGGCCGCCGGATTGTTCAATTCATGCGACACGCTGACGAAACGGCCGTCAATGACCCGGAAGTCAGGCATAAAGTCTTGCATTACCAGAGTAAAAGAAGCCCAGTCGGGCCGGTAAGGCTGGTTGACGGTCAGATCAATAGTCTGCGGGAAACTGCCGACCGGCTGATAACCCGGCCAGTCAGGCTGGCCCTCGATGGTGGTGACCTGCATTGTGACGTGGGGGTAATACTTGTTCCAGCTTGCCTGGTAAAAAGTGAAATCCTGGTGGGAAATCGGCTGGTTAACCATGATCACGGCGGGTTCAGACGATTTATCGTTTTCAAGGAACCTGACTTTGGAGTTCCAGCTCTTGACGCCCTGCTGCTGGTCGTTTTCACCCTGATAGTAATCTACCCAGAGTTCGTCAAAAGTGATCGAAAAGGCGGGGCTTGCCATGCCGAGAGCATACTGTTTATGGAGTTCTTCGACACGGGTGCGCATCTGTTCGAGAACCGCGTCATTGGGTGAAAAAGTTCTGATATTTCGGGCGGTGCGACTCATGCGGTCGGCATCACGCGCGGCCCGGAGCGCTTCAAGGGGTGGAACAATAACATTCTCACCGCGACGGCCGCTGATCGACATTTCGACGCCAAAAAACACGCCCAGCAGGCCCCCGGCGAGCACAGCCAGCAGACCGATATGAATGAACATTCCGCCGAGCAGCGAAAGGCGCCCTGAGGCTTTCAGCCCGATCAGAACGCCGTCTTCATCGGTGCGGTAATCAGAAAAATTCTTCTGCCAGTCGGCTGGCAGGTCAGCGGCAAAGGTTCTGCCGACTTCAAAGGCCTTGATCTCTGCAACCGAAGCGTTTTCGAGGCGATGAAAGAACCGGCGCGACGTGCTTTTCCAGCGGGTCATAATGCAGACCAGCGTTGAGAGAGAGAGAAACCACAGACAGCTCTGAAAAATAACGCTGCGATACATGTCGTCGAAGCCAAGGGCAAGAATCCAGTGACCGAGCGACGGGTAACGCTGCATATAGACCGATGCTTCAAGATTCTGGGGCAGCAGGGTGCCGATCATTGACAGCAGGGTCAGAAAGGAGATCAGAGCAACAGCAGATTTTAATGAAACCAGGAGTTTGAGTATTGTTCTCATGACGGCTGATTATAGGCTGAACAGTTGCCCAAAAGCAATACCCGACCGTCATTTCGCTGACAATCGCTGCTTATAATGGGTTACGGCGAAAATCGAGCAGGGCAATGGTAACGTCATCACCCCATGGAACTGCACCTGAAAATTCTCGAACCGCTGAATAAATGCCCGCAAAAAAAGTTTCGCGACTGCAATGGCAGCCAAGTTCGCCCACCAGTGCTTCGAGACGCGGGTAACCAAATGGCTCGCCGGCGGCGTTCAGTGCCTCAACCACACCGTCGCTGAAGAGCATCAACCGGCAGACATCGGGCAGCTGCCTTGTTTCTGATTTGAACGCCTTGCGCCGGGCTGAACCAAGCGGGTAACCAATCATTGACAGGGTTTCAACCCTGCCGGCGTCGCTGATGATCAGGGGAAAAGTCTGGCCGGCGTTACTGCACGTCAACCGGCCATCTGCGCCAATGTGGCCCGCAAAACAGGTCATCATTTTTACGCGGCGCAGATGCTCAAGCATCAAGTGGTTAAAAGCGGCAAAAATTTCATGCGGCAGCTTTAAGCCGCTGTCAACAAGAGCGGCAAAGCCAGCCCGGGCCATAGAAACGACCAGAGCCGCAGAAACAGAATGCCCCGAAACGTCGCCCATGACGAAAGTCATTTCGCCCGGGGCCGGAACAAAGGCGTCAAAGTAGTCGCCACCGACGTCGTCGGCTGGCACAGTGCGCCCGGCAAAGGTTGCCGGCCCCGAAACAATGTCGGACTGGGGAAGAATGCAGGTCTGAACGAAATGCGCCACTTCGAGTTCCTTCATGCTTTCGAGCGAACTGTTGAACGTCTCGGCAAGTTGCTGCCACTCATCATTGGTACTGATACTGACTTTATGCGAGTGATCGCGACTCTCGATTGCCCTGACGCCCTGCATGATCTGGCGGGCCGGAACGATGATTCCAAGGTTAAGCCTTACCAGAACAAAAACAAGAGTAGCGGCAAGCAGCAGAGCCGCGAGCAGCATCTTTTGTCGCAACCCGTCAAGCTGGGCATCAATGTTCTTCAGGGGTATGGCAGCGACAAGAATGTAGCCATGGCACTGACGCGCAACATAGGAACACAGCAGGTGCGGCTGGTTATCGATCATGACTTCCTGAACATGGGTATTGCGCGGCGGCTGCATGAGCGCCATGAGCCAGCTACAGCGTTTCCAGAGGTCAAGTACCGGGTAGTTAGAGCCAAAAAGACGGTCGGTTATGGCAAAATACCTAACGCCGGCGGGCCAACGACTTTCATTGGTAAAGACATGGTCGAAATAGCGATTTGAGTAATTATATTTTCCGGAAAACAGAATCATGCAATAGTTGGCCCGACCAGCTGCATCAGTGATCAGATCAACGTAATTGACCGACTGATTGATACCGAAACCGAAGTCGAAGTAAGAGCCAAGACTCTGGTAAATTCGCGCCACCGGGTTCTCGTCTTCGTCGGCGATAAACGAAGACATGAGCATCGAAGAAACCCCATCTTTGAGATTATCGCTGTTGCCGGCGAACCTGCTGTTGTGAAGGCGAATGATATCTTTAGCCGTAAAGCTGGCAAATGAAGTGTAGGCAGTTTTGCCCTGCGAGGGCATCAGGGAAATGAATTGCATGACATCGACGTTTTCAGTTGGCGTCTCGAGTGCATAGGCGGCTTCGAGGTCAAATGGAACCCAGCCCCAGGCGAAATACTGGTCAAATACTTTTTCTCGATAGGCGCGGTTATAAAAAACAAGCTTTCTGACGCCAAACGTCGAGCCGGCCGAGGGCCTGACGAATTGCCCTTCGGGGTTGATCAGCATACAGGTATCATACATGCCAGCCAGTTCGAGCTGAACCGAGCGGTCGATAAACTTCTGCAGGTTTTCTGGTTTGCCGTTCATCAGTGCGGTCAACTGCTGGTATTGCAACTGGCTGTCGCGGAAGACCTGCTGAAAGCCTGCGTCAAGCTGAACCAGGTGGTTTTGCATCTGATCTGCCGCAGAAATTTTAAGTGACTCACGACGGGATTCGAGAAAAATATTCCAGTAAAAGGCGGTGGCGGCAGCCGGCAAGGCCATGCTGATCGCGACGACAAAAACCAGAAGAACAGGCAGCGAAAGTTTGAACTTTCCGGCACTGCAAACAAAGGCATTCAACCAGACTGGAAGCCAGAAAAAGAAGAGGGCCAGGCACCAGAATGGGATTGGAACAGTTACCTGTCGTTCGCGGGCCACAAAAATATGGCCATCCGGGCTCAGCATCACCAGGTAATTTTTGCCTTCGACTGTGAGTCGCACGGGGCCATTGCGGGCATCAACCGAGTCGATGGCAGTTTTGAAACGGAAAGGATCGACATCTTTTGGCAGCAGTGAATCTTCGCTGTCGAAAAGATTCAAATAGCCGTAGTCTTCGGGGTTAACCCGCATTGACTCAAACAAAGCTTTGGCCAGCAGTTTTCTGCTGATGCGTGAACTATGACTGATGGCAAGCATTCCGTCAGCGGCGCCCCTCTCTCTCTGCGGGTCATCGAACCACACACCAAAGGTTCGCCTGTCGTTGATGTTGATGCGACGAAGTTGCCCGGGCTTGCCTTCAAGTCGTTCAAAACCGACTGCGCCGTTGAGAAATCTGACGATGCGATTTTTGTCAGTCCCGGAAATTCTGAATTTGCGAAACCGGCCAGAGTTGATCTGAGTGAAGAGAAATTTCCACTCGGCCCGTTGGTCGGGCGGGGAATTCAATGGCTCGAAGCCTTTAAAGAAAATAATTTCGCAGCCGGCATCGGCGAGTCCGGAGTTTTTTTGCCAGTCTGTTATCAGGCCAGGCAGTTCTTCAGTATTAAGCGACTCAGAGCGGGCAAATAAATCAGCAAATCTGCTTAAATAAACCTTTTCGAATGAAAAGGAAGATTTCAGCCTGCTCAGGAGCTTTTTCTGGCTATCAGCAGCTGCTACCTGCGCCTGCCGGCTGGTTCGGTTCCAGAAGAAGAAAAGCAGAGCGAGATTTGCAGCAAAACCTAGCAGCAGCAGAATTATATATACCCTGCGGGCATCTGAAGATTTCATGCCCTGCCTCCCGGGTCGATATCGCGATGAAGTACAATTACTGTCTGGTCGTCAATCTGCTCGCCCCAGGCAGCAGCAGCCGCAAAAATATGTTCAACCATTTCACCGGCAGGCAGATGGGCCGCCTGTGAACACATCGCTGAAAAGCCATCGAAACCAATTATTCTCTTCTGGGCATCGGCGGTTTCGACAATCCCGTCGGTATAGAGAACCAGGCTGCTGCCGGGCGAAAGAACCCGTTGATCAGAGCCAATGCTTGGTTTTTCTTTAACCCCCAGAGGCATTCCGGGTAGCTTAAGTGTTTCAACGTCGCCGTTCTGGCTGACAATAATCGGGTAAGGGTGCCCGGCCGAGGCAAATTCAAGCAGACCGGTCGTGGGGGTGTAATAAGCAAGCCAGCAGGTCATATAAAGTTTGCGTGCGCCAAACAAAAAGTGCAGTCTGGCGATTTTTTGCAGAAGTTCGACGGCATCACGGCATTTTTCAGCGTTCAATGCCAGCCAGACCTTAATCGAAGCCTGAATCATGGCTGGGGCAATGCCGTGACCGGTAACATCGCCGGCAGTTAACAGGACTCGGCCATCGGCAAGTCGAAACCAGTCAAAATGATCGCCGCCCAGCTCGGTTGCGGTCAGGCAGCGGCCGCACAGTTGCCAGTCATCGCCAAGCAGTGATGCTTCCGGCCACAGGGTTTCCTGAACGGTGCGGGCTACCTGCAATTCCTGAAAGTTTTCCATGGTTCGGCCGAGACTGCCAAGCATCGCGTCAAACTCAACCATTGTGGCCCCTGGAAGCCTGACGCGGAAGTTTCCAGCCAGAACTGCTTCGAGAGCGCCACGCAAAACGCCCACCGGCTGCAAAAGAAGAGAGGAGGTAACTGCCGCCGCGAACAGAGCAAGAATAACAACGAGCACGGCAAGAATCTGCAAGTTTCTTCTGAGAATGGCTATTTTCTGGTCAATGACCTCATAAGGCCGGGCCAGAATAAGAATGTAACCACTGAGATTGCTGCCACGCATGGCGCTGATCAGGTAGCGCCCGCCGGCGACTGTTGCGGTGATATGAGCCGGGATACCGCTTTTGAGAACCTGGTCAGCAAGACTTCTGAGTTCATTCTGCCTGGCGGTAGAGCGCTTGGGAAATGCAGGCCAGAAAGGCGACATTGAAACCGGAATCGCTGCCAGGCGAGGCTGCAAGGGCTGAAACCTCTGTTCAGACGCCCGGCAGGCTTTTAACAGATACGACCGCTGCAAAGCGCTCTGCGAGAGAAAGGCGAACAGCATGCCCCGGGCGCGATTTGTCGAGTCAACAACAAAGTCAATGTAGGTCGGCATAACGCTGGCCAACAGGTTAAGAATGCCGACTTTGCCTGAGTTCAGAATCAGTGAACGCGCCAGCCAGCCGCCCATACTGTTAACCACCGACGAGAGGTCAGCGGATTTTCGTTCAGTTTCGTCATAAGTGCCGTTAAGAACTTCGAGCAGCATTTCTCCGTAGATAACCATGGATTCTTTTTTTGTGGATTTTCGGCCATCAGGAGTTTCGCGGCTGAATGAATATGAGTCGCCGAAACTGACAAGAAGAACCTGGTGCATAACATCACTGAAACCGAGCAACTTGCCGGTCTGCTTGAAGGCGGTCTTGAATTCGGGTTCAGGCAGATTACGAATTTTGCTGATATGTGCTTTATAAAGACTTTCGATCTTGCGATAATCGTATAACAAACCTTCGTCAAGCAGAGTGAGCTCTTCAATATTACGTTTCTGCAAGCTGTCGACCAGAACGACTTCTTGTTCAGCGCGGTCTGCCAGGCCGGTAAAAACGAGTAATACCAGCGGTATGCCGGCACCGAAAAGCAGCAATGCTGAAATTCTCAGCTTCAAACCAGGGTATAATCTTGTTACACCGATAAAAAGCGGGGTAAGCACCAGAAATGCGATCAGAGAAGCAATATTGATGGCAAAACTGACACCACGGTGGAATTGCCCGGTCTCAACCGGGTAAACAGTGCGGGCGACAACCACGGCGCCATCGTCGGTGTAGAGTTTTACGCCGGGGCGGCCTTCGCATACGAAATCGTTTTCGCCAATTGGCGCGGCATTAAGCAACGCGGTGGTCTGTGAGGCAAAACCATGGCCCGCTGGCAGAAGAACCGATGGCTGTGCCGGGTCCTGCCAGGCAAACAGGTAGTTACGCCCATACAGGCGGCGGGCCTGCAGAATCGAGTTATCAAGAAGGCTGCCCGGTGCCATGGCGCTCTTTCTGATAAAGACAAGCAGATGGCCGCTTGCGGCACCGTTTTTATCATGCAGCGCAAACCAGCCACCCCACTGGCGATCATGTGAAGAGCCTATTCTTACGATGGCTTCGGGGCTTTGGTTGATGATTTTATGGGCAGCGCGGTAACCCGAAAACTGAATTACGAAACGTTGGTATTTATCTGCCAGCGCCGGTTGTCTGACACATTCAAAAAAGCGGCGGGCCACAAATTTTGCCGGAGCCGGCAAAAACGGCAAGGTCAGACAATCGCCGGCCGGATCATAAACGTGGATTTCGAGAGCACCTGGGTGAGCCTTGATGATCTGTTGCAGGCGTTGCGAAAAAACGGCCGACGGAAATGGAATTGCGGCTATGTTCTTGAATTCGGCGTCAAAACGCTGAAGGGGTTCAGCCCGTGCTGCCACTGCCCCAAGCAGACTGGTCATGCGGTTTCGTTCGAATGCAAGACGCTCTGCCGCGTCAGCTGCGGCAAAATACTGATTAAGGCCCTGAAAGAGCATCCAGGGCAAAAAAATGATTATCAGGGCCTTCAAGGCGGCCTGCAAAGAGGTCGCCAGCGGCTGCCGGCGCACAACCTCCGGCAACCTTGAAAGCCACATCATCAGCAGTCTGCCCCTTTGTCAATAGAATTGAAGGTTAAGCGGCGGGTCATAGTTGATTTTGGTTATGGTAATTTCAGAGGCTTCGATGACCGGCTGGCGGCGCGAACTGAAGGTGCCTGAATTATTGTTTTTGATCTTGTCGACGCGAAGAATTCGCCCTTTAACCGTAACTGTGGCCCTGACAGCAATGCGCGGATCATTGGGAAGATCTTTTGGAAACTCGATTTCGAAAGAATAATCCATGTTCGCATAGGCATTAACCGAAGGCTGGCTGTTAACGAACAGGTATTTGCGGCCTTTGCGGGTTGAGACGAATTCGATGGTGCCACGCCATTCAACGGCCCGGCCAATATAGGGAATAGCATTGCGGCTGACATCGTAAACATCGAAGCTTCGGCCGATATTAGCCTCATTACTGGTCTGCCGGCGTTCGGTATTAACTTTTTCCTGGGCTTTATTTTTGTTGATCCAGAAGCGGCAGGTGTTGATCATTTCATCAGACTGACGAATCTGATCGCCGGTAAGACTGCCATAAGTGCGGGCCATCGAAAGCAGGGGTTCGGCCTTGTCGTATTCACCGCGCTGGTAATAGTAAGAACCACGACTGAAATAGTTATAGCTTTGCCGGCCGGCAAGGTATGAGAGTTTGCCTTCGGCTTCTTTGAGCTTCGGGTTCATTTCGAGGCATTTGCGGAACTGGAAAACTGCGTCTTCGAGGCGTTCCTGGGCTTCGTAAGCTTCTCCGAGTGCGAAATGGGCTTTAATCATGTCGTTTTGCAGCCTGATTGACTGATTAAAGAAAGTTTCTGCCTTCTGGGGCATGCTGGTTTTCATGTAAATCAGGCCGATGGCATAGGGAATCTCTGCATCGTTAGGGGCGTTAGCCTGGGCTTTAAGGTAACGTGACAGCGCATCGCTGTAGCTGTTCTGCTTAAAATAAAGGAAACCCGCCAGTTTGTTGAGGGATGAGTCGTTTGGGCGGTCGCGCAGCGCGAGATCGAAATATTTCAGGGCTTCATCGGTGCGCCCCTGGGTCAGGAGCTGGCGAGCGCGTTTTTCGGCTTCATCAGAAGACATGGTGCTGAATTCGGTCTGTTGCACGGTCTCTTTGCCCTGGAGTTTAAGCTGGGCACTGACGTCATCGGCCAGAGTATTTTTGAGGGCATCGAGTTCGCGGCGGGCTGCGAGATAATCAGGGCGCAGCTGCACAGCAATCTGAAACTCGATCAGGGCTTCTTTAATAAAGCCCTGGGCCTTGTAGACCCGGCCGAGATTGTAATGGGCTTCGGGGTAACGCTGATCGAGTTCAAGAGCAGCCTTGAACTCGCGATAAGCTTCAAGGTAGCGGTTCTTGTAAAAATGGTTCAAGCCGACATCGACATGAAACTTTGGTGTTGATGCTTCAAGATAGCCGGCAAGCAAAAGCATGGCGGCGATCGCCAGCATGATAGCCGGCAGGTTTCTTGTTCTGGCCATTAAAAACCCCTTATTTTAAATCGGAACCTGCCCTATAACCAGGCCCGTGCTTATCTGACAGTAATGAGTGCTGAGGTGTCAGCGAATATTATTCAGATCTTCAAGACGCTTTGCCGATTCTTCCTGGGCATCGATAACCTTGTTAAGGTCTTCTTTGATCGCTTTGCCATCATAACCCACCAGGCTGGCGGCTTCAGCGAACTTTGCCTTTTCTCTTAATGCATCGGATTTGCTCAGCGGAGCTTTGGTGGTGTTTTCTGCAACCGGGGCCGGTGTTTTTGGGGCCTCGGGCGCACCACCGCAACCACAGAGCAGGCTGGCAGAAGCGAACAGCAGAAAAGCATATTTTTTCATTTCTTAACCTCGTCGTTCAGATCGTCATTTTTCAGGTTAATACTTTTCGGTGGCATGCACAAGCTCAGGCATTGACTATTTGAGGCATTTTGTCTTAAAGTTGATCATTATGAGCAAAAACCAGAAGGGCGGGCTTGTCTACTCGAGTGAATGGGGTCGAATGTGCCCCGACTGCGAGCAACCGGTCGAACAATGTCGCTGCCGCAAGCAGGCGGCGCAAACAGCGGGGCCCGCGACGGGCAGACCGGCCGACGGCATTGTCAGGGTCAGCCGTGAAACGAAGGGCCGCAAAGGCAGTGGTGTTACCCTTATCAGTGGCCTGCCGGGCGGCGAAGAAGGCCTCAAAAAACTCGCCGCTGAACTGAAAAAAAAGTGCGGCGCGGGCGGTGCCATAAAAGATGGGGTCATCGAAATTCAAGGCGATCACCGAGATCGCCTGATCGACGAACTGCAGAAGCTTGGCTACAAAGTCAAGAGATGCGGCGGCTGAAACCCCGCAAAAAACCATTTATATAAGAGCACATCGAGCATTTCTCACCGATTCGACGGCGTGGCCCATCAGCCGTCTTCTCTCCACGCCTTGCATTGAAATATTCAATGAGCTTTTGTATAGACAGTGACGACAGGGCGCTCTCAGCGCCAGATATTTTCGGTCAGCTCACCGGGTCTTTCTGGGCGGCAATCATGGCGGCAGTGACTTGCGGGTGGTGATAGCGACGACGACCCTCGCTCCACCAGAACATTTGAATTGCTTCAACCGGGCAGAATTGCAGGCAGGCCATGCACTGCTCGCATTTTTTCTGCCAGACGGGGCGACTGGCACTGTTCAACCTGATATTGCCGGCCGGGCAAACCTGCTGACAGATGCCACAACCAGTACAGTTCTGCAAAGACCTGAAATACCGGTCTGACCGGCCCACCCATTTAGAAAAACCGCGCCACATCAACTCAACTGGCATCGACAGAGGCTGGGGCAAGGTTTCGATCTCACAGGAACGGCGGTCGCGAATCAGTTCAGCGAGCCGGGCCAGTCGAGTTTCGGCTGCCGCCAGCATAGCCGCATTGCGACGTTCTGAGTAAGCGCCATACAACGGGGTATAATTTCCGGGCATAATCAATTGCCAGCCCGCAGAAAGCTCAACATGACAGTTTTCTTCGAGAGTAGCAGCAAAAATGCCCGCAGCCGAGCCGGCTGCCCCACCACAGGTGGCAATGGCCGCAACATAGGGTCTGCCGGTAAACTTCAGACATTGCAGAGCGTTGCTGACCAGCATGGGAATGCCGCAAGCATAAACAGGAAAAACGAAAACAACCGTTTCACTGTCGATGGTCAGGGGAGCGCTTTTCTGAAGACCTGCCAGAGCGATCAAACGCGCATCTCCAAGTTGGGCCGCCAGGGAACGGGCGGTCATCAGAGAATTTCCGGTTCCGGAAAAATATAGCACCGTAGCACTCATGCTTAAAGCCTCCGTTACGAATGAAAATCACCGACTGGCAGAAAAGGGCTTCGCCAGGTCACAACAACCCGCTAATTTCAGTTTTGCGATGCAGAGCCAGGCAGTTTGCCGAAGGCAAGTCGTTAAAGCAGCATTTCCGTGCAAACCAGCAACATTGCAGACACTTCTATGGCGGGGAAGAAATTGCAAAATATACTGTTACCCTGCAAAGTTACCCCATTTTGTGTAGTAAATCAAATTCGCCCCGAATTGTGGTAAGAGATTTTCAAAAAGGGCATATTCGCACAAAAAATTACCACAATTTTTGGGGCAAAACAAAAATGGTGCAGGCAGGTTAACCAAATCTGCAAACATGAAAAAACCCGCTTTGGCAGCGGGCTTGTTAGATAAAATTTTATAATATTCGAGCAAAAAAAAATGGAGCATGGCGGATTTGAACCGACGACCCACTGATTAAGAGTCAGTTGCTCTACCAGCTGAGCTAATGCTCCATGGGGTCTGCCAAGGCAAACCCCGTCTTAAGTGAGCCGCGTTGGATTTGAACCAACGACCCCCTGATTAAAAGTCAGATGCTCTACCCCTGAGCTAGCGGCCCGAAAAATACAAATAACCAACGCGCCTGGAAGGATTCGAACCCTCAACCTACGGATCCGAAGTCCGTTGCTCTATCCAATTGAGCTACAGGCGCTCAACAGGGACGAAGACGGGACTCGAACCCGCAACGACAAGATCCACAATCTTGGGCACTACCATTGTGCTACTTCGTCCATGAAGTTATGAACAGGAACAGCCCGCAACGCGCCAGAGAGGACTCGAACCCCTGGCCCGCAGCTTAGAAGGCTGCTGCTCTATCCACCTGAGCTACTGGCGCAACCAAAGATAAAAAAAGCGGGAAACGGGACTTGAACCCGCGACATCCACCTTGGCAAGGTGGCGCTCTACCAACTGAGCTATTCCCGCAAATCTGCAACCGATCGGGGCGACTGGACTCGAACCAGCGGCCCTCTGGTCCCAAACCAGATGCGCTACCAACTGCGCCACGCCCCGGGACGCTGCGACCTTGCGTTGCAACGAAAGGTATATTAACAGAGTTCTTTTTTACAGTCAAGCATTTTTTGTTTATTTTTTTTAAAAAAGGCAAAACATTGTGTACAACGGCGTTGCATCAGACATATCGATAAACAGCCATGAAGAAACCAGTGAAATTTAACCTGGAACACACAGCGCCCAAAAATCTGTTACGCCGCACAACAACTCATCGACTTATTCTCTTAAACCAATACACCTTGATTTTACGCCATTATTGAATCCTGCAAATATAAAACCAACTGACTTCACCGGCGCGGCCATCAGTCGGGCGGCACCTGCCGCACTCCCGGCGCAATAATCCCGCCTTCTGCCCACGCCTGGACTATTCTTCGTAAGGAGTCAGTAACACCGGCTTTAATTCTGCAGTTATCAATAAATAATAATGCGAACCTGACTTCTCTTGAATTGCATATTGTTGTTGGCTGATATTTCTGGTACATTGCACCCGTTATCAAGACTTTGCATGAGGGCGAGGTAATTAATTCGATGAAGCAGATTTGTGTAATTGGCCTGGGTTACATCGGGTTGCCGACCAGCTCGATCTTGGCCGCTAAAGGCTACCAGGTGCTTGGCGTCGATGTCAGCCGCAAGGTTGTAGATACGATCAACAGCGGCAAAATACACATCACCGAACCCGACCTCGACCTTTTCGTCAGGGCCGCTGTCCAGTCGGGCAAACTCCGCGCTGCAATTGCACCAGAAGCCAGCGATGTTTTCATCATAGCCGTTCCGACACCGTTCAAAGCCGACAAAAAACCCGACATGTCATACGTCGAAGCCGCAGTTACAAGCATCATCAAGCACTTGCGACCCGGCAACCTCGTCGTTCTCGAATCAACCTCACCCCCCGCAACCTGCGAAAAAATCATCGCCCCGCTCATCAGACAGGCAGGCATGATACCCGGGAAAGACATATTCGTAGCTCACTGCCCCGAGCGCGTGCTTCCAGGGCAAATCATGCGTGAAGTCGTTGAAAACGACCGGGTGATCGGCGGCCTTACCCCTGAGTGCGCCGAAAAAGCGCGGGCCTTATACGCCACATTCGTCAAAGGGCAGATTCACACTACCGACTCAACGACCGCCGAAATGGTCAAGCTTGTCGAAAACAGTTTTCGCGATGTTAACATCGCTTTTGCCAATGAGCTTTCGCTTATCTGCGAGCGTCTCAATCTGAACGTCTGGGAGTTGATCAAACTCGCCAATCTGCACCCCCGGGTTAAAATTCTCAGGCCCGGCCCGGGTGTTGGTGGGCACTGCATTGCAGTCGATCCGTGGTTCATCGTCGATGCCTGCCCCGAAGAAGCCCGTCTTATCAGAACTGCCCGGCAGGTGAACGACAGCAAACCGGCTTTTGTGGTCAACAAGGTTCGAGAAGCGGCTTCCAGAATTAAAAACCCGGTAATAGGGGTGCTGGGGCTGTCATACAAACAAGATATCGACGATCTGCGCGAATCCCCCGCTATCGAAATCGCCCATCAGCTCAAAGAAAGCCCGGCAGGCAAGCTTCTGATCTGCGAACCCTTCTGCCGCACCCACCCTGATTTTGAACTTTCCAGCCTCGACCTGGTATTGCAGGAAGCGGACATTATTCTGTTGCTGGTCGCGCATCAGCAATTCAGAAAGATTGACCCCGAGGTGCTGAAGCTAAAAATTGTCATCGATACCTGTGGAATATGGTGAATAAATGAAACTTCTTCTCATTGATCCTCCCTTTAAAAGTTTTGCCGGGATTTTCAGCCTGTATTTTCCTCTGGGGCTGGCTTATCTGGCCGGCGCCGCCCGTCGAGCCGGTTATGAATGCAGCATTCTCGACATGGATGCCGCGGAACCCAAAGAAGGCTCGCTGAATTTTTCGCGCGAATACGAGAGCTACAATAATTACATTACCGCCTTGAACGACCCGAAACACCCAACCTGGGAACTCATGCGGCGGCTGATTGTCGAGCAGAAGCCTGATTTTATCGGGATTTCAGCCTTGACGACAAAATTTGGTTCGGTAATACAGACTGCGCGCTTCTGCCGCGAGGTGCTGCCAGGGGTTCCGATAATTGTGGGTGGCGCACACGCATCGACGATGCCGGCCCTTACTGCAAGCATTCCGGAAGTCGACCATGTTCTGCGCGGCGAAAGCGATGAATCACTGCCCGAACTTCTGAATGCCATTCGAGATCATGGTGACCTGAGCAAGATCGGCAGCCTGACCTGGAAAAAGGCCGGGCAGATCATTCACAACCCAGATCGCCAGTTCACCCAGAACCTTGACAGTTTGCCTCTGCCTGATCGCGGGGCCTTGCTGAACCCTGAGCATTACTCGTCAGAAGACATGGGAGTAATTCTAACATCTCGTGGCTGCCCGTTCAGGTGCAGTTATTGTTTTCACATGTGGGAACGGCAGGTCAGGTTTCGGTCAGTCGAGTCGGTCATCGAGGAAATAAGCCAGGTAAACCGCGCCTACGGCACCACCCAGTTTTCGTTAAAAGACGATTCATTCACCGTTCGGCGCAAGCATGTTCTGGCTCTATGTGAAGCGTTTAAAAAGCTGCCGTTCAAAATCACCTTCAATTGCACCACCCGCGTTGATATTCTCGATGATGAGCTGGTAGCCGCGATGAAAGATGCGGGTCTGGCGCAATTGAGCGTCGGTATAGAATCAGGTTCAGCCGAGATACTCAGAGAAACCGACAAAGATATTACCCACGAGCAGATTCTCAAAGCCGCTGAAATACTCAACCGGCACCGGGTGTTCTGGACCGGCTACTTTATGATCGGCCTGCCCACTGAAACCGAAGAAGACATTCTTAAAACTGTCAGGTTTCTGCGGCGCTCGAAGCCATATTACGGCGGTCTCGGTGTTTACAGCCCATTTCCACGCACCAAACTTTTTGATCAGGGCGTTCAGATGGGGTTGCTTGATGCCAACCCGCCGCTTGAACACTTTCTTAAAACGAATCCGAAAGATCTCTTTTTTAAAGATCCTCATAAAAGACTGTTGCATATTGAGCATCACCGGTTTCAGGAACTTTCAGAATTGGCAGCCCAGGCATTTCACAAGCACAATTCAAACCTTTTCAACCTCATCAGGCGAGGATTTGCCAGACGCCGGGCCTACATGTATGATCCATCACTCTTGCGCCGCGATCTGGGTCGGGCCGTCGATTTTCTTGGTCTGAGCGGCTTTATAGATCAGGGGCACTGAGCATGTGCGGAATAGCCGGGTTTAACGGGAATTTCGGACAAGATCTGCTGCCGACCATGGTTGCAGCAATCAGTCACCGCGGGCCGGACGACCGTGGCATGTATTTTTCCGAAGACCGGCATACCGGGCTTGGCCACGCACGCCTCTCGATCATTGATCTCAGTTCTGATGCCCATCAGCCGATGACCAATGAAGATCGCAGTCTCTGGCTGGTCTTTAACGGCGAAATCTATAATTTCGCGGGTCTTCGCCAGGAACTCATTGATCAGGGGCATCGCTTTGCCAGTCGCTCTGATTCTGAGGTGTTGCTGCATCTATATGAAGAAAAAGGTTGCGCGATGCTGCCTATGCTCAACGGCATCTTTGCCTTTGCGATTTTCGACAGCCGCAAAAATACGTTGTTTATTGCCCGCGATCATCTCGGGGTCAAGCCCCTGTATATCGCCGAAACCAGCAACGGCATCGCCTTCAGTTCTGAACTCAAAGGGTTACTGCCCTGCCCCGGCCTCGACCGCCGCATTGACATGCAGGCGGTCAATGCTCACCTGGCCTATATCTGGAGCCCGGCGCCCCTGACCATGTTCAAAGGCGTCAGAAAAGTTCTGCCCGGCGGAGCCTGCCTGATCGAAAACGGCAAAATCAGCCGGCAGTGGCAATGGTATAACCTGCCGTATGACGGCACCCGCCTTGACCTTGATTTCGAGCAGACCGCCAGGCAGCTGGCCGGGCACCTTGAAGCGGCGGTCAAAAGCCAGCTGATTGCCGATGTGCCGGTAGGGGCGTTCCTTTCAGGGGGTCTTGATTCAAGCGCAATAGTTGCCATGATGCGGCGCCTGATGCCCGATGCCCCGATTCGTTGTTACAGCATCGGCTTTGGTGATGACCGTGAGGTAGAGGGCTGCCCGGCAGACCTGCCTTATGCCATAAAGGTTGCCCGGCATCTCAAAGTCGATCTTGAAGCGATTCGCATTGACCCCGAGCAATTGCTGGCCAGAATTGGCGAACTCATCTGGTTTTTAGATGAGCCGCTGGCCGACCCGGCGCCGGTCAATGCGATGATCATCGCGAAAAAAGCCCGCGAAGACGGTATCAAGGTCTTGCTTTCAGGGGCCGGGGGCGACGATATTTTTTCGGGTTACCGACGTCACCTGGCAATAAGAACCGAAGCACTCTGGAGCTGGCTGCCAGGGCCAATTCGCAGCCTGGCCGGGCGAATTGCCTCAACCCACGCCGATGTCAGGCACCCATGGGCGCGCCGGCTGGTTAAAGTTTTGCAGAACGCGCATCTTTCTGATGATGAGCGGCTGCTGGCATATTACCAGTGGTCATCAGACAGCCTGCGACAAGACCTGTTCAACCCCGAGTGCCGCGAACTGGCCAAACCGGCAGACGAACTGCTGCGCGAGGCGCTATCGACTGTTCAGGGTGAACATGAGCCGCTCAACAAGATGCTGTTTCTCGACAGCCGCTTCTTTTTGCCAGACCACAATCTCAACTATACCGACAAAACCTGCATGCGTTACGGCGTCGAGGCACGGGTTCCCCTGCTCGACCCAGATCTGGTTGCCTTTGCCAGCCGCATTCCGACCTCATACAAACAGACTTTGACCACCGGCAAGGCAGTGTTCAAGAAAGCGATGGAACCCTTTTTACCGCACGATGTCATCTATAGACGCAAAACGGCATTTGGCGCACCGCTTCGTCGTTGGATTCAGCATGATCTGCGCGAAATTATCGGCCGCCTGCTGGCACCCGATGTAATAAAAAGCCGGGGAATATTTGCTCCGGATGCGGTGAGCAAGTTGATCAACGACAATCAGAACGGGCGAATCGACGGAAGTTACACGATTTTTTCGCTGCTGTGCATCGAGATCTGGTGCCAGCTTTTTATAGACGGCACGCCGTATGGGCAGATTAAAATTTAGAATTTAACAGGAGCCCCACTTCATGAAACAGATTCTGCAAAGCCTGAAAACAGGTGAGATTGAACTGGCTGAACTTCCAGTTCCGGGGGTCAGGCCCGGGTCTTTGCTGATCAGAACCAACTGCAGCCTTATCTCACTGGGCACTGAACGCATGCTCCTCAACTTTGGCAAGGCTGGCTGGGTCGATAAGGCCCGGCAGCAGCCAGATAAAGTCAGGCAGGTAATGCAGAAGGTCAGAACTGATGGCCTGATGCCAACTGTTAACGCTGTTTTTAACAAACTCGATCAGCCGCTTGCCCTTGGGTATTCAAATGCCGGGGTGGTTCTTGAAGTTGGCGCCGGGGTTTTTGGCTTCAAACCAGGCGACCGGGTGGTATCGAATGGCAACCACGCAGAAGTAGTATGCATTCCGGCCAATCTCTGCGCCCGCATTCCAGACGGGGTCGATGACACCAGTGCCTGTTTTACGGTTGTCTCAGCAATCGCTCTTGAAGGAATGCGCCTGATCAACCCAACTCTCGGTGAAAGTATCGCAGTCATCGGTCTCGGCCTGATCGGGTTGCTGACCTGCCAGATATTGCTGGCCAACGGTTGCCGGGTGATTGGCTTCGACTTCGACCGCCAGAAGGTCGAACTGGCACGCGACTACGGCGTTACCGCCTTCGACATCTCGCATGGCAACAACCCGGTAGACCTGGCGATGAATTTTTCGCGCGGTCATGGGGTTGACGGCGTGATTATCACCGCATCAACCACCAGCAATGACCCAGCTCAGCAGGCACCTCAGATGTGCCGCAAGCGCGGTCGTGTTGTTCTGGTGGGTGTGACCGGCCTGAATCTCTCACGTGATGATTTTTACAAGAAAGAGATTTCATTTCAGGTTTCATGCTCTTATGGCCCGGGGCGTTATGCCAGCGAATATGAAGAGAAGGGCCTTGATTACCCGATTGGCTTTGTGCGCTGGACCGAGCAACGCAATTTCGAAGCGGTTCTCGACCTGATGGACTCAGGAAAACTACGCACCCGTGAACTGGTAAGTCGCGAAATTCCGCTCGCAGAGGCAGGCAGGGCCTATGAACTGGTTGCCGAAGCTAGAGATATCCTCGGCCTGGTACTCACTTACGATGGCAAGGTTGATTTAACCAAGCGGGCTGTGGCGCTAAGCGAGCGGCCAAAGCAACCGGCAGCCTGCGAAAAGGCGGTCATCGGTTTTATCGGTGCGGGCAATTATGCCGGCAGCACCTTGATTCCGGCCTTTGCCAAAGCCGGGGCCACCCTCAAAACCATCGCAAGTTCTGGCGGTGTCTCGGGCAATCATGTCGGCAGCCGGCAGGGTTTTGCGATCAGCACCACCGACACGGCCCGCATTTTCAATGACCCTGAAATCAACACAGTAGTAATCGCCACCCGTCACGGTTCGCATGCCAGATTTATTATTGAAGCCCTGAACAGTGGCCGCAATGTCTTTGTAGAAAAGCCACTCTGCCTGAGTTTTGCCGAACTTGCTGCAATTAAAACAGCCTGGGAGGCTGCGAACAGCAAAAAACCGCTGCATCTGATGGTCGGTTTTAATCGTCGATTCTCGCCGTTAACCGCCATGGCCGCCGAAAAGCTGCGCGGCGGCAATGCGCCATGCAGCATCATCATCACGGTGAATGCCGGGCAGATTCCGGCCGAACATTGGGTTCATGATTTTGCGGCGGGGGGCGGGCGCGTTATTGGTGAAGCCTGCCACTTTATTGATCTGGTTAGGTTTTTGACCGGCCAACCGCTTAAATCGGTTACCACAAGCATCATGAGCAACCCACTGTCGCAAGACAAATCCCCTGATACGGTTTCGATCAATCTGATCTGCGAAGATGGTTCGATCGGCACGGTGCATTATTTTGCGAATGGCAGCAAGGATTTTCCGAAGGAGCGGCTGGAAATTTTTTCGCAGGGGCGCATCATGCAGATCGACAACTTCAAGAATCTGCACTTTTTCGGCTGGCCGGGCGCAAAAAGCCACGCTCTCTGGGCACAGGACAAAGGTCATGAAGCATGCGCGGCCGCCTTCGTCAGAGCTGTTGAGCAGGGTCTTGCCACGCCGATCAGTTTCGCAGAACTAAATGAAGTTGCGGCAATGACTTTACAGGCGGGCGGTCTTGTACTAGACTGTTAAAAAAGCAAACGCCAGGAATTACTTAATGACCATCAGCAGACTCTTTCACACCGTCAGGCACCTGCTTCCGGTGCAGATATACAGCAGGCCATGGCATGCCATCAAACGTCTGCTCTCATCGGCCGGCACTCCCGGCAGAATTTGTCAGCTGGCAGCCGAATTAAAAGGGAAAGTGCTACCGCAACCTCCAGGGCTGCTTGAGTTGCGTTTTCTCAACCGGCCGCACCAGTTCAACCCTGCAAAAATGCAGTGGCAAAGCGATCATTTTATCGAACAACCCGAAAAGCTCTGGGTTTATCAGCTCAACTATTTTATCTGGCTGCACGACGGTCAGACCGAAACGCATTCACCAGAAAATCTATATCTGATCCTTGACTGGATCGAACAGAATTCTTTGACCCAGGCCGAAACCTGGGAGCCATTCCCACTTTCGAAGAGAATTACCCAATGGGTGCAATGGTGCCGCCAGCACCCTTCGCTCGACGAAGAGGCGGCAGATTGCATCAGAAGCTCGATTGCCAACCAGTGTGACCGGCTCTGGCAAGATCTCGAATATCACAACCAGGCGAACCACCTGCTCGAAAACCTGAAGGCTCTTTTTGTGGCCACCGCCTACCTCGCTGAGTTTGAAGACAACCTGACCGCAGACTTCGAAAACCGTCTTGAATTCTGCATCGATGAGCTGGTAACCCAGATACGCATGCAGTTTCTCAACGATGGCGGGCATTTTGAGCGCAGCCCGATGTATCACATCGAAATGCTGCACGCCGTCGAAACGGTGCGGGCCGCCAATCGAAAACTGCTTGAACTTGACGGCATCAGCCAGGGGTTGAGCCGAAAAATAGCGCGTCTGGCCATTCTGTGCGGTGACCGGGTGCCACTGATGCGTGACTGGCTTGCGGTCATGACCCACCCCGATGGCTACATCGCCCAGTTCAATGATTCAGCCCTCTGGAAGGGCATCATGCGCGACTGGCAGACCATGACCTATCTTCTTGAGCAATCGGGCTTTTTTGTGCGACGTGCGCCAGAATGCTATTTTGCCATGAGCTGCGGCGAACCTTCCCCATATTTCCAGCCCGGGCATACCCATTGCGATATTCTTTCATACGAACTTTCGCTGTTGGGCAAGCGCTGCATCATCGATACCGGGTGCGGCTCATACCAGAACGAAACGATTCGCGAAGAGTGCCGCAGCACTGCGGCGCACAATGTTCCGATGGTTGAGCATGCCGAACAATCAGATATCTGGGGGCGTTTCAGAATCGGTCAGCGGGCCAGAATTATCAGCAGGGCCTACGATTCAGAAAGCGGGCTTTTGACCGTCGAGTTTATCGACCAGTATGGTCAGCGATTCAAGCGCGAAGTCGTTTTTTTGCCAGGTTCAATCAGAATCAGAGATCGACTGAACGACCGCAAGCTGACCGGCACATTTATTTCGAGCATACACCTCGCCCCCGAAGCGATTGCCACAGCAGAACAACCCGGGACGAGCAGCTTTATGATCGGCGACCTATCGTTCACGATCACTACCAGTGCCAGGGTGCGCATGATGCCCTGCACCTGGTATCCTGATTTCGGCAGGCCCGTCAGCGCCGAAAAACTGGTTTTAAGTAATCCTGATGCCGGGGCAATTGACTATGTCATCAGCTGGAAAACCTCTTAGAGTTCTCATTGTTACGCAATTTTACTACCCTGACGTTACCGCCTGCGCCTTTCGCATGCGTGAGACCGCGCAACTGCTCGCCGGCAAGGGCTGCGAAGTGCATGTTGTCGCCGGCGAACCTCATAAGGGTCAGATCGACCAGCAAAGAGTCGATGATGGGCCGATAAAAGTCAGCAGAGTCAAGCTGATCAAGTATGAGGGGCGCGGCAAATGGAATTACATTGCCCATTATCTCTCATTCATGTTCGGGGCAATTAAAGCCGCCCGCCATCACCAGGGCAAGTTTGACGTTATCTGGGCATCCAGCCCGCCTCTTTTTGTCGGCCTGGCAGGCATGGTCATTTCATGGTTCAAAAAAACGCCAATGTGCCTCGATATTCGCGATATCTGGCCTGAATCAGCCGTGGTCGCCGGTCAGATCAAGGCAAACAGCCTGTTGTTCAAAGGGGCCAAGCTGGTCGAACAGATTTTGTATCGGGGCTCAAGTCGCATAACCTGTGTAGCCAGGCCTATGGCCGCTTATATCGCCAATTTATCAGGTGGTCGGGTTCCCGAAGTCATATATAACGCAATCCCGGCCGAAATGGTTGCCGATCAGGCTCTACCTGTTGAAGCAGCTCCCAAAAACCTTAATATTCTCTATATCGGCAACATGGGCTACTGCCAGAACCTTGGTCTGGTGGTCGAAGCGGCAAAATTGCTTGCCAGTCGGGGCGAAACTGATATCAGATTTCAGCTGGTCGGTTCAGGCATCGAAAAACCGTTGATCGAAGCGGCGATTAAAGCGGCCCAATTAACGAACGTTGAGATCAGCGGTCTGGTAGCCAAAGAAAAAGCCATCGAGATGATACGCAATTCCCATGCTTTGATGCTGCACCTGAAAGACGACGGCACAATGGACAAAACCATTCCGTCAAAAGTTTTTGATTACATGGCCGGCGGCCGGCCAATTCTATTTGGCCTCAAGGGAGAAGCCTGCGATATTCTCGGGTCAATCGAAGGCAACCTGCAATACGACCCGGCTGACGCGGCGAGTCTGGCCGGTCAGGCCGTCTACCTGAAGCAGAACTACCGGCGTCTTGCAACCGCCGCCACCGCGAACCTGGCGCAGGTGCGTGCCAGTTATCTACGTGAGGTTATGGTAGCCAGACTTCTCGCAGTTTTTAAGAGTATGCAGAGCTGATTTCCGGGTCTATAATATTTTTTTAAAAACTTCGCCTGGCCTATTGATTAAGAGGGGTTGCGGTGCTATCCTCTCGCAATTCTCACATGATCTTTCAGTTGGGAAAATATCTGAAGAAAAGGGAGTATTCGCTGTCGAACCGCTCAAAAGACGTGTATCGGGCGAAAAATGGTTGCTATGCTGCTTGTAAAAACCGTTGTAAAGAACTCAAACATTGAAGGCCTTGGTCTGTTCGCCGTCGAAGATATACCTGAAAAGACTCAGGTATGGGCTTATCACGAAGACTTTGACAAAGTTCTGACCGAAAACAAACTAAATTCCATGCCCGAATGGCAGGGTGATTTCTTCAGAAAATACTGTTTTTCGAGCGGTGACCTTCTCTATTACTGCATCGATGACGCCCGTTTCATGAACCATTCTGACAAACCGAATCTCGTTGATATCCCCGAAGGCACTTTTACAGCCCGCCGCATCAAGGCTGGTGAAGAACTTTGCTGCGACTATGCCGGCATGGGTCACACCAAAAAGGACATCGCTTTCAACACTGGTTTTCTTCGCTGACAGCTGATCGCTGATCAAATAAAAACCGGCTTTTCAGGTTTGCCTGAAAAGCCGGTTTTTTTATTCATTATTTTCAGTCTTCATAAAGCAGAGTTTCAGTTGATGAAGCTGTATTTAAGACTTTTCTGGCCGGTGGTCGTCGTTCAAATACCGGCGGGTTATCGCTGGAAGCGTAGAAGAGTTCGAGGCGTTCATACCAGTGGCTATTGCTTTCGGGGTTAAGAATAAAGTCGAAAGTTCCGACGGCGCGGCACACCTTGATAAAGTCGCTCAAAAAAGAGAACACCGCATTAGCCGAAGCTTCTTTGGCAACCAGAAAAGCATTTTGAGCATCGATCAGATCGAGAATATTGACCGCACCCCTTGAATATGCACTCTGAACCAGGTCGAGAGTTTTAGCAGCAAATTCAGCGCGGGTCTGCGACAGCCCGATGCTCGAAAAAGAGGCGCGGGCGTCTTCCAGAGAGGCGCGGGTATTGAGTTCAAGGCGTTGCATCAGGTAACCACGGTCAGCCTCGAGTTTTTTCAGGCGGGCTTCAGCCTCTTTTATGGCAGCTTCGCGGTCGCCGCCTTCGAAAATCGGCAATGAAATGTTGAGAGCCACATGCCAGTCGTTTTTATCAGGAAAACTGAAAACGCTCTTGAAAGGAGCTGGCAGAGAAGGCTTGTCGGCGCCAATACCAGATTCACGAACGGTGCGGCTGAAATTGCCCTGCAAAGCGACAACCGGCTGACTGTTGCGTTTTTGCGCCGAGCGTCTCGACCTCGCCATGGCCTCGATACCTCGGCCAATCTGCTGAATCTCGGGTGAGAAGGCATAGGTGTCGGCAACAAGAAAATCCCTGAACACCTTGTAGCCCGACTGATTGTCGATGTATGGGGCGATTCGCTGAAAATCGAGAAAAAATACCTGCGAAAATATATCCGGGTCAGCGGTGGAAAATTCTTCTTCCTGGGCCGCGTTTAACAGCTGATTCAAGGCTAGTTCAGCTTTTTTGCACATGGCAGAAGCATCGACAACTGCCTGCCTGGCCCCGGCCATCTGGATTTCCCAGCGATAAACTTCAGCAGGGCCTGAAGTGCCAACCTGCTCACGAAATCTGGCAATTTCAAGATTTGCGCGGGTAACTTCAAGATTGTCGCGTTGAATGTTCTGCAGCGTTCTGGTTTTAAGAACATTCAGATAGGCTGTGGAAGCATCTCTGATAATATCGAGCATCAGGGCGCGTTCTTCTTCGCGGCGGGCATTCTGAAACAGTTTCTGAACATCGATGTTGGCCCGGGCCTGCTCGCTGTAGAGCACGAACAAAAGGTCGGCGCCCAACTGGGTAGTGTAACGCGCCGGGGTCAACATGCTCTCGGCACGGTCTTCGTCGATAACCGTCTGACGACCGAAAACGCTCAACTTTGGTTCAAAGGCTGACTCAGCACGCTTAACCGTCTGGGCGCCCGCTGCTGTTTCCTGCTTTTTGGCCACGAGCTGAAGGTTTCGCAGCAGAGCCGTTTCGATCACTCTTGTAATCGACAACTGCTGGGCGCCGGCACCGCTATCGTCATTGATAAGCGCCGCGTCGGTCATCTGTTCCCAGGTCGGAAAAACCCCGATTTCACGGGCAGTCTGCATGTTGATGGTCAGGCGCTCAGTGTGCGAAAAATCAACCTGATAATCAGCAGGATTGTCGCCCATAAGCAGCCGCTGAAAGTTCAGAGCAATGCGCCTGGCGAGCTTCTGGGTGTCGATTTCCATGGCAATACTACTCAAAACCCCACTTTCAACCGGCGCCCGACCCAGCATAGCCATACTTGGTATTTTCAGGGCATTAATTTTGCCGATCAACAGGCTCTGCTGTTCAGAAGGCATATCGAGAAGAGGAGCGAGATAAACCGCTTCAGCATCAGTCAACTGAGCGGCGACTTCAGACAGGTTGCTGACTGCCGGCACGACGACAAGCTCAACATTTCGGGCTTTTGCCTGAACGGCAAGATGTGCAGCCAGATCTGGAATACCCTTCATCATAGATGGGCTGACCAGCAGATGAAGCCTCTTGAAGTTACGAATCTCCTGAAAACGTTCAATATGCCGGCCAAGATCGATACCAAGGTCGATGTAGGCAAGATTTTCTATGCCGCTGCTGCCATTCTTGCGTGAGAGACCCTGCATGGCAGCATTGATGATGTGGGCAGCAAAAACTGGTTTTGCCAGCTTTTCATAGTGAGCAACCAGGTGCGAGGCAATAGGGCCAAGAGTCAGCACAGCGTCGACATCAGAAGACTTCAGCAGTTCGTCAATGGCTGCCTTGATGCTCTCGACCTGCCAGTTCCCATTCTTAACCATGCTTTCAGCAAAGATAACCTGGTCAGTATCGGGCACCAGCTTTTTGATTTCTGCATCCATAGCGTTCAAGAGAGTTCTGGTGTTATCAGTCAACCCGTCAGCAACGACCCCAACCCGGATTTCTCTCGCAGAAAGCCCGGCTGCAAACATAAGTATCATCAGCACCAGCCCCAGAGTTTTAAACGGTAATCTAATCATAACTTCCTCCGAAAACAATTTTACCAAGCTGCTCAGCCGTGGCAGACAAAGATATCAAGCCCTGAAAAAATAAATATCAGGACTACAGGTCGACGCTGAGTGAAAGCCACATAACAACGCATCGGGTATTTCTCACCGATTCGACGACGTGGCCATCGGTCGGGTCGCTCTTCAGCAAGAGGGATAAATATCTGCTTCAATTTTGCAGTTACCAGTCATTAATAGTACAAAACCTCTCAACAATGCAAATATTAAAAGTTTTGAGCAGATTGCGGCAGAAGCAGGCAACATTTCAACAGGGGCAGTCGCAAAAAGTTTTGCCTTGACGTTGGCGGCAGCGGGGTAATATAAATCAGGCAGTTAACATGTGAGGTCAGATAATGAACGACCAGTATTTTGCCAGAATCGCTGCCGAGCTTAAAATCAACCCGTTACAGGTAATGTCAACCGTTCAACTGCTTGAAGAGGGCGGCACGATACCGTTTATCTCGCGCTATCGCAAAGAGCGCACCGGGTCACTCGATGAAGTTGCCATCGGCAAGATCCGCGACCGCATGGAACAGTTTGCCGAATACGACAAAAGACGCGAGGCAATCGTTAAATCTCTGGCCGAACGCAACCTGCTCAGCGAAGAGCTTAATGGCAAAATTCACGCGACGACTACGCTTGCCGAGCTTGAAGATCTCTATCTGCCGTTCAGACCCAAAAAGCGCACCCGGGCAATCATCGCCCGCGAAAAGGGTCTCGAACCTCTCGCCCTCGCCCTTATTGAGCAACAGCCTTCGTTCTCGCCAGAGCGCGAAGCCCTGGCCTACATCAGCGAGGAGAAAGGGGTAGCCACGGTTGAAGACGCACTGCAGGGCGCCCGGGATATCATTGCTGAAATGATCAGCGAAAACGCTGAGGTCAGAGCCGCGTTGCGAGAGTTATTCTCTCTTGAAGCAGTTCTTGTTGCTAAAGTTGTTAAAGAAAAAGAAGTCGAAGGCGCCAAATTTCGCGACTATTTCGACTGGCAGGAACCGGCCAGCAAAGCCGCCGGGCATCGTCTGCTCGCCGTCATGCGTGGCGAGAATGAAGGGTTTTTAAAAACAAGTATCTTGCCCGATGCAGAGAAAGCTGCCAAGCTGGTCAGCCGTTTTTTTCGCCGCGAATTCTGCCCAGCCTGGGAACATGTGCGGGAAGCGGCCGAAGACTCTTACAAGCGACTTCTCTCTTCGTCGATAGAAAATGAGTATCGCAAGCAATTGCGTGAAAAGGCAGAAGAAGAAGCAATCAGGGTTTTCGCGGCCAACCTGCGTGAGTTACTCATGGCCCCGCCGCTTGGGCAAAAAGCAGTAATCGCTCTTGACCCTGGCTTTCGAACCGGCTGCAAGGTGGTTTGCCTTGACCAGCAGGGCAAACTTCTCGAGAATAATGTCATCTTCATTTCGCAATCAGAGCAGGCCCGTGAAGCTTCGGGCATTCTGATCAGGCAACTTATTGCCAGGCATAAAATAGAAGCAATCGCCATCGGCAATGGCACCGCAAGTCGCGAAACCGAAGCATTCATAAAGTCTCTTAAACTGCCCGCCAGTATCACTCTGGTAATGGTTAACGAGAGTGGCGCTTCGGTTTATAGTGCGTCTGAAGTTGCCAGAACTGAGTTTCCAGATCACGACGTCACGGTTCGCGGTGCGGTTTCAATTGGCCGCCGCCTTATGGACCCGTTGGCCGAACTGGTCAAAATCGATGCCAAATCGATAGGAGTCGGTCAGTATCAGCATGATGTCGATCAGGGAAAACTTAAAAAGGGGCTGGACGATGTCGTAATGAGTTGTGTGAACGGCGTTGGCGTTGAAGTAAATACTGCCAGCCCGCAGTTGCTCAGCTATGTAGCCGGCCTTGGCCCCCAGCTTGCTAAAAATATTACACTCTGGCGCGAAGAGAATGGCCCTTTCAAAAATCGCCGGCAGCTGCTGAAGGTGCCCAGACTTGGGCCAAAGGCTTTTGAACAGGCGGCCGGGTTTTTGCGGGTGCGCAACAGCGATAACCCGCTCGACCGCAGCGCGGTGCACCCCGAAAGTTACAAGATAGTCGAAAAAATGGCGCATGACCAGAACTGCAGTGTTGAAGAGTTATTAAAGAACCCGCAAGTTCGCAAGCAGATCAAATTAGCAGATTATGTCAGCGAAGAAGCTGGCCTTCCGACTCTCAACGACATCATACAGGAACTGGCTCGACCAGGTCTCGATCCGCGCGAAAAATTCGAAGCTTTTTCCTTCACCGAAGGGGTTAATGAGATCAAAGACCTGCAAGTTGGCATGACTCTGCCTGGCATCGTCACCAACGTCACGCAGTTCGGCGCTTTTGTCGATATTGGCGTGCACCAGGATGGCCTGGTACATGTTAGCCAACTGTCTGATAAATTCGTCAAAGACCCGGCAACGCTGGTCAAGGTGCAGCAACGGGTCATGGTCAGGGTTCTCGAAGTTGATATTCAGCGCAAGCGCATCTCTTTGAGCATGAAAAGCGAGAAAAAGCCCGCCGAAAGATGGTAGCCCGAAAATTCAGGGTAGCTCGGCCGAAGGCAAAGCGTCTGCCGCCTGTTTTTCAGGGGCAGCAGCCTCTGCCGGTCTGAAAAACATGGCGAAACCGGCGCTCACATGGCCGCCAATCAGAATTATGCATGATGAAAGATATGTCCAGAGCATGAAGGCGACCACCGCGCCCAGCGAACCATAAATGAGGCTGTAGCTGTCGGTTCCGAATGAGAGATACCAGACAAAACCGCCCCTGGTAATCTGCAGGGCTATAAATGAAAAAATGGTTCCGATCACTGACTCTCGCCAGAGAACCTTTACCGATGGAATGTATTTATAAAGCAGCAGCAGCAGACCAAACAACGTGGTCATCGGCAGGTAGTCGAGCAGAAAGTGATGTAGTCTGGTCATATCGGCAAATACCGGCCCGAGGTATTCTGGAAACAGGCGCGGCAGAACATCTAGAAGGGTATTGATTATGAGGGTCAGAATGAGAAAAATCACCATGATGCCGATCATCATCAGGCCAATCAGGCGGTCAATGAGAAAATGCCTGATTTCAGCTGAAGTCCAGGCCATGTTGATATTCTGGGCAAACCCGGCAAACACGAGGGTGGCAGACCAGAGCAGCACGGCAGTGCCGGCCAGACCGACGGCGCCGCTGGCGTTGATCAGGTGCTGAATGTTGCCGACAACGATTGTTTCTGAGCCGGGCAGGTATTCTTCAACAAATTTAAGAATCTGGCCCTGCACTTCGGCACTTTGCAGAAAAGAGGAGTTGAAGGCAATAAGAAAAAGAATCAACGGGAAAAAGGAAAGAATGGCATAATAGGCAATGGCGGCTGCCGCTTCGGTCACTCGGGCAGCACAAACCCGGTCAAAAATATGTATAAAAAAATTCAGCAGGGTCCGCATGGCATTAAGTTATGTCTCATTTGCAGCATTACTAACATATTTAAGCAGACATGGCAATTAAACAAATTCAAAGATCGCGCCTGAGGTTCGCGGTGATTATTTTGCAAATCGGCATCAGAAAGAGTTATTATGATGCTCGAATCAGTTAATCAAAGGTAGTAACCGCCATGAACATATTTTTGCGCCTGATAAAAAAGCTTGCCACAGCCGCTGCTGTTTTTTGCCTGACCACGTCGATTACCGCCGCAGCTGAACCTGCCAGCGAACCGCCACTGCCTGGCACATTGCGCATTCATTATCACCGCAACGACGGCAACTATAAAGATTTCGGGTTATGGTTATGGGATGAAGTCAAAACGCCTTCGACCGACTGGCCGAAGGGTGGCACTGCCTTCACCGGAAGAGACAAAGATGGCGCTTTTGCCGACATCGAATTGCTTGAGAATGCCGCGCAGGTCGGCTTTCTGATTCTTAATACCAGCACCGGCGACAAAGAAGCCGGCAGTAAAACCCTGCATGTTGCTGAGCGCAGCGAAGTCTGGGTCACCGAAAACGATGACAACGTTTATGATTCACCCGAATTCAAGCTGAAGCTTGAATTAAGCCGAGCCGAGGTTGTTTCATCAGGCAAACTGATGCTGTCGTTCAACTCGGTTGCCGGCTTAGATCTGCCCACTCTGCAACAGGGGGTTGCCATCAAGGATCGCTCAGGCAAAGCTGTTGATTTGATTGCCGCCCAGGTTATCGGCAACAAAATTCAGGTAACCGCTGCTTTTACAGCAGACAAAGCACCATTGAGCGTCTCCTTCGCCGGAAAAACCCTCTGGGCTTCTCTTGACTGGCGGCTGATCGACCAGCTCTATGGCTGCGACGATACCGAACTTGGCTGCCGATTAAGCGGCAATCAGGCCGTCTTCAAGCTTTGGGCGCCGCTGGCCAGCCAGGCCAGAGTGCTTGTATTTGCCGGTTCAGATCAGACGAAAATGCTGAAGCAGATTGATATGCAGCGCGGTCATCAGGGCCTCTGGCAGGCAAGCATAACAGAGGGCGAGAATCCGGAAATCGACAAGCTCGAAGGCTGTTTCTATCAATATGAAGTTACCAACCCCGGGCAGCCGGCCAAAAGGGTTCTCGACCCCTACGCCCGGTCGATGGCACCGGTCACCATGGATGCTGCCGGGCAATCGGCAGGCAGCAGCGGCGATTTTGTGGGCAAAGGCGCTATTGTGGCACCCGAAAAATATGGCCCGGCGCTCTCGCACCCGGTGATAGATGGTTACAAGAAGCGCGAAGATGCAGTTATTTATGAGGTTCACATCAGAGATTTTACTTCTGACCCGGCAATCGAAAAGAGCCTTAATCATCGCTGGGGCAGCTTTGGCGCCTTCATTGACAAGCTTCCCTATATCAAAGCCATGGGGGTAACGCACATTCAGCTGCTGCCGGTCATGGCCTGGTATTTTGGCGACGAAACGAAAATGGGTGAGCGCGAACTCGAGTATCGGGCCAAAAACAACAACTACAACTGGGGTTATGACCCACAGAACTACTTTTCACCTGATGGCGCTTTCTCTGAAAGGCCAGAAGACCCGACAGCCCGCCTTACCGAGTTTAAAACTCTTGTTAATGCGATTCACGAGGCTGGCATGGGGGTGGTGCTTGATGTCGTTTATACCCACATGGCCAAAGCCAGCTTTTTGAATGATATTGTTCCTGATTACTACTTTTTTAAAGACGTAAAGGGCAACTTTCTCGGAGACTTTGGCAACAATCTGGCTACCAACCGCAAAATGGCGGCCCGGCTGCTGCACGATTCGGTCGAATACTGGTTTCGTGAATTCAAAATCGACGGCATGCGCTTCGACATGATGGGCGACGCAACGGCTGAAGCGATTCAAGCAGCTTTTAACAAGGCAGCGGCCATTAATCCACAGGCTTTGTTCACCGGCGAGGGCTGGCGAACTTTCAAGGGGCATCTCGAAGACCCCGCTCTGGCTGGCAAGGGCGCCGACCAGGGCTGGATGGACAAAACTGACAGCGTCGGAGTCTTCAGTGATGAATTTCGTAACGAGCTCAAATCTGGTTTCGGCTGCGAGGGCGACCCGATGTTTCTTACCGGTGGGGCACGCAATATTGACCGACTTTTCAGCAACATCAAAGCCCAGCCGGGCAACACCCCGGCTGATGCCCCCGGCGACATGGTTCAATACATCGAAGCACACGATAACCTGCCGCTTTACGATGTCATCGCGCAGTCAATAAAAAAAGATCCGGAAATTCAGGTTAACAATGAGGAAATTCACCGACGCATCAGGCTTGGGAATGCTATTTTACTGACTTCGCAGGGCACCATCATGCTGCACGCCGGCCAGGAATACGGCCGCAGCAAGCAGTGGCTGGCTGAAAGCACCCCTGAACAGAAGTTTCACTTTTTCACCGATGCGGCCGGAAAGCCTTTCAAACACCCATATTTCATTCATGATTCTTATGATTCTTCTGATGCAATCAATAAATTCGACTGGGCCAGGGCAACTGATGCGGCAAAATATGCAGTTAATCAGGTAACTGTCGAATACACCCGCGGCCTGATCGCCCTACGCAGGTCATCTGACGCCTTCAGGCTTGGCAATAAAGCTCTGGTTGACAGCAATGTCTGTCGCATTGATGCCCCCGAAATCAAAGAAAGCGACCTGCTGATTGCCTACAGCTGCAAATCGTCTGATGGGGTGACTTTTTTTGTTTTTGTCAACGCTGACAGCGTTACAAGAGCTATTACCACTGGCATCGATCTGCAAAAGACCGACTGCCTGGTCGACCGAGATCGGGCAGGCATAGCGCCAATCAGCGTGCCGGCCGGCATCAGCATTAAGGGTTCAGTGGTGACTCTTGAGCCGCTAATCGCAGCGGTATTTCGCAGCAGACCTTAAATACCGTGGGCCTCAGACCCGCTCATGACGAATTTGTCGAGTTCCTTTTTCAGAAAATCGAAAATTTCGGGGGCAGTGAATACTATGCCTTCTTCTTCTTTGCCGGCGGTAATTTCGGCCATTTTTGATTCACTGCTCTTTTTGCCGATACCGGTCGAACTCTTGCGGTTGCGCCGCTCATCGGCAAAAGCTGGCAAAAACTGTTCGTAGGGCGTAAATGAAGGCAACTGTTCGATATACTGGTTAAGATAGCCGTTAGCAAGCATGACAGCCTCAAGAACGTGGTCACCAGAAGGCGTCGAATGGGTGTGGTGCTTGCCCATTATCGGGGCAAGGTATTCGGGCATGCCCATCTTGGGTATAAGTATCTGCCCGAGTTCCTGGTGATCAATACCAAAAACCTCAATCTCAGCCTGAATGACTGTTTTCTTGTCGTTGCGCACCATGCGGTTGACCCGGGCATATTCATCTGTATCGTAGTAGCAGAGCATCAGAGCACCCAGGTCATGCAGCAACCCTGCCGACAGCATTTTGCCAGTCTGATTCTGATCGGCACCAAGCAACTTGCCGATATAGGCAGAAAGATGCGAGCACCGACGCATATGCGCGAGTTTGTCACGCTGGTTGGCAAAGAATTTAGCAAAACCTTCGAAGGTTTCCTGAACAATGATTTGTCTGATACCTTCGATACCGAGAAACGCCACCACTGATTTTAGGCTTTCAAAGGGCATGCGGCGCATAAAAAAGGCGCTGTTCGAAATTTTTAGCATGCGCATGGTCAATTTGGGGTCGTTGCGGGTAACTTCTTCGATTTCGTCGAATTTTACGTCAGGATTGCGCAGCATCATCATCAATTTTTGTGCCGAAGACTGCAATGGCGACATCTTTTTAAGTTGTTCGAGGATTCTGGCAACGTTTCGCTCACCATAGACCCGCTGCTCGGCCTGTTCAACTTCTTTAAAGCGTTTGGCGTCGCCCAGGTCAACGGAAACCTGATTATCTTCGCGGGCCACCACCAGTAACTTACCAGTTGCCGTCAGTTCAGGCATGGCATTAGAAAAAGATAAATGAAGAGATGCAGTCTCTGACAGCGAAAGAATGACGTAATCAAACTTGTTAAGCAAAATCTTCAGGGCTTCGACAACTTTATGATCTGATCTGATTTCTTCGATCACGACCATTTCGATGACATTGCCACCATGATCTCTTAATTGAAATGGATGTTGCTGCTGCATTATTACAATCCAGGTTACAAATTTCTCTTCGCGGTGATTTTATCATAACCATGCACCAGAGAAAATCAATTTATAGAAAGGGGCAACTGCCATAACCCGATTTATTGAGATCATTTTAGCGACCCGTTGACCGAAAATACATGCTCAGAGCACCTTGCTCAGCAACTTAACAACAAGGCGATTTAAGCCTAGGCTCATCGAAAATCAGCCCAATTTTGCATGTGTTTCAGCGCTTTATTCATTTTGCCTCAGCTCAATAATTTTGCCAGGGGTTTTATTCAGGCACACATCAACAGAACCGCTCAAACAAGGTCTGGCCCAAGAAATTCGTCGAAAAAAGTCCAGATATCTTTGGCCCGCTGGCTGATTGTGACTCCACCGGCCAGTGATTCAAGGGCTGTGGTCGCCTGCGCAGCATCAGCGACGGTATTATTACTGACAGCAACCGTTGCAAAAAGTTTTTGAAGATTCTGGGCCGGGGAAACCTGCGAACCAGCGTAGTCAGCATTTTCAACCGCCGTGAACGCACGGGTGAATGAATCAAGCCCCTGCCCGTCGGTTTTTTCAACCGTCGAGGTAAATGCTTTATTAAAAGCTTCAACAAGCGGAACCCCATTGGCTGGCCCGGCGGCGGCAAGGTCAGCAAATGCTCCGGCAGCGGCAGCAGGCGCATAACTGGCCGCGAAGTCGGCATCACTGATAAATCGAAGCGCTGCAGACTGATCGGCAGAAGCATTAGCTTGCTGCAAAGCTATCTGAAACCCTTCATACGCCCGGGCAGCGCCGGCGTTTTTCAGAGCATTGCTGAGACGATTCAGCTTGACGCCCGCGGCCGAGATAACCGCAGTACCGCCACCTGTTGCGGCGGCAAGAAGACCGGTTGACTGTTTAACCTGTTCGGGGCTGGTCGCAGCCGATGCGATATTCTGAAAGCGCACCTGCTGGGTAAAGGAATCGAGTTTATATGAACCGATGGCCATATAACGCCTCCTTGCGTGTACACTCTCTTAGATCCGTCTACTATAGAAAATAATCAGAAGAGGGGGGTTTGTCCATGCATAAATTTTGGGCATGGCAATCGCATCAGAGCAAGTTTAATCAAAAACCAGGGCATTTTTGTTTGCTGGCGCTGATTCAGGCACTGAAGTCGGTAGATAGATCACAGAAAATTTTGGCCTTGACAAAGCAGGCTGTCTGCATAGATTTTCCTGCTCAGATGGGGTAATTCCCATCAAGGTTGCCGACGGCCGATGCGTCAGAATCTGCCCCGAAACTACAAAGGAAACAAGGACACTTTGCGGCGCCGGGTGTGAGGATTCAGAAAGCCAGGCCGGCAGGCGGTCATTCTTGAGCACACACGGAGGAATTATGAAACGCTCTATTATTATGGCAGCGGCCGCAGTATTACTCTCTTCTGCAGCCGCCATGGCTGCACCATTTTCTGATGTTCCGTCTTCGCACTGGGCAATGGATGCAGTGAACAAGCTTGCCGGCCGGGGCATCCTTCTAGGGTTTCCTGATGGAAGTTTTAAGGGAAACAAGGGTCTGACAAGATTTGACATGGCCATGGTAACCGCAAAAATGCTCGCCCACGTCGAACAGATGTTCGAATCTGGCATCGGCACCAACCTGGTGACCAAGGCAGACCTGCAGACTCTTGAAAAGCTGACCACTGAATTCGCCGATGAACTCGCACTGCTCGGCGTAAAAATTACCGCTCTTGAAGATGATATGAAGGCAGTCAAGGAAGACACTGCCTTTCTGAAAAAGGATGTTGAAGGCATCAAGGATTACATCGCCAAGGGTGGTATGGAAAAGGTCAAGCTTTCGGGTGACATGCTGGTCAGACACAGCAACATCACTCACAAGCACGATGTTATGAACCCACCGGTCGGGTTGGGACCACGGCCGGGCAATTCAGACAACAGTCTCACAGAAAGCATGATCGGGCTTAATTTTACTGCCAATATTGATGAAAATATTTCAGCGGTTGTCTACTGGGCCATGCTTGACTACCACTCAACCGGTGTCGATGCCGGCCAGTCATTATATCAGAGCGCCTTTGGCGTCGGTGGCATCGGCGGCGCAAAAACCACAGACAACACCGTTTACCTGGCTTACCTTGAAGTAAAAGACATGTTCAGGTTTGGTGGCGACTTCACTTTCGGGCGTAATCTATATGCCCACAACCACTCCCTGCTGCTCAACAACTATCTTGACGCAGTGCGCTACAGCAAACCGATCGGCAACGTTAACCTGACAATGCAGACCATCTACGACCGCCACCAGGGCAGCTACAAAGATGACGCGGCCGTTGATTTCCGCGGCGTCTGGAACCTCGACCTCAACACCACCTGGAAAAGTCACGAAATGTATCTGGGGCTATACGGTCAGGACGAGCCTGATCTTGTAGGCAAACGGGGCATTGATCTGGCTGGAGTTGCACCATTTGTTGATCGTTCAGGAATCGGCGGGGTTCAGTCGCTCGGCAATACGGTTGCTGGCCAGCAGAGCAGTGATAAGCGCTGGGACGTTGAATTCGGCTCAAAAGGCCCAATCGGCGGCAATGACCATTGGAGTTACGACCTTGGCTTTGTTTATACCAACTATGAACTCGATGTTCATAACACCGTAGCCGACACGACCCTCAACACTGCCTGGATCAGCCCGGAAATGCAGGGCTGGATGGGCCATGGCGCCATTAAATGGGACAGCAAAAAGCAGTGGGCAGCCAAACTGGCTTACACGTTTGCCGATGACGAATCTGTCGGTGCCATTTCGATTCTCAACGACATGCGTTATCAGGATGCACCAGAAACACCATACGAAGACATTGGCCGCGGCAACACGTGGTTTGACAGTGGTTTGAGAAACATGTTTGACCTCAAGCTTCAGGCTGAATACCGCCCGGTCAACAGTAAGCACTATTTCAGACTGGCCGGCGATTTCCTTGACGAAATGAATGATACAGTTACCAACGACATGACCCGGCACCTGTGCGGCGAAGGCCGCATCGGCCAGGCGGTCTCACCGGTCAAAACAAACCTTGCCTATGACAACTGGAACAGCTTTGGAGTTGCCGAAGCCGAAGCTACCGTTATCACCTTCGAATATCGCTATCAGCTTGCTGAAAATACCAGGCTGAGAGTCGGTTACACCACTTTCGATCTGCTCGGCGATGCCGTGAAGAAAACTAACACCGTCAATGCAGTATCAGCAGGGCGTGGCATCAACGGTGACTACGACTATCACCTTTTCTGGACCGAAGTATACAGTCGTTTCTGAGATCAATATAAGTCAGATGCGCCAGCTTTTTGCTGGCGCATCTTTTTTTAGCCTGAAAAATCAAAATTCTCCGGGGCGATACCCGGTCATAAGAATTTTGCCGAGTTCTTCTTTGAGGTAAAAATTTATGTTTGGTGAGCTAAAAATCTCATCTGGAGCCTGTGAGACTTCAGAAATCTCACCATCGTCGGTTACATCAGAGATGATCGGGGAAGTCGGTGGCTGTTTTTCGGCCATAGTTGCCTGTCTCAGGCGTGCGAATACGGGCAGATACTGATCGTATGGTGTAAAACTCACCTGTTCAATCTGGGAATTGAGATAGCCGTTAGCAATAGCCACCGAAAGAAGCAGCAGATCTTCATCTGGCAGGTTTGAATTATGATGACAACCAATGGCGGGCAACAGATATTCAGGAACATTAATTTCACGGGCCAGGGCTTCGCCGAGTTCCTGATGGGTGATGCCGAAGACTTGCAGTTCGGCGTCGCAAACTTTAATGTTTTGCGCTTTGCGGCGCGCCTGGGCGCGGGAATATTCTGTTGCGTTATAGAAGCAAAGAACAAGAGATCCGAGATCGTGAAGAAGTCCGGCCGAACGCATTTTCCAGAAGAGGCGCTGTTCGGCACCAAGCAGTTTACCCAGGTGGGCTGCCAGAACCGAGCAGCGACGCATGTGGGTTAATTTATCACCCTGATTAACGAAAACCCGTGCCAATATCGAAAAAACTTCTTCGATCAGAATCTGTCTGATGCCCTCAATGCCAAGAAATTGCACCACACCTTTGAGATTTTCGAATGGGGTTCGCCGGGCAAAATTGGTGCCGTTGGCGATTTTGAGCATGCGGTCGGTCAGTTTCTCTTCTTTGCTCAACACTTCTTCGATTCTAGAAAATTCGATGTCTGGGTCTTTAAGCATGCTCAGCAGGCGAAAGGCGTGGGTACGCATTGCCGGCAAAGCAACCACCTGCTTGATAACCCCCGATATCAGGCCTTCGCTTCGGGTGCGGAGCATGGCCGCTGCAAAATCGGCAAAACGCCGCACCGCAAAAGGTTTAAAAGGCATCTGATCATCGCGAGGCACGACCAGCAAGACTTTTTCTGGGTTGGGAAGTTCCTCAAAAGCTTCTTCCATTGATCTGTGCAGGCTTGCGGTTTCGGTGAGATGCAAAATGACATACGCAAACTTCTGAATAAGGGTTTTGAGAACTTCAAAAGCCTTATGCTCGGGGAAAATTTGATCTTTTACCTCGATTTCAGCGATCTCACCGTGAATCCGCAGCTGAAATGGGTATTTAGTCGGCTGCATAGTATTAAACCATTACCGAAAAACCATGGTCTGGTTCGGGAAAATCTTTTCGGATCAGCTCAGGAACGCAGTCGATGAAGTCACGTTGCAGCAGGAAAGTGAGATCGTCCTGCATGCCGATTTCAGCAACGGCTTTGCCGGCGCCAGACATCTCGATCAGGCGACGGTCGTCACGATAATAGCCAAAGATTCCGAGGGCTGCCTGCGCCCCATCGCCCAGCGAAAATTCTTCGGAGGCCGCGATCTCGGCAATCAGTTTGGCGACGAGAGAACCGGCACAGTATGCGTCATCGAGGGCAAATTTTTCTTCGCGGCCAGCGCAGACAAGCAGAATATCAAGCCCGGCTTCTCTGGCTGCATCATGCGCCCGTTTGACCACCGCGGCGCCATTGAGAAAGCAGCCCAGAAAAACATGGGGTGCCATCACCAGATCAGCGATCGCCCTGGTGCCATTGCTTGAGGTAAAAATCAATACCCGATCTTTGAGGTCGGCCTGATAATACTGGCGTGGGCTGTTGCCATAGTCGAAGCCTTCGGGTGGCAGACCTTTGCGCTCACCACAGAGAAGCGGGTGAATTGTCTGTTGCGAAGCGAGTTTCGCGGCCTTCTGGATGGTGGTGGTCAGAATTACCTTGCGAGGCCTTTTCGACATAATCACCGTCAGGCTTGAGGTGGCCCTGACCACATCGACAACAATACAAACTTTTCTGGCCAGGGCCTGCACTTCACCGGGGGTGAATGCTACATCGATCTGCATCGGCAACCTTCTTTAATTAGACTTGAACCTCTGTTGCATCACAGCCTGGCAAAGCTTGACTGTTTCGCGCGTCTCGTGGCGACAGCGGGAAATCTGTTCAAGCAGCTCATCGTTTCGCCCGGGAGACTGGTTTTTCAGCAGGTCTTGCATTATTCTATCACGCATTTCATCATTTCGGCAAATATGATCAAGTCTTTCAAGCACCATCAGCAGAAGTCGTGTAACTCCTTCGGGCTGTTCAGCTTCAGAAACCGCTGCTGGAAGCGGCCCGACCTTATCTTCAGGTTCGCCGAGCAGTTCACGGGCGCGACGAATCGACAGTTTTTCATCTTTCAGCAATCGCAAAATTGATTTAAGGGTTTCGAGATGGCGCTGGCGGTAGATGCGGTGCCCGCCTGCGCTGCGTTCGACATTGAGCAGCACAGGAAACTGCTGTTCGTAATAACGCAAAGTGTGAGATGCGAGGCCCATAAGGCGACTTACTTCAGCTATCGAGAACTGATCAGCCATGTTTGATATTGTGCTCCCGAAGGAAATTTGCACATTTTTCAGGCCAGCTTTCAGGTTGTGAAACCAGCGCGACGAATAAGAAAAGAACAACCGTCAGAACTACTATAAACATGCATAACCTCCTGATGGCTAATTGCAAAAGGTGTTGATAATATCGGCCAGATAAAAGTAATTATTGAGACAAGGCTGATAGAATTATTTAAAACAGCTTAATCGCACGAGAATGAGCTTTCAGGATTGCCTACCGAAGCGGCCAGGCGATCCCCGAAGTTGAGAACAGAATTCAAAAGACCAGCAGAACCAGTATTTTTCTGGGTTGGCACACTTGAATTTTCGGGTTTAGCCGGCAACTGCTCGGGCCGGGCAGCAACAACAGCTGGTGCAGGTGCTGAACGAGCCTGAGGGGCCTGAGGGTTCGGAATTGCCTGAGAAGCCGGAACCTCAGGCGCAGGCTCTTCGTTGATCTCGTAATCAGGCACAGCTTCAGGGTCTTCGATCGGAGCAGCAGCAACCTCGACTTGTGCGCTTTCGGCTAAAGCTGGGGCTTCAACTATCTGAGCTGCTTCTTCGGGGGCAATTTCAGCCACCGGGGCCACTATTTCACGGTTGATGGCAATCATGCCGGTATCGACCGGATGGCCGGCAAGATATTCCTGGAGCCAGCGCCGCGCATCTACATCAACCGGTTTTTCTGGCCCCATGGCCAGGGGAGTCGCCTGGTTATAAACCCGTTCGAGCTGATTACGCAGCCTTTGTTGCGCGGCATAAAGGCGCTTTTTGGTTTCGCCGGCACCGGCACTCGCAAGCTCATCACCTCTGGCCCCCCAGCGATATTCGATAGCATGATAAGGATCAAACGAAAGGTCAAACAGGCGGGCGGTTACATCGGCAAAAGTCAGAGTCACGGTTTTTCCGGCTGAGTTAACATAGTTTACGACCAATTGTGGGCTCATGGCATCGCAGGTATCGATTAACCGCGCCGCAAGTGCTCTGGCTGCCGCCGGATCAACCTGCTCGGCTTCGAGAACCATTTGCCGCGTGCGATCGTAGAATTCTCTGAACGAAACTTTAAGTCGGGCGTCACGCGACGGCGTCGAAAATTCTTCCCACAGGCCGTCAGTGCCATATATGTTCCAGGGCAGTTCGCCGGGGTGCGGTTTAAGCGAGATACCCTTCTCGATGGCGAGATTGACTGCCATAGCGCGGTAACTGATATCTTCATGCAGATCGGCCATCATGAAGGCAAAGTCTCTGACCGGGTCAGTGCCGCGAGACTCATCGGTCAGCACCTGTCTGATATATTCATGATAGCCCATGCCCGAACGCCCTCTGAAACTGAAGCTCGTCTGAAACTGGTCATCGCCTGAATAGTCAGAAATATTATGGTTACGGGTGCGCACCGTGTTACCTTCTGATGTGTAGCGCACCGGCCGCCAGCGTTTAAAACCGCCACCATTGGTTTTTGAACCCCGGGTAAATTTAGCGCCAAACCAGGGCTTTGAAATGGTGCGATCCGGGTGGGCATCGATCATTCTTACCCGCCCATCCGGGGTAACCTTCGCCACCACGGCCACGTGGCCATCGGGGTCATAATACACGGTTCCGGGAATAATCGACTTTTTGCTGACCTTGACCGGGTAGTGGTCGGACTCTTGAGAATCGGCGGCCATGCGAAAATACCCTGAATTGATCAGGGTAACCTGGCTGAAAAGATTTTGCGGTGAAGAGAAATAATCCTGATCTTTAAAGCTGGTGGGTTTGTTGCCTTTGCTATAACGCTGATCGCCACCCTTTCCAGAGATAGATGCAACATAGCTGAATGGCAGGCGCAATTTGTAAGCAACATACGCCCTCAGGGCATAAGGAAGGTCAGCACAGTCAGGAGAAAGGTTAAATTTTTTGTCTTCATCGCCATAGAGTGGGTTAGCCCGGGGGTCTTTGATGAATTTGTTCAGATTTGAGTATTTTGAATCACAAACTGCTTCGACAAATTTGCCATAAACCAATTCATCATCTTCTGACCAGATGCTGCGGCTGAGTTTCCAGGCGGCCGCCTCGCTTCGCCCCGCGGTCGACTGCATCAGCAGCACCAGCAGAAAAAACAACAAAATGCTTTTTTTCCTGATTGTCATTGTTGTTAACCTCACACTTGCAGATTCGGCAGATATTCAAAGTTTTTTTACTATCTGGCAGGTGAAATTTTTCGGGTCTTTTTCCGATAAACTATGTATGAAAAAATACCGAACCCCAACGGCGCTGGCGCTTTTTGCACTTATTCTGCTCATGCTGCTGCCTGGCTACAAAAAACAGGGCGACGCAGCATACTTTCCTGCACCGGTCGCCAGACCGATTGTCGCATTTTATGCGAACTTCGCGGCTTCCGGGCTATACGATCAGGGCAACGCAGCGAGGGCTGCTATGGCAGAGATTCTTGGCGGCGTCGAAGAAATCTGCGCGGCACGCGGAAATAAAGCCGACTTGAGCAATACCCGCGCCGCCGCCGAAAGCATGCTTAATGACAAAGTTCTCAGCGGTGCGATCAAGGCCCACGAAATGTTCTTCTACTTGCGTGACTCCGAAACTTTTGCACTGTTGCTGACCGGTGAATTTTCTGCTGACCGGATCGCTGAATTTATCGGCAAGCAGCGGGCTAATTTATCTTCAACAAGCCTTCACTCAAACATAAAGTCGCCGACCGGTGGGTCAGAACGTCTGCATCTGGCATTGCAAAACGATCTTCTTGTTATCTGCCCAGAAAATATTGCCGGCAACATCATCGACAATCTGAACAATCAGACCAGCCTGCTCGACGAGGGGTTCATTGCCTTCAACAAAATGGTCAGCGCACGACCTGCCCTCGCAGCTGAAGTCAATTTTGCTGCCCTCGAAAAGTTATTCGGTGCTGCTTTGCTCCCAGACTGGTTAAGTCAAATGAAGCATCTGCGGCTGATCGCAGCCAGTCGAATCAGCAAACTGCAGCTGTTTGTGCCAGATAACGCAGGTCGCGCCAGTTTATTAAAGGCCCTCGAACCAAATTTGCCGCTCCTTAATCGCATCGCCGGCATCGTTAAGGGCACCGGAATGGCAGCAAACGGCAAAGGCAGCAGTATTTTCATTGAAGCACCGCCGGGTCTTGATCTCGAAAAGTCGCTGAGCCGCAAGACCATGGCATTTTTTCTGCATTTTTTCGCCGGCAACACTCTTCATAAACCGATTCTCACTGCTGCCAGCCAATGACAGACAGCAGCAACGCAAAACCGACTGCCTTTGCCTTGCCCGCCAGACCGCTGCGAAATTCGGCCAAAGCACTGATTATTGTCGATGGGCAGGTGCTCTGCACACGCAATCGCGACCTGCTTGGCGACTTTTTTCTCTTGCCAGGTGGCGGGCAGAATCATGGCGAAACTCTGCGACAGGCAGTAATCAGAGAGTGCCTCGAAGAGATTGGCGCCATTGTTGAACCTGGCAATCTGTATTTTGTGCGCGAATACATTTCAGCCAACCATGAACTGGCAGAATTCGACGCCAGCATTCATCAGATTGAGTTTATATTTCTCTGCAGTCTCAAAGAAAGTGTAAACAGCAGAGTTTCGACGGCTGAAGATGCCATGCAAACGGGCGTTGAATGGCTTCGGGTTAACGAATTACAGAACTACCGGTTTTATCCGGGTTCGCTTGTCAGTCATATCCAGAACTTTCCGCCGCTGGATTTTTCAGGCGTCTACCTTGGCGATACGCTGTAGGTGTCTATTCGTAGCGGAAAGCTTCGATCGGGTCGAGCTGTGATGCTTTCCAGGCCGGGTATAGACCGAAGAAAATCCCGACACAGCCCGAAAAAATAATGGAAACGACAATCGACAGGTTCGAAACCACAGGCGCGAATTCGACAAAGTGACCGATGATGCGTGCCAGGCCATAGCCACCGACAATGCCGAATGCGCCGCCGACACAGCTCAAGACAACCGATTCAACAAGAAACTGGTAGAGAATATCGTTGGTTTTTGCGCCAATTGCCATTCTTATGCCAATCTCACGGGTGCGTTCGGTCACCGAAACAAGCATGATGTTCATGATGCCGATACCGCCTACCACAAGCGAAACCGAAGCAATGGCACCCAGCAGCAGGCCGATAATCGCCAGGGTAGCCCCTGCCATTTCCGCGATGTCATCCTGGGTTCTGATGTCGAAATCATTATCCTGACCTTCCCTGATTCTATGGCGGCGTTTCAGCAACTGGGTGATCTCTTCTTTTGCTGCTTCAACTGAATCCTGGGTGGTGGCAGAAAGATGAATCATCTGCACGTGCGTTACGCCGAGAATACGGCGCTGCACGACCGCGAAGGGCATAAGAATAAGGTCATCCTGGTCTCCGCCGCCCATACCGGTTTCGCCACGATCTTTCAAGACGCCGACTACCATCAGGGGCATTTTCTTGAATCTGATGACCTGGCCAATTGGATTAAGGTTACCAAAAAGGTTTTCGACTACGGTTTTGCCGATAACGCAAACCTTGTTGCCGCTGGTGATATCAGTATGGGTGAAATACCTGCCCTGCACGATCTCACGCGAGGCAATATCGAGATAGTGCTCATTAACGCCCATTACGCTGGTTGACCAGTTGTTATTGCCGAAAATCGCCTGACCTGAACTTCTCACCATGGGCGTGACCATACCGACCGAGGGGCAGCTGCGGGCAATGGCATCGGCATCTTCGGCGGTAAGATTGGTCCCCTGGCCGGGGGGGCCATGAAAGCCGCGCCGTTTAGCGCCACCTGACATAACCATGATCAAATTGGTGCCCATTTTTGAGATATTATCCTGAACTGAAAAGTAGGCGCCCTGCCCGACCGCTACCATGGCCACCACCGAGGTTACACCGATGATAATGCCAAGAGCAGTCAGAAAAGACCGCAATTTATTGCGGCCAAGACTGATGAAAGCCAGTTTGATGATGCCCCAGAAACTCATGCCTGACCCTCCTCTTCTTCGGAAGTCACGGCTTTGCGATGTTTTTTAATCTCTTCGCTGGCTTTCAGGGGGTTCTTCACCTGCTCATCAGCCACAATCTGACCGTCTGAAAGTCTTATTATCCTCGTTGTATACATGGCGACATCAGGTTCATGTGTTATCAACACAATTGAAATGCCCTGAGAGTTGAGTTCCTGAAAAATGCCCATAATTTCAACGCTCGAGTAAGAATCAAGATTGCCGGTAGGTTCGTCGGCAAGAATTACCGAGGGCTTGTTGACCAGTGCCCGGGCAATGGCAACACGCTGTTGCTGCCCGCCCGACAGTTGATTCGGATGATGATGTTCGCGGCCTTTAAGACCGACCGAAGCCAGTGCTTCCATTGCTCTCGCATTACGCTCAGGCTGAGAGATGCCTGCATAGATCATTGGCAATTCGACGTTCTCAAGGGCACTGGTGCGTGAGAGCAGGTTAAAACCCTGAAAAACGAAGCCGATGCGCTGATTACGCACCCGAGCCAGTTCATCTTTGCTGAATTTTGATACATCTTCGCCTTCGATAAGATACTGACCCGAAGTAGGGCGGTCAAGACAGCCCATAATATGCATCATTGTTGATTTGCCAGAGCCTGAGGCACCCATGATCGATGTGAATTCGCCCTGGTAAAAACTCAGGTTGACGCCGCGCAAAGCCCTCACCGAAACACCATCCATGAAATAGGTTTTCGCCAGATCAATAACCTGCAGAAGAGGTTTTTTGCCGTTCATTTTACAGTCTCACTCTGACGCTGCTGCTCCGCTGCTGGTTTCCAGACGAAGAACTGCCATTAGCGGCCTCGCCACGAATGCCGGTGATGACCCGGTCGCCTTCTTTGAGTTCACCATTGGTAAGTTCGTAGAATTCCTGGTTCGAAAAGCCGATTTTAACAATCTTCTTTTCGGGTTTGCCCGAGTCTTTGGCGAGCCAGACCGGAATGGTATCAGTAGCGGTTTCGCCCGCCGCCGACTTGCCTTGCGCACGTTCAGCGCCTTTCAGCAGATCATCAGGAGCCTTGAAATACAGAGCCTTGCCAGGCAGGCGCAACACATTTTCGCGTTGGCCAACGAGAATTTCGGCATTGGCGGTCATGCCTGGCTTCAAGAGCAGGTCATTGTTTTCTACCGATACCATGACTGAATAGGTGATGACATTCGAGGTTTCGTTGGGCGAAAGGCGAACCTGATCGACCACTCCGGTGAAAGTTCGGTCTTTGTAAGCATCAACGGTAAAGTTAACTTTCTGGCCGGCGGCGACCACACCGATATCGGTTTCGTCAACCGCGGTGTCGATCTGCATTTTCTTGAGATCCTGGGCGATAACGAACAGTTTTGGCGCCTGCAAACTGGCGGCTACCGTCTGCCCCTCATCGACTTCACGCGAAATAACCACCCCATCAATTGGCGAAAAAATTCTGGTACGATCTAGATTGATCTGCGCAACGCTCAGCTGGGCTTCCATCTGGCGAATTCTCGCCTGAGCGCCTTTTCTGTCGGCCTCAAGAGCCTCAGACTGGGCATCAATAGCTTGTTCTCGTATTTTAGTAGATTCACCCTGGGCTTTGATAGAATCAAGGCCAGCCTTCTGCGAATCGAGTGTGGTCTGGGCCGAATCGCGCTCAGAGGCCGAAATGAGTTTTCTGGCAAAGAGTTCTTCGATACGGCGGTAATTGCGTTGGGCTTCGACGACTGCAACCTCGGCCTTGCGAATGTTAGCCATGGCCGACTGATAATCGGCACGGGCAGTCAGGCGGGAGGCAATAAGATTTTTCATCTGCGCCTGAATAGCGAGTTCAGAGGCAATGGCGCTTTCAAGATTTGCCTTTGCCTGCTGCAGTTGCGCTTCAAATGACTGAGCCTCAAGTTCGGCAATCAGTTGCCCGGCTTTGACCGTATCGTTAAAATCAGCGTAGAGTTTGAGAATATTGCCGCTGACCTGCGAACCGACTTCAACGGTGGTCAGGGCTGCAAGTGAACCAGAAGATGAGATGGTGCTGCTGATGTTACCGCGTGAGATTTCTTCGCTGGTAAACGAGCGTGCTTTGGTTGATTTTCCCCAGAAATACCAGGCAGCAGCACCGCCGACCAGCATTATCAGCAACACTGCTGCAACAATAAGTTTTTTCATGGTGTTTTTTCTCCGGATTCTTCGGGAACTATTGCCTGAATGCGGTATTCGGCTGGCAGGCGGCCAAGCACCCGGTCAACTTCTGCCTGAGCGATCAGGCTGTCATAGAATGCCACGACGCGGTTTCCCCGGGCTTTTGCGTATTCAACCCGGGCATCGGTAATTTCGAGCGGCGAACCGAGACCGGCATCATATCTACCTTCGGCCAGGTTCATGCTCTCGCTGGCCTGCTGCACAAGAATCGTAGTCGCCTGTAATCTCTCAAGAGCATCGGTTAGGCCAGTGAGCGAGTTCTCTAATTCTGCAGTTACAGAGAGTTTAACGTTTTCAAGCCCGGCAGCGCTGCTTTCAAAGCTGCTTTTCGCTGAATCGATCTGGGCACGGGTCACGGCGCCATCGAGCACCGGCCACGAAAGACTGACTCCCATGCCCCACTGCCGGTCAAGCGGCGCAGCAGTGCCCGACCACTGGTAATCGGCAGAAGCAGAAAGACTTGGGCTGCGGCTTAACCTGGCTTCTTTAACGCGGTAATCGGCTGCGGCGACCTGGTGCATGGCAACCTTAACGTCAGGGCGACTCATGGCGTCGGCCAGCAATTTTTCATGATCGCCATCTACATTGGCAGGGGCGGTTTCTTCAGAGTAAGGTGCCACCTCGATCACGGTCTCGAGGCCGATGGCCCGGGCAAGATTTGCCAGCGCCACCTTAAAATTGCTGCGGGCGCTGATCAGTTCAACTCTGGCATTAGCAACATCTACCTGGGCGCGGGTAATATCAAATGGCGCCCGCGTTCCAACCTCAACATAGCTTTCAACTTTTGCGAGATGACGCTCGTAGCCTTCGAGAGTTTCCTGGCGCACCTGCAACAAGGCCATGGCCTGTTGAGCACGAAAATACGCCGACTTGATGCCTGCTGCCAGATCAGTTCGGGTCGCATCAAGACTGGCACCAGCGGCCGACAAAGAAGCGCGGGCCGCCTTTTTTTGCAAAGCGGTCTGCCCAGAATCATACAGAAGCTTAGAAGCCGAAACAGACTCAGAAGTGCTGTCGGTAGTTGGGTCGGCAAGGTTACGACCTTTGGCGGCATCAATTTTGGAATGGTTCCAGCCGGCCCGCAGGTTAACCCGGGCATCGTAAGCAGCGCCAGTCTGCAAGAGACGCGCTTTTTCAGCAGCAATACCGCTTTCGGCGATTTTGAGTCGCGGATGGCGGTCAAGACCATGACGCAGACAATCTTCAAGAGTCCAGGGAGCACTGGCGACCGGCTGTTGCTGGGCAACCGCCACCGACGACGTTGCCAGCAGCCCTGCCAGCAAAAGTTTGAAAAAATGTTTCATCTGCCACCTCAGAGAGGAGTATCTTCTTTAAAAGGTTTCAATGCAACCAGATCAATGCAAAGAAGTGTTAACCCTGAAACAGAAAGGGGCAGCCCGTCAGGCTGCCCCATTAATTTTAGCCAGGGTCGGTTCAGAAGCGCACAAAGAGGCCCAAGGTGGGGCCGGAATACTTGATTTCGGCTTTGTCACCCTGGCCTTTGAGGTCGTATTTTACGCCGCGATAGCCAAGATCGGCATACCATTCGCTGCTTGTCGATTTGGGGTTAAGGCGCAGGGCAGCGTTCAGATTGTAATCATTATGCAACGCATCGTAACCAGCGGCGTTAACCTTGATAATCTTGAAACTGCCTTTGACCCAGAGATTGTCTGAAATTTGGGTTCCGGCGTTCAGACCAAGGTAAGGCAGCGGGTAAGATTCGCTCCAACCGGCTTCGAGTCTGGCATTCAGAGCATCGGCACCGCTGACGCTGATCTCAGAATTGCTGAACTTGACGCCAAACATGCCGTCGAGATAAAAGGCATCCTGACCGGGCTTCTCGGTTTCTTTGGAGCGGGTCAGATTGTAGGCCCAGGCGAGATCAAGCCAACTGTTTTCGAGGCTCATGTGCGCATTGGTCTTGAATTTTTTGTTATCGAAAGTGACAGCCCTGGTCAGGTTGCCACTATGTTCATGCTTCATGTAAGAGAGTTCAAGGGCCGAATTCTCATTCAGCACATGCGTTATGCGAAGGCCCATGCGGTTTTCTGAATTAAACGACACGTCATTGTCGAGATCTATGTCGGTGCCGGTATCTTCAATTCTGACAACGCCGTCGAGATCTGATTTCCAGCCAAAGACCTCGATACTGGTGACTTTGTTAAAGCTCACCCGGCCTGATTTTTCGGGCTGGTAGGAGCGGTCCCAGGCTGAGGCTGACATTGGCATCAGCAGAGCACCAATCAAAAGAGCGGCCAGTTTTTTCATAAATCCCTCCCGATAAAATATATGGGAAAAGACTATGCAAAACCGGCTGTTCTGTCAAACAGTAATTACCAGAATCAGAGCTGGAAAGGGAAGGTGTCGGCGAGCGACTGATCGAGAACTTCGCCCCTGAACCATGGCGGGCAGAATTTCGACTGGCGCAGTCTGACAAAAGCATCGACAACACGCGGGTCGAACTGATTACCCGAGCAGCGCACTACTTCTTCGGTGGCTTCATCGAAGGTCAAAGGCTTGCGATAGGGGCGGCATGAGGTAATTGCGTCGAACGAATCGGCAACGCAGATAATGCGGGAACCCAGCGGAATATCTTCGGAAGCGAGATTATCGGGGTAACCTCTGCCATCGTAGCGCTCATGATGGTGCTTGATAATTTCGCAGACGTTTTTGAGAAATTCAATTGAATTGAGAATACCGGCACCAATGTGCGGGTGGGCCTTAATCGTCTCAAATTCTTCATCGGTCAGGCGGCCGGGCTTTAGCAGAATCTGCTCTGAAATCCCGATTTTGCCGACGTCGTGCAGCAGCGAGGCATGCCGAATGGTATCGACTTCGCTGCGCGACAGGTTCATTTCGAGCGCCAGACCGACACTCAGATCGGTAACCCGCCGTGAATGGCCATGGGTGTAACTATCTTTGGCGTCGATTGCCGCTGCCAGTGACCTGATTGTTTCAAGATAAACATTGAGCAGGTTATGGTAGAGTCTGGCGTTTTCGATGGCAATTGAAGCTTGAGAAGCCAGAGTTTCGAGCAGGTCGAGGTTTTCGGGGCTGAACGGGCCCTTTTTGCTGAGCACTCTTTCGCAATTGATGACGCCCACCAGATTGTCTTTATTGATCAGCGGCGCCGAAATCAATGTAAGGTCAGTCTTGCGGGCGATTTTAGGAAGTTCTTTGTATTCGACGCTTTTGCCGGTGTTATCGACCTTGATCGGCCGGCGCAACTGCGCAGCCCGACCGGCCACGCCCTCGCCAAGCTTCAACCTGACTTCGACGACACCCATATCTTCAAAGCCGCGGTAGACTTCGACATAGAGTTCCTGGCTTGTATCGTCGAAAAGCATCAGGGTTGCCCGGTCAGAATCAGTGATACGGGTCGTCATATCGATAAAATAATTAAGAACTGAATCGAGATCGAGCGATGAATTGATCGCTTTGCCGAGTTCCTGAATCAGGCTCAGTTCAGCGACCTGCATATCAGTTTTTTCGTGCAGGCTGGCGTTGGCAATCGCCTGCGAAATCTGGCCCGAAATGCCAAGCAGCAAATTCAGGTCATCTTCAAGAAAAGCTTCACCGCTGCGTTTATTATTAACATTTAGCACGCCAAGCAGTTCGCTGTCGTGCATGATCGGCACCGAAAGAACCGATCTGGTCTTGTAATCAAGGCGGCCCTGATGACCGGCAAACCGGGCATCTTTAGAAACGTCTTTAAGCAGCACCGGTTTATTATTCTGGGCAACCCAGCCGGCAATGCCCTCGCCGATCTTGACCTGAATCTGGCCGACCATATTGCTCGGCAGACCGATGGCCGCATCGAGGGAAAGCATTTCGTTAAGCGGGTCATAAGCCATCAGCGAGCAGTTCTCGACGTTCATGACTTCTTGAACCTGCTGAAGAATAGTATCGAACAGTTTCGAAATGTTCAGGGTTTTAGAAACCGATGAACCAACTTTATAAAGGGTCGACAGGTAGTCGAGTTTGCGGCGTGAATCGTTAAAAAGCCGCTCGTTTTCGAAGTGCGAGGTGATAATGCGGCCGATGGTGTTGAGGAGATCCTGGTCTGAATCAGAGATTTTTTCGGTTTCCTCGCGATGATAGACACCAAGGGCACCCACAAAGCGGTCGTCAGCAGTCAGCAACGGAATTACCAGCAACGCCCTGGCAAACTGGTCGAGAAAATTACTGCGGGCGATGGTATTGTCGCGATGCACATCTTGAATCAGCAGCGGCTTTTTATGAATGGCAACCCAGCCATGATAGCCCTTTCCGTGGCCGATCGACAGAGAATCTAGCTCTTCGGGAAGCCCGAAGGAAGCACGCATACACAGTTCTTCGCGGTCACTGTTGAAGAGCATCAGCGAAGCAGCGCTACAGTCGATGGCATCAGTGACTTCTTTGAGCATCATGCAGTAACCATCGCGGCTGAGAGAGCGCACCGAGAGGGTC
>Ga0209098_1000288_pt1 | contig 57089 bp, 70 predicted proteins | sample AD_JPNHW1_MetaG_FD_184429 | JGI IMG/M metagenome (GOLD analysis project Ga0209098, IMG submission 184429) | Active sludge microbial communities of municipal wastewater-treating anaerobic digesters from Japan - AD_JPNHW1_MetaG (SPAdes) (version 2) | ecosystem: Engineered > Bioreactor > Anaerobic...
GTTCCGTCCTTAGAATACTTCCTCTCTAACCAGTTTTCCAACGCGTTTCCCACCGGTTCAGAGATTCCACCTAGGTAAGAATCGTCATACTGCAACACTTTTAAGTTCCCAACAAGCTTCCAAAAGAGGTCCGTCCTGCTCCACTTATCAGCGTATTGGCCTCCCCAAAGCTGCGAATGGATGCGTTCTGACAAGCCTATAAGAACTTCCAAAACTCTCGGACACCCGAAATCCGACTCCAATCCGGTCTCAGCAGACCACTTTTCACGATATGCTAAACCGTCTTTCCCCCTGTCTTCATCATGCGGAATCAGCGAGTAGAACTCCTTTTCCCAAAATTTTTGGAGCAATCTGGTATACTTGGCATCCTTACACTTACAAAAATTATCGGTCAACCAGTCCAAATATAACGCCTCATCATCCATCAGCCAGTCCAAATATAACGATTCTTTACCCATTTAGGCTCCTTTCTACCGTCAAAAAAGAAAGGCCGTGAGGGCCCTTCTCATTATATTCCATGATTTTATTGGTCCATTATCTGTTTCATCCGAGCTTTTCGATTGAATTCCCGCTCGCGGTCTGTGCCGATAAAGCCGGCAACGACCTCCGAATATGCCTGCGGAACCGAATGAATTTCGTACATAGTCTTCAATTTATCGTTGCGGACCCAGGCATTTGTCTGTCTGAAGAACACTTTTTCCCACTCGTAGCCTATCAAATCCTCATATTCATCAATGATTTTGTCGTCTTCGTCACATAAAACGGCATCCTCATTGTAGAAAAACAGCGCTTCCCGCTCATATTTCGGCTCATTTTCCTCAAAATCATCATAATCGATGAGGTACGGGGTGTCGCTGTGCTTCTCTGCCCAGTCAGCGGCTTCGTGCATCGTCTGAGAATCGAGCCCTATTTTTTCAACATCTTCCGAAGACTCTTCAATATCGCCTTCATCTTCTTCCGAATCTTCTTCCATCCCGATGTCTTCATCATATATTCCATCCTCCTCAAGTTGTTTTTTGATTTTTTCTGCCATGGCTTTAAGCTCGGGTTTAACTTTATTGTAGCTGATAATGGGTTTTCCTTTGTCCTGACCCGCGTATAAGGTCTGATTTACAAGCGTATTCAGATGCTCGAGCGACTCTTGCTGGTCCTTTTCAAAGGTTTCTCTATCCTCAACCTCAGAAATATAAAACTCCGAGTCGGGCTCCATTTCGGATTTTCCTTCACCATTTTGCCTTTTTAGCCCCTGTAATTGCTCTTTTACCTCATCCAAATCTCTTTGGTATGAGGCTTCGAGCTGCTTTTTGCACCATAAATATCCCACTCCAAATCCCAAACCGAGCATTCCGAGTGAGAATATCCCAAAAGTAATCTTTGACATCGTCTTGTTACTCCTTTTCTATTCAATATAAATTGCATTTTGGTAAAATCCGAGCTGTTCTTCTTCCCATCGGTCCCATAACTCACGAATATCACAGTCTTGCGGGCACCATAGGCATCTGTGAGTGCACAATTGCTCTTCAGTTTCCGAGTCAGGGTAATACAAAGCGCATATTTCACCCCGACGATCGATCATATAACTCGATTTTTGTTGCTTTTTCCATAAATCGAGCTGAACCGTACTGAAATAGCTGTGCAAATCATCCAAAACATTGCCGTTTTCGTCGGCGAATCGATTAATTGAAGGATAAAAGAACAAAGCATTAGTGACCTCTAGCGGATTTGTCGGCTCGTACGACAAAATATAACTCACTTCATCTCCTCCAGCAATCGCTTGATTTCAAGCAAAATTCTCTCATCAATATCACTGAGTTCGTCCAATTCCGCCATTGAAATCGGGCCATATCCATTTTTGGAAAACTGACGGAAATCTGCAGGTCGGATTGGTAAATTTATGTTTAATTCAATTAATTGAAGAGCCTTAATATAGTCTTCCATGCCCTGCTGGCCTGCAATCTCCCAAATATCCTCCTCGACTGATCCAGCATTGATAGCGATTCGAGCCTTGACCGGCCCAAAACCTGTAACGCCTTTGATGTTGTCAGAGGTATCTCCCCAAAGAGCCTTCCAGATGGGAAAATCCGCAACCGGAATATCATACTCTTTCTCAAACCATTGGCGGTCAAACCTCTTACCTTCGCGCCAAATGGTCACTCGATCCCATGCTAACAGCTGCTGAAGATCACGATCACCCGAGAATATCACGATATCGGTCGTATACCCGTCTGCGCAATGACAATTTGTGCACTTTGTCTTGCAGTAGCACCTATGGCAAGTAGTAGCTACAATACTTGCAATGCAGTCATCCGCCTCATACCCTGGATAAGAGATAAGGGCCCAGTTAAGCCTCTGCAGTAGGTCACATAGGCCCTGTCTGTACTGACGGAATTCTTCATTTTTATTGGGTACTCTGTTCGACTTGTATGCCGGATCGATTTTCTTGCGCTCGAGTGGAACCCGTGACTCCCCACAAAATATCAATTCGATGGGGACATTGGGCTGCTTTACTTTATGCACGCAGGCTCTGAGCATATCGAAGAATCGAGCATAGGCGACCCACGTTTTGTCTACGCTCGAAAACCAGCTTCGATACATCGTATTTGACCAGTCGACCAGAATCAGGGTCTTTGTGGTATTCATCTCATTTCTTCGCGGACAGCATTGATATCAAATATCGAGCCATCAATATTGAAATCCAGTATGACGCTGTCGCCGTCCTTACCAGTTGCCCAATTTCCATCAATACCAGCAGGCTGGAAAGATATATAGTTGTCACCACGAGCAGACTTATATCGCCATCCCGCTATCATTCCCGCATCTGTGCGAGGGAATCCCAGCTCGTCGTAGACGTCGTTCATTGTCACGAATCCTTTGGACACGAGCATATCATTGAAATATGACTCCTTTGCCTGCAGGAAGGACAGGTTGTAATCATGCACAGGACTCCACTGAGTCGATCCTGTCCACCCGCCGTATTGATCAGGCTTGTCGGGCTCAAATACTCGAGCGAAGCCACTCAGTTTGATTCCAGGAACGATTTCTTCTTTCTCTGTCTTAACTTTCTTTTTCTTACCGGTTTCTTCATCCGTCACAGTCTCTTCGTTGGCCACTGTCTCGGTGCCGTAACGGAAGTGCGCATCTTTGGCTTCACCGAGTTCGCCAACGACATGCTGACGATATTCATTGAATGCCTGCTCAACGACTTTGTATGCCGCCATGAGCGCGACGTTACGTTTTGCCATGATTTTATGCGCACCCAGGATGCAGCCTATGGAGGCGCCCATAAGGGTCACAGAAGGCCCGTAGAGCTTCACAAAGCCGATTACTGTCTGGGTTGTGATTAATATACGGTCCTGCTTTGCGTCGTCCTGAGAGTAGTCTACGAGGCTCCTGGAGCCTTCCAGAACTGGTTCATTGGCCATCTCGAGTGCTTCGTTGACTTTGCCCATCTCGAGTGCTTCGTTGACTTTGCCCATCTTGTCGTTATGTGTATCCAAGAGCGCCTCACATTTGAGGGTTGCTTTGCATGCCAGAACGGTGCTTCCAACTACACCTACAATACCCACTCCCATGAGAATCTCAGGTGAGTATTTCTTTAAGGTGAATACAATTGATCCACCGATTGCTTTAATATTCATTATTCTCTCCTTTTTAAATATAATTAGTCGTCTTTACTACTATTCCGCATCTCACGGACAAATATCCAGATAAGCCAGAGTCCACCAGTGATAGAGCACATGAACAAGTCAAATAGAAAGCTTCCGATTGTGTATTGCCTCATTTTAATCTCCTTTCTTCAAAAATATAAAAGGAAGATACTTGTTTTCACAAATATCTGCCAAACGCCGAATGTTATTTCGTTTCGTCTTCGGTTTTCGTTTCGGTGTCTTCACCATCCTCATCATCAGACTCTTCCAGTCGCTCTTCGGCGATGGTTTGTTTCTTGCTTCCAAGGACTATTGCCCCCAGAACCAATCCTATTACCACGCCACCTGCGATTAAAAGTTTCTTCTTTATGGATTTTTTCGGTTTTTCCACCTCCACAATTATTTCCGTATCCGCTTCTTCCTCATTAAGGTCTATGCCGATTTCTTCGTTTTCCACTATAATATCCTCCTTATAATTTTTATATGTTCTCATTATAGTCTATGTTTTTTTCGCGATTCTTCGACTATGCTATCACATAGAATATATACGATAAACACCATCGGATACCAAAATAGTATATTCGTCAGGAGCACTAGTGTATCCCATTCTGCCACCAAATAGATTGTACCGCAATAACAGCCTATCAAGACAATTAATGCTAACGCACGAATGGCGCACTTTTTCATAATAATTCTCCTTTTAATTAGCAATCGCGTAAGCAAAAAGGGATCGAATGATCCCTGTGAATTTGTATTACTTTTTCGAATTATCTTGCTTGACGTATCTTACGATCAAGTATATAATTGCTAAAGCGATTACTAATTCAAGCATCTTTCTTACCCTCTTTCTTGAGTTCAACACTCACACTCTTTGTTGATTTATTTCTCTGTAGTTCCTCTACCAGGCCATCAAGCGTAAGGCATATTCCGATGGCTATCGCGACTCCAAATATCGAGCCGAAATAACCTCCTATTAATACTGCCAACGCCATTATCCCGAAGCTAAACTTCTTCATAATAACATCTCCTAAATATAATTAAGTATCTCTCATTATAGAGGATGTTATTTTTGCGAGAAAAGGAGAGCCGAAGCTCTCTAGTCATTTAAGAAGTTCTCGTATAATCTTGTACGTAATGTATATGATTCCTCCTATCCATAATATCCCGACTAATGCCGGAATTATTGTAGCTACGAGCAAATATAACAATACTGCCAAGACGACGAAACTTAAAATCGTCATGAGCATTTTCTTACTCCTTTTTTCTTACCTTGGCTTTGAGTTCCTCGACCTTAGATTTCGCTTTTACACAAATTGTGTCTCTTAGCTCAGGATTATTGGCTATAATTGTTGCCGTGCCTATTATGACGGGCCCCAATATGCCAGTAATCCAGAGTCTAATTTCACGACTTGCTTCAATTTGCTTATAAGTCACGAGTTTTCACCTCCAATATAATTCTCATTATAGGCTAAGATATAAATGAAAAAGGCCAGAGGCCTAGGTTTCCCTAGACCTCTATTCCCATTAACCATAATCCGTTCATTGTTGCCCAATATTTTTCATAAACATCTTGCCTTAAATCTTGGTCTGTCGGAAATTCTTCGTACATGACAATTGCCAGCGCAAGACTTTTCACTTGATATAATTTTGTTACGATTCTTTCATCGAATACGCCATACCTTTCAAGTTGTTAAGTCTTTAGCTTATGTAGTTGTTCCTGTATGTCAGTGACATCCGTTTCGCAGATTCTTACAAATAAGTTCTTTTCCATTTTATTAGCCTCCAATATAATGATTATTTCTCATTATAGGGTAAGATTTTACTGCTAAAATATCACGACGTACTGATTCGGCGAGGCAAGAAATACACCCAGATGCTTGTTATAAACTTTGGGCATATTCGGAATATAACGACCAAACTTGACGAGAATTTGCCCACGATATCTTTGAGCTGCTTGGATGAAGCTGTCGCTTGTGATACTAATATCATACCCGGTATATATGATTATTGGAGTATCCTGCCCCCGAGCAACTCCTGCATCAATAAAGCTTACAACTTCGTCCATATTGCAGAAAGGCTCTAATCCTCCCATAACAATTGCGCTTGTTATGGCGTTTTTCTCATACCTTCCCCAAATTTCTTCATCCGGGAAATTTTTGGTTTCCAATTCGGCAAGATGTGTATTCTGACAGCCTTTGCATTTCCAAGTACATTCGGGAACGACCAGAAGCATTGATGCCTGTTTGTAATCGCCAAAACTTTCGTCAATTATTTGTTTTAGATGCATTCGAGACCTCCTTGGCCTCCTTGGCGTTCAAGAAATCTAATGCTCCACGATAGTTATAGAGCATCCCGGAAGGGGTCATTAGAACCGGTAATTCCACGACGCCGTCCGGATACTCTGTTGACTCGACGTAATTTTTTTCCATTCGGTCGAGTTCTTTTTTCAAGATGTTGCAGCGAGGACAGCCCTCGCGCGTAAATATAATATAGTCCGCTGGAATCTTTGTATATAATCCACAAGTACAATCGCCCATAAACTGATCCCGGAATTCTTGACAAGGGCATTTAGTAGTCACATCATGGTTAGGCTTGCATAAGCAAAAACCTCCGTTTTTATGCATGACTTCTTCAAGAACCTCGGCTCCAGGTAATTTTTTGATTATACTAGTTTCCATTTATAAACTCCTTTAAACTGTTTTATTTTCGATCCACTTACGAGTCTTGTATTCTTCTTTTCGACTCGGTATCCAGTTCTTCACAAGGGTTATGAACCCTACAGGCCGAGTAGCTTCACCGGCCTTTGGCTTTCCGCAAAGCGGGCAAGTGTCTCCGTAGAAGCCGTGCTCATCCTCACAGACGTCAATCCGGGTATTGAATGCCTCGTAAATGACACCCATTTCCGCGGTTTTGTTTAAAACGTTCCAAGCCTGCTCCGAGTTTGTAAACGGAGCATCGATATTAATATGTAGAATTGATCCCCCTCCGCACAGTTTATCGAGAACGGCAGCGTATTCGGCTCTGTCGCTAATAGACCGATACTCGCTCAAGGGAATCCATTGATTGCTATAGCAATCGAGTAATTGCACATCTTTGCCAAAGGTTAGCTTGTCCTTCTGAGCAAGTTTGACGCAAGCGGACTCACCAGGAATCTGCTCGACGTTAATAGAGTAATCTTTGTCTTCCGCAAATTTTTGTGTGGTCTTGGTGATAAGCTCGAGGACCATTTTCTCGAACTTCAAAATATCATCAGACTCTGTAAGCCCCATAATTCGGGCGCAGTCATATAGGCCTATAAATCCCACGGTGTTGAACTGCCTCTCAATCGTCGCCAACTCGAGATCGTAAATCTTTAAAGCTTTACGGTCAATCAAGTCCTGGATTACAGCCCGAACACAATGTAAATATTGGCAGGTTTTAAGCGTCATTTCGGCAATAGAATCAAGTAAACAATTTTTAATTTTAAACCAGCTGTCGGCCTTGAGCGTAAATATAAAACTATTGAATGCCTTATAAGCCAGATGGGGGAGATTCATTGTGATGACACCGACGCTTCCAATATTGAGGTCGGATCCGCCTATGAAATTGGTAAAGCCATGCAATTTTTCCTGTTTGGCGTTCATTTCGTCAACATTATTAAGAACCCTGCAGCATGTACTCAGGGTTGAAATATCATCGCCGCAGTACAAGTTGGAATTCGACCATTGCATATTGAGGTCGCTGAATTCTTTTCCTGTTTTGCCATTGACAAATTCGGATTTTTCCCTATCGTAGAGCAGGCAGTCAGTGTTCACCGGGAAGGTCATAACTTTATGACACAGAATATCATTTACACATTTGAGGAATTCTTTCTCAAAGTCGACTATTTCAGAAATATGCTTGATAACCGGTTCTCCGTTCGGGAATAGCCTGTCCCCGAAGAAGTGCTCAAGATATGATTCGTCCATACATGACGTATTAGTGAAGGCCGCTTCGTTCATCCGCATCTCGGAGCCATTCAGTTTATAGACAAGCATTTGAATTTGCTGCTTGAGGTATCTGGCCGGGTCGGAAATATAATTTTCGCGCTTGTCCTTGTCCCAGAAGTACCACATGTAGGGAAATAAAGCCGGCATTCCAACGGCTCCAGTTGTCTCGCGGCAGGTCACTGCAACAAACTCAATGACGTGCTGAATGAAGCTGTCAAGATGCTGAGCCGGCCTGTCGGAAATATCAGTGAAGAACGCCCCATGCTCTGCCAATTTGTCAAAGTCATAGGCGAAGCAGTAGGGTTTTGTCGAAATATTCACAGAGTTGTGGACATAAATCGAGCCTATAATTTCACGAGAAAGAAAGAATGTGGCTTCCTCGTGCCCGTAAATATCATAGATTTTATTAAAAAGAATCCGATAGTTTTCGGTCTTTTCGTACATGTTGTTGAACTCTTTTAGGAGAATGCCCATGTACCGGTCACGGGTATTCGCATTGCCGTCATCGGTTTTATCCGCAATCTTCAGATGGACAGGCTTATAAGCATAGCTCTCTCCATCAAATATAATTTCACATAAACCGGATTTGGCATAATGTTCGGGATACTTCTTTTGAATACGCTTTAATGCCTGATAAAATACCTTGTCATTTGTCATTATTCTGGGCTCCTTTGAAATATAAATTTATTACCAGCTGAGCATCATCTCTGATTTCTGTGTCAATCTGGATTTCCCATGGATACAAGTTGTGCATATTGCAATACTCTCTCATCGCTTTGACGAGCGTATCGTAATAATGATTAATCACTTCCTCCAGTGTTACTGGATTTTCCTCCATCGTCACTTGATCCAAACCCTCCTTCCCCACGTTCTGTTACGCTTAGATCGGTGTCTATCACCTCGATCTTCTCGAACCGGTAAGGCTGTACAATCAATTGGGCCAGTGCAGTCCGAAGACCCCACTGGCCGTTGATGCGGATTACATCAGAGAATATATTCTTAATTGGTAACATAATTTCTCCGCGATATGAGCTATCGATTATGCCCACATTATTTGCGAGAGTTAAGCCTTTCTTGTGTAAGGAGCTTCTCGGGTAAATTGCTCCAAAATGATTCCTTGGAATTTCCACATGTATGCCAGTAGGTAGCAGATATGTCTCTCCTGGCTGGAGCTCGTATTCATAGGCGGTGTCGACATATAAGTCCAACCCCGCCGACCCATTATCCGCATATTTAGGAGTTACGGCTGTCGGACTTTTTGTTATTCTCACCGAAATACTCCTTCCATTTTTTCATCTCTTTGCGTCGTTCATCGCGGTTTAATCCCTGTTTTTTCAGGTGATCCTTAAGTATCGCTTTCTGTTGTTCAGATATTTTCATCTTCTATACCTCCACATTCCGGGCATTCTTTCAAATAGGCCGCCACTATGGTCCCACAGGACTGGCAAATATAAACGTCATCGCGCATATTGGTGTACGTGGCAATAATTTGTTCATCTGACATATGCTGGATTTTCTTCTTCCAAGATATTTCCTCCTTCCAAGATGGACTCTCAGATTGGTGCAATAACCATAGGCGCATCTGCGAAACCTTCCTTGAAAAATTTATGCTCATAATGCCTCCTCATTACAACGATTTGACGGAAGGGAATCGGATCACGTACCCATTACGTATGCGGTCCGTATAGGCCGAACGCAGATTAGACCACCCAAATCCATCGTCAACATAACTGGATGGAACTCCGCTAAGGTCATAGAAGTTCATGACCGAAGCTTGGCCATACTCAATCGTCAGGTCGACAAGAGAGCTCAGGACCGCCTCAGCCTCGCTACGGCTGTCGAAGACAATATCATCAAAGTCATGCTGGACCTTTGCATTTCTGTTCGGCTCAGCTTTGTCGTTTGCAGAGCTTTGATAATATTTGTCATAGCTGGAGAATGTCCGGTTTCTCGGAGGACTCGACCCACGGCGTCTCTCGCCGAATAAAAACATGTCCGTTCCTCCACCGATCATTTCGCTGAGCATATTTTTTACTGTCGGAACCAGAATATCATACAACAAATATTCGGATACCGACTTGGTCGTGTCTCCCAGAAAGGCTTCCTTGAACTTTTGACCCACGGATTTTTTCTGCTTTGACACTTTACCTTTAACCACCGGGGCGAGCTTTTTCCTTTCCTTGGATTCCTGAGGCTTTACTGACTTAGCATTGGATGGGATCATGTTGTCCAGACTCGAACGGGTAAGCTTTGATTCTTCGGGCATTTATATGTCCTCCTTTATCGATGTCGACGGGAAAAATCAGTGAAATAGAATTGGCAGAACAGAGCATTGATTACCTTGATTGGTAAATCTTTATTTGCTGAATTGATACTCAGACTCAGTTCATCGCTAGTAGCCTTTATCCTGAGGAAGTCCTCCTTGTAGGCGCATACACTAAAATGATCGCAACTGTCACAACAGCATACGGGCTTCCTATCCTGCATCTCAGCCATCTATTTGCCCCTCCTTATCGCGAAATAGAATATCAGTGGAATAGAATTTACAGACCAAATTAATTGGCTTAATAAATGGAATATCCCGGACACATATCTTCTTGACTGTGGAATCTTTATTCGCCACATCGATCACCAGTTCGTCAATAGTTGTCCGTAACTTAAGAAAGTCGTCCTTATAAGTGCATACGCCGAAATGGCTACACTTATTACAGAAGGTTCTGTTATCCATATTATCCTCCCCACCAGCAAATATAACATGCATTTCAGCAGTCTTCGGAATCTGTCGACTCCAGCTCCAACTTTCAGATGTCATTTCCATCAGTTGTATCCCTTCCTCACTATAATAATATCAGAACATGGAAGCATCTTGATCCAATTGCAAAAGTCGTACCACTCATCGAGCTTATGGTCGTTTCTGTCCGGATAGATTCCTGCCAAGACCTCATAGTTCATCATGATTGTTCGTTTTTGATTATAAGAGGAAGGGAGAAGCTGAATCATCTGCCACCAGTATTTTTTGTCTTTGGTTGTGAGATATGACTCCCTGGCGCAATTTAACCCATTGACGATGCTGTTTAAAACATCATAACCATTAAATAAGCGGTCGAAACTTTCTAAATGTTCATGCGAAAAATCATCAAGAGTAAACTCCTTTTCATGAATTTTATGCATTGTTGAGCAAGAGTTTGCAACGGTACCAACTTTATATGTGTCGAACTCTTTCCACCAATACAGAGGCGCCGTAATATCAGTATAGACAACGATCATTCGCCGATACTTGGCGTGAACCGATCCACCTTTAGCGAGCATCATCATGAGCGCCTTGTCGGTTGCGCCAACCAATAATCGGCTGTCTCCGTCCCAATCGGATTCTATTTCAATATCTCCTGGTTTATCGCCTCTTTTGGTCCAGCCGCTGTCCGATTTGTCCCAGCTATTCATTGGGTTACGCATTCCTCGAATAGCGTGATCCCATCCCATTGTCTGGGTGTTATCAAATGTGATCATTCTTTCTCTCCTTTTTAAAATATAAATGAGAAGAATACAATGCTGTTTTCTATCTTCAGAGTCTTACTCGCGTTTCCGCTGATAGATCCCATGCTACTTAAATCTGAATGCATTATTGATCATCACATTGTACCGGTCAGAGCCGTTTCTTCTCATTATAGACGAAGTTAAATCTGCGCGAATTGTTTGAATATGGGTAAATTAAGCGAAATTCCACCATTTCTATTCTTTGAATATGAAAAAGCATCAATCTCAATTTCTTTTCCAATTGGGGAATTTACTGTCATCTCGAGTCTCTCGGCGTCGGTGAATCCGCTACCGACTCGAACCGGGACGGTGCATTTGGGAACTTCGCAAATGACCGCAGCGACCATACCATCAATCTTCGTCCCAGGCCGAGCCATCTCAATATCAATAATCTTTCCAGTGAATTCTTTCATCTGCTTTACTTTGAGAAGAGCCTTACTACGTCCTGCAATGTATGGAGAATCCATATCCATTAGCATAAGGCCTTCGCCATTCTTCTTGATGACAGAATCCATAGTTTGTTTTAGGGTTTTGGTGTCTGCTCCCCAAATATTTCCGAAGATAGGTACTCGGATAATGGGGTCGGCCTTTGTTGCTGAATTGAACAGAGAATATAATTCAGCATCTCGAACCTGACCCCGTCTGGTATCTCCTCCGAGCTTAAAGATGTCAAAACAAACAGCCATGAGGTCAAGCTTATTGTCGGAATATTGCTGGCTTGCTTTTGCGCTGGTGTTTTGACGAAGGACAAAGCTGGGAACATTTTTGAAATATAACTCTCTATCCACGAGCTCGCAGTCGTAGACAGTTTCGGTGGGGAACCAAGGAGCGTCTAGGAATCCTGTAATGTGCCCAAGCCATTTGTCTTCATGCCCGGTTCGGCTCCATGCAGTTACGGATCCGTCAAGTGATTTGCAGAATAGCCGTCTAACGCCATCTATCTTTTCAGACATGCGCCACAATTTACCATCTAAGACAGAGTCCGGGTAATTTATGAGGTTTTCACCCAACATTGGCGTAATCTGCATGGAAATTCCCTCCTTTTATCAATTTTTTGAATGAACTTTAATCTTTGGACATAGATTTAGCGATTGAACTATAAATTTTCTGAATGTTGTTGAGATTATCGTTAAATTCCTCTAAGAGGCCGTTTAACTTACTGTCAAATTTCTCAGCAACCGCCGTCTTTGCTTGGCTTATCACTTCGCGTTCCATATCAGAAGTATTAACTCTTTTTACCTGATTTGCAATCTCTGCAGCCACTGATTTCTTAATATCGTCCGAAATATCATTCACAGAGTTCTTTACTTGGTATTTAATTTCCGAATATGCTTCGTCGCCAATTCGGTTTGAAATGTATTTGACCTCGCGATTAATTGCTCGCTGAGTGGCCTGCTCTAACAGGTCATCACTAATAGATATGTCCATATCTTCAGATAATTTATCAACAGCCACATCCAACATAGATGATAGTTTACAAATTCGAAAATGAAGATAAGATACATACCCAATTGCGCCTGCTATAGCGGTGCCAATTAATATTTTCGTACTATTGGTCATATTATTCTCCTTTTATCTTCTATAAGCTGCGTATCCGCCCAAGCAATAACTTTGCAATGTAGTGCTTCCTCTAACAGTCCAAATTCAATGTCACGTAACCACCATTTGCCATCCCTCAATTCAGCAATATAAGGGATCCCGTCCTTAATAAAATCAGTCTTAACTAATACCCAATCATATTGTCCTTTTGGAGGAAGCCCGACTTCAGAAATATAATTCCATTTACACTTTTTCCTATTTGCGATTTTTACTCCTTTCTCGTACTCGTAAGCGATCTGGTAGAAGGCATAGATATTCATTACTAGGATAAGTATGAATGCTATCAGGAATAACCACTCCATAAGTATAACTCCTTTTAAAATATAAACGAAAGGGCATGGCTAGTGGCTTCGAACCACGTCTCCGATTGCTCGGCGAGTTACCATTACTCCATGCATTTAGCATGCCCTTTCATTATACGGTATGTTATTTGTGCGGATTAGAATTTGTAGACAATGACCACCCAACCCTTGATGAATCGGCCACCTTCGCCCCGGGCCTGCTTAAGGGTGAAATGGGTTCCGTCCTTAAGCCTATGTATCTTAGCCAGGGCCTGTTTCTTGGTTTCAAATGCAAATTCTTTAAATTCCGGTATTTTCATTATAATTCTCCTTAAAATATAAATAAAAGGGCCAATGTTTGACCCTTTTGCTTGTAGTTATTCTACTTCGGTTTTCTTCGGAAAAAGTCCTTTGATTTGATCGCTGGCCTCTGTCCACTGGTCGTCGACATAGTCGGTAACCTTATCCGCCGCCATGGCCGATACCGCCAATCCTCCGACCCCGCAAGCAATCTTTTTGATCACTCCGAGGTTTTGAGGTTTGACTAATCCAACCGCGTTGCCGGCTAAGATTCCAACTCCTATCGAGACCAATAGCTCGAGGCCGCCTTTCAATAATTCTAACTTTTTCATTTTAGTCTCCTTTCAAATATAACTCATTATAGGGCAAGTTATTGGTGAGAGGCCATAATATCAACGGCCTTTATCTTGCCCGGTATGTATTTTGGAAGGTAGACGTAATAGGAATCGCCGTAATGAACGAGTTGCTCAGGGTTTTTCACTCCGTACTCTTTCATACAGTTCAGAGCATCACCCAACTCGGTGAATTTAAGGACATTCCACTCTTTCATCTCTATGGGGCCCATGGTAAGGCCTCCTGAGCCCCCATACCCGTCGTTACTCATTACTCTGCTCCGTAGCAGCCGGCTGCTGAATTAGCGCTTGTACGTCCTTATTAGTTTCCCAAAGAGCTTTAGCCTCAATTAGTGCTGTTTCAATAATATTATCAAGGTTACTTTCATCAATATACTTCTTAAATTCGGCAGGAATACGAGCATATAATTCGTCCATAACAGCTGAACGCTTAAGCGCTCCTGTACCGCCGCCATATATAACCTCCGCATTTGTCACAAGGCTTAAGGCTATAGGCATAAGGTTCTCCAAAAGTCGCTTGGAATATGCGATTTTTTCCTCGGGCGTCATCTCCTTCAGTGTCACCCAGATATGTTTTATCCAGTTGACAAGTCCGACGATGCCGGAAATTACCGCAATTAAGACAATTAGAATACTATCCCAATTGTCTAAGATAAACTGTAAAGCTTTCATTAATTAACCTCCCATATTAGCTAATGTCGAAATATCAATAGGTTCTTTACATGTATTGTATGTATTACCATACTGAATCTTCAATAAATTTTCACTCTTGGCTTTCCACGAATAGAATCCAATGGCCGTTGCCGTTGGTGTTCCAATATACGTGGCCAATGCTATAAACATTCCACTATCGACAGCATTCCCGAGGTGAATATCATTAACGGCCGATACTATTACAAGAGCCACTCCCAGCAAGGCGCCTAATATGTAAAGCACCATTACGCAAGCGAGGATCATCTTGCTGAATGTCAACTTTTGCTCCGTTACCACATAATAAAGCCCCTTTCATCCAAATATAAATAGACATAATTGCTACGTCATATGCATCACCAATCCTTTATTTGAATGATTTAGAGCTTATGCGGATCTTTGTCCAGGCAGATTTGCAGGTTATCGGCCTTGATTGTGATTGTGATCTTCTCACCAGAATCCTGCGGAATATCAATGGTGGTTTCGAACTTATTTATTTTTCCGCATAGACCCGCATTTAAGAGAATATTGGACACAATTTCGGTGAGCTTCATATAGTCTCCTTTTAAAATATAAAAGAGAGACCTTTTACGATCTCTCTTGTTCTCAGGTTGATTGATTAAACTCGACCTCTCAGGACGAATCCTAACGCTTTGGATGTTATGATGTCCAGCTTTTCGTGTTTCAGAATCAGTACGATACCCAGCAGATTCCCGGCGACAACTAATATCGTATCAGGACTTATGCTCCATGTTGGTTTCAACATTTCCGTATAAGCCTGATGACGCTTATTAAGCTCTCTCCATTCCTCATCCGAAATATCAGGACGACTCATCCTCTCAAATACTGCATCACACTCCTCTTTAATTTTGGTTTTCGTGCTCTTATTAAATCTAAAGTTCATCCTATCAACTCCCTTCATTATAGAGCAAGTATTATCTCCGAGGATACACTTTTGAGGATATCACTAAGACTGGCGTACCATGCTCGTCCAATTGGCTCGAATAATCAAGCTCAATTAAGCCTCGGTCAATGTCCCATCCCATCTCATCTCCAAGAACTGTATTCGGGAGATCGAGGGCATAATATAAATCATTGAGACTGAGCCACATCTCCGAGAGAAGATCCCTATTAAGCTCGTTGACACTTTGCCGAATCTTTTCAATGTCCGATTTGAAATACCGTCCTGTCAAGGCATCAAGGCATAAGACATCTCCCTTTCCTGTAAATATAACTTCGTGGTTTCCGACTGGATTAGCCAAAACCTTGTCCTTAGCAACTTCATCTCGTATTTGCCGATCCTTAGTCTTGCCAATTGTCTCAACGACCTTGCCTTGGTACTCCCTGAAGGCTGCTTCGCTCAGAGAATATAAAGCGGCTAAGGCCGCATTGCGCTTGGTACTTATTGTATTAGCGCCTATAATACAGGCAATTGATGTAACGCCAACGATTCCTGCGGGAATATAACACTTCCATGTGAGCTTAATCTTCCCCAAGCCATTTAACTCTTCGCTATCCTCCAAAAGTTGGATGGCCCTAGGAGTGGCCTTTACCGCTAATATAGCTGTGGTGACCACACCAGCGCATCCAAGCCCTGTAAGGATTTGAGGACTGTTTTTAGAAATGACACCCCCGAGATTTTTTGCTATTTGTTTAATTGGAACCATTAAGAATTCCTCGATTCTGCATTGGTGGATGCTGCATATGCAGCATGAATCAAATCCTCTAGTTCTCTTTGTTCGAGGTACTGTTTTCTGAAGAGCTGTATTTTTGGGTCTAACGCAGGCTCGCTTTCTCGAACTATTGCGCTAAGGAGCAGCATATAGTTGATGGCATCGCCGAGCTTTTCGTTCCATACCGTTAATGGGTTGCTCTTGCCCGCACTTGCGTCTCTGCACATATCGTAAATACTCACAATATGCTTGAGCATAAAAGATGCGCAGACTTCCTCCGGGCTTCTCTGACATAGTCCTGCGCCCGCATGAAAATTGTGTAATCTGTCTTCTGTTGCATACTCATCTCCTTTTTTGATTAGTGTGTCTTTACACCGCTGGATCTGGTCCTCCAAGACTTGATTAAATTCTGTTGCGTTCATAATGCTCCTCCTTTTAAAATAAAAAGTAATGTTTTCATTGCTTCTCATTATAGTCCATGTTATTGCTGCGAGGATAAAAAGAAACCACTCGGTTTCTTTTTAATTCTTTATAAAAACATTAATATAGATTGCCAAATTATCATTCCTAATCCAATGCCCATTATAACACAAAACATGTAATAACACACCCAATCCCAATTAAATTTTTTCATTATTATTAATCCTCCTAAATATCATTTCATTATAGTCCATGTTATTGCTGCGAAAAAAGAATAGGCGCCGAAGCGCCAAGTCCTTATTCAAATATTACTGAAAAAGTTTCTGTAAACCAATTACGAAATCTTTTGCTGCAAGCGCAAGCGATCGTCGCCGGAATAAGTATTACGAGCTTAAGTGGTATCAAAATGATCTCAAGCACTGTGAGGAATATCCACCACCAGTGCTCTTGAATTTTTTCAATATGCCACATAAATCCCATAGCCATACCAATTCCAAAGCCAATGCACAGGGCCTTTACCGTTTTGATTATGTTCATGTTTTATCTCCTTTTCAAAATATAAATGTTCTCATTATAGGAGATGATAAAAATGCGAAAAAAGAGACGCCCTGTTAAGAGCGTCTATTGTTTTAAGCATCGATGATACCTATTGTATTGATACGGCGGTTTTCCGATGTCTTAAGTATTGGGGCCCCCACAGTCGAAATATAAGAACCGCCGCCGTCAAGACCTATAAGATTGTCAAGTTTTAAAGTCTTTAAAGCGTTAAAGACTTCTGAGGTTTTAAGGAGATTACTTGTATTCGATTTACCAGAAATCAAATACAGCGTCTGACCTTTTCCGCCAATCATGTTGCGATAGGCGGATCTGAGAATATCATCATACCAGCCTTGTGGCTTAAATGTATTGGTGTACGAGACATCTTCGCCTTTTCGGATTATCGGGTATCCTGAGATCGCATACTTGCAGTCAGGAGGCAGAACCAAGAGTTCATAAAATGAAGCCAACCCGAGTTCGCTGATGACCAGCGTCGTAATGGCTTTGTTTTTGAATTGAGTACTTCCATTTTGATTGACTGTCAGACGGACTTTTCCCTTGTCTACTGAGCCGCCCCAGGACACAACATCCTGCTTCTGCTGGAGGCCAATAGTCCCACTATCCACACAGACATTCCCGCCGGGAAGCGTGTATTTGGTTCCCCCAGCACTGTAGTTACCGAAGAAACCAAGGTTAAAGGCGTTCTTCGGCGAACCGTTCTTCGGCTTATCCCACCAAAGAAGTCTGAGGTTTTTGGGATCAAATTCGGTGATACGGTATCCCGCATATGTATATGTCTTCATATCATTCTCCTTTTCATCGGTCGATGACCTTTGCATTGAGTTGCAGGTGCGCTTTGACTTCGCCGTCTTGCTCGACGTGCGTGTAGCGGGGAAAGCTCGCGAGGGTGCCGAGGTGGATGCGTTCGGCTTCACCGCGTCGGCATAGGCGAACATTTCCGTTATTGTCATGTCCGAATATAGCTGTCTTTGTCTGACCTGCCCAATCTGGCGAAAATATAAATTGGGCATACAGATAATTCTTGCTATCTTCTACAACTTCGGGTATGCCAGCACATTTAATTATTTGATTTCTCAAATAAAATGTTAAAACCATGGTATGTGATAGCGGTATCATTGGTCCACCTCCTCGATTGTTAGGAGTATATCTCTCCTGTGATGAGCTCGTATTCTTCGGCCGTGATTACTTTTTTCTTCACTGCCATTTTGACCATTGCTTTTGTCCAAAGACCACGGTCATAATTACGCTTGATCATTTCGAAGTTCATTGATTATTCCTCCTCCTCGTCATCGGGCAAACTTGCCAGAGTCTGGAACTCCAGCATTGCTGCTATGCGCTCATTGGCTGACGGCGTTTCCTCAGGGGCCGGCGCATTCATTATAGCCTCAAGCTGTTCGATCTTTTCGGCATCCGATAGGGACTGAGACACACCATGAATTCCGCATAAAGCGGACAGCATCTGTATAGCGTATGAGACTTCTCCGCCCTCATCAGTCAGCACGACATGCTTGACAGTCAGGGCAGCTGGGAACTTGCGTAGAACGTTTTCTGTAGTGTCTATCTCGCTATTAGGAGCGATATAGACTTTATTGCCTGTATACAATTCAAGTTTATGCATTATTATGTCTCCTTTTAATTAAAAGTAAGTGAATGCGTCGACAACAGCCGTATTGTTTCCGCCACCCAACAGAGCGTATTCTCTCGTACTATAGGGAACCCAAGTTGCCGCTAAGCCTGGTCGGAGCGAGGAACTAATTGCACTCGGGGTTAGCCGCTGTAATGATGAGTTGATGATTGTCACCGTGTTTAACAAATCACCAGCGAAAACGGCCTGGTACACTGCTGTTTCTCCTTCATATCCTCGGCAACTAGTTCCAACAAGACCAGATTGGGCGGTTTCCAAACCAGTTGTCAAAATTGTTCGCTGCAAGGAGTCACTATACGCCTCAATCAAAGTCTTCTTTGAGGAGCCATCATTTCCCCCAGCAAATAATGTATAACGTTTAGCATCTGTCGTATTTATAATATTGGCTGCAGCCGGTAAAGCCCTGCCGACTGACAAAGGAGTGGGCGTTGATTTCTGCAAGGAATTATTATATGCCGTTACCTGTGTTGAAACCTCGCCACCGCTAAGATACCCACCAGCAAATATAGCATAGACCCCAACATTCCCTCCAGCAAAATCGGAAACCGCGGTTGTCAAAGCAGGAGTACCAAATCTCTGCATAGAGGCATTATATGAATCAACATCTGTTGAAGTAATACTACCGCTAAGATACCCTCCGGCAAATACTGCATAAGTATAGTTTCCTGTACACGCAGATGCCAGAGAATACCGAGGATTCCTTAAGGTAGCCGAAGACTTTTGGAGGGATGAAGAATAACCTTCAATGGTGTCATACACGGTCCAACCCCCTGATGCCGAACCCCCACCCGCAAACATGGCGTATCCAGAATTACCTTGACCCGAATGGTACCGTTTATTCGTAGAAAGTGCGGTTGGGGTTCCTTTCTGCAGGGATCCATTATAACTCGTTACCTGTGTTGAGGTAGAACCTCCAGCAAATAAGCCATAATCGCCTATACTAGCAGCCTCTGGAGTGGATGCCGCCGCATTTAGTGGATCCACTGTCTGGTAAAACTTAATACCCTTTGCCAGACTAAAAAAAGGTCGGGCTTTACCGGCAACGCCAATATAGCCATTGACAACTTTTCTGGCTTTGCCAGCAACACCAACGTTAATGGCCTTTATGGTTCTGGCTTTGCCCGATACACCAATATAAGAATTTTGTGCCATTATATCTACCTCCTATTCGTATTGCAGGTAGATAACACCCGTAGTCAAATCGGTTGTACCAGCAGTCATGGCATCGGTTCCCGCATAAATATTGCGAGCACCTTGGACGGTAACTTCTTGGTTCGCAGCAATAATATTACCGGTCATCGTGCCACCGGCTAATGGCAACGCCGCCAATGCTTTGCTATAGGCATCTGGAGTTATCAGGGCCCATGTTGCACCAACATACTCTAAGAGAATCGTGGAAAGGGTCGGCCATATTAACGCATTAGAAGGCGCTGCGGACTGGTATTTGATTGCCTTTTCCCCAAGGGAGTTAATATTTAAGGTTGGTGACGTAGCACTATTGCCGTATAGGACCCTCAGCATTAGTAATGTGCCTGCAACTAAATTAGCGGAAGTAAAACCAGTTATAGTAACCGTCTTTGCAACTGTCGCAATTGACGTTTCACATATTCCATACCAAACATTTTGTATTGTTTTATTGTTGTCGACATACTGCTTGGTTGCAGCGCCAAGGCTGGCCGATGGGTCGGCGCTAAGGACAAGAGGTCCCGTCATCGTACCGCCAGCTTTATCAAGTTTACCATTGACTGTAGTTGCAAGGGCGTCCCAGCCAACCAAACTCATTGTCCCATTGGTTTCAACAAATATCTTACCGTTCGTTGTTCCGGCATCACTCTTAACTAACCCAAGCGTGTTGGAATCGGCGATACCAACAGGATCATAGGTAACAATGTATCCGAAGGCGAATCCATTGGTTGTTTGGTTGACCGTACTGGTCCCCTTTATCCCGTTATAGATCCACCGGGTCGTGGCAGAAGAATGCCCTTCGTCATCCAATACAAAGCAAAAGTCTCCGACATTTACAGATGAAGGAACGGTATAGGACTCCAGTGCAGCCTTGGTCCCGAACGATTGATTGATAAAACGCCCACCTTGCTGCTGCAAAGCTGTAACGTCAGACCGCAAATTTGTAATCTCGTTATACGATTCGGGAGGCATAACACCCATCGCAATAGCCGAGGCAACAGGAAGGGTCTTAGTGAACTGAGTTGTCTGCTGGGTGCTGGCATTATACCGACTTATAGTCAGTAATACCTTTACAGCATCTTGAGAATATACCCAGTCGACGATCAACTGAGCCAATTCGGATCTATTAGGTTTAGCATTATCAAGTGACGTTTCGGCATTCTGAGCCCTAGTTTTCTCGGTGCTTTCTGCCGCAGTAGCTCTGGCAATTTCGTCAGCCAATCCTTTGACCAGTCCACTAGATGCACCACCAACTGTCGTTTCTAAATCGTCAATTGAGTCGCCGTACTCCGAAATATCATCTTCCATACTATTGGTGAGATCGATGTTGTCAGAGACATTCTGTTGAACGGCCAATAAATCAGCCGCGGTAAAGACACGAGCGCATTGCGTTCCAGCGACCCAAGCTATAGCTCCCGATTGCCGGGTGATAGTTAACACGTTTGTTGTAGAATTTACATTGGTTACAATTACTGTTTCTGTAACTGTTTTATCAATACCCAGGGTTAGAGGAAATGGAACGACCGATGGCAAAGATAATGTGCTTGCCACCGTCATTACCGTATCTGTCCCCGAAATATTACCCGATAAGAATGTTACCGGAGAATCTTTCTGTGGAGGATACATGGTTCTTTTCGTTATCGGCATATATAATCTCCTTTACGTATCAATATTGTCCTCCTCCACGTGCATTAGTAAAGAGACGGATTTGGAAGGAACATTCAACTCTCGTTAGAGAATTAGGAGTAATCTTTATTTTATGTGTTCCACGCAAAATATTACCATTCGCGTTTTTACTCATGAATGCAATCAAGTTAACGTCTGTCACAGATGCACTATATGTCCCAATAGAGACATCATCCAAATAAATAGTCATCGAGGATCCGGATGGACCTTTGTAGATCCCATACTCTATATCATGCGTATGGTTTGGTAATGAAATTTGATGTGAGTGAGGGCTAATCGGGACGCTATGAGTATGTGATTCAAGCGAAATTGTGTGCGTGTGCGACGGCACTGTAACATAGTGATTGTGCCCACCAATATTAATACTATGATTATGCTGAGGAATGGTCACAGTATGCGTGTGACTTGGTATGTTAATTGAGTGATAGTGGTCGCCTGAGGGAACCCAACCAGGATGCGTGTAAACTAGCAAGTCTGTCACATATCCGGAGGTATTCTTTTGAGCAACGACATTAGTTACAATAACCGTGCCAAGGGGCACACCATGGTTATGAACAGTTGGGCCAGAAGTCGTACCGGCAAGCACATATGAAACGCTGACAGATTGGCTAGCCTCACCAGCATAACTCGATGTGGTTACTTGTTGAAAATTATACTCACTCGTTGTGTTGACCTGTCCACCAGAAGTTGTGGTAGGCGACGAACTGCCTCCCTGCCCAGTTTGAGTATTTACAATTCCTCCGCCAGCGTACGTCGTAGGCGTTGACCCACCACCGGCTTCGGTCGTTGTTACGCCAGATCCGCCACCTTTGATTGCTCTACTATAAGCCCTAAAAGGTGTTAGCCGAGCATTGAACCGTATCTCGTTAACGTGCACAGCGTTTTCTGGAATTATAAAAGTCGCCTCAATTGGGTTGGAGGCGTCGGCGTTATCCATATATGAATCCATAAATATAGATTCACTACCTTGGCTATAGGTCTCACTTATACGTTGCCGGTCCGCCAGCTCCGCCATACTTGAGCTTATGTCCACTGTGCCATTTCCCACAACAATCTGACCAGAACGTGGCGCACCAGTCAAATCATCTTTACTAATTTGTTTGACGATCATGTATTCGTCCAGGGAACCAGTAACCACACGGACTGTATCGCCTATTCGCAAATTAGCAGCATTGTAAACGGTCTGGATGTTTATGTCGTACGTTATCGCCGGCTCTTCAAGCTTCTTAAGCATTGCTTCGCCTACAGCCTTAAGAGACTCGGCAACGGTAATCTTTTCATCCGTCCAGACCTGAGTAATTATTCCGTACTTCGATACATTCGGGGATTCCAAATAAGGAATATCATCATTAATTTCGGCGATACCAAGCTTGTTATCTCCGTCACCGTAGCCATAACAATATAAACGAGTTGTCAAATTTGATGGATCAACGGTTTTTACAACACCGGAGAGGTTTTTCTTATAGCGAATATCAGTCACAGGTATCGGCGAAACTTTTTGCAATCTTAGCTGCCATGGGTACACCGTTGTATCAAAGTCCCAATAGTAATCGGTTTCACTAAAGGGCGTTACAATGGAATATAACGCAGACAAAAGATTTTCATCCTGCCAGCCATATAAATATTCATGCTCATAGTCGCATCTTTGCAACACCCATCGACTTTGTGATTGTTGCTCCAAAATATAAGCAATCGCTTGACTGGTGTAAACCTCGGTATCGCCAATTTCGTGCCAACCGAGCATAACGTCATCCAATAGAGTGGACAGAACGTGCTCAAGACGGTACTCAATATAGGCACCCACACCTAACGATTCCTCAGTCTGTGGCAAAATGCGGAATAGCCCAATATAACGGTCGCCACCACCACCATCGATATCCCAAATCTCAATTAAATTAAAAGATTCGCAATACTTGGTCTTGTAGTCACCAAATGGTAATTTGAAAGATGCGGTCCATAAAGCATTTATTGGCTGCATATAACTTATGTTATATGCATTTTGTAGATAGGCAAGACGTTTCATAGTATGCCCATCGTAAACAGTTAATGGTTTAGCCATCTAGGAAACGTCCCTCCCTTACAACCATCGATTTTGCCAAATTGCAGTCACATCCATATGTTCTGCGGAATCAGTATTGATAGCTATTTCATTATCGCCCGGAGATAGTTCAAAAAATATCGAATCGGTTGTCACAGAACTAACGTCTTCAATACTGTTGAATAGAACGGTTAGTAGATCAGTATCGATTATAACCGTCTCACCAGGCAATAGGTTAATGTCTTCAAGAGTAAAGGACTTTTCATTCAAAGCACTAAGTCGGCGAAGAGTAAACACTGACGCCCCAGACATAGCAATCGTTATGGGTATCTGGAAATTCAGATTTTTGACCGTCATCAAACTTCCAGAAGATAGGTTGACATTATCAAGAAATGCAAGACTATTTATTTCAATACCAACATCGCTGACCCCAACAAATGAAACATTCAAATTTTGCAGGACCAATACCCTATTATCGATTTCCAATGACGCGTAACCCGAGAGATTTGCACTCAGTGGCATCCGCAGATTCATGTTGACTGTAACATCGCCACTGGCTTTAATATTGGTTATCGGAACCTGATAAAAGACTACTGTCAATTCATTAATTCCACCGGAGCCAGAGAATTCTGTCCCAAATAAGGCAGAGGCGTACAATCCAGGAACCAAGGATGAGGAACCACTAAAGGATATAGAAATAGGAGTCGGGAACCCCATGTTTAACTGAAGGGCTCCCGATGCAACAATGCTGATACTTATCCCACTTGAGGAGACGCTTCTGTCGAAAGCGTTCCTGTCGAATTGAATCCTATCGAACATCCGGCGTCACCTCCTCAAATACTTAGGTCTCTGCTACCGTCAGAGATCCTATAGGAATAATCGGCTGAACTCCCTGGTTAAGCTGATAGGTTGCGGCAAGGGGGCCGTAATAAATTAGATCACCACCAGATTGAGCAGAACGAAGAGCCGCATAAGCGATAGATCCACTTGCACTGGGAACAACCGCGAACTGAATAAGGTTTGAATTCTGAATTATAGCAGAACCGCCGGACAGCTGAGGAGCCGAGAAAGTTACTGCCTGTCTCTGATAACCCGAATAACTCGCTTCAGTGCCTGTATCGGCATCTGTGGGGTTTGTGGCATACAGCGCCAAATATAACTGCGCCGGCTGCGTGACAGACTGGTTACGGGCTAAAAAGTTCAGAACCATTGTCTTCGATGTATTTGATTTAGGCATTAGGTAGTACCTCCAATATTAGTCGTTAATAAATTTGGACACAACGATTAGATTATGAATTGTATTTGTTCCGGTATTTTTTATGATCAAGCGTATAGGCGTTGACACGGTTCCATCGGTTGTAATTGTAAAAGAATCCCCAGAATTTAAATCAAATTTTAATTCCTGAGCCGTCTCATAAGCAAATGGATGGTTAATCGTGAATTCCAACTCAAACGCAGCGTACTGCATTGACATCTGTTTAACTGTGGGAGGGGAAGAGCTAAGGAATGCATTGTAATGCATCTCGGGTTCGTAATCGTACGTTAGCTCTCCTATCCCATCCAGCCATCCGGCAATAAGTCTGCATTGACGTTGTAAATTAGCACCTTCGGGGGCGACATATGTGCATAAAATAGATTCGACCCTAGCGTTGTATCCGCCATCCTCTTGAACAAACGCCTCTGATCGGCCAGGAATTTGAATTAGGGATCTTCGTTTCTCAGGAAATAAAACCTGATCCCTCGGTGTTTCAAAGACGCCATACACCGAACTATGAATGCCCTTAAAGGTAAATCCTCCTAACAAATATAATCACCCCTTTAATACGAAAATGCTTTTAGTCCACGACCACGCATTGCTGTCTGTTGTTTATTATAAAGTTTCTGTGCAATATCGTCGATGTCGGCATCGGAACGAACCTGCATTCCAGTAAGATTGAAATTATTATTAATGACAGTTGATGTTTCTACACTTCCATTTTGACGATCTTTCGTCGAGGCCGCCAACTTAGCAGACTGCTGAGCAATTTGATAAGAATTGGAAGAATCAAGAAGATCGTTCGCCGTTTGAAATTGCCTTCTTGCAACAGACAAGTCAACAACTGGAGTAATTACTGGTGAGAACTCCGAGTCCGTGCCTTCGAGCATAGCCAAAGCATTGCCCATGGCAGCTATAATGTTTTGAGCCATTGTTTCGGTAGAGTCTTCGGCTTTTGACGAGTACGCAGTGATTCCCTTTGCGAATCCTTCAGATACAAAACGACCCATTGCCATAAAGATTTTTGATGGAGAACCTATGTCAAGCGCTTGGTTTGCTGCGGCAACAGCGGCATTAGCTAATGCCTGAGCTGCCAACTGTGCATACCAAGTTCCATCCCGCAATCCTGTTGCAAAAGACTGAGCAGCGTTAAGGCCAGCAGTATAAAACCCAGTCGATGCACTTTCAACTTTGGTAACAAGATCGTCCATCTGCTGAGAAGTGTTTGTGACAACATTCCCAAGAGTAGTATCAAAGTTCTCTTCCAAAGTATCAAGTTGAACATCGATTCCATTATTAATGTCTTCGATTTTCTTCTTAAATACTTTGTTGAGTTCATCAAGTTCCTCGGTTGACTTCTCTTTGACCGTCTTCATTGTATCAGCGAAGTTCTCTTTGATGGTCTTGAGCTGGTCCTCGAGATTTTCATTAATCTCGGTCATTTCTTTATCAAAGTTAGTCTTCAACTCTTCTAATTTTGCTGCGGCCTCGTCATTTGCTTGCTGAGTATTTTCCGCAAGGGTTTGCTGAGCCTGGGCCAATTTTGATTCAAGGTCACTGTTAATCTCAGCTAACTTTTGAGAATACGTCTGAGCAAGGTCATTCAGATCGGACGAACATTGCTGATCAATATTGCTCATTGTTGACTGGAATGTAGTCTCGAGGTCAGCTAACTCGGTCCCCGCGTCAGAGATGAGCTGACGGATGTTTTCGTTCGTCGACTCTCTAAGACCGACCAGTTCGGCTTCCGCTTGAGTCCTGGCAAATGCATATTTTCCTTGGAATAAGCTAACATATTCATCAAGTTGCTCATCAGTTAAAGTTAAAAGAGCCTTAATCTGGGCTTTTGATGAAGGACCCATTTTCTGCAGTTCTTCAATAAGTGCCTCACTGACACCACGGGCTCGAAGGGCTTCAAGACTCTGTTGCCATTCGGATAAGGCCGCACCTTGGTCCCGAAGATTCTGGAGTAATTCCTCGCCTGTGACCTCTTCGTCTGGTTTGACTTCATCAAATAAACCATATGCTCCGTAGATAGCATCAGCCCGAGATTTAACAGCATCTTCGTATGCCTTATTCTGAGCATCAATGTCACTTAAAAGCTTCTGATTTATCTCTTTTTGCTTGTTAGCATAGTCCTCGCGGGCCCGAATCCTCTCGTCCTCGGCCCGCTTTAAAATATCGTTGTACGAATTGGAGTATTCTTGGTCTGCTGCCTGACGCTTTTGTTGGGCATCTGCGTATGCATCGGCAACGGTATCATTATATGCTTTCTGGTAATCTGCCAGTTTGGACTGGAGGTCCGCATTAACTTGGGCTACTGCATCCGCATATTCTTTCTCAAGAGCTAGGCGATCCTCCGCAGCCTTTTTCTGTGCTGCGGCAATGTCCTCAATATATTGTTTCTGAGCCTCATAGATTTGCTTTTCGAGAGTATAAATCTCACGGTCAATTCTCTTTCGCTCTTCAGAACCCTCGGCATACTCAGCTCGGATGGCTTTATACGCTTCTAATTCTTCCTCCAGCGATAACTGCCCATAAAATTTCCTTTCATCGAGAGTCGCTTGTAATTTATCTAATAAGCTCTCAACAGCCTCTTCTGCCTTCTCAACATTTTTTGAGTCCTTAAGGGAATCCGCAAGACCATCCGCAATATTATCCCCAATCGAGTTACCGATATCAGTACCGGCTGAGCCCAATGCATCCCCGATTTTAGACCCAATATCTGCGTCCTCAACCGTAGACTGGAATTGCTCCAACAGGGCTTCGATTCCCTTGGTCAAGCTGCTACTATTAGTCGCGTCAGCTAATGTCTCGGAGATACCATCAAGTGTAAATTTGCTGGTATCAATCCCTAAGTTTTTTGCTAAGTTTAGTAACCAGTCTTTGACCGAGGTCATTCCGCTACCAAGGCTCTTAGGTAGCCATTCACCAATCTTGGCCCAAATATCACTTAGAGAATGAACCCCAAGAGCATCTCGGACTGCTTTTTCGGTGTCCAGAGCCATGTCCGTTGCAGCATCGGTAGCTAATTTGGTTTTACTTGTTATACCGAGTGCAAGTCCTGCGGTACACCATCCGCCAATTGTCATGAAGACTTTGCTCGGGGAACTGGAATCAAATATACTTTTGGCCTTTGCAACGACACTATTGGCAACATCAGCAATAGCAGTTAGTAACGATTTTTTCTCTGTCTGACTCTCAATCCCAGACTTTAATCCCTTAAGTAAATCTTCGCCAAGGGTCTTAAACTTTTTCTTATATGTTTCCGTCTTCCCAGGGAGATCCTTCGCAATTCCCTCGATGTTGTCAATAATGGGTTGCTTATTATCCGTAACCGCCTTATTGGCTTCTGTAAGAATCGCAATAATTGCATCAATATATGGTTTCTTATTATTTTCAAAAGACTTCTTGGCATTGGCCATAACCTCGGCGCCGACTACCGCAAATGATTCATTAATCTGGCCTAAGGCCTCTACAGCCGGACCAACATTTGAGAAGTCAACGCCTACTAATAAATCTACAAAGCCAACAAAGTCCTTGCCAAAATCTGTTAATGGAGTATTCTTGCTGAATAATTTAAAGAACCCGGACCGGTTGTCAGTGATTTCGCCAATGTCACCAGCAAGAGTTGCAAAGTTCTTAAGGGCCGGAAGCATCACATCAGCCATTGTCTGGAGATTGGATGTCCCGGTACTCAATAACGTCGAGTCAATATCTCCGAATGTTGAAACAATGCCGGCAACACTTTCTGAGAATGTGGCTATATCATTATCCCCGAAGAATTTCGAGATGTTACCGCCACTATTTGGGATGTACCTCGCAACATCGGCAAATCTCTTTAGATTAGTTGCCATTGGGAGCATGGCCTCGAGCGCTGCACTGGCGGGTTTAACATCGTTTTCGACATCAAGGCCTTCCAGATATCCAACGAAACCACTAAGCATCAATCCAAATGTGTCAATATCATTCTCGCCAAGAAAATCCCCAAGAAAGCCACCACTATTCGGAATTTCTTTTGCCGAATTAGCAAGCGTTTTAAGATTATCTGCTATCGGAGCTAATTCGGCCAGAATATTCTTAGCATGATTGGCGGCATGTAACGACATACCTTCGCCATTGAGAGCATTGATAAAACCTTGCAGCATTCTTCCGTATATATCAATGTCATTATTACCAACGAAGTCTCCAAGGAAGCCGCCACTATTCGGGATCGTTTTAGCAGCGGTTGCTACCTTCTCGAGATTTTCCGCCATCGGTGCGAGGGCGGCTAAGATATCCGTAGCTCCATTCGCATCATCAACTGAGACTAACTTCAGAGCTTCAATAAGCCCAACCAATTGTAAACCGAATTTCTCCATTGGGGATAGGCCAAAGTTTACAAGTCGCGATATCCCATCAAGTATCGCTGCCCCTGTAATTGCCAATACCGCAGCTGCCAAGTCACCAATTCCAGAGAAGGAACCAGGCTTTACCTCACTTAATGCTGCGGCAAACCCAGCGATTCCCTCGCCAATACCGGTTAATGTTTCTATTGCAAAGCCACCGATAAAGGCCCCGATAAACCGTCCAATACCTTCGGCAACCGAAACTAATAAGTCAATTCCATTTTGAAGAGATTCTGAGTTCTCCTTATAAAAGAGGTTAAGCAGTTCAGCGAGACCGACAAAAGCAAGAACAATAGCACCGACTGAAACAACTGCCGCGACTACACCAAGAAGAACTGGACCAATTCCGGCACCGAGGGCTGCCAAGGGTCCGCTAAGCAACGAAATAGCGGTAACCATTACACCAATTAACGCAATACCGGCTACGAATTTCCCAAAATCTGACCACTCTATCTGCTTAAGCTTATCATTGACTAAAGATATAGCAACGAATAAGCCAGCAGTTGCGGCAATCACTGCAGCTAAAGTCGCAAAGGCAGGTATAAGATTCATCAGTTGTTTGCCAATCTTACTCCATGATGCTCCTGCATAATTATTCTTAATTAAGGCATTAAACGCCGCAAGCAACAAACCAATCCCTGCAACACCAGTCGCAAATTTGCCAAGGGTGTCCCAGTCCACTGAATCAATAATTGGTGCTATATACTTTAGTGCAACAAACAAGCCAACTGTGGCCCCGATAATGGCAACCAGTGTAACAAATGCAGGTATAAGATTTTTAAGAACACTAATCTTTTGAGTCCCTGCTTGAATCAAGGAAAGAGCTTTTATTACAGCGGCGATCGATAACGCCATACCAGAAATAGCTATTGCTGCGATCGCGAGAGAGACACTGGCACTACGTAAATCTTCAGCTGGAATAGCACTTAATAAAGCTAAAGATATGGTCAAAGCCAGGATTGCGGCAACCGTCCCGATTAGGACCCCAAAGGATTTTGCATCACCACTAATTTTTCCCACTAAAGCGGTTATTAGCTCAATAGCCCCTATAAGCCCAACCATTGCCGAGATCGTCAACAATCCCTGCTGAATCTCTTCAATCGTAAAGTTTTTAAGTATTGCAATAATGGCAGTAAAAGCGCCCATAGTAAGCGCAACCGACAAGAGTATTTTCTGAGTTTTATTCCCTCCGCCAATTCGTGCAGAGGCCGCTGTAAGGAGCTCAAGGGCTGCGATGATCCCGCCCATTTTGGCAATAACGATTAATCCATTATCAATGGCTACCCCGGCTTTTCCCATCTCGCTGATAATGGCAATCAACCCAAGCATTGCAGCCATCCCAAGCGTAATGGAAAGTATGTTCGATTTAAACTTACTTCCTCCGCCTATCCGGCCGGCAACACCAAATAAAACTTCCATGGCGGCCAATACCAAACTTATAAGAGCTAAGTTTTTGAGACCACTGGTGATTGTATCTGTTTTGACCATAGAGAGGATCTTCATTACACCAAGCATAGCCAGAATTCCAACAGATAAACTGAGAATATTCTGACTGACCTTATTACTACCGCCTATCCGAGCAGCCAAACCAAATACGATCTCAGCAGCACCCAAAAGGGCCATAATTCCTGCAAGTTTAATAACACCCAGAGCAACCTCGTCCTCACTTATCCCGGACAATAGCTTAACTGCCGCGACAAGTAACAATATACCAGCTCCAAAACTAAGGAAACCAAGATCCAATGTCCCTGCCCCAGGGAGCATCATAAGAAGGGTTGTAAGTACTTCATAGGCGGCCAATAGTCCGCCAATCGCGGCTAAAACTTTAACCGATCTCCAGACCGTACTCTCATCAATTTTGCTAATAGTCTTGAGTGCAAGGACCAAGATACCCAGAGCCGCAGAAACGCCAATGAGATTGAGCGCTTGCGCCTTAATGTCCTGAAGTCCAAGTTTCTTTGTTAGAAATCCTCCGGTAAGATTAATTACCTGAAGAGCCGCATAGACCCCAATAAACTCGAGTAATGCCAAGCCAAGGGTCTTCAATGCATTTTTAGCCTTATCAGCTGGTATGGTAGATAAAACCCAGATACTCGCGGCTAAAGTACCAATAATAATTGCGAGATCCCGTAAAAGATTGGGTTTTGCTTTTTCAAATAGACCACTAAAACCAGATACAATATTTTTTAATGCTTTGACTAAACCGGTGCTTGCACTAATAAATTTGCTAATTTGAACAACAAATAGTAATAGGACGCCAGCAACAACAAATTTAGTTATTTGACTAAAATCCAGATTTTTTATTACGTCGCCGAATGATTTAAAACCAGACGTTACACTCGATAAATCAAACCCCTTGAAGAGGTCCGTGAAAGACTTAAATCCACTTTTTGCGAATGTCGCTATATTAGATCCTAAAGTCTTGAACCAACCGATTATAGTGGCTAAAGGTTTTGGCAATTTATTGGATAGCCAATCGACTACCATTTTGATTGAGTCGACTATGCCGCCGAATACCTCGGAAGCAAAATCCCCAAGAACCTGTAAAGGGTCATCCGCCTCCCACAAGGTTTTGACGAAATTTACAACAACACCAACGACAGACAAAATTGCATTACGTATTAAAAGCGCGGCTATCTCAACACCCAATAAGGCATATTGAAAAAAGCCACTAGATTTAATTGCTTTATTTATTTCAACTAAGAAATCTCCCAAACCGGCAGTCGCTTCGCCTATTCCACCAACAAATGGAACAAGTACCTTTGCTGCAGTAAAAAGTGCATTTACGAAGAATTTAACAAGCTGCCAACCAATGTCGATGACTGCAAACAGACCAGCAAAAGTCCTTCGTATATTGTCGGCTGTTTTTTCTCCGATAATTAATTTTTGGGTAAAATCGGAGAATATTTTGGTCATCTCTAGCCATTGCTCTTTTGTCCTCGGCGGAAATATTTGATCAAATGCTTGAGAAATAGGATGCAAAATACTAAGGAGGGCAACCGCTGCCTTTTGCAGTCCCTGGAACATATTAGAAATGCCGCCTTCTTCTTTAATCCAAGCGAGCATTTCATTCCGAACCTCACCACTGGCAGCAAAGATCGTATAGAGCGTCTCAGTCAGAGCAGAGAAGTTTTTCTTCGCTTCATCCAATTCCCCAAAGATAATCTCATATGTACGCATCCATCCAGAAGATACGGCATCCTTAGTAGCACTAATAGCTTCGCCGAATGTTTTAGCAGTTTGCGCTGCCCTAAAACTTTCTTCTGCAATCTTGGAGTATTGACCTGCCAAAGCATCCATTGCCTCGGATGCGGTATCGTAGACGCCTTCGTCAACAAGTTTATATGCTGCTTGCGAAAGCTCGGAGAACTTCCCGAATGCAGCTTCCATTACCCTAGTATCGGCCCACTTTTCTTGTAATGTGGTACCAAAGTTTCCAATATCAACAATAGTACCTTTAACCGTTTGGCCCTTTTCATTAAGAGCGCCCAACTCGATACCGGTTTCAATGAAAATCTGCTTAAGTTGTTTACCGGCTATGCCCGCCAGTTCTAAACTTTTCCAGTCTATATATTGTAGATTACCTGAACCATAAGATTGGTTAAGATTATACATAGCCCTGCTAAATTCAGCAGCACCTTTGCCGGCAAAAGCAGTCGCATTTGCCACACCAGTAATTAAAGGAATCAGCTTCTCAACGTCACCGCCAGAGGAAGTCATTTGAGCAAGCGCAGCTGTCATATCCGTAAAGCCGTAGCTTGTTTCATCAGAAAACCACATCAATTGGTCAAGATAGCCGTTAACTTCATCAATACTTTTGCCCGTCGCATTCATGATGGTCTGAACCGAAGCTAACTTCTGTTCATATTTAGTCCATCCCGATGCTAATTGATCAATCGTCAAGTTTTTCAGAAGTTTGGCGCCAGCATCTACGGCAGCTTCACCAATTCTCCGTAAAGCACCAATGCCAATCTGCTCTAAGGCAGAGAAAGAACTCGATAAGGAGCCAACAGATTTTTCTAGACCGTCAAAGTTCTTACCAGTTCCAGTATCTTTTAAGGCCTTACTAAATTCTTTTAATGACGTTCCGGATTCTGCAATGCCCTTTTCAAACTTTTTATTCTCGAAGGACATTTCCACAATTCTTTGATCTATTTTATTACTCATAGGCCCTGAACCTCCCTCCAACATTCCTCAGCCATCTGATCGAATATTGGTTGCAAGGCAGGATTAATATAGTCGCGGCCTTGCACATATCCACCATTCTTAGTGGCATGACCATATTGCAGTAAGATGGCTACAGGATAACCATTTTGGAAATTAGAATTAGAAAATCCAATTCCCCAATCCTCGATGGCATATGACCAAGATTCAGAAGTTAGACCGCTGTCTTTAGGAGTTGCCGATTTAAGTGCTTCGACACCTTTAGCTCCATATCTCGAGAGCGCGGTTCTAAGCCTACGACTGAGATTTTTGCTATTGTCGAAGAATCTTTCAGCATTCTTAAAAGACCCGCGATGAGTCAATTTAACCATGCTTGATTCTCCTTTACTATTTTAGACGCGACAATTGTTTACAAGTTCGCGATACTCTTCATTAGAGACGATTTTCCAATCTTTTTTCTTTTCCCACCAGATTGATTCTTCACCATTGCCTTTTAGATCCTTATACACTTCATGGAGCCTATTCTGAACATTAGCTTCATCGTCCGTCCATGCTCCGAGATCCCGGTTCAACTTAAAACATTGGTATAAATCATTTCGAAGGAGCGCCAAAAGTGCTTGGCTTTGAATTATCTGTAAATTACTAATACTAACTAGGTTTTGCTGAACAACCATCATTTGCTCCGACATTTTTTTTAATTCGGAGTAGTCTGTATTAACTCTTTTTACGGCCCTCAATAAACCAAGTTTATCGAGAAGCGTTATGATGGTAATGATTCCAGCACAGATACTAACTATAAGTTGCCAAACTTCCATAGGTGCTACCTTCTTTTTATAAAATCAAGACTTATCCATCCGGCCCCAGATTTGAGTTTTCCCCATTTCGAAGCCCCAGAGCCAGTGGCCTCTTCGACAATTGTGTAAACCTCATTTCGACGGACTCGGCCCGCAACCGAATAATTCGATCCTGGGCCTTTACGATAATTTAAACTGTCAACGGCAATGATAACTAAGTAGGGCTCAAACTTAGAAGGCGAAGGTGCTGGCGTGGAAATAACTGAAATAGAAACGCCAATCTGATGTTGGGTAATCAAATTCTTGAATGCATTCCATTGAGGAAGAATATAAACCGGGCAATACTTTCCAGCTGGATTAGCCTTACCGGTTCCATCATACTTATTAGTTAATGGGGAAACCTTGGCCAATGACTGGGTGTCATGATTAGCAAGCATTTTGCCGGTTGCCAGCCAATTCGTCCAATAGTTGTGTGTATACAAATTCTTATCAACTGTCCACCCATACTTATTAAAAATATAGGCAATCAATTTTGCAGCGTTTTCCATCGAAGTCTTATCGGTCGCTGTCTGCTTTCCAGACATTATACATTCGATAGAAATTGTATCGCTATTTCCAGGTCCGTTGCCTCCGGTCGCTGAATGCCAACTGGTATAATCGTCCGAAAGGTTTCTCCAGGCTTCTTTAGCATCAACGTAGTAATGAACCCTTGCCTCACCCATATTGCCATTGATAGTAGCACGGGTATATTGCTCGGAATCCGTAGTCCCTGCTGCCTCTTTAATATCGTCAGTATTATGTAACGTGACACCTATTAGATTTTTCTGTCTCTTTGCCGGCATAGAAATCTTATTTGTGTTGTGAGCATTCAAAAAATACTCTTTGATCGTTAACCCTTGTGGAGTTACTTCTATTTTATCGGGAATTAAAAACGCCATTACTTTACCCCCTTGTATGCATCTGGGCACGCCGCATTGCATTCAATTGCGAATTTCTACTTGCAGTATCTTTTCTACTCATCTTCTGTGGAGGAGAATTTTTGATATCAAAAACCCGTAAAAGAGTTAATAAGCGGTTGAGATGCCATTTTTGACATTCAATAGGTATCTGATTTGAAAACATTCGGTAATAAAGAACCTCGGCAGTAACCGCTCCCCGGGACACGGGGCCTTGCGGACCGCGCTGTGAAAAAGTTGTCGCTGTCATCGGGTTATCTATATATTGTTTGATGGCATTCATATTGTCGGGCGTTAAACCTACAAAAATTTCGGGCGCGACAGGAGTAACAGACATGCATGCTATGTAATCTCGATACATATCCATACTAAAGGATTCTTTGCTAAAGGTACTTAAAAATGGTTGACGCCATTTGGCCTCCCATTTTGATATTGAGATTAAGGAATGCTCAAGAGTCACCGTGCATGCAGGATTTGTCTTAATTACATTTGTTTGTGGATCATAGTAATCGTTTTCTGGTATGACAATCGTGAGCATTCCATCATCTCCTCATTATTTAGATTAAGTTAGACTTGTCGGCGGAGGCAATACTTTACCAACCTGAGCGGCAACGTCCTCACGCATTTCTTGCGGGATTAAGCCCATAAAGAATTCCTTTGATTTATCTTCATTATAGGCCAGGTCATAGAACAGTTCGCTGAATGCTTCCGTCTTGCTGAATTCGACGGCCAAGTCTTCCGTCTTGCGGAATTTCCCGGTTTCGGAATCGCGTTCGCCATAGGCGCGCAATATTATTTTCTTTAACAAATCGATGGTCTTCTTGAGGTTATTGGTATCAATTGAATCCTGCAAATTTTTAATCAAACCGCCACGAGTGTAGGTTTCCAGTTCAAGCCATTCAAATCTGTTTAGGTTGAAGTAGAAAACCTCAGTTACTTTATTACCATCGTAATCGGTGTATGTGATCGGTCGCTTTATCATATTAAATCTCCTTTTTATAAAAAAATATTAAAGGGGCGAAATCCGCCCCTTTATGCTCATATCAATAATTTACGCTCAATCACCAGTAGTGAGTAGAGCAACGACAGCGTCAGGAAGCGGAAGTTCTGCTGTAGTGTCCGCGTCACCATATAGTTTTGCTTCAAGTGCGGCCATCTTCCCAGTAGCAACTTTTGTTGAATCCACAATCAGATGTGCAGTTGGTCTGTGCCCGGTAACCGCAACAGGAACGGTTGTGAAATCCCAGCTGAATTCAATCAGTGTCGGGGTATCGTTGATCGTCTCATACGCCGATTCAGAGACACCGGCCGTTGCGCCGTAAACCAAGTGTAATTTGTAACCGTACGCATCGCCAGAAACGTCGTTAACGATTGCTGTTCTATAGCAGAATCCGAACGTCTTACGCGGTTGCTGTGTAAGGTTAGCACCTGTAACAAGCTCAACTTCTCCTATAGCCTCCGCAAACTCGGAAGGATAGGTATATGCACCGATTGAACCACTGAAATTTTCGGCCGATCTTAAAGTTATATACTTCTGATCATCGGCGTAGAAATCCTGAGGTTCGGCGCCTTCGGGCGAGTTCGTTACAGAACGAAGACCGTTCCATGCCACACCCGGAGAATATTTGCCTGTCTGGTCGAGCGGATAGTACACGCCCTTCGAAGTACCGGTCTCGCCTATTCGCGAGCCGACGGCATCCCATACTAAAGTAGCCATTATATTATTTCTCCTTTAAATTAAAAATATGTCGAGTAAACGAAATGATTAAGGTTATCAGTAACAAAAAAAGAACTGAAACTTGTATATGGTAATTTTGCTACCATATCGGGGAAGAGACTATCTGGGTTCCGATCGACAACAGTAATCTGATATCGCTTTTTCCCTTGATAGAGTATATCGTCCGCAAATTTTTCATCAACGGCATCTAAGGAATAAACGATACACGGATACGTCATAAAGATTGTTGACGGTGGCTGAAAGTAGACCCGCTGCTTATCGGAAGATTCGTTTTTAGTACCAAGTATGTCCACCAGGAGCCAATGGAGATCCAATCGCTTACCCATTGTAGACCCCTCCTAATTGTAACACGACACGAGGTCTTTTGATGGAAAAAGATTGGATCTTCCACTTCTTCCCGATCCACTTAATGTACTTCATATAACAAACATTATCGAAAGCAAATGGGTCTGCAATAATTGAAATACTATTATCAATGTTAATGTCATCGTTCACCTTATCTGCGATTTGCCACCGCAACTGATTCAGAATAACATCCCCACGATATTTTTTCTCAATTGTTTCATCTTCCCACACACCAGGACTAACTTCCTTTTGGATGACGTAGCCAACCGCGTCATAATATTTAGCCATTATTGGCTACCTCCTTCCATTTTGATTTTGGTTGGGGCCAAGTGAGCTGCTTATTAAGAAGCAGTAACTGTAACCGTGTAAGTAACCGCCGCTGGAGCTTCTCCAACCGTTATCGTAAGAATATTTTCACCATTTGCCCATTCGATTCCCTGAGAAATGTCATCAATAACAGTATCTCCAAGTTTCACAGTAACTATGGCATCATTGGGAACCGTTGTGAAGGTAAGAATATTGCTTGTATCTGTCGTAGCAGCCGTGTAGGCGACAACACCAGAGTCAAAGCTCGGAGACAAAGTGAGACTGCCAATGGTAAGAGCGCTTAGCGTCGGCGCAGGGAGTGAAGCGTCAATGTTGATGGTGTACTCGGATTTAAGAACGCCGTTCTTAATTTGCAATGTAAATACAAGAACATGCTGTCCTTTAGTCCAATTAATTACTTCTCTTAGTTCATCGACATCGACTTCTTCCCCGTCAAGCGTTGCCGAGATAACAATAGTATGCGGGTAGTTCAAGTCATCGCCGACATCTACCCAGATAGCAGCCCGATCGCTTGTAGCTATAAGATCATAAGTAAACACATGAGGATCAAATGCGGGGGCCAAGTCATCGTCAGAATCATGAATACTAAGATCCGCCAGCAATGGAGGATTCGTCTGACTATGATACAGTACCGCATGTATTGAAGTATTTGCTACATAACCTGCGCCGGCAACATATTTTTCGCTTACCACGCGCTCATCATTACCCAGATCCCAAGCCGTATCCCAACACGTTAACGGGGAGACCCAATCCCTTTTATAGAAAGTAACATTTTTACTTTCAATTAATACAGAACCTTTAATAAAAAGATCCTGAAGCTCTTTGTTGCTCACCGGCCGTGAACATTCGGAATCAAAATACAAGTAATTCAGTTGGTCCGATCCAAAATCGTTAGACTTAAAGTATAAAACATATTTTGATATGTCAACGTCATTAGCGGTCATATAGAGTTTATCGGGAATCCCATCCCGACCTTTTTCAATATACATAAAACCCTCCTAAGTCGCCCAATTAGCCCTCTATTTTCGGAATAATCTCGAGCTTCCAGTAAACAATAGCGGAATGCGGCATAGTCAAAGCGCCAGAGCACCGAGTCTCGATGAGGTACTTATACTGGTTGAAGTCGATGTCGAAGTCGTCGAACATGGCTACATTGCCGCCTTTATCGGCACCGAGAGCATAGTCGCCCATATTAACCGAAATTCCTATAAGGCGCTTCTGGATACCCGTAGCAGATTCAGTAGCCGGAGTGACCACCACAACCGTATTTTCCATTACCGGAACTTCAACAATCTCTTTCGCACGAAGTCCAGCGGCCAGGTCGTTTTCAGTATTATAAAGACGACGGCCCGTGCTGTCTTTTATCAGAAGCATATCGCCAGAGACGTCGGGGGTTGTGAAGAATGTCGGAACGCCGGTACCTTTATACTGCTTGCGACCAAGGATAATTTTGTCGATAAGCTGAGCAGTTGTGGCATCTGCAGCAATTTCAACCGGAACAGCATAAAGCGGATCATCCGTCGCAATAGGACGAACTTTGTCCTCTTTTATCTTATCGTCCGATGAGGGATCGCGGCCGTCGCTGACCAACTGTGCCCGAGCAATTTCCTCTTCGAGCATCATCCGCATCTCGGCGCGAAGCCAAACGACGACATCAAAATCGGTTATGTCAATAATGTCATCGCGATCCAGCTTCTGTTTCTTGTATATGGTCTGAGGATCGGTGGTTCTCTTAAGAAGGGTGATTACCTCTTCCTTTTTACGATTGCCGGTTATGTAACCACGCGCACGAGCCTCGTCGGCCGTTATGTCTGCAAGAAGGGTCTTAATGCGGGAGAAAGGCACATGCTTTGCTCCGCCGAAAACTTTGGAAACCCATTCAGTATCTCTTTTTATGAATGCCGGAGTCGAAGATAATGTTCTGTAATCCGGGAAGAGATAACCAATGTTCTCGATTCCATAGGGTTCGGGCGCGTCATCATGCTTTAAAGACTTCGCAGGCGCGTAACCCTCATAGGCTACATAAGCATCTGCAATGGTCTCATAGCCGTGAGCCAGGAATGCATTTTTTAAAGTGGACTGGGACTGACGAGCCTCCGTAAAGATAGTACGAAGTTCATCGCGAGTAAGGGCCCCCGACTTAGGAGCATCGGTGTTCCCTTTGTCAAAAACATTTTTCTTCATGCTTGATTCTCCTTCAATATTAGTATGTGTAACATTTGTGTCATCGTTCGCCTCGAGAGCATTTGATATAAGGGCATATACTACTGTTTTCTGTTTGTCCGTCAGTGTATCAAAAACGTCGCCGAGCGTTTCGTCTTCGGGTGTTTTTGCAGCAGCATGACTAACCGGTTTATCTTCAGTAACAGTAGTAGCAACAGGAGGAGTCTCGACCTTGTCGGGCTCAGGAAGTTCGACGGAATCATTTAAAAACGCTCCAGCACAAATAATAGCTTCGGTCTCATCCGTTGCGATTGACCCATCACTATGCTCAAATGCCAGATTGTCAATGTACGCCTCGGGATTGGCGCCGGCGATTACCAACGAAACTTCGCAAATAACCCCATGGATCACATTTTTGGATTTCTCGACCAATGAGTTTGCATAAATACTCAGTGCCGAAATATCTCCATGCTGAACCAAAGCCTTTGCCGTCTTCCCGGAATCCGTATCATTTAATGAGCAATACGCGTATACGCCATCTTTTCTGTTTTCAAGCGTTGCGTGCCCAAGAATATTCTTTGGATCCTTATGCATGTGCTGATAAACAAGCGGAACGGTTTTTCCGTCACTATCCTGGAATGCATCCTGGAGGATTGTTCGGCCATCCGAACATTTTAAACCGACTTTAGTAGCATACCCACTAAAATCAAACTTTTTATCTTTCATCTGTGTTCTCTCCTTCGTCTTTAATGGTAGACTGTTTCTTGGGTGTGTACTCCGGCATATTTCGATTCCCTAGCTCATCGGCTTGCTTCTCGGAGCTGGGTTTAATACCTATGACTTGCCTAAGTTCATTCGGTGTCAATATTGCATTCCGACTAAGCGCATCGGCTATCTCGGCCATTTCGGTAACCGGAGTTAACCGGAACATGTCACGGAAGCCCATAATTGTATGCCCTTGACTCCTGGCGGTCTTCGTCAAAAATTTGCGACGAAATTCTTCAATAATCACGGTAACGATAGGCTCAATCGTTCGGTCATAGTAATTCCGAAGGGCCTGCGCAGTTGCCTTACCAGTAAAAATATCTTCGGTTATCCCTAACTGGTTGTATAGCATTTGCGTTAAATATTGAACCTGCGCTAACAAGTTATTTTCGCTCGGCCGATTCAGCTGAGTGATTCTCTCAGTACCATCTGTATAGGCGATTCCATAACGAGAACCTTTTAACTGGCTCTCAATAGCTTTGCGCCGTTCCTCCGCCTGTTTTTGACGGGCCTCAGATTTGATAACATAAGGTAACTGAATAATCAAGTCTAGTTTGCCAGAGCTTGACTGCTCATCGACTGCGTCCAGCATATTCAGTTTCCTGATCAAACGCTGTAAAGTCGAATTTGGTTCATTCATTATTGCATACAATGGGTTTTCAATAATGGCGACCATTACTTTTGGAACAATTATCTGTTCACGGTGCCCTATTTGATCGTTGTATAATTCAACGCGGATATGGTTCGGATACCATTCCACAATTTTGCCAACACGCATTGAATCAATAGTATAGCTTCCGCTTAGTAACGGAGAAATATCAGTCTCAACAGGAACAACCGCGACACATCCCTCATCAAACATACTCATGCAAATATCTTGTATGAATACGCGTCCGGTCTGGTCCTTATTCGCTTCAACCGTCATCCGCTGATTTAAGGAATCATTAACTGTCTCAGAATAACGACCATTACCATCTATTTTGACATGATATATGTCAAAACTCGCAACATCGAGTGCCATTCGATTATATACGCTTGTAATGATTGAGCGTTCGTTTCCGCGGGAGAATCGAGGGTACATCGGAGACACACTAGACCCATATCCCAAGTCTTTGTATGAATACCCGTCAGTCTCATCTCGCGCCCGGAACGCACTCCAGGCGTGTTTTATTCGAGTTGTTAAAGTTTCAGCCATATTTATCCTCCACGCTCTCGCATAAGATTCTCTTGCTTATAAGCAACTTTACCAGTTTTGAATACTCCGCGTTTCAATTGGTCCATATCATAGCCGGCATCTGCAACAGCTGTATGGACGCCAATTTGTCCACGTTTCGCCACAAATCTGAGAACCCTGCCAGATGGCGCTTTATACTTATCTGAAACTTTTTCGTTCATTAAACTTGCCAATTTGTTATTGTACTGGAGAATCGTCTTAGATGAAATTTTTCCATTTGGCGTATACGACATATCCAATTGAGTTTGAATGAATTGATTCATATCTTTTGAAACTGTCTTTTGTACTTTGACCTTAACCTTTTCTCCTTTGGTTTCTGCCCAACGATTGTCTTTTTTATCAAGTCGAGCCTGACCTCTGGGAGTAAGACTTCCATCAGGATTTTGATACCGACGAATACCCCATTTTTGGCCTAAGATACCGAAATGTTGGAGGACGGTTTGATTCATAATATGCCCTCCTTATTCTTTTGGCTTATCTTTTAATGCGGCGATTAATTTATCTGTAAATATTTTTGAGACTCCAACCAATAAACCTTTTCCCGCCTCGGTAAGCCCTTGCTTTAAAATATCTTTTCCGATTTGTTTCACGAACGATTCACCAGTCTCGGTCTCTGCCTTGGTCAAATCCCGATAGGATTTTTCCAGCTGTAATCGCTCGTTCAAGCGTTTAAGTTCAGCATTGGATAAGCCTTTAGTCGCATTACCCCTAGATATTTGGGACTCCAGATGATCCTCTGAGGGGGTTGTTTCTTCCCGCTCTCGTTTTTTACCCTCCGAGGTCCGTGTTCCATCTTTATTTTGAAACCGACGGATCCCCCATTTCTGGCCTAAAATCCCGAAATGATAAAGTTGATTAATTGGTGTTTGCGTATCGATTTCAAAAGGCTTCTCGTATGTATCCCGCTCTCCAGAATTACGTTTCATGGTCCGAATAAGATCTTGGAGTTCTCTTTCGTTTCTGAGACGCTCCGCCATTTTGTATAATTCCTTCATAGATAGATCGGAAATTGCTTTTGATTTGTCTGGTTCCTGTTCTATCTGTGGGCCTGAAACCTCATTAGAATACTCGTCCCAATGCCGGATTAGTTTGTTTGCCATACTGGACCTCCTCTCATAGTTATTCAAACCCCCTGTTTCTTTAACCATTTCTTAGCTTTTTCTAATGCCGGTATATTTAAAGAAAGCTCATAAAGAGCGGCATTATACAATCGACCATCAATTTTTTCAATAGGGGATGAAGATATCTTTAAAGATGATTTATCGAGTGCTATTACACTTGGGCGTCTTACCTCCTTAGAAGAAGCATTCAGGGAATTAAAATCCAAAGCTACATTATAACCTTCTTTTTTATATGCCGATCCAATCTTCGCTGACATATCGCGATTAGTCGCTGCCTTAGTCATAACATCCTTCGCCATCTGAGATTTTTGTGCTGGAGTGAACGAATCGTAGGGCTTGCTTTTGACAAGATTCTGAAAATACTCATCATTTTGTATTCCAGCCTTGTTTGTTATATCTATGGCTTTATCAATAGATGGAATTTTTAAAGGCTTAGTGGCTTCAAGTTCAACGGCATATGTTTGTTTATTTGAAGCGTCTGTCATGGTTACAACATAATAACTATTTTCTGACGGCAACAATGAAGCATAAGTTCTCTCGCCAATTGGAACGCTGTAGTCATCTTCATAGACTCGATAAAGGTTAGTCCCCGAATCTAATGTTACGTCTTCTTTCTGAAGCTTATCATAAACATTTAGCATCGCTTTTTCGTTTTTTAAACGCTTTCCTAATGGGGTTAACGAACCATCTTTATTTTGATACTTTCGAACTCCCCATTGCATTCCGAGAACTCCATAATGTTTAAGCTCAGAATTTAATAAAATTGTTTGATTCAATTAATTCGACACCTCTCTCCTTTATTCAAAAGCCTCCTTATTTAATTTGTATGCAACATATGCATCTAATAACGCCGAAACTGCATCGATCTTTTCCTCCCGGTGTTTCTTCAGTAATTTGCGATTGCCATTTGTGTCTTCAATGGTAACGCAATTTCCCATAGTAAAAGAAAATAAAGATTGATCAAAACGTAAAAGACGTTCCTCTGACAGTTTTTTTATCTCGCCAAGTGGAACGGACTCCGTTTTAGCCCCCTGAATAACCTTCTCCAATCCATACTCACCGTTTTCTTTTTGCCATCTATTTACAAATTCCAGGGCATTATAAGGGTCGAAGCCAAAGCATCTGACATCATATCCAGAACCCTGGATGTAACGATCTAAGTCATCGTACACGGACATCATCTCCAATATGGCTCCATCCATGATCATTAGGGAACCTTCATTAATAAATTCGTCATACTTCTGCCTCATTGCCCCGGGAAGTTTCATTAGAGTTAATTCAGAAATATAGCAACGAGTCTTAATTCCGAAAGTATCTACGCCTAATGGGAAAAGAAATGTAAACGCACAGAAGTCATCCCCCTGAGACATATCCGCGCCTAATGCGCAAGGCAGACTCCAAAAGTCTTGACGCCTGTGGACCTGCGTTTCCTCATAAGTGAAGAAGTATGTATAACCTTCCATCGGCAGCCCGAATCGCTTGGCTAAAATATCGTTCCGAGTTGAAGGGGCATTCTCCGCCCTCTCGACGTCCAATTGATACGTCTCATATGACACGGTTTTTCCTAAATTAGGGTTTGCTTTGAGCCACCTATCAGGATTGCCAACTTCTTCTACTTTATCTAACCTATAGTACCAAATCGATACGTGGGGATTAATATATCTGCCATGCAAGATGTCTAACAATTCCATCTTCATTGTATCGCCAGCACTATTACGAATTGTTCCTTCAGAACTCGTACAAAGAATTAAGTAATCATCAACCTTCGATGCGCCCTGCTCGAGAGAGCCGACAACATCCTCGCGAATATCACCACTAAGCCATTCATCGACCGTCGAGATTTTTGGTCGCAGACCCTGAAGCTTGTCAATCGTCATAGGACGAACTTCAAGCAAAGACCCAGTTAAAAAATTCTCGATTCCTTTTTTGGTGGAGGCTAATTTGACACGATTTGTTCTGCTGCCCGTTGTATTAAATATGGAGCCCTCTGTTAAAAATTGTATTAATGGACCCCGTGCCCTCGTAATTGATGTCCTAATTGGAGACATCACTTCGTCGGCCTGACGCATTGTCGGAGCGGTAGTAATTTGGTGGGTAGTGCTGGTATCAACATTTAAGAAATAGTTTTGAATACAACTATCGTACATAGATTTGGCCGAACCACGAGCTATTATAAGATACTGTTTGTTGATCAAGCGCTTTTTAACCATTTTGTTTTCATAACGACTTGGATTATCTTCAGTCTTAGGGATAAAGATTGAACGCTCGATAAAATAATACCACCCAAAAATTTGCTCGGCCCATATCTTAAAAGAATCAAGCAAATGCAAATCGGAGCCATCGGTCAATGTTAACTCGTTCTCACAATATTTAACAAATCCCTCAACGGCATCCTCATCATAGAACACTCCCGGATTTCGGATAAGCTCGTCAATACGATTCATTTCTAATGATATGTATTCATTAACAGGAATTTGCCCTCTCAACACGGCTTCACGAAATTGGCCATAATACCGTGGAGTGGCCGTGTTAGATAATGCCAAGGCTTACACCTCCTGAGGATTATGCTGGACTTCTAACCGCCAATCGTACTCTTTGATTTGCTCCTCAATTGATTTAACAAGAAAAGAATTCTGGGGAGGATCAAAGAGAAGTCGAAGCCGTAAATAAACGACATTCTTTATGAGCTCCAAATCTTGGCGCTCTCCAATAAAATCTTCCCATGTCTCAGTGTTACCCGTAATACTAAAACCAGCGGCTGGGCCAATACCCAGTTGGGTTAGAATCATCAGGACACCGTTGGTATGCATAATTAATTCTTGATCAAAGTTGAAATCACAGTCACTCAGTCCAATACCGAGCATCTGCTTAACAGAATCTAATATACTAGTCATAGCGAATTCCTCTTACCATAGCCGTGTGTCCCCCTTTGTCCGTTCAACTGGCAAACGGAAAATATTTGATTCATTCCCAAAGTGTATAGCATTGTGAGTATCCAAAGATGTACAAATCAAAAATTCAGGATCTAATACATCGCCATTGCCTTGCTCGAGATCCTCGACCGCAATTGGATTCATGTGATGAACTCGAACGTAGCCGTAAATATCCCTCCCGGCAATTCCGAGATCGCAAGACTGATCGCGAACTATCACATGATTACGAATTATCTTCCATTGTCGGCTAGTGTAGAAATTTTGATTAATGTATCGGTCGAAACCGAATGTAGCGATCCCAATCTGTTTATTAAGTTGCAGATAACGGAATCGTTCTTCAAAAGTTTTGATCTGATTCAGCTCCGAGTAAGTTCTAATCGTCATCTTCGTCTTCCTTCTCTGAACCAGAATATGATCTCATTGCGGCGAGAGCATTTGCGTAAAGTTCTTCAACCCGCTTCTGAGATTTTAAGGCTTCTGTCTTTGCGGTGATTAAATCTTTCTGGCGTTCAAGGATTTCGCGCTTAATATGATCCTCGGTGGAACCTCTTTTTACAAATTCAGTAATCAATTGTGAGGAGGCCGTTCCATCTCGGAGTTTTCTTTCAGCTAAATCGGTTGCTAATCGAATTAATTGGTTCTCTCTTGCTTCCGGGGTGCGAGCAGGAGGTAACTTTTTGTTCGTATCCTTACGCTTTGGTATATCTTGTGGCATACTTGTGACCTCCTTTATATGGACTTTTGGGCCTCCACTTTTTAACCGGTTGAAGAAAAAGGAGACTGAAGATGCTCACCAACACCCTCTGTACCGAGACAAAACTTCAACCGATTAGAAAGCGAAGGCCCAAATATCACCCCCGGAGAATTTTTAAGGGCCCTGTCGATTTAAGGGGAGGGGTAATATTTTCATCCATCCCCCCCGGTCTCCAGACTTTCGACTGAAACTTTTTTATAAATTCCTAAAATATTTAGTTCAATAATTTCATTGATCGCGTTCTCAACGGCCTTTGCATAATCCGCAACAGATAAATCATCTGAAGTTATAGCAATCCGAGCCAGATACTCACACGTGAAGTACTTATGATCGGTGTCAAAACGCAGCCAATCATCCCACTGGGTGAATGGGTCGAATGGGTTATCAATCGTAGTTAGCATACAAATTTTTATTTTAATCACCTCATTCCCCTATCTATTTTGTTTAACCCTCCCCTTATCTATTTGCTTAACGCCTGGGAGATAAGAGACGTAGAAACACCCAGCATATCGGCAATCTCAGCCAACGATCGCCCTTGTTGTTGATAGATGCGGGCGCGTGCAAGTTTACTGGGAGACAAAGAAGACTGTGCTCTCGGAGTTGCTAAATCCTGAATAGCTTTCAAGTCTGCATTATTTAAAATTTGAGATAATAAAGAATTACTAATTGCACCAGCACTGATCGCTTCCCATTCGTTAGCAGTAATCTGAATTCGTTGCTTTGATGCTCCAACACGAGTTCGCATGTCAGCCAACACTTGTCCTTTTAACTTTTTAATTTGCGATCTTTCCATATTAGGATTTGCAGCTTTCTTTGTTTCAACAATTTTATTTCCAGCTAAGTGCACCTGACGTTCGAGGGGGGCATTAGATTGCGCCACCCGGAGCTTACTTTTTAACGAGGCTACTTCAGAAGAATATGTCTGCTTCGCTGATGAAGAATAAGAAGTCATTTTGATATTGGCGCTTTCCTTACGGGCTTGATTACCCAGGGCCTTCATATCATTGGCGTAGTTTGCATACACCAGTTCAATGGTAGCGGGGTTTTTACTGAGTAATGTACGGGCATCTTCTGTTTCATACATCTTTGTTGATTTAATCTGGGACTTAATAAACTTACCTTGGGCATTTACATATCCCTCACCTGTTGAAACCCATACCTTTTTACCAGTAGTGGTGTCAACAGAGTAGGCCCCCTTTCGAATCAGGGGGGAGTCACCAGTTTGTTCTTTGGTGAGGGCTTTTCGTTTATCGACACGTTGTTCCGAAGATGCTCTCGAAACTAATGTTGAAGCTCCTCTTGGATTAGAAACAGTTCCTCCTTGATAGGTGGCCTTTAATTCTGCAATGCCGTTGTCAATATAGGATTGGGTATAGTTTAATTCATGCTTCTCGGCATCAATTACAACCATGGAATGCTTAACCGCCCGAGCAATGTCATCGGGTGGTGCTCCCTTAATTGTCATGTCCGTAATTAAATTAGATACTTTGCCCATTTCCTGTTGCTTAACCACGTTAGTAATGACGGGCATGCCTGGATACTTAGGATACGCTTTCTTGGGATCGAAGTCCTTTAATGCTACCAATGGGGAATCAACTTTGATTAACTTAGGATTATAGGGGATAGCAATAACCGTATCCCCATCAAAGTCGGCGCCGGATAGCACCTCTGCAGTATGTGGGGTAATACCAATAGCATCTGATGCCGTTCCTAATATTGATTTACCTTCTTTATTCCGAGTATTATTAGTAACAACCGGTAGCTCAAATGTTCCCGCATGCGGATGCCGGATCAGTACGAGCTTCTCGCCATCACGATACCTTGATGAATAACATTCATCCTCTTTCAAAGAGGTAATAGGTATAATTACATTGGACGTTTGACGAGGCATAGCGGCAGCTTTTAAATGGACCGCCTTTGAATCACAATCATCGGCAAAAGAATCAAGAAGCCGTTGTTTAACAACGGGTTGGGTAATCTTTTGATACTGATCAAACGTTTCCTTTTGGTCTAAGTACGACAAAGTCAATTGTTGCTTCGCTAATTCGGGGGATTGCTTTGAAAGAAACTGGCTTGATAAAGTCTTGCTCCATGTTTCCCAGCTTCCCTCAACTCCCGAATCTTGTTTCCCTGCAAACCCTACAATATTTAAAGCTGATTGCTTTTCCGTGCCATCCCGGTCTGTGTATGTAGTTTGACGGATTGTGGCACCGAACTCATTTATCTTCTGTTTGCCTTCTTTATCCAAATAAATCGCGCCTCCCTCATTATCTTCAACAGTTACATTCATCTTCTTCATAGCACCTAGTTTGCCAACAGATGAATTTTTATTAGTATTGTAAATAATGTCAACCCCATCAGGCATGTCGTCTGAGTAAATAGCCATACCTTTCAGATAATGAGTGCCATCCACAGCAACTCGAACTTGGGCGTAATGTTTATCTTGCGGTAATGCAATGTCCGCCACTCCCCTACGAATCTGAACGACACCATCCATAGAAGAGCCAGAAGGCTTATCATCATCGAACCGAACCTTAATTCTTTTTGAATCAACAGAAATGGGAGGCTTAACTGACTTATAGGTTACGCCACCATCCGAAGACCAATCGCTAATCATACGAATGTCACCCGAATTCTTCGTCGCATGCAAATAGGCAGCGGAAACAGTTCTTTCCTCATCTGTTTTTGTGGCCCATTTTTCGGGGTACTGCTCTTTATATGCGCTTCGGGCAGTAGTTAGTGTATCGGGAGACATTAAAACACGAACGGTTGTCTTACCTGAAGTTCCTAGCTGCGGTGTTTGAATATTTGTGACCACATATCCTTCCGATTCAAGTTCGGCAATGGATACATCTAATTTTGATTTGGTCACACCAAGAAGCTGAAGATTGGATCCGGTACCAACGTCGATCATGCCTTTTTTATTTGCTTGCTCTTTAAGCATGTTCTTAGTGGCTTCGTTTACTTTGTGCCGGTCTTCTGTTTCGGGCATCAGAATCTTTTTTACTGTATTTGGAGAAACGCCAATCCTTTGCGCAATAGCGGAATCAGAATAACCCTTCGCCTTGAGCCTCACCGCCATTGCCGACTGGGCGCCATAAACGGCTTCTGATTCGGTATGAATGCGAGCCCTTAACTGAGTTGTATTCATAGCAAATGACTCGGCTATTTGCTTTTCAGACAACCCTTGTTTTTTTAATTCCGATACTTGCTGCCCAAAAGTTTTTGACCTTTGAGGCTCATCTCCAGACCCCCAAGGATATCGGCCACTGTGCCGTTTTGTACCATAATGCATCAAAAATGCCATTCTAAAATCCTCCTTAATCTTAATTAAGAGGTAGCTTGCTCGATTCGCTTATCAAAATCTTTAATTTTTTGCATAATATACAAAATCTCCTCGGCATCAGGATTCCAACACAAAATTTCATCGTTCTGATAAAGACGAAGCTCAATATCTAACTCATTTGGGGAACACCGGTATTCCAAACAAAATATAGCGGCATAAATTTCCAGTTGCTTTGCTGATGCTGGAGTTGCTCCCGTTTTCAAATCAAAGATTTTTAGCTTATTATCTTTGAACAAAATTGCGTCGCAAGTCCCAAAACAATTAACTGAATAAAATAATGTAACTTCCGGATCCATCCTAAAACCAATGCAATCATTAATATACATGTTATAGGTTTTCTTTGGGGTTGATGGAAGTTTTATTCTATTCTTTATGAGCCTCGAAGCAAGCTCGTGTAGTTCGGTTCCCCTTTGTGCGGCTTGCCATGAACTATAGACTTCGTCTAATTTTTGTTCATCATAGCGAACCCAATGATATTTAGAAGGACTAAGAAAAGCATGTCGGCCATCCAAATTCAAATGATTATTCCATTTCACACATTGTATCTCCTTTCAAGCTCCTCCATAATTTCCTCCTTATTTTCCGGAAATATAAAAGTCGCATTGTTTTTTAAATCTGACTCATTAACATAATATTCCTGATTTGGCCGATGAGAGGCTTTAGAATTTCTTTTACATTCTAACAGCATGTATTGACCATTTGGAAAATACACAGTCACATCGGGGAAGCCTTGAATATAGGTGGGGTCATTAATAACAACTTCTGTTCCTGGAAATCTATCTCGAATTTCTTTATAGAGCTTCGTTTTAAATTCAGATTCTTTTTGCATATTCAGCCTCCGATCATAAAATAAAAATAAAGAAAAAGATAAGAACTGCTAATACCCATATTAATCCGGGAATCGAACCCGGAGTCAGCTCCTACCTTCTCATTATAGGCCATGTTTTTTCTGCGAATTCATTAATTAACAAATAGGGTTTCGTTGAAGTTTTGTTTAACATTTAAAGATTTTCGAATCGCGTTATCAATTGAACTGCAGGATAATAAATGAAAATAATATAGATGCGTGAACGGAGTATTCATTCTATCAATTCTTCCGGCTGCTTGAATCATTTGCTTGTATGAATATGTCTGCGAATAAAATATAATGGTATCTGTTGTTATTGCATTCCATGCCTCACTTGCAGCAGTGTATTGGCAAATATAAACCCATTGTTTTCCTTCTGGAATTTCTTGATGTAAATGGCCGTTCCATTCGGAGAACTGGATATTTTGTTGACTACACCAATCTCTAAGAATTTCTAATTCATAATCAAAATTGTAAAATATAATTAGCCGGGGATGTTGATTTAATATCGCGTCTAAATTTGATACTCTCGACTCATCTGAATTAACGACCTGGCGTAAGGCATAACATAATTCAGAAATATCACGAACTGGGCTATCAGTAAAAATATTCCAGCGGTCCTGCAAAAGCCGATTATATGCCACAACATCGTAATTGCAAACCGAATCCATGTGATGCTGAACAGTATGCCTTACATCCGGCATTCGAACAATTATTGAGTCACGTAAACGTATTAACCTTGAAATTTCCAAGTACCGTTCTACTTTAGGATATTTGCTAAATCTGGAATAAATAATATGCCGGTTACAAAATTCAGTCCTGTTCTTATAAAAACCATTTGCAACAAAGACCGGAATATAATCGGTCCAATTATCCCCAGGAGTTGCCGATAAAAGAATCCATTGATTACTTTTAGCAATCTTAATAAATTCTTTACTCCAAGTCCCGGAGCCGACAACTCGTTGCTCATCAAATATAAAAATGGAATCTTTTATATTAATATACTTTGAAATATTATTCCATGAGTCTATTGACTTAATATTCATTGGGATATTACTTGCTTCTTTAAGCCAGTCAGTACTATCCCTTTTTCGAGCTGTAGTAATAATATAAATGTCTGTTTGGATAGATGGCTTTCTATATTGGCCTGGGGTAACAACTGGAGTTAGACCATCCAGCCACTTTGTAAATATAAAAGAAAGGGCAGCGAGCGATTTTCCACTCCCTACCCCGCCAACCAAAATACATCCATTATGCATTTCATTAACAGCCTTCTGCTGGTACTCAGTCAGTTGTATCAAATCGCTCACCTCCTTATTTTTAATGATTATTTACAGAGCCGAAGTACTGCCACAATTTCCGTCGCAGACCTCACAATTACCACACCCGCCAATTGCCTCGTCGGCTCCCTCGTGGTAATTATACTTTGCGGCGAGCTCGTCGACAACAAGCGTCGCGTATAGTGACTTCAAATAAGCCTTGCAACCAGATTTTCCACCTATCGGACCCCAGTTGAAAGGATTAACCTGAACGTCGCAAAATTCAATCTCGGCCCAGTCAAGCATGTTCACCTTCTCCTCACTTAACCGAGATTGCCGGCCTTGAGATATCACGACAATATTGGGCGGTATATTTCCAAAGGAAACTTTAACCGAAAGGACTGGTTGAGGATCCCCTCCATCCCTTGAATCAAGATAACGAATGGTCCATCCATCTTTCTCCATTTGTTCAGCAATGGGCGCATCCAAAAATATGCAAAAGTTTCTACTTCCTTTAGGATTATACTGTGTTTCTTCTCCACTAAAATTACGAAACATGAGTTTCGCATTATAAATTGTCACCGGGTCTTTCACCTGATAAACTTTAGCTACTGCCATTATTTAACTCCTTCTTGTATAGCTTGCGCTATTGTTGGTTGATGAGGATAATCGTCAAAACCAATTAAGTCCTCATTACTATCATTTGGGGCATCGGGGTTCTCGTAGTCATCGAGCAAAGTTTCCAATGGCCCAAATTTTTGAATTGTCTGGATTCCTTTATCAGCAAGAATCTCGAAATATGAAATATCAATATCGTCCTCTTTATCAAGGGATTTAACAATTTCACTTTCTTTCCATCGATACCCTTTCGTTCCACTTAATGCAAAATAGGATCCGTCGGTTTCCCTATAGAGACAACCCCCTCCACTCCCCGCAACAACTGGAACAAATGACCCGACCTTTCCAACGTGAACATAATTGTGCTCACCTTCTGGTAAATTTTCATTGAAATCCAAGAATATCACGCTCGGACTCGTAACAGACTGAACTTGTTCATAATCCTCAAATACAATTGGTTCTTTACTAAATAATTTCTTGAATAAATAGGGTTCTGCAAACTGAGCACCGACCGCTACCCACTTACCAATTTCCTTTGGCTTTGCGGACCAAGCATACTTCGCAATATACACAGCATTGTTAACGAGGCATATCTTTTCATAAGTGGCCTCATGCTCAAATCCATACCCATATTTCTTTGCAAATTCTTTACAGAAGTCAATAATCTCTGGAGTGGCATGAGCAATCTTAATACTATCGGTCTTAATATGAACAACCGTAAATCCTCTAGCCTGCACCTCATCCTGAAGTGTCTTCATGAATAAAGCTCCTCTAAGAGCTATAATATTATTTACATTATCTTTATGCTTCATTACATTTGGGAAGGACGCACTGGTGAGCCCGTAGGCGCTATTTAAGGCTATTTTAAGCGCATAGGCTAATCCATCAGCTTTTGAAGAATCGGTCAGATATGGGCTTAATTTGCCTCCTAGCATCTGTTTAGCAGCTTCGTAGTCCTTATGCTTGATTGCAATACGAGCTGCCTTAATATCCGCATAATTTTTAGTGTATTTCCCAAAGTAATTCATTTCGATTAGCGAGGTCGGATGCATTGATATAATATCCAGGATTGCGGTATCGGTATATATTCCAGGCTCAGCATAAACATACCCGCCCATACTAACGTCGACGCCGCGATACATATTATGCATCTTATTATCTGCGCCACGAACAAATTCATATCCGGGAAATACTTCCTCAAGATGAGTATATTGCAATGTTGGATTTCTGTCTTCCCCGAATACGATTCTCGTGACAAGAGTGTTTGTGGTCATGTTCGGCGTTCCGCCGGCAAGGTCGGCTAATATCTCACGAGCTAAGAAATCAGCCTGTAAATGATGGAATAAGGCCTCTGTGGCAAGAACATCATTTGTGCAATACTCTTGGCATAACGGCCAATACTGCTCTGGCAAGTCTTCATCGAATTTAAATGGAAATTCTTGATGGTGCAAACCTAATTCTATCTCCCATTTTTTGAGAGATTGCTTGCTTGAAGAGAAGTCATAAATATCAGTATACGAAATATTATATGCTTCCCGGAATCCGCTCTTAACCGAGCCTTCCTTGGATATAATTCTCATACTCAAATTATACAGCTGCTCATTAGTATAGCCAATATAACGTCCATACAAAATATGGTTGTCATATCGGTAATTGTTAAAGCCAACCAGTTTAAATTTGAATAATTCGCCAACTTCTTGTGGAGTAGGGTTTACCAAAGAAATAACATCGGTCGAGCCCTTCATTTTATAGCAAATCAGAAACAGATTTTTAAAGACTTCGACGTCAAAGAACATCAATTCGTCTGGTGCAACATTTGGAATGGATTCGACGTCGGATGCAAACTTCATCTTGTTGACTAAGTCGATACAGTACGCGGATTGATTCGATGATTGTATTGCAAAGTTAAATATCGCGTTTCGCATATCAGTCACATCGTAAACCATTCCGCTCTTATATGCCTCATCCAGAAGCTTAAATATAAAATCGCATTCGGGTTTGGTTGCTCCGTGAAACTCCTTGTTGAGGCATTTCTTAATCATAACCCGCAAGTGATTCTCATCCTCAACCGTCTTCTTGTCTAACACTCCATCGCCTCCTTTTCTCTCGCGTAAGGGCAATCCAGATGAAATAGTAGTTATTTTCTCCGAATTGCATTTGGTGAGCTTACGTCTAAGGCTCGCGTTTCCAGTAAATACCTTAATCTCAATTCCATCGGAATATATACGACTAAGGTCCAAAGACTCGCCCGAGTAAATATAATGCAGGTGAATGCCTTTACCGCTTTTACTATATTCCCCATAAGTCTTTGGCCATTTACTAGCTGCCTTTAAATTTAACTCTTCATCCTTTTCTCCTTTCTCATTCTTCAAATCAAAATCCACGACGATGTTATTCTCAGGCACCCCGCTTATGTAATGTAGTTGATGAGGATCCAAGTCTTTCAGGGTCGTAGTACAGTTCACCCATTTAACTCTTGGGGCTTCCGTCTCCTCCCTACAATATTGAGCGGGGAGGTCTTTAAACTCTTGGTCTAACAATGATTCTGAGGAGTCGAATGATAACCATTCGGGAATCTCCTCATCACAATCTTCCACGGGGATTCGATCCTTGCCATCAATTAAATCACTTTTGAAGCCAATATAACACGAACGATACTGCTTGTCACCCGCCTTATGCGTTTCCTTGAACATGTCAAAGTACGCCATCATATCACCACGAAACATTCCTCGCTTTAATGGATATGTTTCGCCCGTCTCATTACAAAACTCTTTATACATGTCATAGAGTTGTTTTAAAGTAATAAAGGGTTCCCTTTTAAGAACCAAGAAATTCTCCTCTATGAAATTGAATACAGTGTTGGTTTCAAACATCATCTCTTTAGGACGATACGACCGATAGTAGTCCTCGCCCATCTTCTTGTAGACATTAATGCAATGATGAGCGATAGCACCCAATTCAAAGTCGATACCTGAGACTAACTTATCGTACTCGCTTTTAGTAACTTTTTTCCCTGAAGGGCGAACGTCAACCAGACGACGCAGCAGTCCCGATTTACTATCAGGAATCTTAACAGGCTTATTGGTCCCTAAATATAAAAAGCAATTAATCTTTGCTGAGTATTGTGTCTTATGCTTTTCGTTGATAACAATCTCTTCGTGCGAGATTATGGAATTGAGGGTGCTGTTGTCTTCTATCTTGGATAAGTCACCGTCATGTTGAATAGCCACCAAAGGATTGTTCCGAAATACCTCTGTGGCAAAGGAATTGTTTCCGACTAGTTCTTTTGCATTGAACGAAATATAATACCCCTCAATAAGTTTTTGAACAATATTGAGGAATGTGGATTTACCACTGCCTGCTTCACCATAGAGCACAATAAACTTTTGGATGTGCCGACTATCGCCAGTTAATATTGCGCCTACTGACCACTCAAGCTTTTCACGCTCATCAGGAGAATATAACACACTGATAAGGTTTTCATAGTTTGGGCACTCACCAGCTTCCAAGGCGTAGGGGAGCTTATGAGTTGCGTAACTACTTCTCGTCAGTTCATCATTAGCAAAATATATTTTATTATCAAGCGGCTTCCAGTTATCAGGCATAAGTTTTATAAATGAGGTGTATCTTGACCAAACTCCCGATTTGTAATTTTGGGCTAATGAATAGTGAACGGTTTGGCCCTTGGCCTCTTCCGCCTTAACCGCCTCCAAAACAATTGCATCAATTATTTCGGGAACTTCCATTTCGTTCTTACTCCAGATATGGCGCCGCTCATCCCATACTCCATAGAAAGAATGACCACGAGTCATTAAGTCTTTTGACTTAGCAACTTTAAAATCTATGTCGAGTAAAATATCCCCAGCTTCCTGAGTTTTGCTGGTGTTCTTCGCGACCGTTTTGACCAGATTTATGAAGTCCAAACATAGGTCCTCCTTTCTTTATTTTTTGTATGAAAAAGTGCCATTTTTATGCTCGGGTGCAAATATGCAAAAATAAATAGCATTTTCGTACATTGCTCTATATATTTTTTTAAAATTTTTCTAGAGTGTAATGTAAAAATAACTGTAATTTGCACCCAAAAGTGAAGCGGACCTAAAAACATGCCCAAAATACCCCCAAAAACCCCGTTTTTAGGCCCTTTTTAGGCCTTTTTTGACCCTTTTTTAGGCTTCATTTTTTTTTCAAAAACGAAGCCGCTTCACTTTTTTTTGAAGCCTAGGCCTCCGCTTCGTTTTTTTCACCCCATTTTTCGGATTTGCACCCTAAAAATGAAGCCTAAAGTGGCCACTCTTCTCGCACAAAAATCTGCATTTGGTCCCATAAATTCAGTTTTTTGAAGTTTTTCTCAACGTCCTTTACCACGAAAATTCCGCCCGTTCCGTCCTTAGAATACTTCCTCTCTAACCAGTTTTCCAACGCGTTTCCCACCGGTTCAGAGATTCCACCTAGGTAAGAATCGTCATACTGCAACACTTTTAAGTTCCCAACAAGCTTCCAAAAGA
>Ga0209098_1000289_pt1 | contig 57054 bp, 100 predicted proteins | sample AD_JPNHW1_MetaG_FD_184429 | JGI IMG/M metagenome (GOLD analysis project Ga0209098, IMG submission 184429) | Active sludge microbial communities of municipal wastewater-treating anaerobic digesters from Japan - AD_JPNHW1_MetaG (SPAdes) (version 2) | ecosystem: Engineered > Bioreactor > Anaerobic...
ATGTACAATTTGGCAATTTCCAAATGACTTCATAATGCAGTTATGGTTGAGTTGCCCAACTGCGGCATGTGCCATAATATGATCAGCCCCTCCAATGAGAGCCTTATCATACAATGGCATAGTGTCTAGAATCTCTCTTCGAGCACCCCATGCAAATCCCACATGTCCATGAGTATTGTAATCATTACTGCGCCAGGAGTGATTAGTGGAATAGTTTGCACAGAAGCTACGCCAAACCTTCTTATTAATCATGTTAGGCTGTTCTTCTCCAGCCAAAGCATGATAATTGAAGGACGGTTCGGTTTCATTCTTTTCCAAATGAATCCCATATTCGAATGGTTGAATAATATTGGCACCATTCTTCATAGCATTCACACCATCAACCAGCCAGTTCTGGTTGGTAAAGATAACGTCCGCATCAATCCAAAATACGTAATCATACTTTACAGGAAGATCGTTAATAATGCCGTTTAGCAATGCTTCCTTGTGCCATAGTGTACTAGAAGTTCTAACACGTCTAATGTTTGCAGTTTCTTCTAGCTCAAATGTTCCATTACCAATTGCACATTCAACGATAATATGGTTTAAATGCTTAATGGTTGAATAGAACTTATTGAATGCGTCAAGCCTTGCCTTAGATTTCTTAGGATTGTAGTAGCAAGAAATAATTACAGCTTGAGCGTGAGTTTTATACTTTCCAACATTAAGAGTATTATTCTTAATGGAATCAATGATAGAATATAGCATATTTTTCCTTATTTTGAAGTGAAAGAGAAACGCTTGACGCCAATTTTAACAAGATCTGAAATATCATTTTCAATGTCAGGAGTATTACCTTCAACTGCCATATTCCAGAACTCAAGGGTTTTTTGGTTTGGTTGAAAATTCAACTGTTTGCATCTTAGCATAATACATTTAAGAATATCCCTAGCATTAGATGTGCCGAAGATTAAATGTACGAATTTTATCATCCGAGTGATTCGTAATAGATTATGATTATGGTGAGTTGCCCACTCTGATTGTTCAATGTAATGGAAAAGCATTGTATAAATTGCCCTATAAGCTCCTGCCTTGGCAAATGAACTATTGTTTATCTTGTCAATATCCTCATCAGTAATCAAACTGGCATCTGGATTGAACATGCTCGATTCTTTAAGAGGAAATATGACTTGGATATAGTCATGAACTTTTTCAAGCTCGTCTGGGGAATAATCCAAGATGTCGTCAAGGAATCTGCCCTTATAGTCAGGGACCTTTCCTTCAAAAAATTTCACAAACGAAAATGATTCTTGTTTATTGTTTTTAAGAAACACTACTTCACAATTAGTATTAAACATTTTCACAGAATTGTGAATAATTACCGTATCAATTTCATCAATTAATCTCCATCCACCTGCACAGTGAATATCGGATTCAAATGCAATGCGATCCCGCTTATTTGGCATATGCTCATATCCTAGGTGAATTTGGCTTAAGTTATGCCAGTGATGAATTACTTGTTTGCCGTCTTTACCTTCTTTGTATGACCCCTTCTTAAAGATACATATGGCGTCAAATCCAAACTTCCTTGAAGTGACAATGTTGCGTTCAACATCAACACTTAGATTCATCCCATTGTGAATTAAAATCATATCTTACACTCACTTTCATATTTGTATTTTGCGCCATCTACCATGAATATCCTTTTTCCATTTCTTACTACAAAAACTCTATTCTTAAGAATGATGGCGCTCATCTTACATAGAACTTCTGCAACATCCTGTTCCAAATCTTCGGCAACAACAACCACTCGATGTAACTTTCGTCCATCAGCGTAGATGCCTACAACTTCAAGATATTCAACATTGCACATTGATAGACCTTAATGAAAAACAAAGAAACCTTGACAGTAGAAACTGCCAAGGTTTTAGTAGGGTACATTTAGAAAAAGTCAATCATTTTTCTTTAACACCATTACTAATGGTGCCATTAAGATCAACCCTACGACAATACCAACAATCCAATATATTGGAGAAATTTCTGAAAACGTATTGCAACAACTATAGTTTCCGAGGGCCATCTCACTATACATGAAAGTGAAGAAGCCAACAATGAACGCAACAATTCTCCAAAGGTACATTTTTCATCTTTCCTTACTAGTTCAAAAAGCAGGTGATAAAGGTCTGAATCTCTTGTAGTTTAACTGTAACTTAGTTGTCAACACTTCAATGTAAACTTCATCTCCGTGTCCATACTGATCCGTAGAAAATCCGGTTTTTTCTACTTCACTTCTGCAATCGTCACAGATACATGGCACCAGACTGGAAATGTTGTTCCTGGGTGCAATTACTTCCCAGGCATTCCTAGCTTTGCTTAACCATGATTCATCACCCAAGTACAATGTAAACAAAACTCCGAAGGCTGTCAAAGTGGAATTTTTATTTACTTGGTTTTGGAATTGTAGGGCTCCTCTTAATTGTCACTAATGTGCCAAACAATTCCATAGCTAAGTGGATCAAACTTCCCACAAAAATAGGAATCAACAATGTAACAAAGAATGCCAATGCCACAATTCCTACCATATTTAATGCAATGTTCATGACATATTCCAGCACATTAAGGCTTGGTAATTTTATAGTTAACTATAGTTGGCTGATTGCTATCAATAAGGGAATATGCCGCCCTGCTATATTCAATGCTCAAGTTGATGTTTTCGGGGAAGGTCTTAGTAATCAAATCAATGAAGTCTTGATTCTTCACACTTCTATTGATTAGTTGATATTCCATCTTGTAATATGTAGTATTATTGAAATATATCTTATTGTAGAAATCAATATCGTCAAGTGCATCTGGTTGGAAAATGTGAGATTTAGCTACTTCCTTGCATTCTTCATCAGTGCAACTATATACCTTAGGAGTGGCCCAGCAGTTTGTCTCTGTAACAATCTTTACGATTTCCCCGTCAATCATCACCTCATGCGGTTTATTGTATTCACTCTCTTGTGATAAAATTGCACTATGAAAGATATGAACTTCTCGAATAGCAATTTTCACATTGTAAGGAAAATTCACTGACTTATAGCCATTATTAAAAGTTGGTGTAATATTCTCATACTTAATCGCCGCAACTGTTCGTTGACCTGCATAATAGCCAACAAACTGCCCACCTTTCAATTTATACGCTTTGCCAATTTCAAAGTCTCGAACATATCCCTTATCGACCTGACGTTTAAGTTCAACGCTAGAATGGTATAGTTCAGATTCATTTGAAATCAATGTGAGGGTGTTCTCGTTCCACCCAAGCACAAAGCTACCTTGAAATAGTCCTTTCTCAATCGTATGGGAATTTAGTAGATCGAAGAAGTTTCCAAGTTCAATCTCGAACAAAAATCCATCAGGGTGCTTAATCCTGAACAATGTGCGACTTGAATTATATCCACTGTTTCTCGACTCATGGCCAACCACAGCAAATCCTGCTTTAGGAACATTGGGAAATTCTCCCAATTCCTTGTCACCCCAGGCATTCCATGACTTATCCTTACGGAGCTTTTTTGTGGACATGTCATAGAAGGTAGCATATCCCAAAGGAATATCACTACCACGTTCTTCACGAATTCGTACTTTAATTGTATTTGGAATGTCCATATTGATTCCTTACTTTTCTTTGATTAAGCTAGCTTCTACCAGAGCAATTCTATAAGCTTCTTCAATTAAGGCATATGCCCTATTGAGAAGTTCTGCACTTTCGTTCATTCCAAGCTTACGAATAGAAGGGTATCCAGTCTTCCTCTTAGTTGATGCGTATTCTAGGAGATTAAGCTGTTCTTCAAGACTCTGATTAGATTTGGATTCTTCCTGCTGGGCCAATGTCCATTCAGATGCCATTTCTCTATTTTTGATTTTACGCATAAGAAACCTTTCGATTCTTCAAATATCCCTCAACGACAAAATATTCATCAGAACATGTGCCGTCGGTGAAATAATTCAGACTATTGACATTTGTTTCAACAGTTCTCCAAAAGAAGCACCTCATTCCATGAATTATATGTTCCTGCGAAAGATAGAATTCTCCAACCTTTGGATATTCCTTATTGATTTCGGCATATAACCCTTCGTACAATTCAATATCTTCCTTCAAGATTTCAAATCGAAGATCAGTCGAAATCCTGCGAACTTGAATATATCTAACATTCTTAAATTTGGAAATGAATTTGATGATGTCTAGAATTTCGTTAATATTATACCTATTAGGTACAATGGAAATTCTAACATTATCGCCACTCATAGGAATAATACTATCCCAATTAAGATTTGCAGGGGCTCCAATTTTCTTATTAATCTCATCATTAAGCGAATGAATGGAATATGCAATTTCATCCTTCATCTTATTGATGATATTCATTTTCTTAGGAGCCAATAGCCCATTCGAACGCAATCCAACTAAGAATCCTCGATTTTGAAGATAGTCCACCAACTCTTCAAGGTACTTGTACTGCAATCCATCTGCCGTTTGTCCAGTCATATACAGCTTTTTGATGCCTAAGTCTTCACAGCGAGTTAAGAATTGTTCAAAATTAATCCAATCATGGAATGGAGTACTCATTTGATTGAGTCCTTCCAATTCATTTTTAATGTCCTTACCTAGACAAAAAAAGCAATTGGCATTACACTTACCGAGTAGGTTAATGTTTGCAAAGGTATATTGCGAACGATTTCTATTTTTATTAATCTGCATTAAATCCTCCTTGGCAAATTCAATTGGGAAAATTCCCTGTGCTAATGCTAATGTAGCTTTAACAGAGGATTCTGTCAAGGCTCTTTTTCATCAAAGGTTATTACTCTTTATCTTAGCTTCTATTAGTACCATACTTTTAGTGTGGTGTCTGGAATAGTTGCTTTCTTATATCCATCTGAGTCAGAAATAAATCGATAATCAAAGTCATATATTACATAATTCTTTTCAGTGATGATTACTACATCAAGAAATCTTATGTTAGGGAAGTGTTTAGGGGGATTATTACTATACCGTGTTTTCATATGCAACCATTTAAAACGCACTTCTTTGACTGGCTCAAAAATGTTCAAATATGAGTTATAGATTAAATCTCCAACCTTTACACTTTTAAACTCATTGATCAACTGTGCATAATCATTAAATGAGTATGAAACCCCATCAACATCAATACGACCGCCATAGTGTTTTTTAAACACACGTCGAGAACATCCACGAATGAACAAATTATGATTCTTTTTCATTGAGTGCTTTCCTATTAGAAACTATGTAGGATCTTTAGGTTCAATCCTCTGCCAAACCGCTCCACTGTCGGCCCTATTAATTGCAACCGATTTGATCTCTGGATTATTCTTAAAGATCTCAGCTACATATGAAGGAATCATATCTTCCCTTTGGGGGCCTTGCATTGAAAAATGTCCCCTGATTTCCAAAGGACGTACTGAATAAGACCCATAGTATGTGGTTTGTTGATTTGATTTGAGAGAGAAAGCAATAGGCATGTTCGTATTCTCCTTAATTAGAATCAATGGCGTCAGGAACTACAATAAGTTCTTCACAGAAGTTATTATATGTAGTATCTCCCAACATATGAATATGGTCAATCTCTGCACCTGAATCAAGGATGGTGGCGAGATGTCGAATAAAACCAACTGAAGAAGGATCCAATCCTTTAATATCATGCATATTATTAAAGAGATCTTCAAGTCCTTCTCGCATTTTTTTCATGGCTTTTTCCATGCGAGCTTTTGTCTCTGTTGAGACTTCATATTGGTTAGTATTCATAGATGTCAGCCTTGAGAGTGACAGGTACGAAATTGTTGATGTCGATTTCAACAATATCAACATTAGCAGGATGCGGTGGAATGTTAATGTGGAGATTATAAATGGCTCTTTCCTCATCGCTCAACCTTGAGAGAACTACAGATTTTGCGATATTGGGATTTTTTCGAGCTTCATAATTCTTTTTATCAATATCGCGATTCTTTTTTCGGATTTCATGATTTTTACTGGAAATCTCTTTAATTTGTTGCATGATCATTTCTACGTCATTGAGCTTTCCGTCTCGCAGTGCATCAGCGTATTTGTCACTCAATCCATCATTTCTGATTAAAGGAATTTTAGGCAAATCTACAGTATTCTTTAACTCTTCTCCAATTTCATGAGAAATCTTAGCCATCAGTGCGTATCTAATGGTAATTTGCGAGGAATATTTATTCCAGGCATCATTGATTTCTTTTTGAAATTCTACCTTATCGGCTTCATTGTGCAAAACATTGATAAGCACCAGATTTCCATTAATCATTGTAGTTGCAAGATACATATTATTCCCCTTAATTTGGGTAATAGTTAGAGATGATTCTCCTAGAAGGATGATTTGGGCAAAATCATCCCGAAATAGTATTGGAAAATGCGTCATTTCCGGAGATCGGCAGATTCCTCAGCAGAGCCCATCCTGCACTACCAATGTAAGCAAAGACTTAGGATCTGTAAAGGCTCAATTTTTAAAAATACCTGCAATGTACAGGACTACACCTCCAATTAAAAGTAAATCTAACAATGCAACAACAAGAGTACTGACAATATTTCTTTTCATTTTATTTTTTCCCGAGCCCTAATAATCCTGCCATTATAGTTAACATTGCAGGATCTTTGACGGTGGAAAGAGTTCTCATATTGTCTAATAAGGCACTATACATTGAGAGGGTATTTGGAGATATTGTTGGAACTCCCATCAATGTAAAATACTCACATGTTTCAAAATCATCTTCAAGGTATGCAAAGACGGAGTCATGAATATGTTCAATATACATTCCAATCTTAATTGTCGCAGTACTGCTTTCTGAAAAGTCATTATCATCTCTCATAATGAGTGAATAATTGTTCTTGAAAACCCTATCAATAATCTCTCTAGTTTGGGCTTCATATTTTCTTCTTCTTTTTGTGAAGAATACTATTTCACTAAAGCCACTAAACCATTCAAGAATAACAACAACATCCATATTATAATCAACCTGGGTATTTGTGAAATCGATAGGTTGAGTATCGGGCTTAGTAATTAAAGTTCCGTCAATGTCACACATTGTAATCATAGTTCCTCCAAAACTTTACCGTGGAACAACCTTGTCTTACATAAATCCTCAATGAGGTTCAATGCCTCATATTGGAAAAAATCAATCATTGATCCTGCACAGATTGAATACTTATAATATGTTTTCCAAAGGGTATGATAATCCTCATTTTTAGTCTTAGGGTCAATTTCCATAATTCTAGTGAAACGTGTTTTCTCAAGTAACCACATTTCACCAGTAATGTACGCATCCTCTACTCCATAGGGATGGTATGCATTAACTTTATTTGTTGTTCTATATACACTCAAATAGTCTTTTTGTTCAATGGGGATTGCGGCAAAACATTTGGCAGGATGATCTGACACGCAAATCCTACGACCTTCAGGTTCACCGTTGCAGATGTTTATTCCCTTTTGGGGAATTAGATCAATATTGTCTCCCAAATCATAATATGTTAGGTGATAGTAATATTGCGGAGTATTGTTTATTTTAAGTTTTTTATCAAACATCACAATTCTGAATTTTTTCCAAAATATCAGTACAAGCTGGAATGGAGAAAATAGTGTCACACGTTTTTGCCTTTTCTCTTAGGCTACTTTCCATATCAATCCTGATATGAGATTGACCTACAAGGCCCTTGAGAGCGGCAATGTCGTCCAGTACAGTGTCAGGGCCAATTCCACCCGCAAAGCCGTAGGGAACGAACCTGGGAAGGTTTTCTGGCAGACTCCAGCTAGACTCACGAATCCCACGACCACCCGAACAATCCCTCAACACCTGGATATTTTTGATCTGTGCCATATTAATGTGATTTAGCATCTTAATCACAGAATTAGCATTACGAGTATTATGTTGAACAATGAATTGAATTAGTGAGTTTTTCTCAAGCATTCTACTAAAATTCACAATGAAGTGTTCAGCAGACACATCAATGTATGCGGGGATGTTTAATTGAACCCTAATGTTATATGGATTGTTAATCTTAGATAGCCAAGCAAGATCTCTAATTCCATATACGTATTCATTCACCAGTGTTCCGCAGATATGAATGGCAATATTATGCTCTTCAAGTTGAGCAACGGCATTGGCAATCCAGCCCAATGAAGGATATTTTGGCTTAGTTGCATTTCCATTGATGGAATGAAGGAACGCCCATTCAACTTTTGGATGCTTGTCTGAGAGTTTGACCAAATCTCCAACGTTGGTATTTTCGTCAGCGCCAGTTAGAGTCACATACTTGAGATTCATTTATTTGTCCAGGGAAAGAGTAAAACGCCAAATGTGAAATTGAAAGTATTTTTTTCAAGATCATCCCTAATTATTCCAAGGTATTTCGTTGGGCGATAGGGAGGTCTACAATAAGTGATTCTTAGATGATATGTTATTGCCGCATGAATGAAATGTTTAATCGCTTGCATGGCCGTTAGCTTTTGGTCTTAAAATGTTCTATTAGTTTTTTCTCACACACCTTCTTGGAATTGAAGGTAGATTTAATGAAGATTCTGTAATTAGTAGGACTTTCGGCAGTACCTACCTTATTATAAAATCCAATATAGTCTCTTGACTTCTTGAAATTGATAAGTGATAGATCAATGGTATCTTTTTTGGCCTTGTCGTTTTGCAATGCGTCATGATATTCATCAAGATTAATAATCAATATCTCACAGATTTTATGAGGAACTGCCGAGATTTGATCAATTGGAGTATTTTTCAAAACATCTTCTAGCTTAGACATGACACCTCTCAACGATTTAACAAAAACAACTACCGTTCTAACAAATCTATGCAAAACTATACAAGCCTGAATTTTGTGATTTGAATTCTTGCTTCTTAGACGAACACTGTTCCGTGAGGAACTGTAACCTTTCATCTCCACAAGCGTAACTTCCGGTGGAACTCACCGTAGTTGGATTTATATCCAAGTGTTTATCTATCATCCAGAGTCCAAGGAATTGTAGATTCTTTGCGGCATTGACATCTCGATCAAGATGTGTTCCGCATGAACCACAAGTCCATTCTCTATCTGATAGTTTTAATTCATTATGTTTATGTCCGCAGATTGAACAATACCTTGACGATGCATAAAAGGTTGGAGCCATGATTAGATGGATTCCATTCCAACTACACTTGTATTTCAAAGTGTCCTTAATCTTACCAAAGCTAGAATCAAGTACGGCTTGCGCCAACTTATGATTCCGGGACATGTTCTTTGGTTTTAGTGTTTCAATAACTATGACCTTTGGTTTGGTTCTCACCAAAGATGTCGTCAACTTATGCACCGTGTCATTGCGGATGTCCGCAACTCGCTTGTGAACTCTTGACAACTTTGTTATTGCTTTCTGTTTATTCTTTGAACCTTTAGCTCTACGAGAAACCATTCTCTGATACTTTTTGAGTTTCATTAAATGTTTCTTGTATGCTTTAGGATTCTCAAATGTTTCACCTTCTGAGGTGATCGCTAATTCTTTGATACCTAAGTCAACACCGAGAATATCACATTCTTCTATCTCATTCAAGGTTGCAAACTTAGGATCATCAACTGTTTCAGGTAGCAAGAATGAAACATACCATCTATCGCACTGTCTTGAAACTGTAGCTTGCGACAGCAAGCATTTTCCTTCAAGAATTGGATAGTTCTTTCCCTTGAGTTTGATCTTTCCTAGATTTGGGAGTTGAACATAGTCAGGTGCAATGTAGACTGAACCTGTCAGCCTAAATGAATCTCTTTGTCCACGTTTCTTGAACTTGGGATAACCTGACTTCTTTGAGAAGAATCGCTGAAATGCTATCTGCAAGTCGCGTAGCGACTCTTGCCCACAGCACTTTGATGTTTCACGAATCCAAGGAAGTTCAGCCTTGAGATTTACCCAATCTTTGTGCCATGCTATCGCATTGCCAAAGTTACATTTGACCTTGCCACCATTGGTTTCTGCTTTGGCTTTTTCGTATTGTTCAATGAGGTTGCGTAGTTTCCAATTATAGGCAAAGCGAGAAGTTCCTGCGCTTTTAGCGCAAAGAATCTTTTGACCCTGATTGAGCTTTAGCTCAAGCCTATAACTATGCATCTTTTCCATTATCTATTAGTATTTATCTTTTATTTGTTTAATATTTCGAGTATGTTTGCTCAGGTTTGTCTAGTTTTGCGTAGATTTATCAGAGCAGCTACGAACCCTTACCATTTTTTCATATTGTCCATACTGAATCATAGTTTCGAACCTATAAGACCTACCAGACAATACGTCCGTTTCAAGGTTTTTAGGAAGTAATTCTTCAAGGCATTCGTCAATGTTGTTCCTTGAAGGCCCCTAGCCTTTCAACACTATCAATGTAAGCAGGTTAGGGAGCAGTGTCAAGGTACTATTTTTTAGGTGCTTGCTTCCAGTAATCTTGGAACTCTTGCACCTTAATTTTTACGTCATATGGCATATTATTCAACTTGTGCCATAGTGATTCAAGTATTACACTAGACATATCATCAGGATGGGTAAATCCAAGTCTCATCATATGTTTTTTAAGTGGAGCATCTTCAGTCCAAAGTCCCCAATTGTTCCTTAGATGTCTACCCAGAGTATGATGCATCCCTGCAAGATCATCTTTATCCATCTTTCTAATGCTATATAGCGAATCTGGAGAAAGCTCTTTTTCTAGAATCTCAACAGCTTCAGCTAACGTATTAGGTTGAGTATTTTCGGACATATTACTCCCAGCTAATTTCAATGTATGCGGTTTTGAAAAACACCCCGACATATCCAAAGGTAATCTTAAATCCGTCCTTGGCTATCTTTTCGAGAACTTTATTTTTAATGACAGAGTCACTTAACCATATTGAATGTTTAGTTGAATCTATGAATATTCTAAAACTATTCATTCCAACAATGCTTAGTTCTTCAAAATCTAACAATAACCTACGGTATTGTATGTCTATTAGTTGCTCGTCATTTTGATGATATGTTGCATGTTTACAATTAAAACTATTTTGCCTAAGACGTTCAATTATTTTCATTGTCAATCCTTTGACATTAAGTATTCCAAAACAGAAAACCAGTTGGGGAACTTTTCACTGCCATAATGAATGAATTCACCCACGAAATCACTTTGTCCGTGAGAGTCACTTTGGTCATCAATCAAATAATTACCAATTACTAGGTCTTTACGTGGACTAATAATTAGCTTATTGCAGGCTTCAAGTCCAAACCACTTTTCAACGCTAAGTCTTTTTTCAGTATAGCACAATGGATTCTTAACAGAAGGTGCCGTTAAGAAATACACATCATACTTCTTCATCAATTCAATGACAGAATACATTGCATAATCAAATGGTACTAGATTATAGAAAAACCCAACCTGCGACTGTGGATAAGGCTGTTTAGGATTATATTCTCGGGATAAATTAAATGCCTTTCGATAGTCCATAATGGTGTTATCTAAATCAATATGTACAATTTTCACATTAGTTCCTTTCAGGAATATCTTCTACAAGTTCATTCAAGTCATTTAGGATAATTCTCTTATTATTATTTCTTTCAGCCCTAACAATGACTCTATCTTCTTCTTATCTCTAACCCGATTTGGATATTTGGCTGTTGTTATTTTTCTAACATCTTCCTATTATTAAATATGTCCAATATTCTCATACTACACACTGCCATCTTAATATGATTAATTACTCCACTGGTAAATCGTGTATATATTTGCAATTGTATATAGGATGTACAACAAAAGCAGTGGACTCTGACGATTCTTTATTGCCAAATAGCCCAAACAGATGTTTGAAATAATCCAAACATAGAATCCCCACACAGCCTTATCGGCAATTCCCACATAACCCACGATTGAAAGAATCAACGCGAGCCATTCAACAGTCTTTGTGACAAGATTATTAACGTTCAATGTCTTGGTCTTGGATCTGTACTTGAGAAAATATGACTGAACCTTACTCCAATCCTTAGGATTGAATCCAGCCTTGTCGTCAATTAGAATACTATAGTAGAACTTCTTATCGAAGCAACCACTTACGGTGTTCTCAACATTAGGATTCTCATTAAAGTATCCAATCTTGATGCCATTGGACTTGAATACGTTCATGTACGTTTCATAGTCCTTAGGGTGACAGCAGGAATACAGAATGATGACTACTTCGGGTAAGTTAGAAATTACCTGTAGGGGCTTGATGCATTCAGGAAGCAATGCGCCAGTAGCATCCTTATAGTTAGCTTCCATGACAGTATCATGAATGTCCAAAGCAATATAGATTTTGTCCCAGTTCCTCTCGGCCATGGTCCTATATGCTCTACTGATAGAATCTTCTAACATATTATTACCTCTTAAGAGCTTCAATGATGGAAATAATTCCTTGAAAGCTAATTGCTACCAAAATGATGGCAAAGAACCAATAGTCTCTCAAGAAGTCAAGAATCTTATCCAACATATTAAGTTCCCCTCTTAAAGGTTCGCACCTTTGGTTCTTTTTGTTCAATGGTTGTTCTGGGCTCAATTATGACATTATTCCACTTTACTAGCGATTCCATTCTTTTCACAATAGAATCTTCAAGTAATTTATCAAAGGTTAGCTTCTGAGCCATTAATGCCTCAAGATGATTATAAAAATAAATTTCATTAGGATGTAGTTTGGCTTTATTAATGCCTCTCTTAGAAATGACAAAATATTTTGGATTTAGATATGTTTTAAGGTTACTCCGCCCCCTGAATAATAAGATAATACGTTTGTAGTATTTGAAAATAGTGCAGTGCTCATTCTATTTGCAACAAAGATATTTTCAAATTCTTTATTGTTGTCAATATATGCATTGCAAATATCAATAATTCTACAATCAACACTATATAAAAAATTAAACGCAACCGCTTTTATTTGACCATTTGATTTTGCAACTATTTCATCATGTTTTTTAATTAGATCATGTACTAATTCATCAAGTACATACACACCTTCAATACAATTAATTTCACCTTGTGTGTGTTTTCCAGTAAGCACCCTATAATTTAATAATTTATCACCTCTCATATTAATTCCAGAAGGCGGAAGTTGAATTGCTTAATACATAATGGACATATGATAGAGAAATTAAGTCAGCCTTATATTTAGAATCCTTAGTTGTGATGCTAGTGTCCCATAGTTCCTTAGATTTCGTATAGTGTTCTTCAGGAGATCCTAGAGAAATCAGCTTTTTTGCGAATTTCTTAATCCTAGAAATATCCTGATTGTTGACTAGAACTCTTAGTGTAGTGTTACCTTCACTATATGCATTGCTCTTTGGCATCACAATAGTGTCTAGCACAGTAATATCATGTTCCATTTAAAAGCTGACCTCTCTCATGTGTTAATGTTCACCATCAAATGTAACAAAAAAAATCACAAACTCCTATTTCGGAAGAATGTACCTGTTTTCCTCACAAATGTATACTCCCCCATGTCGGGGCTTGAAACACCTGTCAGAAATTTTTCGCAAGACCTTGTCAAGGAGTCCAGTGGGCACGTTTTCCTTGAGTTCAAAGTCAATCACATTAGTAGGGATCCTAAAGCCAGAGGCTCTGTGATGACCGCCACCGCCCTGGAGAGAGGCAATATGGTTGACATCAACGCTCTTGGAGCGCAAAGAGAACACCCAGCGATTCCTAGAGGTGATACTGTAACAAGCGGCAAAAGGAGCCTCAGGGAACAGTTCACAGAGCCTCATGGCAATCTCACTGACATTGTCTTTAGTGTTGATTGCAGGAACATAGTATTCCCCGATTTTGATCGTATGTAGTCCATTCAGAGCGTTGTTTATTTGGAACTCTTTGAATCGATCAATGGCAATGCCTTGTTCTGTGAAAATATGTTCATTGAATCCCAATTCGAGACAGGCTTCCCAGGTCAAGAAATCGAAGGGGGTGCAATAGATGGTATTGATAATTAATCCTTCAATAGGCCCATGTTTGTTTAAATCTCGCATCTGAATATATTCAATGAATTTCGGAACAGGAATTTCTGGATTAAAGAACTTCCAAGAGAGATATGCTCCGGAATGCTTCATGTCAAAAATGCAACCTTCAATGCCTTGAAGAGTCGTCATGTTTTTCACATGATGATCAATCACATATACTTCATTATTCTTCTTTAGTTCCAACAATTCATGTCTTGTTCTAGGTGCAACATCTAGAAAGAAAATTGTTGAATTTGGTTCAAATACTGGATGAACATCTCCTGCTTCCATTGGAATATATTCAGCTTCATCTTTGAGCTTTTTCCATGCAGAATATGCCGAACCAAATCCATCAGAACAATTAGCGTGATATACAATATATGTTTTCATAGCTTCCATCTTTATTGACATTATTATTTGTTGAAATGTATGCACAATATCTAGAAATGTGAGTGAACATTACAGTTAGGGAGTATTCTTGACTATTCACAGAAGGTGAATATTTGAATATTTTGTTTTTAACCCTAATACGATAACTACCCTTTAAGAACTTATCCTGCAACTTCATCAGATTTAACGTATCCTCAGCACTTCTAATATTACCGTCCCGCTTGAATACGTATTCTTTTCTAATCTTTTCAGGAATATCCAATTCCAAGATGTGATCACATTGCAAAGCCAGAGGACTATCCAAGAGAGTAGCCGATTCCACAATGATGTAATTGGGGTTTCGCAACAGTGCAGAAGTTAATGATGGAGATATGTAGAGATTAATCAAAGCAAGTAATTGAGAATATTCCTTAATATTCATCTTAGAGATTCGTCTAATTACTTCACTCTTATCCTGTAGATCTTTAATCCCAAAATATTCACTAATAGATTTTTTATAGTGAACATTAGACATTACTTCAGATTTATAGATTTCGTCAGTGTTTATGTAAGTAACGGTTTTTCCATCCTTACTCAACAGTTCCTTCAACATCTTAGAAACTGTAGACTTCCCACTAGCAATCTTACCTACCACTCCAATTACAACGGTGGTCATTTCCGCCCCCTTACAAAATGAGCAGTAATTGCGTCTTTAATTTCATAATAATTAAATCGAAGATAGCTAATGGCTCTCCTAAAATAAGAGATGTCCTTTTTAAACAATTGAGGATTTAACATCAAGTCAGACTTAATATTATCAATACTCCACTTATTGACCAATTCGGGACGAATGTTGATCACGCTATAATTTGCTTTATCTCTATGTCCCAATTGATATATCTTATATTCAATCTTAGTAATAACACCGAACCAATTGAAAGAGATCCACATGTCATTACAGATAGTTGAATTATCAAAAAACTCATTTTCAAGAGTCGCAGTCAAGTAGATTGTTTTATTTCTAAACCTTCTAAGATACTTTATAAAAAATCCATGTTCGGTGATATTATAGGTACATAGCATTTTTTCAATGCTGACTTGTCCACGCTTGTGTAGAATAATGTTTCCATGCTCATCATGGAGAGTTAGGTTACAGTAGTCAAACATTCCCACAATATACCTCTTTTATTTCTTAATTAATATTCCGAATAGAATGAACAAGCCAATCAGAACCAGCAATGCATTAACAATCTTAATGACAAACAAGTATGTCATGATTGTAGCGTAGACTATGTGAAATAGTCCATACATTAAAATACCAACAATGATCACCAATGCGATCACTCCACATACCGCCAAGATCTTATTCATTATGCTCCCTACACTAAGTGTTCACTTTAAATAAAAAAATAAACGCTAAGGTGTAAACCCATGATTAGCTATATAGTGAATAGCCTTTATTTCTAATAACCTTTGCAATCTTAAGCACATCATTATTAATCGATAGTCGAGCTAATTCAGTTAATACAGTCGGTTTGCATAGTTTCAGATTTTCCTTATCCATAACCTGACACTTCTTAAATAGCTTAAGCATCTGATAAGTATCATCAAATGCAGAGTGAGCTAATGAAGATTCAGTGAGTTTTGATAACTTTGCAACACCAAACACCTTTTTAAACATTGGCATGGTGTCTAAGAACTTAATGTCGAAATTCAAATTAAGAGCCGTACAATAATAATCAATAAAATTCTTTTCAAACACTGAATTATGTGCAATACACGTATTTCCATCAATAAACTTAATGAAATCCAAAAAGACATCAAATGAACATCTACAATCGGTCAACATTTCATTTGTAATGTGTGTTAAATTAGTTATAATTGGATTCAGAGTTAATAGGCTTCTTTCCGAATAGAGAAATGGCTTAGATAGTTCATGAAAATATTCAGTCTTATCTGGAGAAACTTTAATCGCACAGAATTCAATGATTCTGGCCCCAGCCCAAGGTTTAAAGCCAGTAGTCTCAAGATCAACAAAGACTACAGTTCTATTCTTAGAAATTTGAAGGTGTTCAATTGGATATGTTCTGTCGGTCATTTGTTATCCTGAAAAGCCATTAAGACACTATTTATAAAGGAATTATCACATCTTTCGTCCCAGGGAATTCCGCACATGTCATTGATTTCAAGTAAACCTAATCTCCCATTATCTCCATATATGAAATCAAACCCCCAGGTCAGTGATTTCATATCTTAGAACCTATTCTTCCTTATTGAGAGAATCCTAATTTCTTATTCTTCTTCAAATTATCCTCTCTAATTCCTTTCAAATCTACAATGATCTTATAGAGATTGTAGAGATTGAATATGAAAATTAGAAAGAAGTTAATTGTAGTAATTATTTTAAACAGCCTAGGAGTTTGTTCCATGTAAATTTCCTTTTTCAGTGCCGTTTGATGTACTTAGAAGGTACATGGTCTGTCAAATATACCCCATTATCACTGATGAAGAATTTAAACCCATCATATGACATTTGTTCAGCATCTACCACAAGGATCACAGGGGAGCCTCTACGCTCGCCTACCATCTTGGCAGTGGAAATGTCCTTGGACAGATGTACATGGTGCCTCTGCATCTTCATAATGCCCTTTTTGAAGATTGCATCTACCGCATCCCGATGAGTACCATGGAACAATTCCTTAGGGGGAGATACTTCCTTGAAAGTAAGCTCCACTTCAGTACTATGCCCTTGGTTGGCTCGGATGTTGTTTTCCTTTTCATCTAAGCTATATCTGCCCTTAGAATCTGCTTCAATAATCTGCTTCAAGGTTACCATGTTTAGATGATATCCGTGAGTATTCATTGCAGTGATGAATTCGTATACACTAACCCATCCTTCTTTATTCAGAGTTAGTCCAATAGTTTCAGGCTTATGCCTGAGCACTAATGCCATAAATTTTGAAATTCTAGTCATTTCTTTAGGTGTCATTTTAATATTCCTTACTCATTCACCACAGGCGGCGAATAGGTTCTTGTGTTGGTATTTTTAATGAAGTGTCATTGCAACCAATGAAATTCAAATGTCTAATCATTTCATCAGTCTTATCAATCGTCTTAATTATGTATGAACTGTCACAGTATGTGCTGTCAGGGACTTTAATCTTAACGTTGCAAGGAGAATAGCATACGCTATTTCCATAGATGACCATGTCCCCTTCGTTTTTACCAGTAACGTGAACGGTAAAATAATTTGCACATGAAGTCAATAGTGTAAAAAGAATCAAGGTGAAATATTTCATTAAAATGGAACCTCATCGGTTATGTGTGAATATTTAAGTTTAAATTCATCAATATTCAAGCCATTGCTTTGGAAAGGCCCTTTAGTTGATGAAGAAAATATGATATAATGTTCCTCATATATCCTAACAAACGTATCATGCCCCTTAGTCTTAATTCTAATAGTTATTGCATTGAATGTTGAGTCCCAACTAATGTCAGAAGGATTTTTGGCAAATTCGTAAAACATATGTTTAAGCACAAGTTTGAAAAATTCATCTCTAGTCATTTTTATTCTCCAACAGTGTGAAAATGTCTTTAAAGATATTTTCAAGTTTGACATATTGGGCTGTTAAGTTTGACATCTCTAGGTGATATGTTTCCATTAAGATTGTTTTATAGTTAAATTTTAGGAAGCTAATAATGCGTTGAAAATCATCACCTAGTTTATTAATTACTACCTTGCTGATATTTCCATTGATTGCATTACTAAGTGAAATATAGAATGTGGTAACTTTTGTATTAGTTCCTGCGAGTGGAATCTTTATTGCGATAAGTGCAGACTTAATTTTAATAGTAAATACGTATTCTCCATCCTCTAATCTATCCACGTCATCAAAATCAGTTTCATTCAGAAATCTCTTAGATACACTCGAAAACTCTTCAGGACTCAACAATGACATTTAAGTCTCGCAGTAATGTTAGTAGTTCAGCGTCTTCGTATTTCCACCCATCATAAGTAATTGTATTCTTTGCAATTGCTCGCATATTTTCAAACATTGAATGTCTCATAGTCTTATTGGCAATGTGCGCAGGATTGATCTCACTGATCACATTCATTGAGCAGGTCGCGTATAGCCAAAATAAGAAATCTCCGGGGGTTAGTCTAACGATGTTCAACATATTTCCGAGCAGATTTACCTTAACGCCTGCCCCATAGTTTGATTTTACAAAGTCCAAAGTAATATGTGTTGGGTTGTTAAAACTTACTTTTTCACTAATACCAATAATGACATCCCTAAGAGTTAATGCACTATCTTTGGCATTGGTAGTGGGCGGAACATTAGGATTAATAAGAGGATCCATTGCAATAGATATTTGTTGAGAAACATGTTCATAATGCTTAAACATAATACATATGTCAAAATCAGAATCAGGTGTATGTACACCCCAACAGCGAGAACCCGTTAAAAAATACGGAATCTTTTCACGATTGAGAGTGTCTATCACTACCCGTATTGGTTTTGGTAGGCTTTTATATATTTTATTGTTAGCCATTGTTCAAAGCGGCCACAATGAATATTCATGGTGTCCATAATAATAACGTCCGTCTTCAAAATAGGATCTACCTACACTATCAATAAAGACCCTTTCCCCATTAGATGGTATGTCTTCGGAAACAATCATAACTATTTCCGATACTCCATTTAGATAGGTTTTACCTACTTCAAGCTTCATTATTATCTCCTATATGAAATGTCAGGGGTTCCATCGCACGGAACAGGGACTGTTACGTCGTTGTCGTAATAACTACTAGAAGCCTGTATAGTCGCATATTTCGTACATTCATCAACACCAATATTTGCAATTGATGGTTTAGGTATGTCGTTTTCAGACTTTGGTCTTAATTTATTTCCATCAAAATATAGGTTGGCATTATTTGAAAATTCAACAAGTTTATCAAGTGAGGTTGACAGTGTCTCGTAATTAAGCTCTTCATAGTGACATGCGCAATATTCAACAATGCCCGAAATTCTAGCATGAGTAAAATCATTACTAATGCACTTTTCATAAAACTTAACAATAAGTTCATGATTGACATTGTCCAAGTCACTTTTAACATTATTCTTTTCTATTGCATTCTTAAGTACATATTCCACTTCTTCAATCGTTGAAGGGATTCTCATGAGGTGGACTTCATCGAATCTACCGGGGCGATTCATTAATGCATAATTAACCAGTGCAGGATTGTTCAGTGCTCCCACAATGATGCCTTTAAATTCCCCGTTAATATCCATTTGAAATAGAAATTGGTTGGTGATTCCGTTCTTGCTAGATACATCTAGCCCATCAAAATCATCAATGATTAGGATAGCCTTAAATGACTTGACACTTTTAAACACATGGCTAATGTTTCTTGCGCTGTCTAACATTTCATTCTTAACAATGAATGTCGGAACTTGCGGAAAGTTGTTCATCATCTTATGAATAGTCATGGACTTACCAACACCAGGACATCCAACTAGCAGATAGCCTCTTCTTAGTCCATTATCTAAACAAAATCCCATTGACGATACAATGCCTTGATAATCAACATTAAAGATTTTCTCTTCAACATGTTTCTTAGGCTTAATGTGAAATCCATCTTCGTCAATAATTACGTAGTTGTTGGCAGTGTCAATCTTATCGTAGAAAATGCTCAACATTATGTCATTTAGATCACTGAGCATTTCATTAATTACTATTGTTCGACTATCAGGCGAAGATTTCCATACGCTCTTCTCAAATATAGTTATTAATTTAAATGAATTATAAAGTCCTTTCATCTCTTCTTCAATAAAAGCCATCTTATTGGACTTATATTCAATTGCTATAATTTTATTGTTTCCGTGATCAGTCTTAATAATTTCCCTATATATGACCTTAATATTATATTTGTTACATATGTCAGCATTCAAATCAAAGATAGAGTCTTTGATTATGTTGTGTTCAAATTCCAATTCTTCATAATGAGAATAGCAGTCAATCCCGCCAAATATTGAAGTTACAAGTTCCACTTCAATATCGCCCTTATTCATAATGTGAATATTATTGTCAATAGGTCTAATTATATTGTTGAAAATGGTATTCAGTTCAAGGATAGACATTCCTGCTCTGAACAATCCCAAATATGCAGACAATACAGGGTTAGTGTTGATGTTTTCAACAATTCCAACAACTGAATTTACGAAATATTTGAGCAAGGAGGTTTTGGCAATTGTGTCGCCTCCTCTGAGATAATTCTTTAATACGTGGTTAACTCTCAAATGTTTAGGGATCTTTTCGATCTCATCGACATCAATAATAATTGGAGGTAGTTCTTTAAGTTGACCTAATACGTCAGTCTCTTTCACGATTAGTCTCCCCTATGGCGTAGGCAATTGTCAATCTGTTTAAAAAACCCAATTTTAGGGTCGAAAGTGTTTTTCTTCACTTCCCTCTTACTAATGCTATATAGAAATTTCACTAGCTTATTGTAAAAATTCCATATTGCCCATAGAGCAAATATGATTTTAATTGTAATCACTATTCGTCTAGTCCACTTCATTACTAAATCCTCAGTACTTGTTTTCGAACATCTTATCTAGATCAATAATAACTAGCTTACCTTTGTAAATACCAATATTAGACTCATGACAATCTGAATATTTTTCGCTTAATCTATCCAAAACATCACTTAGTATTTCAACTTTCTCTTGAATTGCAACACAGAGATTCTTGGAAACATATTTTGGCTTCAAATATAGGTTAGAATACTTTGAGCCATAAGTACTAATATTTCCATCCTGAATAACTTTCACTACATATTTACACTGCTTTGAACCATATACGTCTGAATATTTACCTGCACTAAATCTCTTAAACCCTAACGACTTTAACTTGGAATTTAGTTTCTTCTTGAATTTATCATAATCATCGTCACCATAGTTTTTTTCTATGGCAACAATTTCTTTTTTAAGAGAACTCAATCTCATTACACATTCCATCCAATAATCAAAGATTCTCCCTTAATCTTAACAGTGTATTTCCCTTCAGCACAATCCTTCATAATAATGTTTGCAACTTCCTTGTTACTAATATTAACTGAACATTGATCAAGTCCAAGTGTTGATGCCTTATTCATGTTATCAAGTATTGTTGAATACGCAGATTCAACTTCACTCTTGAGAGACTCTTCATGTTCATGCTTAATTCGTTCACGACTCTTTTTAGTCTCAGCGATAATGGCTTCAATGTTAGGGAGTTTAGCATTCTTAATCTTCACAGTGTTTCTCCTTTATGCATTCGTCAATTAGTTTAACGCTTTCAGAAAACTTCATTAAAGAAGTCCTACTCGCCTCTTCAATCATGGCTTCTTTAATTGCAGAAAACCCTTCTTTTACCAGACTATCCTCACATAGTGCATGAAAAATATCATCTGGACTGGAATGTGCCGCCAAGGTAAGAACCTTATGCCTAAGGTCTTCATTATCTTTTTTCAAGCTATCGATTTCAGCCATTAATTCAGTGGCCACAAATGAAGTATTGAAAATTGTAGTAGTATTATTATCAATAAAATGACAGTCAGTGATTAGGTGGCGCTGGCCACATCTTAATATGTTGAAGGCAACACCTGCATTAATATATGCAACTGATGGCCTATAATAAGAAAACTCAGAATTATTTGGAAGAATTTGTGACGATAATCTAAACAATACAGTTAACATGTCAACGAGTATTGTGTTTTTAACATACTTAGTATTAGTAATATGTGTAATATCTCGAATACTATAAAAACTCTCAAATGTCTTGGAAATATTAGAAAACTGCTTAAAATGCCAATATTCATCAAACTTGCTTACTAGAATACACTCGCAAAAAGAATCTTTTGCAGTGCTATCTATTAGCCTATATCTAGTAGGAGACATAACTTCAAGCTTTATTCCAGGTATGCCTGAAAATTCATTGATGAACGTCTCTACGAAAGAGTTTATGCGGACTTCGATTTTTATTGTGTTTCCATGTCAAGAATCATAACAAAATTCGAAGTCTCTTTCTTAGCCTCGTCGGGATAATTCCTCAATCAACTCTTGTATTTCAGCACGTCTACGATTACATTCAGCAGTGCTGATCCTACCGCTTCGTTTAAACCAACCATCAGCTTTTAGCTGGTGCAATCTTGATTTTTTAAACGAAATAATTTCCTTCAGGGTTTCTGAAGGAATCTTTGAAATATCCTCATTCACAATAGCACCCCCCACCTGGATTCGAACCAAGATTTAAACTATTTTTCAGATGTTGATTGTTGATTGATTATTCATGAATATTCATCGAACATGTTCGCAGTTTGTTCAACTATTATTCACTTCACATCACTCAAGCCATCAACCATTATTACAGTTCTGTAGGTTGTAGTTCTAAGAGACATGATAGTTGTTTGCGACAACCCCCAATCATGTCCTACTTGAGTTCACCTACCACGCTCTAACCATTAAGCCATAGAGGCGAGAAACTTACTTATTCAGCCACATCTCATAGTCAGATGGCCTTGCAACGATCTCAAAGTTGAAGTCTTCAATGATTTCCTTGACAATGTTCCAATTGCCACCTGCGATCCCACATCCCATTCCAAAGGGGACATAGACCTTGTCCTGAGGGAACACTTCTCGAACATTGTCAAAGCACCTGATCATGGCATCATAGGAAGTAATGCTTCCACGAATAGGCTCTTCAACCTGCGAGAAACAATTCCCCACCACCAAGTCCTGATCGACGCTGGTATAGAACACTTGTCCCATAATCATCGTGCGCCAGCTATTCCCAAATTCATTCTTCATATCCTTGATGAAGTTGCAGTATTCGGGAAGAAGATTTTGATATTTCGAGGAAAGTTGCTTGGCAATTCCTCCGCCCATATGGCTTTGGTAGTTCACCTGATGAAGGATAATTCCTTCAGAAACATTCAAAAGATCTCCAAATTTCACAATAGACATGTGTTTTCCTTTCATTAGATTTTCTTGAATTTCTCGTTGATCCAGGTTTCATAGTCAGAGGTGCGAGCCACCACATTAAGATCGTAATCCTTGAAGATCTTAAGCATGATGTCCCAATTCCCTCCAGCAAGCCCACAGCCATACTTGAAAGGAATGTAGACTTCCTTGTCGTTCTTATTGGGATTGCTTTCGATGCTATTGAAGCACCGAATCACTGCATCATATGACGTATTTGGGGGATCGCCTTCTTTTCGATCAGAGCACATTCCAATTTCACTGAAGCAATTTGCGATCAGAATCGTCGGAGTTGCTTGGAAGTAGTACACAGTGCCGATGAGAGACTCTGGATTTTCAACGGTGGCAATATAGCTCTTAACTGCGCTCTGAAGGCCAGGAAAAGTCTTGTTGAGGATTCCCGCAAGTCCTTTCCCCATCACACCTTGAGTATTCACTTGATGAGCAATGATTCCAGAAGTCATTGCAGTCAGGTCGCCAAAGATCATTTTCATAAGCACCTCCTTGATATGATTAATGTAAGAAAATTTACATTTCCCGTCAAAGTGCAAAATTCAATATTTTTTACTTCGAATGTATTAATTTATCTAATTCACAAATGAAGGTGAATATGCTGTCTTTGTTGTATTCAACAAATTCATCAATATTGTTAATCTTTTTAGGAGTGCAACCTGTCTTAGGATCAGGGTATGTAGGTACCTGAGACTTTGCACGAATTGCATTGTAGATAATTACGAAGCAATATGCCTTTTCTTTATCAGAAGTCATTTTCTTAGATCTAATAATGTAATCAAATGCTAGTTCAAGGTCTTTGAACTTAGGATCGTTCTTAGCAATGTATTCTTCAAGTACTTCTGAAGAATGCTTCTTATTCTGAATGATTTCTGCAACCACCGAAACTAGATTATTCATGATTATTCAACTCCAATATCATTAAGACCCATCATCTCCCAAAAATCAATTCGTTCGGGAGGGGCGTCAATACATTCCAAATCTCTATTAATGAAAATGTCAGTGACATCTAACAGCGCATCTGAATTTTCATCTTCTTTTAAGTGATCTTCCAAGTTAATAGATGAAGGATCAAAATCTGGCTCTTCCTTAACTTGATTTTTCTTAAGATATCCTTCTTCAAATACATGAAACCAATATTGTTTGGTTAGCGACAATGCATAGAATTTAGGAAATGTTGCTTTAATATATTCAGGTGGAGCTTTTAGTGTTTTTTTCAACAACGCTATTGCAAGATCTTGTACATGTTCTTTTTCACAACTAAACTTGAATAACTTATGCCCAACAATATGTGTATATTGAGTTCCATTAATAAAACTTGGACCTTCTTCACGTTCATCAAAAAACTCAACACATAGGGTGTAATTAGTCAAATTAATTCTCCTTCTTAAATTCTTCAGTGTCAAAAATATAAAACTGCGCCATTCCTCTAAGAGACAATCCAATAACAACAACTTCACAAACTCTATTTTCAGCGTAGTAGGAACCATAACCATAAAACCCTACATGATAATGACCATGTAAGTTTATCTTAGGTCTACATGCCTCAATTACTTGTTGCAATTGATATCTGTTATGTCTAGTTTTCGGATCCATAGTAAAATCAAATATGTCTGTAATATTTGAACTAATGGGCGAGTCATGACTGAGCACCACGTCAACAGGTCCTACTGCATGTGCCTTAGAAATGTCTTCGTTGGTGATTAGTTCATTTCTGAACCAATCAACCCCTTCGGTGCAATCTCCCTTGTCTATGCTATTCGCTCCGCCCATTGCCAGGAAGGTAACTCCGTCCCACCTCCACACATTGGCATTTGGATGATAGAATACATTAGGCTCCGTTTCTACAACATCACGATTATCATTTGTTAGCTTACGAAGCTCATCATGATTTTCATGATTTCCTTTAATAAAGTGTACGGGGATGTTAAATCTTATGGAGGCTTCACTAATATCAGTTAGAAAGATTCTGAAACGCCTAATATTGTGATAGTATCCAAAATCTCCAAGTATCACAATAATTTCACAATTATTCTGTTTGGCATATTCCAATGCATGAAGAGCACTTTCAATTTCTCCATGAATGTCTCCACACATTAGAATTTTCACAATGCCCTCCCTAATTCATTTGTTGCACATTTACTCGCTGAAACTTGAAGTATGTATTAGTAAGCATATGCTTATTCAATATTAATGTATAAACATTACCGTATGAATCTAGACACTCTAACTCCATTGCGGAGTATTCGCCATACTTTGTATATTTTTCAACTACTTCCTCAAACTCATCTTCAGTTAGCATTTCTGGTATTAGCTTATGCTCTTCAATAGCAGAGCCTAAGTGTAATACTAAAGTGCCCTGAATTCCAAACTTAGTAGATTCAGTATTTTCGACAACGTCTTGTAGTTTATTTTCCATTGCCGAATGATAACAAAAATGGAAGTCTTTTTTTGATATTAATCTAAACGCCTACGCTTATTCTTTTCATTTAATCTGCTTAATGTTCCTTTTGGTTCAGAAAAACAAACTACCAGATGCGGCCACTTTAGCGAAAATTTATCCACGCCATCATATCGAATTAGATCCCAAGTCGGCACTTCAATTGAAATACTGGCAACTGATAGGCTGTCCCTAAAGAATGCTTTTCGTTTGGCCTTCCCACTAATAAAGTAAAACAGTTCAACGCTAATGTATTTGCCTAAGTGTTCCATTGAGCCGCATGAACCTGCACAGATCAGATTACTAGGCTCAAATATACTATCGATATTGGTTTCTTTGATTAGAGAATAGCCGTTTTCTTTGTCTTTAAAATAAGACTCAAATTCACAATATGTGGTTGTTATTTCTCTATACGAAATATTTTCAGAATTGTTCTGTAGTGGAGCATATATCTCAATTAGCCTATGATCCCTAAACAATAACCTAACAAATTCAACATCATTCCCAAAAACTAAACCACCCTTATAGAAGAAAGCGTCGGGACTTGAAGGGTAGTCATATACCCTAACAAAGCCCTGACGGGTCATCATCCAATCAGCATATACTTCATTATCTCCCCAACACATTGAAATTGCTAGAGAGTTATTTAAGTAGATACCACCCTCATTACAATAGCTAATTGATCTAGTGGTAGTATCTACTATTGAAGCGAATGTGGAACTTACTAACAACATCAATGCTGACACAATATTCGAAATTTTCATAAGGCTAGTCCCTGTTAATGATGCGACACTTCCCAATAACAATGTAAGAATTTCCACATTCTCCGTAAAGGTTAATCTGTATCTATTTTACTGGAGAACATTGTCATCCTATTCATATGGACATAATAGTCTCCGATAGTCTTAACCCCTGGATTAATTGCTTGGACATTCTCAGGCAGTTCATGATCGTCGCTCCAATTGACCGCCGCAGGGTAAAACACTGCAACGAACAATTCCTTATCACTTTTGAACTTACCAAAACGCTTGAGATATTGGTAGACAGGTCCTCCGTATCGGTTTTTATGACCAGGAAGAGACATTTGAGCGGCAAAGGTGGGATATTCCTTAACCAGATCATTGGCGTCCAATAGCTTCCTCCCTGAGGGAGAGTATAGCGTCTTAGAAGTCGTATTTGTGAACTGAATTACACCTCGGGCTCCATTGTACTTATTAGTGATTGTAGGGTCGAATGAATATACCGTTTCAAATGCAATGATTCGAAACAGTGCATCATAACTAACACCTAGTCGTTCTGCCATCCTATTAATGTAGAAGTTATGATCGCGTTTTCCACTGTCAAAGTGTTTCTGAATTTTCGGCACCATGACTTCTTGTACAAGTGGATTAGCAGTTTCTTCTAGTGGAATGTTTTCCATCCTCTTATTGAAACTGATAGTTCCCATTAACAATAGGCAAGCCATTATCAACATTACGTTCTTAATTATCTTCAAAACTGACTCTCTTTCATTAAGTGAAAAATAAGTCCCTTATTAAATTCAACTTGCGATCAAATTCAATGGGATGTATTAAAATATAGTCTATTGCAGGGGGAGAGATTAATACTATTTATCAATCTCGATGGGTGCGTCTTAACAACACAAAAATCCCTCTAAGTGGGGCTTAGAGGGATCTTCTTAAGTTCTAATCTTGAACTTAATCCTCACCATCACTTTCGGAAGAATCCGAAGAATTGTCAGAACCGTTCCCGTGGAAACATGCCTTGTCGTAGGTGTCATAGTCAATCTGCACCCAATCGGTGTGATTGATTCCACGGAAGTTTCGAGGACGATCCCCTTCAGGAGCCTTTTCGTAAGGGTAGGCATTCACAGCCTTCAACCACACGCGCTTCTTGAGGGAAATGTTGCGAAGTTCATCCGCCACTGGCTGAAGATCAGGATCCCTGGTGATCATCACACAGACATCGAAGTCTCCATTATGGGCACCCGAGATGATGTCGCAAATCATCTTATTTCGAGCACGGTCACCCACATACACAGGAGCAGTATAGATCTCGCGAACGTCCTGCAAGTTCTTGTTGTTCTGAATGTTGAGCCACTTCACGCCCCAGGGCGCACAGTAGACATCAAGACCATACTTCTTGTTCCAGATGTTCATGATGCGATTCCAAATGTGGAACCACTTTTCATTGACATCTTCACTCTGGCGAGCAACGTAGATGTAAATTCCGGAGAATTCCCATCCATTCTTTTCGCAAATAGCCTTCGCCAATTCGCTAGGGATAACGTCCAGATGATTGATACCAAACATCCTCTTGGCTTCCTGCCAAAGAACATCGGCCTGAATATAAACCACAGCCCTCTTAATTTCAGGTTCGGAACGCTTAAGCTCTTCGCTCATTTCAACACCAGAATCGTTATGCATCATATACCTCACAATATGTTTTGTTTTTTTCTATTCTTCAGATATTCTCTGAAGCTATTATGAAAGTAACAATTAAATTGCTACTTGTCAAGGTCTTAATTTTATTCGATCCAAATATTCTCTAAATGTAACTGTTGCTATGCCTAGTTTTTTACATCGTTTCTTAATTGCATTTCCAGACACTCCAAACATTTTTCCAACTTTTTCTAATGAATACGTTTGAACCAGTTTTGACAGTTCTTCAAATTCTACTATAAATTTTTTATTACGTTCTCTATGTATATTATCACACGTTTTACATTTTTTCGATTTTTTGTCTTTTGGATTTCCGCAGTTACAAGTACTAATAGTTGGGATAATTGTTATCTCTTTAACATTTCTCTTTTGAATATTTCTTCCAGCATATGTGTCCGTTTGACTATGACAATTTGGACATAGGAATCTTAAATTTGTTAATGTGTAATTTTTATGATTTCCGTCAATATGATCTAGATGAAGAACTATTTCTTTACCGTTATACGTGTCTATTATTGGACATTCACTACATTTATATGGAATTGCATTATGTAGTAATATGTGTCTTTTTGCTACTCCGTTGTTAGTACATTTTAATAATATTTCTTCAAGGGAAGTGGAAGTATCTAATGCATTAGTCTTCATATTAGTATTCATTTTAGAATTATTAATTTTGAAAAGATCTAATGAAATTTCATGGAATATTAGATACTTATATAGTGTATGGTAATTTCCCCCAATTGGACGTAATCCGAGTTTAGTTAGAATTTCACCTTTAGATGCACTAGTATCAACTAATCTCTGTAACTCCTCTTTTGTGAGGATTCCTATTTTACTTAAATGTGGTAGGTTCATATCTTTATTTATAATATGAACCTACTCTCTTTAAAAATAGCCGTGGTGAGATTCGAACTCACCCTGAAAGGATTTTCTTACCACTTCGACTTTAGTCGCCAATCTTTCAATTGTTCGTGGTCTGGACTTTGTCTTCACCAATAGTACTAAGTGCATCTTCATCTTGGGGAGCTTTTCATTCCCGTCTTGTACTTTAGGTGGGTGCCGTCAAGTCTCTACACCTTCCAGAAGCAAACTCCTGGCTTGGCTCGGCGTTGACATCAGCATTACCTGTTAAGTGTTCACCGAATTTGACACCATTCACATATTAAGTTTCCCTAATAGTGCTCAATTGTACACAAGTCCTCTGCCTCTACCGCTGGGCTACACGGCCAAACACTAACTAATCACATCAAAAAGAACCGAAAAGCTCATTGGTAAGACGAGTCTTCATACCCTTAACGATGGAGGTTGCCGCACGATCAATTGCCCGATGAAAGGCAATCTTCGTACCATACTCCGGGTTGAATTGGTCCTTGGGGCCACAGTATGCCGCACCCTTTGCGACAACCTTACCCTTGGCATCCAAGAGGGAACAGTGAACAGCAGGCTTGAACTTCCTCTGTTCGGACTTGCTCTTGAAAGAGGTAGGTGACTGATCAATGACCACGGACACCGTGTACACATTTCCAAAAAGATCGATCTTCATACATATTCTCCAGGTTTAGTATTTTTGTTCTGTTGCCTCAACATCAGGTAGAGGTCTTCTAATGATAAGAAAAATTCTACCGGACTGTCAAGATCTTAGGCATCATCACTGAGATCGATAGCTTCCCAGTGAAGATCACAATATTCCAATGTATCAAGCCTTGCGACCTGAACGTTACTCTTCAAGAGAACATTCGGATCCGCAAAGTCGGGATCGTGAGCGAAACAGCGAGTGATGCTATCATGAATCTTCTTCTTACGATCATTCAAATTCAAATCAGTGTCAACTGGCCAGTTCACCGTGCAGGTTCCATTCACGTAGCGAATGCGGACACGATTGATTTTCTTGAAGTCGTCATTAATGATAAGTTGCATTTTTTTGAACCTTTCGTTGAGTATTGAGGGAAAATTCCCGACACTATCAATGTAAGCTGTTCGGCCCCTTTGGTCAAGGTACTTTTTTCAAAGACCGCATTACCAAATATAATATTCAACGTTTTTTATTTTATCTAGCATATTCATAATTCTAGCATCAATATCACTAATGTCTTCATCTGGCTCTTTTGAATATTTTAATTCTACTAGTCTTCTTAATTCCAACAATAGCGTAACTCTTTCCATTTCAGAAAAAGTTAATGGCATTTATTTATCCAGCATTGCGTTCAAGATTGGCATCAATTTTTTTCAAATTAGCAAGTCTATCTTCGTCAGACAATGGTCTAAATTTAGCAGAATATCTTTCAGTTTCTAGCTGTTTGAGCTTATAGTAGGTTTTTTGGATTTTCTTCTGACAAGCCTTAATTGCTCTTAATTCGTTCTTATCAGTTATGCCATTTTTGGCGGCCTGTAAGAAATCAATTGCTTTTTTGAAATTATCATATACAAATTGAAAATCAATTGCTTCGTATAGATAACCCTTTATTACAATTTTATCAGAATCCATGTGATTATTTATTAAACTTTGAGATGAACTCTGTCAAAATCGTCTCAATATTATCAATATCATCGTATTTAATAACTAATAGTGGGATGTTGTGATGTTTGCAATATTCTGATTTAATACTGTCTCTTTTTTGTGTGTTAATCATTGCGACTTCTCCTCCAAATTTAAAATACGGTCGATAATGTTGCTGTCCATTAAATTCTATTAACAAGTCAATATCTTTTATATTGATTTTAAAATCAAAAGGTAATGGTAATTTATCTCTACAGTCATTATATCTATACTGAGACTCATATTCAATATTATTATTTTCAAAAAAATGTATTATTTTTAATTCTCCTTTTGATAAGTTACATTTAGGACACCCATATCCTTGCAAATGTCCAGTCGCTTCTTGTTCAAACACTCCATGCTTTTTACAAATAATATTTATTTTATGTTCTACTCCCTTATATTCTACTTTAGAATAGTCATAGATATTTCCATGAATCAGTATTGATTTTTCAATAAATTCATGTTGAGTATATGTTCGTTTATTCTTTCCTTCAATATTTGAACATTTTCTACATTTCTTTCCCTGAAGATGTGAATGCGGTGTTATTATGAAATCACCATGGTCTTTACAGGTAACTATAATTTTTAAATAACTTTTTACATATTTCGTTTTTGAATAGTCAAACCGATTATTATGTATTTTGTTTGATTGTTCAATAAAATGTGTAGTATTTCCAGTACGTCTCAACATATCTTTTTCATTTGAACATTTTTTACAACCTGCTCCCGATAAATGTGATTTAACTTGTTGTGAAAAATCACCATGTTTTTTACAAGAAATTGTTATGTATTTACTACTACTAACAGTAGTAACTTTATCATAACAATATGTATTATTATGAACAACGTTAGCTTTTTCTAAAAAATATTCCTTAGTTATTTTATGTCTAGTTCCTGATTTTTTAGTAATACATTGCTTACATCCAGAGCCTCTATAATGATGATCCGCTCTTTGATAGAAGACTCCGTGGATAGGACATATTATTTTTATTTTATCACGTAATTTATTATAAATTGTTTCACTATAATCATATTTGCAATTATGTATGTTAGATACGTGTTCTACGAATTTAGATATTTTTTCAACCCTAGTCATGACAATATTTATTATGAAATAAAATCACCGAGATAACTCTCAGTGATTTTATCTGACTAGGACACTAGTTAAGAGTAAACTCCTAAACTTATACTTTATTTATTTCATATTTTAAATATTTTTCATATTCTATATTTGAAGTTTCAAATAGTATCTTAATAATGTGCTGATTTGGACAAATGTAAGGATATTTCTTATCAAAATATTCAGCACCAAATCCTAATACATATGCCGAATATTTACTCACCGCAGATGACCTACTAATGCCAGCATCACAATGAACAATTAATATGCAATCTTCATCTTTATATCTATCAATGAATTTTATTACATCTTTGGCGTCATTTTCATTAAACAATTTAATTAGATATTTTCCTGGATTCTTCGAGTTAAGTTCTTCTACTTGTTCAGGCGTAACATCGTCACAGAACACATTTACAAAATCAACCATTCCTAGGCTTTTGAGTCTATTGATCTTCTGCCCTTGAATCAATACGTTTGGAGTGTGTTCTCCTGCATTATTAATCAACATATGCACTCGATTACCAAAACAAGAAATAACTAGAAATGGTTTTTTAGGTGGTTGATCTATTCCATGAATAATCTTAACCATTTCAAATCGACTCAATATTGAAATTTCACTTATCACTGTGTTCTTCTCCGTTCATTCAAACTTAACGTTCACTGTTTGTAGTCTAAAGGGCAAATGGGAAGTCCTATCAACAAAGTCGATTATGGCATTATCTACCATATCATCGAATAGTATTGCTTTTCCGAATTGGTGGTGCTTACAAAAATCAATCCAAGAATCACTTTTACCGAACAACTGAGACATTTCGTCTCCGTCCAATAACTGTAGCTTTCTTACCTTTTTTACTGCATCGAGGACATTTCCTCTATGAAATATTTTTGAAAATTTGAAATTAAACTCATTTTCAATGCTGTCTTTAAACTCCATAAACTGAGAAACATCATGTTCATCCCAAACTGCAAATGAAAAGAGGTTGATTTGGCAGTTAGGGTTTAATGCCAGCACCTCCCACAACAAGTCTCGGAACCTCTTGGAAGCGTTCATCCTGGTGCGGTCGTCCCAGGATGCCACTAATGTCTGTTCTAGGTCTAAAAAGACTTGTAGTTGATCCCTATTAGGTTCCATGTCGCACCTCCCATATCCCCTAATGGTAAAAAAGACACCTTTTTCAAGGTGTCCTTTTCCTAAGTTAATACCAAGTACGTATTAAGGATTCTTCTTGACGAATCTACCATTCACTCGGGGCTGAGAAAGGTAGTTTAGGGTGGTATCAACCTTAGGCTTCACGGGGGATTTATTGGCTTTGACTGCCACTGGCTTAGTAGGCACCTTCACAGCCGTTGCAGTTGGGAGAGACAAGGTGCCAATGTACTTCTTGGCAATATCCGCGAAATTGTCAGAAGGAACAATCTTTAGACTTTCTACCTTTTTCTTAGGAATATCAGTGATCTCACGTCCAGATGGAGTCCAAGAAACTGGAACTTTATTCCCATTGACAATTTCACAGGTCCTAGAATACATGGCTCTTTCAACAAACGTCAAGGTGTCAGTCTTGCGATCATATCCATTGTATACCCAAGTAATACCGACACCATTAACGTAGCTCAAATAGTACTTCTGAGCATTGTCAACTTCAACCTTAGGCTCGACCGCCTGATTGACACTAATGTCAACTCCAATTGCATCAATCAGCTTATTGTCAAGGTCTTCACTATCACCCTCACGAACCATGTTCGTAGGTGCATTGTTGTTGACCAGGAGACTCTGATTCCAGTCAGTGTACAAGGTCTTCGTGGTTTCACCTTCACAAGGACCAACCACAAAATACCGACACACCCTCATCTTCATGTTCCTGTAATCCGAAGGAACTGCAACAACATCCTTAGGATCCACAATCAAGGAAATCAGCAAATCCTCACTGCTTCCATAGGAGTTTTTGGCATAGTCATAGTTTGCACAGTGCAAGCCATGGGAACAGGTACGATTGCGATCTCCGTCAACGTCACTGCGAGGCATTTCAACCCACGTCTGTGGAGCGTTGAGAATGTTATCCTTAGAGCCTTCATGATAGTTATACTTGGAATAGAAGTCAGGGCGAACTGCCTTATATGCCAAGAAATAGCCTTCTTCAGTGAATGGATGTCCGTTATGTTCAAGGAACAAGAACAACTCTTCCCTGGCACTTGGACTTGGATTCTTCAACACGTTCCTGTGGAACTCCACAATGGAATTGTAAGGAATTCCCATTTCCTTATATTCCATGATTTTCTTACTGATGAGAGGAGGAGCCAGAACTCCGTCGATGTAAACCTGACCTTCAGAGATGTAAAATGGAGAATTCTTGAACGACTCCTGAATATCGACCAATCCAGGAATTGGAGAAGTCTCACTGTCCATCTTACCTTCGTGAATTGCCTGAATGATCTGCTGAGAAGTGATAGTGTCTTCAAAGACATCTTCACTAATCTGCTTCTTACGAGGAATGCGGAAAGACTTTCCGTCGTATGCGATGACAATGGTGGATGCGCTAATAGCGAAAGAAATTTTTCCCATGGTGTTGGCCTTTCTACTTATGGATGCTTTGAAATCAATAGTAACAAAAATCTAGCCAATTTTCAAGGCTGGGCAGTAGTTACTTGTGCAGGTTGTTGGGATTGAAGGGTGGGCCTGTGTACGATTAGATATTCGAGATAGTGATTAATATGTTCAACGGTTTGTTCGTTGATATCATAATTGTCATAGACCCTCAGTAGGGGATATTTTTTGATAATATTGGTTGCCATTTCGCCCAAATTGTATTTGCTGACAATCAACTCTTCACTAGAGATCTTCAATGCAGACTTGACGATCTTAAGACGACTCATTGCCTCAACGTCACAAGGCATATCTGCCAATTTTTCAATTTCTTCACTTGCAGTGTAGTATTCACTGGCATCACTACATTGCATGAGAAGTTGCTTGGTCCTAGCATTTAGATTGATCAATCTGAAGCGAGATAGTTTGTTTGCGGAATACTTGACATTTTCCTTTGCGTAGATAATTTCACTGTTGTCATTGATGTACTTCTTAAGATCTTCCAACATGTCCGTTAGGTGATCTTTGATACTAACGAGAGTATCGCTCTTTTCCGCAAATTTCAAATACCTCGAAGGGATTCCGTAGAGAGAAATCTTGAAGGTATTACAAATCTCTCGCAAATCACTAATCGTAAAACCAACAGGAGTTCCTCGTTCAAACTCGACGTAATATCCTTCGATATCGTCAAAATCGACGTTTACTCCATTCCAATTACTATTGGGACGATTAACATCTCCATGTAAATAGAATTCATAAATGTTGATCTTTTCGCCTCTAGCGGCCCGAGGAGCCTTATACTTTTCAAAGCTTGTTAGAGGTTTGAAGTTAAAAGACTCGATGTTGATGTGTTTGTTGTACTCTTCAAGAGCCTTTTCATAGTCTTCACTTGTCAAAAATTCTTTATGAATTTTTTCATCGTATTGCACCAGTTCAACAATGTAGAAATAATTGTGAATTTCCAACGCAGTCTTGAGTCGCGCAGTCGAAATGGTGAAAACACCTTCGGCATTCAATTCATCATTGATGACATACATGACATTCTTGTTTACTGGCATTTCATAGTATTTCGTAGCCTGTGGCTTGTTATTTCGCCTTCCAGCACGACTACAGAAATAGATGTTGTAGAACTTACTATCCAACTTAATTCGATCACTACGTAGATTGAAACCTCTCCAATCAATGCTACCTAGAAGATCCTTAAAGTTTGCATACTTCTCATACAAGGCATATGCATCGAAAATGGTAGTGACTGTTCCGAATTCTTTGAGGATATTGTTACGAACAGTTTCAAACGCATCTTCCGCAATCTCCTTCAAGACCCTACGAGTAGAAACATCGTAAATAGGTCCTTCACGGTTGGGAGACATTGTAACTTCACCAGTCTTCAACTTGAAGTCGAAGTTTCCGGACCTGAAGATTGCGTTGAACTTGACTCGGTCATTCGGTTCCCTAAAAACGCTGTCAAAGTCGAACTTATAGGGAATCCCATCAATAATGACATGAGAGCGAGTCGAACGATCATCAACAAACTGCCACCTGTCACTATGAGCGACAATGCGGTAGTCGGAATATTTCTTCCCAGTGAACACACTATCATTTGTGATGTTAGGACGAACAGTCCAATACTGGGTAACAAAGTAGACATTTGCACAAACAGTGTTAATGTCACTCTTGGCAATGTTGATACTGATTTTTGTTCCGGTTGGTTCGGTAGAAGGGAAACTGTCAATAAGAATGCATTTTGGCTTCTTATCTTCATCCACCATATAGCTGTAGTTGTAGTAGATCCCATCAACCCAGGTTTCGATGGTGCAAGTATCAGTGTAGCAGAACACCGACTTAGCACCAATTCCAAATCCACCTGTTTGAAGGTTGTCGCCTCGTTTGGTGGAAGAACCGTAGTTGATGAACACGTTGTTCATTCGATCAGGAGAGATTCCAGGGCCGTAGTCCCTGATCTTCAATTCCTGTTCAAAGAAGTTCGGAAGCGTCACATCGACAGGAACATCATCCTTACCAACTTCACGATGAGCATCACGGGCATTTGCAATATATTCCTGCACAATGATTCTTTGAGGATCGTTATACAATCCAGAAAGAATCTGAAAAATAATCCCCATGTCGCCAATGCCAGCCTCTTTGACTGCAAAACTGTCCGACATTTCAAGGGTAGAAGTCTTAGTTCCAATTTCCATTATTTTTCTCCTAATTTGGGGAGAATTCCCCGCTTACTGGTAATGTAAGAAAAACTGCCTTATCTGTTAAGGTACTTTTTTGACTTTCGCAAACTTAAAAAGAGTTAAATGACTTAGTTGTCCACTTGAACGTATGATAATTTATTTTGAAAATTACGACTAGTGAGCCTGTGTCGTTTAAACTTTGGCTTAGTAATACATTCAGGTTCTTTCTTTACTCCAATATCATTATTAGTTAGCCATTCAACACAATTATTGATATGTTCAATGTTGAAGTCATATAGATAATGTTTAGCATATCCTCTTCTAAAATGCCATATAGTTTCTAACAAATTAACTAATTTATGTTCATTAGTTAGTTCATCTACTAACGAACTAATTCCCAAAGATAACAAATACTCACGGAACTGATTAAGTCCATCTGCACTATACACTTCAGTATATGGTATGAAGTCGTTACATCCGCAGTATTTACAACTAACATGTGGATCATTCTCATATCCATCAAAGTGTCGATAATAACTATGCCCACAACAACACGGTAGGTCTGAATTACTTTTTTCATATTCTGAGTTATATCTCCTATGGACCCTGACAGACCTAGGACTACATTTCAGGACTTTTATATATTTTTTCATCACAATTCCTTATATGTGTTATGAGTAAATATTGTAACTTTTAATTCAGAGTATTGATAGTTAATTTCTTCTTGATCTAATAATTTGATTTTCATATTTTTAATAGTAGGTGTTGCGTCTAATTCACGCCCACGTTTCTTATCGTTAATGAGACAAGCAACAACATCAGGGATGAACTGATGAATAATTACTTCTAATTCATTGAAACGCCTATTAGAGAGTGTTTGTAATAATTTATTTGGATCTTGTAACAAGAAATCTACAAATAATGTCTTATTTTCTTCAATCAACGTTTCTGAAAAAAATGACTTTAATAATTTTCTCTTAGAAGGCTCATCAAAGCTAATTAATTCAGCACATGTGTTGATACGCTCTGCATTGTATAGTGATTCAAGCAGAGTACTCTTGCCACTTCCAGGCAATCCATATGCTAAAACTAGCTTCATAGGGTTTCAGTAATATCTCTAGGTCCAAATGCAAGTTCATGGTCAATCAATGGCTTAGGTAGAATTTTCACAACAGCCTCACTTTATGGTAAATTTGTCAGTAACAAGATTGAGTTTTCTTAAATTCCGTATCATTGAACTTGAAATATGTTCAGTTCCAGGGGCACAAGGAATAAAAGAGAAATGAATATTGGGATTTAATTCTTGGGTCACTCTAACCTGATTCATATCATATTCAATATCAGTGGCATTCCTAAACCCCTTAATAAAAACCACCTTTGGATATTTTGTTTTAAAGTGATCATATAGGTCAAAGATAGTTCCGCAGTAAATTACAGTTTCCTTGCACCATAGAGTAGAGGGGACATCTTTCCACTGAACTATTTCATTACTAAGTACGGCGTCAGTCTTATTTGGATTGAATCCTTTAGCAATAATAACCTTATCGAAAATCTTTTCAGCTTCAAGAACCACCTTATAGTGTCCAAGGTGGAATGGATCAAATGATCCTGTATATATTGCAACGGTTGGGCAATACTTAAGAACATGATCCCTATAGTTCTTGCTCACCTCTACATTTGACTTATGTGCCTCTCGTATCTTCATGATTACGTCAAGATGCCCTTCCACAAAATCAACGTAATTGTACGATTCATACTCTTTCTTAATCAGTTTAAAGTACTGGACTAGTTCTGGAAAATAGCCAATTACATCGTACCTATCCGCAGTGTTGAAAGAAGTAACCTTGGTTAGGTCTTTGGTATCCATGATGGCGGCAGATAGTTGAGAAAATCTTTCAGATCCAATGATCGGAGAAATATCATTTCTGATATATTCAATAGAATCTTCTTCATTAGTCTTTGAGCGAGGATTATAGACTAGATCATGAGTAATTGCAAAAATGAGTGAAAATAAATTATATTCACTGCCTCTCTGATAAACATTCCAAACATGTTCTAATGTATGGTAATATCGATGCAACTCTGATTCAATTTTGTCCAAATATTCATATAGAATATGTTCGAGTTCAGAGTTATTATTTGACTTCATTTCAATCTGAAATTTTAGCCGCTCTTTAGTTTGATTCATTATTTTCTCCAAATTGATCCATTTTAATGTAAGAAAATATCACATTAATGTCAAAGTGAATTATGCCTCACCCTCATAAATTAGCTTATTTGGGATTATTTTCTCATACATCCAGTGCTGACTTGTTCGTACATGTTTCTTACGAACGATTTTAGTTAGTTTGTTTGAAAAGTCAAGATAGTTAAACTCTTCAGGAACTCTAACTACTAGCCCCTCTCGCTCATCTCCGAAAGTGCTCTTAATATTATGATTTTCATATATCCAAATAGGATCATATATTCCACGATATACTACGGGAACATGTTTAAGATCCAACAGGTGACACCATTCTACGGTAGATTCCCAGGAAAGACAAGTATCACCATCCCAAATAGAAAATACATAGAAATAAGATGTTAGTTTATCATAATAGAGGGAATGCTTTGTATATACGTTTTCTCCACATATTCGAAGATTAGGAGGAATGTCATGTTTAAGCATATTCCATAGGTTATTGACCCAATTACGACTTGGATGATGCCCTGAATCAACTGACCTTGCCCATATTTTATCATGAGTCATTGAAGTATTTTCACCGTCGAGCTTTTCAGTAACAATAACTGATTTCCCAACAAATGCTTCATCAGTTACTAATTTCTTATCATCATTAGTTGTTCCCTCAGAGTATGGTAGATGATACGTCCTAGGATATTTCATGTGTAGAGTATCACTAGGTAGCTGACTCTGCCTATCAATAAAATTCATTAGATTAGGAGTGCCTAATGAAGTATGTAGTTTAGCTTTGCTCATAGTCCCCACCTACCTCTTCTCTTCTTAGTTACATTTCGTTTAGCAATATCAGCTTGTTGAATTCCAAACGGTAAAGATATTCCTTCATCCTTATAAAGAATCGAATTTAAATCATCCATTGTAAAATTCTTTAGTTCATCTTTTTCCTCATCATCTAATTGAGTCAATAAGTAGGCTAGCGGTCCATTCTCGCCGTACATTGCATATGACAGTCTTTCAGATCCTGGAATTTTTGAACTAAATCCTCGCTGGGTATATGTTTTTAATGCACAAACATCATGTGCGTGTATTATTGAATGTAATTTATTATGTAATTTTCTACTAATCACTTTTTAGGCTTCCTCTTTACCTTAGGCTTGCCAGTATACTTGTCAATGCGAGGGGAATTTTTCTTAGGTACTTTATTGGCCTTTTTTTCGGCCTTTTCGCGAGCCAGTGCTGTTGCATTAGCCAGATTAATGTATTCAGCAAAAATTAATGGATATGAATAATCTCCCAACACCCCTCTTTTATGTAGCATATCGCCAATTGCAAGAATGTCATTAAGACTTAGATAGTGCTTTCGCAATGTTTTCATAATAGTATGTGGGGTTATCAAATATCTTTGATTGTTAGTAATGAGTTTTGAAATTTCATCAACTATATAATCAACAGTGATTAATTTTTTTTCTTCGTCAGTAATTAATGAAAATAGTCCTAAACTTAGCTTCCTAATTAGTGGCAAATTATTCTTACAGTAATTCTCGATGCTTTCTGTAGGATATTTACTCGCATCTCCTCTTACTTTTTCTAAAATTCGAATATTGGTAAAAGTAATCTTATCTAAATCAAATCGCGCATCAAAGTCACCAAAAACCTCAACTAAGTATAAATCGGAAGAGCGAGACCTCCACGTATTAATCCCAGAAAGATCAGTGCAATGAAATCCTTTATTGCATATTTGGGCAATTTCCTCAGAATGGGTAGTTATTTCAAATTTATTTGCAAGGGTTGGAACTCTATATGGATATTTTCTATATGGGCCATTTAAGTCATGCTTAAGCCACTTAAACATTAGAACGCCATCTTTGCGACTATTCACAAAGTCGGGCCTAAACATGGATTCAAAGTTATCAGCAAGATCATTGCTAATAAGTCTAATCGCCCTATGTAAGTAAATTACAATCTTATGTTGAATTGGGTTGTTTAGGTTGACATATTTGTTAAGTTTCACTTTTTAAGTACCTCGTACAAATGGTTACGATTTTCAATTTTGGATTCTATTTCAGTAACAAAGTGCTTGACAATATCATTTATCATTCCAACGTCAAAATCTTCCCTATATAACATTTCTTTCAGATACGGGAAATGTGCTGAAATAGACTTCTTAGAATATAATTCCATCCCTTGGAACAATCCTAATGTTTGGCCTATTTGGAATGCCACATTTTTGTGATAGTCTTTAAGCTGGCTTACATTCTTGTTAAGGCTATGAATAGTATTAAAGTCGATCTCACGCACCGCATCAATTCTATCAGCCATAGAGCCCTTCAGAGCGGTCTTTACCAAGTCACGGTAGTGTGTCCTGGAAATATGCGACAGGATGCCTCTGAGTGCCCTATTTGCCTTTGTGGGGACATCTCTAGGGATTGTTCGCTCAACAAAGCAAGGGAACAACTGTGCATGATTTTTGTAGGTATAAAAAATCATATTATTTACTTCATCAATAGTTCCCTTATAAACATCTACCACAATTCCGTCATTAATAACACATAGATTTGAGTTAATTTCCTTTGCACTATTCTTTGAATATTCAGTATCTAGCAAAGAACAATATTCTTGACATTCCCCGAGTGTCGGCATTTTATCAACCTTGTACATAATATCAATATCTAAGGAATCCTCTGACCCAAAGATGTTGAATTCTTTTACTTGTAGTGTTATTTCAGACTTTTGCACGCCTTAACTCCCCTTGCAATATATGCACTATCTGCACTTGGAAGACAAATGTAATATTTCTTAGTAACTAAATGCCATCGCTCCAAATACCAACACTGATTTTCAGAAGGCATATATTCCAATACGCCGTCGTCACCTTTAGACCTATTTTCATGGGTCGAAGTTGAAACCAAATTGAGAGTGTCTGTGGCAAATTGTCTCTTCTTAGTTTCAGAGAAAGAATCTCCACAATGCTCATTGGCATACTTTAATGGTACGATGTGGTCAATGTCAACTAATCTCTTATTAGTGAGCTTAGTTCCAGAATATCGACATATCCAATAGTTATATGTCTGATCTCTGGCCAATACCTTACTGCGAACCTTTTTCCATGATGATTGACTAATCCAGTCAGATCTATCATAGGTAGGTGAAAGAAATAGCGCACCAACTAGTGAAACTAAAGCAATCATTAATCACCGTTTCTTAAATTCACCTAAAAAGGCTGTTATTAAAGTAGCGCAGATGGGTGTCGATCCCATTTCAGCGGACTTATGAAATCCACCGCCTTGCCGAAGGCCGCGCCATACAAGCAATGTAACAAGTATTTAGTCAAAATTCAAGTCATCTCTTTTGATCCGATCAGGTATGATGAATTCTGGAAGATCTTTCATTTTCTCAAAGGCTTCATCAAAAGAATAAGGGAATAAATTATTGGTATCTAATCCTACATCCAATTGTTTATTGGATGATGGGTAGCTTCCGTGACAGTGGCCGTGGAAATTAACAGACCCATAATGTACATTTTTCCATGTAGCAAATGGATAATGTGACATTACAATTAGTTGGCTGTTATGTTTAATTTCATGATAATCTTTCACCCAAATGAATTTATTGGATTTCTTCATCTGTTCATTATCGTGATTTCCTCTAATAAAATACAATTGAGAGTGGTTTAATCTATCTATGAAAGATTCAACTTTTTTTTACTTGCTCGTTTAATGTAAAATCGCCTAAAATATAGACATCATCCTTAGTAGTGATTTTACTGTTCCAGTATTTAATGATTACTTCATTCATTTCTTCAGGTGAAGAAAACCCTCTCCATTTGGCCATCATATTATGGTCAAAATGTACATCTGCAGTAATGAACCTACCCATTAATACACGTCCCCCTTAAGAAGAGGTAATAATGCATCAAACATTTCCAAGTATTGCTTAGAAGTGTAATTATTAGCTCGTCTAGCCAAATTAATGGCCGTTCCGGACTTCTCTTTCCCATGTCTTACCCACGCAATATCATAGGTAGAGTCTCTAGTCATTGCTGAGTCTCGATCTTCGTCACTAACATAGCCCCCTTTAGTAGGAAAGCCATCAACATAATATCTTGGCTTAACAAACATATGATATACTATCACGTTGGTATAATTGTTATTCTTTAAATACCTTTGGGCCATATAATCAACACCTTGATAGTCACCAACAACCACCAAATGTCCCTGCTTCATTGCTTCATCTAGCTTAGGTACATAGTGAGTATTGAATTCTAAGTCAGTTACGTCTCTATGTCCGGACACGAAGGCTACGTCTTTCACATCAATACCCTCAGAAGTTTACTTGCCCTAGTGAATGCAGTATATTTCAACTTATTCCTAATTACGTCATTCCATGTTAAAATATTAAGATCTCTTTCAACCACATATACTCTTTCAACAGTTGCCCCTTGGCTAGTGTGAGTAGTCATTGCATACGAATACTTCATCTTACAGAATCTATCTCTAAACGCATAATATTCACTCCAAGCTTCTAGTGAAGTATACACTGGCTTGTGCTTTCCATCTTCATATTTGGTCATTGCCATCATTTTCTTAGCCTTAGTGGCGTATGAATGTAGCAACTCTAGATACTCACCCTCGCTGTCCTTGGAAACAACAATTACATTAAAAGTCTTATCGTCCTTATTGTCATATTTCTTAATACTGAGATCCCAAATGTTCAAATTGGTTTCATCTTCAATTCGGTGATTGACCTCTAAAACCTGAACTCGCTCACCTGTGCTTAATAGAATTTCCTTCATATTTTTCTTAATGGTCTTAACAATTGGAGACGCCACAATTAATACTTCTCCAGGAATATATTCATCGGGAACTTCACAATTGAATATTTTAGACCTAATTTTAGCATTTAGCTTACCTACCGTCTTATTAGTATAGGCAATAACTCTGACATAATTAATATTCTTTTTATATTCAGGACTTAAGAAGTCTGCATACATTAATTCAGCAAATTCATTTGCTAATTCATAAAACTGAACACCCGAACCCTCATTATAATATGATGTTCGATCAAAACAGTCTTCCTTCGAATTAAGATTCATTCGAATAGGAGTTACAATGTTAATGATGGGATTGTTTTTAGCTATTCTCTGTACTTCCGTCAATTCAATCTTATTGCTTAACCTGAATACACTTGATTCGACCTGCTCTGGAGTTTCTTCCCCGTGAACGGCATCGAATAGTGGTTCGCTAGTATTGATAGGAGGTAATTGTGCGTGATCTCCAACATATATCATCTTAAGATGAGGGTACTTCTTGAGCATAGTGTAGATTATGCTCAATAATTCATCTCCAATCATTGATGCTTCATCCAATACAATAATGTCATACTCATCAATCTTGGACTTAGCTTTTTGTTCAATCTTGGGTTTCATTCCACTTTCTTCAACCAGAACTAGCCCCAATAATGAATAAATCGTCATTTCATATTTTCTACCAGTAGCGTTGGAAATAACCCTAACTGCTTCATTGGTTGGTGCAGTGCAGTATATCCTCATGAAAGAGTTGCTCTTATCCATTTCTCTTAGGAATACGTTGATCAGAGAACTCTTACCTGTTCCGGCATATCCTGCTAGCACCATTTGTTGCTCTGTGCTATTCAAAGAAAACTTAAGCAAATGTTCGAGGGCAACTTTCTGTTCAGCAGATAGGTCTTTTTTTGTAATCATATCTGATCTCCATTTCGGCAGTATTGAGAACCACGATCCTATTGAAAATTTCAGGATATTGAAGCTTTAGTCTATTGAACAGAATTCCAAATTTGAACGGACCATATACATGGTAAGTTACTGGAATCCCCATATCACAAAGAATGCAATTACTCATTCCCAAAATTCCTTCCATGAAGCACCTTTAAAACTCTTCAGTCTATTCAAATATTCAAGAGTTTTGATCTTACACATCCAGAGTTCATGTCCAGAGCGACCTTTTGCAATCACCCCTTCATTGAGTTTTACGTCAAGAGTGTTATTCCTAACAGCATCAATGAAAGTCTGATTCAAATTTCCACTATAGACTAGTTCTGCAATATGCATGTTGTCGAATAGATCTAGAAATTGTTTAGGTCCTAGTAACCCCTTCTTATGGACATTTACGTCAAAAAGAATTACATCCTTAACGTCATCTGGATTATGCACACCTGCAAAAGAATTTTCACCAAGGAACTCACAATAACTAATTGCTGACTCAATACCTCTGAAATTATCTGTTAGAATCTTGGCAATTTGTTCGGAATATTTATTCAAGAATATCTCAATAGCGCACCCAAACACCGGATTGCTTTCATCGAATAATTCGTGCCTTGTTCCGAACTTACTCCATCCTCTTTTCTTATGCCATTCAAACCGCAGATTACTCCCATCGTATTTGTAAAATGCATAGCAAAACTCCCTAGGAGCTTTGGATGAATCAGGGATTGACTTATACTCTTTCACATATATCCTTAAAGAATGATTAATGAAAAAAGGGAAGATATTCTCTTCCCTGTCACAACTAATTCACATCATGAATTAGATTACAATTTCTTCAATGATGTGAGTGCTGTGCTTACGAAGAACATGAATGTTCGGACGAAGATTCGGATGGATGCGCTCAAGAACTCCCATAGGAATCTCATCAAAGACCGCAGGAATGCCCTGGATGAAGTTTTCAGCCTCAATCCAAAAACCAGACTGGATCCTGAATTCCCAATCACTTTGAGCGTTAAGGAAACCAACTCCATTCAACTCAATGAGGAAGAAGATTTCGCTTTCAATGCGATTAAGAGGCGAGACTTCATTGATTGCAGTTACACTCATTACACGACACCTCGGATTTTAAGAAACACGAAGACTAGAGCCCCAATTGCCAAGAATCCGAAGACCCAAAGAAGCCATGAAAGTCCAGAACTCTCATGACGGGGTTGCACTTGAACAGGGGTAGCCTGGACTACGACAGGCGCAGAAGGCATAGTAGGTAATCCAAGTTCTCCTAGTTCCTGATTTTTCAACATAATAGTCATATTTTCTTTAATTTCGCCTGAATGTTTTTCTAGAAATTTGTTTAATGTTATCATTAGTAATTAACTATGCCCTTCATTTTCCCACAAAGAATATTACCTTCAATTGGAAAAATATTACCTTCTTCATCTACTATCTCACAATTGGAAAAGAATTCTTTAAATACCCTATCGACTGTTGAATCATATGTTCGTGCAATCGCCATAACTACGAATGCAGACATTTTTTCATGATCTATTGGTTCGTTGTTAATAGTTATCTCATTAATTTGAGAAATAGTTACTTTACCATGATTATTATTATCAATAGTTACAACGAAATCGCCCACCATTAAATCTGAGACTTTTTTAATTGTAATAATATTCATCCCAAGATTCCTTTTAGAATTTCATGAATATCCTTGCTTTCTGCTTTACCCTTATACTTAGGAACTACAATTTTCATAATCTTTCCTACTTCTTTAATGGTAGCAATTCCATTAATCGCATTGTAATCTTGAACGTCAACCCTAAGAGCATCTTCCAACTCCTCGCGACTCATTTGTTCGGGAAGGAAAGACTTCGCAATTTCTACCTGGAAAAGCTCGGCCTGTACAAGGTCTTCTCTTCCGCCAGTACGGAATTGCTCTGCTGAGTCAGTCCCCCTCTTAACGGCCTGTGAGAGGCCAGAGATTACATCGTCCTCAGTTGGACCTTCGCGATGTCCTGCAGTAATTGCAAAGTTCTTAATTGAGGAATCTAAACTTCTAAGAACTAGCAATCTATTGGCATCTTTAGCCTTCATTGCCACTACGATTTCAGCTTTTAGTCTCTTGTATGTTTCAGACATAGTACTTTCACTTTCCTTATTGTTATTAAATTTAGAAAAAGATTCATGAAAAACATCACACGCCAATCTATATATTTCTTTAGCTTCTTGTTTTGATTTATAATTACCTAGATGTATTAACTTACCATCCACCCTAATTCTGCTGGTCCATATTTTATCCCGAATATGCCAACTAATCCCAATGTCATCAATATTGTTTTTTCTATTTTGCACATTTTGCTTAGTAGTTGCAATTCTTAAATTATTTTTTAAATTATTTCTCGGGTTCCCGTCAATATGATCGATTATTATGTTACTATCCAAATTTTCAATATTATAATAAAACATATAATACAGTCGATGAGCTTTATATCGCACCTTATTAATTCTAATTGTCAAATAGCCTTTTTTATCATAACCACCAGCTAACGCATCTTTATTATTATTGTGGGTGTTTATTTTCCTTCTAAAACACCCTTCAGTATCAATATATAATTGATCTTTTAATTCGGTTAATGAAATTTCTTTAGCTAAATTAGGCATACTTATATCGTTTACCCGTATAGCCCATCATCGAACTAAGTGGATCATTTTTTTCACCTAGTTTCATTTAACACCCCATATCTATTTTTAGTAATTACAATTCGCCCAGGATTTAGTCTTTTTAATTGAATTTCTCTTCGCTTTGCAAGAGCCTTGCTTTTAATTCTTACTTTTGACCTTTTACCTCTAAGTGGAACACGTCTCAGTTTAATCATTTTATCTGGAACATTTGCAATAATTCTTTCAAATATTTCAGCAGTGCTCATTTCAATTGATACGAACAATACTGAAGTATTCTTTTGGAGATTTTGTATCATTTGTCAGTCACTCCTAGGAATCCAGGATGGAGCCTAATCTTCTTGAAAATTGAAGGAAAAGAATATCTAGCCTCAAATGCCGCAGATAGGGCTTGATTGTTCCAATCATTTTCAACGAACTCCAAATAATTACCATTAATGGCCTTAATTGCATTAATACATTCATCATACTCTTCAGGAGAGACTAAGCAAGTACGCTTTCTGAAAGAGTACTTTTCCCAGTCAGAGTGAATTTGACTATTAAACTGCTTACCTGCCAAATATCCTGCATGAGTACATGCATTGATACCAAGACCAATTGGTGCAGTGTCTTTCACAATAACATACATTGCAAGTGCATCATACTTGTTACGCTTTTGTTCAGATGAAATGTACACTAATTTATTAGCAGGAACACATTCAACCTGTCCTTCATGATTTGCAATAATGACTGGTTTCTTAATATTTACGTCATATCCCATGACAGTCCAAACGAATTCACTGCCTTCTAGGGCAACCTTATCTAAAATCTTAAAAGTCATATTTACTCTTCTCCCTCACATTGTGTTCTTATTGATCTCACTAGCGAATTAACTTTATTATTAAAACGCAATCTGAATTCATGGTTATCATCTTGGCTACCTGCCATTGCAGGTGGAGTTAATGGAAGTCTTAGCGTATTACTACAATTCTCTTACCATGATTAATACTCAATCCACTTGCCTGACATGTGCCATTCCAGCATCCCATTATTTACTCCCTTTATTATAGCCAAGCAACACTATTATGTGATTTTCTTCCAACAGGAATTAATGTTTCTATCATCTTAGCGAAAATGTTATTACTTAATTACAGCATTCCTAACAGCATCATCTTTATAACAAATGCATGTCCTAAAGATGCAGTAGGATCATTTATAACTTCATCCATTGTTTGGTTAGTTACTCTTCCATCAAAATCCCATAGTACAATATCTTCACCTTTATCTACTAATCCCTTCAAAAAAGCAAATGCCTCGGTTTTCCTAGCGCATTCTGAGTAAAGAGGAATGTAGATCTTCTTCCGAGCTTCAATGTATCCTAGCTTCTCCCCAGCCCACCAAGAGTACATAGGACGGGCCTTCTTGCCCATAGGGTATCTAACTGCATATGAACTGCTCCACCCCTTAGAAGCCCATTCAAAATAGTCCTCAGTTGGTTCACCTTTGAAAGTGTGTTGCTTATAAACCTTTGCATATTGCCAAGCATTTTCAACAGTCTTTGAATAATAATCCCCATATAACTTACAAGGCCCTAAAAAGAAAGGGCTCAGTTGTTTAGTTATGGTGGTTGAATGAGAGGTAACATTAAATCGCTGTTTGCCAGTAAAGTCAAAGTCAGTGTCTTTTTGGACCTATTATCTCAATCAAGGATTAACTCCAACCATTTGATTGCCATAGGTATTTGGATCTTTATCACTGAAATTACAAATTACTATGTTAATAGGATTAATGCAAATGTGAAACATCTTATGACAGGGCAAATCTAACATTCCTGCGAATACTACTGAATATCCTAACACCCACGCATAGTTTTTTAATACCCATGCATACTTTTTAAACATTTAAACCCTCAAATGGAAAAAGGAAGATATTAATCTTCCCGTTGACTGCGAAACCCTATTGGTAATCTATGCACTACATCGTGCTCAAAATCACTTGGATTAATGTCCGACTCTACACAATCATCAGATGGAACTTTTCCCGTCTTAATGCAATAATCGGGTCGATGATCTCGTCCGCAATGATTGCACCTAATCATTATTAACATATTACCTCGATCATCTTTAGTATGTAGATTTTAAGCCCACTGTCGAATTTAATCTATGTTTAAGCAATACATATATGATATTCTGCTAGCTGAAAATTCCATAACATATTAACTAATTTGGTCGGTAAGTTATTCCTTCCCTTGTCGCCTTCAATTTAAGCCTTTCGTATGTTTGTCTTCTAACAACTCGACCCTTGCCTCTATTTAATCCCATATATGTTGCTGTCATTGAATCACATCTTGCACAAAGAACTCTTAAATTATCTTCTCTATTATTTTCAGAATTTCCGTCAATATGATCAATGACTAGGGCATAGTGCCCTGAATATGGATTCTTCTCACCCCAATCACATTCACAACATTTATTTCCTGATTTTTCTAGTAAGTAATTTCTAACATAACTAGGTAGTATTTTAATTTCATCTTGATTATTTTTCCAATGTTGAATATTTTTAGTATTTTTATTATTATTAAAACATGCAATTGAACAATATTTTTTATTTTTACCTTTTATTGTATTACCACATACACACGTATTAATTATAGATTCTTTTCTAGACACCCCTACATTATTATATGACGCAGAACAAGATCTATTACAAAATTTCTTATGTCTATTTTCATAATTAAAAGGTGTTTGACATTTTAAACACCTTGTCGGAGATTTATTATATTCGTTAATTCTAATTAATTTTTCATCTCTAGTGTGAGCTAGACTTTTTAATTTTCCTAATTTCCAACCTAAAGTATTTGTACAGTTTTTCATGTACATATTTAGTTGAATGTATTATTCGAATACTATTAGTAATGTCGAATATATCATAGTACTATTGAATTCAAAAAATGCGGAGGGAGGGACTCGAACCCACAATGTCCTTGCGGACGCCTGATCCTAAGTCAAGAGGTTTACCATTTTCCTACAAGCCCAATTTACAAGTACGTGGGGTGGGACTTGAACCCACAGGTGACCTTTCGGTACGGCAGATCCTAAATCTGCTGGCTACGCCAATTCGCCTACCCACGCATACAATCTATTTAGTTGGATTTACCTTAACCAACCAATATGGAGCACTATCGTCAGACATGTCAAAAGTGGTTAATGTAAGCTCACATCCGCTTGGATATTGTTCTCTTAAGATCTCCACTAATTCTTTTGCCTTATTGTTGATCTTAAGAAAATCTTCAGTCGGTTCAACTTCTTTCCAAGCGTCCCCTTCATTAACTTCAGTAAGAATCTTCATTTAGCCCTCTTGGGCATTGAATCACCTGTTGCCGTTCGATGGGACTTAATCAAAACTCTAGGATCAGTTGGATCCTTCACAATAAACTCAGATGCACTAAGAACTAACCAAGTCTTCCACATTCCATTATCTTGCAATTCAAGCTGTTTTCCGACTTTTGCATATTTCACTGGAAGAAGAGTCACTAACGAAATAACATCATTGTTCTCTTCTCTTACTACATTGCAAGACTTAAAGTCCCCAAAAACTACGCCTGTATCATTTTGACTTGTGTTTACGTTCATTGTGCTTTCCTTAAATCAAATGTAACAAATTAGTTTCGAAATTTCAAGTCTTGTTTGTTACTATAGTCACAATCTCAAAAGTACCCCCTGCTGGATTTAAACCAGCGATCTCATCGTTCGTAGCGATGCGCTTTATTCGGGCTAAGCTAAGGGGGCAAAAAACAAAAGCCGCAGGTCGGACTCGAACCGACAACCTACTGATTGCTTAGAACTCCCTCAAGAATTCTTAACAAATCAGTTGCTCTACCAATTGAAGCTACAGCGGCAATATTCTTATTTATCAAAAAGCCCTCTGAGAAAAATCGAATTCTCTATTCGGCGTTACGAAGGCCGTGTTTTTCCACTTAAACTAAAAGGGCAATATCTCAATATGCAATTATGGTATAGTCGTTGGAATATCGACCTTCATTCACAATCTTAATCATAAATGGTCCCGACCAAATTGGCTTAAAGGAGCAATGCTCATCGTCGCCATAGGTCCTGGAACGGCAGACTTCATTTCCATTTTGGTCATATACGAACAAGTCTAGGTCAGAAGATCCATCGCCAGATACCTTGACATCTGCCCGTTCGCCACCCTTGAAATTGACGGTATATATGGTGTATCTTCCACCATATAGGGTTCCTTCTGCGCTCTCGTTATCAGTGTAGAGCACATTTGCGGATGCGAACATTGCAAGCATCATTACTAGCATTATCAGTTTCTTCATTTTTACTCCTCAAGTTCACCTTGTGTATTCTCAATATTAGCAAAAACTTTTCTAGTTAATTTCTCATGTTGTGACTTTAGAAAGGTTTTACATTCCTCGCTAGTCAGCTTAGAGACATCTATCACATACTTCCTTGTGGGGCAACTAACTATTTGACTATATTCTTTGTTTATTTTACAAATACATACTTTACATATTGAATTCAATCCACCTGTTACTTTATACTTCACTGTAAAGGCATTATCAGGTAATTCAAGAGTACACTTAGAACAGGTCTTCATAATTAATACCAATAACACTCACTAATATCATGATTAGTAATATCTGCACAATAATCTCTTTCCTCAGTTGGAAAGAAATATGCGCAGGTTATTTGATAACTTTCATCCAAGTCTGGGAAAAGCTTCTTCTCTGAAAATTCAATGCAACTATAGTGAAGCCCTGTGGACTTATTTAAGAATCCAATAATTGCTTGCTGTTCACCATTTAATGCGGTAACTACAAACCGATGCTTCCACTTCGTGATCTTATGTGCAGTAAAGTCTCCCCATCCAGGATGATTGATTTGCCATGGGAGTTGTTCGTTTAGTATTTTATGGGTAGGAATAGGCTGTTCATTTTCGTCAAGGACTACTCCACTCTTTTTATACTCTTCAGTTAATTTTGATTTATTCACATTTCCACCTCTGACTATCTGATTGTGCAATTTGACTAGCCTAACTACGTCAGACATCAGACGCCCCACCCTATAATTTGGCAAAAGGATATTATCCCTTGAGCGACTAAAATGCCAAACAAACCACCTACCACATTTTCAAAAAGTTCTATCATTATTCAATTCCTCCATTGTACACTGCCCAATAATTAATAAGCTTTTCTACTTCTAATTGCACCATTTCAAATATCGGCTTTTTTATTTCCCACATCATTTTAAGATATATTTTCATTAATTCATAATCAGATTCTGTCTTTGCTCTTTTAAACTGTAATTCGAAATGCTTATTATCTAATGCTAAGTATTCTTCATATTTTTCATGTTCACGTAATGAAAATATTCTGTGATCTTGATCATTGATCTTAATAAAATAGTCTAAATTATTATAAATTATCTTATTATCAATACTAGTGATTGAAGTAATATCAATTCTTAGTGACAGTATTTTATATATCTTCTTCATATTATTACCTCACCATTAATTGAAACATAATTCAATTCTGGTACAATTCCATTTTCACGAATACTAAATTCTTCTTCAAGTTTACTTCTTAATTCATGAAATGTGTTGAAAGCTGGGCTATTTAATTGACCTGCATCTTCTAGTCGATATTCCTTAGTGATTTTCCTAGTTGTAGCTATCACTGGATATATTACTAATGGTTCAGAATCAGGCGTTAACTTCCAATTAGTTTTAATAGGGGCTCCTAATGTCACTATAGTACTCCTAACATTTTTAATGTATAAAGTATAGCAAAAATTACGGAGAGTATAGGATTCGAACCCATGGACCCGTTTAAGGGCCAACTCACTAGCAATGAGCCACCTTAGACCACTCAGACAACTCTCCAATTAAAACCCAGGGTTGGACTCGAACCAACAGTGAAGGAGCGACCTTCGTTAGGATTTTCAATCCCACCTCTTACCGTTTTGAATACCTGGGATCTTTATTTCTTAACAATCAATCCATTAACGACAGTATATCTAGTATAATCTCTCCCAAAGAAGTATCTATTATTAAACTCCCAAAACAAAAATATTTCAAATCTATGTCTATCATATCCTCTGAACTTTTTACACATCTTTGAATAATATTCATCGTAAGATTTTCCAACATGCTTATCTAACAACTTTGTCAACAAACTATACTTAAAATCTCTAGAATTGAAATCACCAAAACTGGTCAAATCCCCAAAACAATTATTCCCTCGCCATATGGCTTTACGCATAGACTCTTTAGATGGCAATTCATCATACTTCCAAGTGTTTAGTATGATCTTGTTCTTAGCTCTATCCGCCTTGTGATAGCGAATGTCATATCTAGTACTATATCTCGGTATCTCACTCTTACTCATTTAGCACCTCCTATTAATTACGGTTGGTAATTTATTAGAGGTGTCCATTAATTATAAATTTCATGTTATTCTTCATCCTTGCTGAATTGAAGTTCTCTTTTTTCTGCCAAAGTGCTTTCCCCAAAATGTCTTCGAGGATTTCCGCAAGCTGGACAACTACAAATGGCTCCGTGTGTGCTGTAAGACCTTCCCAAGGCCCTAGGGGTAGGGGTGGACCCTCCAACGGCTCTCCTGCTCGACCTAGCCCTCATTCGACGCTCGTCTGCCATTCTTCTAGCTAATCCCATTAGATTGACTCCCATTGTCTATATTTAACAAATGGCCCCGCATTTATATTCCGATTCGGGGATTACGGAGATGTCTCTCGACATCGGTCCAAGTAACACAATTACTCGGTGAGATCTTACCAATATGCTACCCAATTAAACGCATACCAGTCTTGTAGTCGGATTCTCCAGCCTATACAGTAAGTCTATTTAGAAAGATCTGAGTCCGATTCGAACGGACGTGGAGAAATTAATCTCAACAGGGTTGCAACCTGTCGCATTCGACCCCTCTGCCACCAGATCATATTAAGTTGCCGATAGGACTTGAACCTACATGGATTTCTCCGAGGCTTTTGCAGAGCCTTTCCTTACCATTCGGGCACGGCAACAAAAACTAGACTCACTGATCGGAATTGAACCAATCTCAAAAATCCTGATTAGGGATCTCTTTTAACCTTAAAGATTGCTGTAAGAGTCTAAGAGCACTGAGCGGGACTCGAACCCGCAACAACGTAGTACATTGAGAGATTTGGGTAAACGTGCTTCCGTTCTAACGAAAGTATGCAAAACTATGCAAATAGTTTTGCGTCTTTCGATTTCTTGCTTCAACGACCAGCACTGTTTGACTTTCATCAAACTGCAACCTCCGATCTCTGCAAGCGTTCGACAATACTTTCGCACTGTCAGATTCCGGGAGAACTTCCCGTATCCTGACTCCGTCAGGAGTCATATCCTGCACTGTTTTTCACGTGCAAATGTTGCGTTTCCGCAACGATTTGACCATTTCTGGTCGATTTAGATGTCGAATCGTCAAGCGTGGTTTTTGCTTGATTTGGTGGCCTTACGGCCACCTCTTCACCTATTCAGCCGGATCTCTGATCCGTCTAAAATTACTGTAGCAACTCCGTTGCGACAAACCTCATCTCTTTTGTCGAATCGTGAGATTCGACAAAAAGTCCACTTTTAACTAACTTTGCTTAGTTTTGCGTAGATTTCTCGCTACTGCTCAATACCCTTACCAATTAGAGCTATTAACTCCCTACGTTGTCTTTTACGATCAGGTTCCGTTTTTCCTGCGGCTTTCCATTTTGGTCTACATCCACAAAACTTCAAATATGCGCTTCAATAAACTCTATCAACTTTGGCTTTGGGAGGGCTCCTGGAACAAAACTAATAGCCTCTCCGTTTCGGAATATCATCAAGTATGGTACTGATCTAATTCCAAACTTAGTCACTACTTCATCATTATCGTCAATATTGATTTTAACAATCTTCAGCCTATTAGAGTATTCACTCGCCAATTCTTCAAGAACTGGGGCTAGCCTCTTACATGGAGCACACCAAGGTGCCCAACAATCCAAAAGTACTGGAATTTCAGACTTTAAGACTTCATCGTTAAATTGAGCATCTGTTATTTCAATCATCATTCTAACCCTTTGAAGTACTTCATTACTACTGATTTAGAAACGTCTTGTTGATTTAATGGGTGATCATCATCCCATTCACCAATATCTACAGTTTTGGCTAAGATTTTCTTTACTAAGTAATTGTCAGATGATTGTTTAACATTGATTAAAAAATTATCAATCCCATAGTCTTCGAAGTCAACAACTACCAATTCAATTTTATGTGCTTTCATTTTTAGCCTTTCATTGTGCGATTAATCTGTAACTACTTATGTGCAAACTTCCCTTGCTTAATATCTATTTCAAAAGACTTACATCTTTTTCTGACTGCATTATCTGAAACGCCAAATTAATCTTCCCATACGATTCGAACGTATCTCTAATGGTCCAAGGCCATTTGTTCTGCCGCTAAACTAGGGAAGAATGAAACAAAAACGCCAAGAGGGACTCGAACCACACGTCACCTTCAATTACAACACCGAATATTACTTCCACAATTAGGATCCGAATTGTGGATACTCAATTTTGGGTTGAAGTACTCTACCTCTGAGTTATTGGCGCATATTACTTAGATTTGATATTTTTAAAATCAATACCCAACTTCTTACATCTTTTTCTAATTGAATTATCAGATACATTAAACAGTTTTCCTATTTTTGTCATAGGTAGTTCTTTTATTAATTTTTCCAAACTTTCTTTGGTTATTTCAAATTTCCTAAGTTTATTATTTGTCACATCTGATGCACATTTTTTACACCTAATCGATCTTTTATCTTTTAGAATAATATCGCAATCAATACATTTCTTTTTTATTGGTAGATAATTTTCAATATTGAAATTTTCAATTTGATCTTTATTTAAATTTTTCACTATTTCTTCTTTTTTAGTTCTATCTAAGGTAATAAAATCTCTCCAACGAATTCTAATAACTTTCCACCCCAATTCCTCTAATTTAGCTGTTCTTTTAATATCATGTAATACTATTCGGGTATCGTAATAATGTTGCTCACCGTCAATCTCAATGATTATTTTTGAGTCTGGATTTACGAAATCCCCTTCATATAAGGTTTCAGGTATTTTATATTGGTAAACAAAATTAGGTAAACATTTTTGAAAATAAATTTCAGGATATGTTTGTCTACTGCTATGATTTAATTTATAGGGAACCTTATCTGGATGTTCTTTTAAATAAGCTATTCTATATCTACTTATTTTTAATTTAGTTTCTTCACTATGTTTAGTACCTTTCATTCTAATTGATACTTTTGTTTTTAACCTCTCAATATCTTCAATAGGTCTTTCAGAGCACCATACAATGTGGCCACTTAATGACCTACCTTCAAAAAACTTCCCACAATATTTACAGTTCATTATCGAACCCCTAAACCTATTTATTAAGTTTAGAGCTTCAATTTATAATGATGAAGGGTAAGGAGGGGAACGATCCCTCGACATTTCCTTTAAGAGAGGAAAGCTCTACCACTGAGCTACTTACCCGAAGAACAAAAGTTCAAGAGCGTGGATTCGAACCACGATTCATGGATTCCTTAAGAACCCCCTCAGAGATTCTTAAGAGTCCATTGGCTTACCATTGGCCGACTCTTGAATAGATTTTATTAGGCTAGAACTTATACTTCATATTTATTTTTCAACTCTTCTCTTAGCTTCCAATATCGTTCTTCAGCCAATTTCGCGTTCTTTAT
>Ga0209098_1000291_pt1 | contig 56920 bp, 54 predicted proteins | sample AD_JPNHW1_MetaG_FD_184429 | JGI IMG/M metagenome (GOLD analysis project Ga0209098, IMG submission 184429) | Active sludge microbial communities of municipal wastewater-treating anaerobic digesters from Japan - AD_JPNHW1_MetaG (SPAdes) (version 2) | ecosystem: Engineered > Bioreactor > Anaerobic...
GGATCAGCGTCGGGGAATCGGGAACGAGGGGCTCGCCTTTGCGGCCCCGCCTGGTGGATTTGTTCGTGTTAGGCATGCACCACCAGTCTTGCCGCCCCTCGCTCCGTCACCAAACTCCCACCCCATGAGCCAAGGCCAACCCCCGTCACGAGAACTCCGCCGCCGCGCAGCGGCTTGGTTCAACACCTAGCCAGACGACACGCCACAGTCGCTGGTCATCCCTGACCTGCAGAAGTCGGGGCCTGGAGCAATGGATCTATACCGGTTCGACACCGCAACAGGGCGAACTCGGGCACGGGGCCAGATCAGAGCAATCCGCTAATCCCATAGCTGCACCACGCCCGCCACCGATCCATAGGGCCATAAGCGGAGACGTCACGCAGATCGAGATCTCCGGCCGCAGCAACGCGGGGGCGGCCTAGAGCTACAAGAGCCAACCTATACCTTGGTACTGGCAGACGCTCTATGTTGGGCCGTTAGTGGCCGGCCAACGCGCCACCGGCGAGAGGACCGCTGCAAGCGCGCTGTCGCCCAGGTTCCGCAAGGACAACGCAGCGATCTGGCACGATGTGCCGGCCAACTTCTTCGCCGATTCCGCCTCCAGCCAAGCCGGGCACCTCCACGCGTTGCGCACATCCGTTAAGCTACTCGAACTGCCGGCCCAGCTGCACGCACTGGCGCAGCGTACGCTCATCGGCCACGTACGCATCAAGCCCCCCCCGCACCACCAGCTGGCTGGTGCGGCGTCTCTTCGCCCCTGCCAGCTGGCTGGTTGGTTGGCAGCTGTGGGGACAGCACTACCTCACGCACGTCACCACGTAGCCAACCCATAGCACGAGGACCACGCCCAACGGCCGCCGCAGAACCGCGCTCATTTCGCCTCGCGAACATGCGCCGCAACGTAGTTCTCCCCAAAACTCACCAAAGAGGCAGCCCTACGCCGATTGGTTCGGCCATGCGCGATCCTTCGCGATTATCCGTAGCGGATAATATACCACTTGCCTTTTCTATACTGGATCTATCCGGTATGGTTATGCCTCAGCAAATTACCCTCGTTGGTGGACACGGCAGGAGCGGTGCACATGACGCCGTTGATCGCATCGACTTCTCCATGGGAGTTATCGTGGCGATTGTTGGTCCGACCGGATCCGGAAAGACGACACTCATCAACGACATCGAACTCTTCGCAGATGCGAACACCCCGACCGGTCGCCGCGTGCTTATCGATGGCGCTCCGGCACCCGAGGAATACCGCGACGACCCATCCCGCAACCCTATCGCACTGATCACCCAGCACACGACCTTTCTCTCCGACCTGCCAGTCGGCGAATTCCTTCAAACACACGCGCGCATCCGGAAAGTTCCCTTAACGGAGCAGACTTCGATCATCGCCCGCACTCTGGCTTTCGCCAACGAGCTCACGGGCGAGCCCATCCGCGAGGACATTCGCATGACCGAACTCTCCGGCGGTCAGACCCGCGCGCTGCTCGTCGCCGATGCCACCGTTGTCTGCGACACCCCTATCGTCCTCCTCGACGAGGTCGAGAACGCCGGCATCCACCGCACCCGCGCGCTCGAACTGCTGCGCCGCGAGAAGAAAATCTTCCTCTTCGTCACCCACGATCCACGCATCGCGCTCTTGGCCGACTTCCGCATCGTCATGGAGGAAGGCCGCATCAGTTCGGTCCTCCGCACCGACGAGATTGAACGCGGTCTCGCAGCCACGGTCGAGCGGCTCGACGACCTGCTCGCCCACCTGCGCGAACGCATCCGCATGGGCGCCAGGATCACTTCCGCAGAACTGGAGGCCTTCGCATGAAACTCGTGATCTGCGCCGGGCCAGCCACCACTGGGAAGACGGCTGTGCTGCGCCATCTTGTTCGTCGCCTCCTGGGCCGCGGACTGCGTGCGGCCTTCCTCAAGATCGACGTCCAGTTTGCCGAGGAAGACGCCCAGTTCACCCGTGAGTTCGGCATCCCGACCCGCAAGGTCTATTCTGGCGAACTCTGCCCCGACCACTGCAACGTCATGGTGCTTGGCGACGCCCTCCGCTGGGCCGAGGAGGAAGGCTGTGGCGTCCTCTTTGTCGAAACGGCCGGCCTGTGCCTGCGCTGCTCGCCCTACGTCGACGGAGGTCTCGGACTTGTCGTCCTCGAGGCGACCAGTGGCATGAACCTGCCACTCAAGGTCGGCCCCATGCTCTCGTTGGCCGATGTCGCCGTCGTCACCAAGATCGACCGCATCTCGCAGGCCGAACGGGAGGTGTTCCGCGCACGCATCCAAGATGTGGCTCAGTCCGTCAAGATCCGCGAGGTAAACGCCCTCCACGGCATCGGGATCGATCCGCTTGTCGCACAAGTCGAGGCCCAGCCGGAGGTGTCCGGCCAGCTACTCCTTCGCGGCAACCCGCCGGTAGGCACCTGCACGATCTGTGTCGGCAAGAAGGAGATCGGCTGGCAGTCGCACTTCGGCGTCGTGCGCGCTCTCGAAAACCAGTCGTTCTACCGGGGGGAGTGAACCATGCCTCGCCTCTACTTCGACCAGGCGGCGACAACCCCGCTCGATCCACGGGTTGCTGCGGCCATCCGAACTGCCGCACAGGAATTCGTCGGGAACCCATCGAGCTTGCACACAGATGGACGCGCCGCGCGGTCCGCTGTCGAACACGCCCGAGCCCAGGTCGCCGCCCTCATCAACGCCGCTCCCGAGGAGATCGTCTTCACCGCCAGCGGCACCGAGGCCGATAACTTTGCGTTGTTCGGCGCCGTGGCGGAGCTCGCACCATCGGGTGTCCGCCTCGTCACCAGCGCAATCGAGCACCCAGCCGTGCACGAAACCTGCCGCCACCTCGGCCGCCAAGGCGCCACTGTCGACTCCCTACCGGTCGATTCCGAGGGCGTGGTCCAGCCTGAGTTCCTCGCCGATGCCTTGGCCACGCCGGCTCAGCTCGTCTCGGCCATGGAGGCAAACAACATCGTGGGCGCGATCGAGCCCATCCAGGAGCTGAGCACAATCGCCCGGGAACGCAGCGCGCTGTTCCATACCGATGCCGTCCAGGCGGCCGGGCACATCCCGATCGACGTCCGCACTACGCCAATAGACCTGCTCTCGCTCTCGGCCCACAAACTCAACGGTCCAAAAGGAATCGGCGCCCTGTATGTTCGTAGCGGAGTCGCGATGCACCCCGTGGTTCACGGAGGCGGCCAGGAACGCGGACTGCGCTCGGCCACCGAGAACGTGGCCGGGATCGTCGGCTTCGGCATGGCGGCCGAGATCGCCAAAGCGGAGATGGCCCACGATGCGGCCCGGCTCGTCACGCTGCGCGATCACTTGATCGACGGTGTGCTCGCCCGGATTCCCGGAGCCTATCTGCTCGGCCCACGCTACCGCCGTCTGCCCGGCCACGTCTGCCTCGCATTCGCCGGGCACGAGGGTGAGGCCATCAAGCTGCTGCTGGCGCTCGACGAGGCGGGGGTCGCCGTCTCCACAGGTAGCGCTTGCAGCGCCAGCCATCGCAGCCAACCCAGCCACGTCCTGAGGGCAATGGGCTTCGATCCTTTCCGCGCCCGCGGTGCGCTACGGGCTACACTCGGGCGTTTCAATACCGCTGCGGAGGTGGACCAATTTCTACAACTGCTTCCACCGCTCGTCTCCAGTCTCGGATCCATCACCACACTCCGGACCAGTCCGTCCAACGAAAGATAATTCCATGCCCCAACCGATCTCCGTCGCCGATCTCCCCGGCCTGAACTGCGGCGTCTGTGGCCTGCGCACCTGCGCCGACATGGTCGACCGCCTCGCCTCGCAGCCCGGCTACCTCGAGCGCTGCATCCACCTTTCCAATCACCGCATCGGCGCCGCCGGCTCTCACTCCGACCGCCCCGCCGCCCCGAAGCAGGCCGCCGCAACAGCTCCTCAGGTTGCCTGCACCGCGTCCGTTCCCTGCGCCACGCGCAGCGCACCAGCCACGGCCGTGCCATTCCGGGATTCGCTCGACCGCGAATTCGACTTCTATCTCGAGCATTTTCCCGAGGACCCCGGCCCGCGAGAGATCCTTATCCCGCACAACCCGATGCTCACCCGCGAACTCGCCATCCAACGCGGCGACATTCTCCTCGGCCGGCCGCTGGGTATGTCCTGCGGCTGCCCGATCACCCACTGCGGCGTAGCGATGGAGGTCGACCTCCGCACCGGGGTCATCGTCTGGTGCGTCACCGGCCCGCTGCAAACCCGCGAGCGTGGATTCAAGGATCTCGGCTACTACATCGCCGAGGGGTACGAAGGGTTGATCACCAAGAGCCGAGTCGAACCCAAGATCGGCATGCGCTACTTCTTCCAACCGCGCATGTGCATGCTGCAATGGCGCCATAGCGGCTTGGTGAACTACCTCAACCGCACCGCCGCCGGCTGGCAGGTGCGGCTCGAGGGGCTCTGGATCGGTTGAGCAGCGGAGCTCGCCACGCAGCATCCCGGGATTACGCCTGACACAGGCGCAACTTGCCCTTCCTGCGCATTTGCTTCAGCAAATGAAGCAAAGGACATGAAAGTCTCGAAACGTTGCGAATACGCGCTCAGAGCACTCATTAACCTCGGCATCGCCAACGAAGTGGGCCGTTCACTTGTCCAAGTCGGGGAACTTGCTGACTATGAGCACATCCCAGCCAAGTTCCTCGAGCAGATCATGAAGGATCTCCGTGCCCATGGCTATGTCGCGAGCAAGCGAGGCAAGTTCGGCGGCTACCACCTCAAACGCCAGGCGGACTCCATACCAGTCGGCGAAATCGTGAGGTTGTTGGACGGGCCTCTCGCCCCGATTAGTTGTGTCAGTCAGACCGCCTACAAGAAGTGTTCCTGCCCCGACGAGAACCACTGTGGGCTGCGGATGATCATGCTCGACGTCCGCAATGCGATCGCGGCCATCGTCGATCGTTACACGATCGCCGACCTCGTTGCCGTGACAATGCGCAAGATGCGCGCCAGCGGCATGGTGCCTCCCTTCTCCGACACCGCGCGTCACCTACCGATCAAGACACGCCATCGCTCAAAACAGGCGGTACCGACAAGCTTGGTTACACCGGCGGAGGGGCTCCTAGCGTCATTGAACAAGGATTATGTTACTTAACACCCTTATTTCCTGCATCAGTGGCATTGGGCACAGCGCCAAAACCGCAAGTCTCTAGCGGTTGCTCTGCTCGAAATGGTTTGAACGAGATGTTCCGTCTGGCTTGCGATCCCGAAGGCGCCTCGCTCGGTTTCATGCTTACCAGAGCTAACGTCTCTGACTCCGACAAAGCCCAACTGTTGATCCACCTGCATCTGCAGCCCGGCACAATGAGGGTCTGGACACACGATACGCCAATGATGCCCTCGCGCTTATGTGAACCAATCGGCGGTATCACCATCATTCCACCAAGGGCAAACCGTGCGTCCACACCCAACCTTGGCCTCTCTCTATCCCGCGTCGCCGCTCAGAGCTCGTTGTACTTTTCCGAACGGCCCCGCGCCTTCTCGACCGGGTATTTCGCTGCGTTGCGCGCCATCTTCGCGCGGATCGCCGACGCCAGATCGATGTTCGTCTGGTTGGCGAACTCGAGGCAGTAGACGACGATGTCGGCCAGCTCGTCCTGCAGCGCCGCGCGTTTCTCCGGCCGTCCCATGATCGCGCGAGACTCCTCCGGCGACACCCACAGCAGCGGCTCCATCAGCTCGGCCGCCTCCGCGGCGATGGCCATCGAGAGATTCTTGGGCGAGTGGAACTGCTCCCAGTCCCTCTCCTTCGCGAAGGCCAACACCTCCGTCTTGAGCGTCGCGATGGTTGTGCTCTCGTCCGTGCTCGGATTCATGGCCGGCGATGCTAGGTTTCGGGCCGGCGTGCCTGCAACCGCGAAGCCCGTCGCTGCGCCCCAGCAGAAAACGAAACCAGTCTCGTCGCCGGCCCCATCCCGTGTACACTGCTCACCAGCCCGGCCATGAACTATAACGCCTTCGTCGACCTCAAGACCCGGCAGGTCAACAAAGCCGCCATCGCCGCCGGCACCGCAGGGATCGTCGGCGGCGCGCGCTGGTTTTGGTGGATCGCGCTGCTCTCGCTCCTGCACTGCGCGCTGGTCAGCTACAACATCAGCGACGGCGCCCCGCTCGCTCTCTCGATCACGCACCACGCGCAGGCCGTTTTCAGCTCCGCGCGTGGCGTCGCCTGCGTCTTCCTCGGCGGCACGATCCTCTTCTTCCTCCTCGTCGGCTGGGCGGCGAGTCGCGGCTCCCTCTGGGCCTTCATCGCTGGCGTCGTCGTCTACGGTTGCGATGCACTGCTGAGCCTCCAAGCGCCCTCGAAACTCCCCTTCTTCTTCCACCTGCTCGCCCTCTTCTTCGTCCTGCGCGGCGCCATCGCCCTCCATCAAGCCGTCGCCACAGCCGAGATTGCGGCGCTCGAGCACGAGGCGGAGCAGCGCGAACTGTAAGCGAAATTTCCCCGCTTTCCCCAGCGGCAAGCGCTGTGGCCTGTTGTCCCGCGGAAAGTAGGTTGAAAAGCACCGGGCGGCACCCAATCGTGCGCCCCCGCAATGCCCGCCGCCAAACAGACGGAACAGCCCAGCTTTGAGGAAGCCATCAAGCGCCTCGAATCCATCGTCGAATCGATGGAGCAAGGCCAGACTCCCCTCGCCGAGCTGCTCTCCCGCTACGAGGAGGGCACCAAGCTGCTCAAAGTCTGCGAAGCCAGGCTCAAGGACGCCGAACTCAAGATCGACCTGCTCAAAAAGAGCCGCGACACCGCCGCGCTCGAGACTTTCAGCCCGGAGCGCAGCGAGAGCTGAGCGGCCCCGCACCATGAGCGCCGCCCTGCCCGCCGCCAACAAACCGGCCGCCCTGCCCCCGCCACCACGCCCGCCGCGGCTGCTCGACACCGTCCACGGCCCGGCCGACGTGAAGGCGATGCCCGCGGAATGGCTTCCGGCACTGGCCCAGGAAATCCGCGACGAGCTCCTCCTGGTCACCGCCCGCAACGGCGGCCACCTCGGTCCCAACCTCGGCGTCGTTGAGCTCACCATCGCCCTCCACCGCGTCTTCGACACCCCGCGCGACAAATTCGTCTTCGACGTCTCCCACCAGGGCTACGTCCACAAACTCCTCACCGGCCGCACCGGCGACGCCTTCCGCCTCATCCGCAAGACCGGCGGCCTCTCCGGCTTCCTCAACCGCGCCGAAAGCCCGCACGACGCCTTCGGCTCCGGTCACGCCGGCACCGCCCTCTCCGCCGCCCTCGGTCTCGCCACCGCACGCGATCTCCTCGGCACCGGCGAACACGTTGTCGCCCTCTGCGGCGACGCCGCCTTCACCTGCGGCATCTCGATGGAGGCGCTCAACAACGTCGTCCACTCCACCAAGCGCCTCGTCGTCGTCCTCAACGACAACGAGTGGTCCATCTCCCGCAACGTCGGCGCGATGGCCAAGTACCTCAACGAGCTCTCAACCAGCCCGACCTACAACCGCATCTACCACGACGTCGAGGAGTTCTTCCGCAGCACGCCGCGCGGCGAGCGCCTCCACCGCGTCTGGCTGAAGTGGAAACGCGAGACCAAGGACTTCTTCGTCGAATCCTCCCTCTTCGAGAAATACGGGCTGCGCTACCTCGGTCCCATCGACGGCCACGACATCCCGCTCCTCATCAAGAACCTCGAGGTCGCCAAGCAGTCCGAGGTCCCCGTCGTCCTCCATGTCCTCACCAAGAAGGGCAAGGGCTACGATGTCGCCTCCGCCGCCCCCGAGCGCTTCCACGGCACCAGCCCCTTCGACATCGCCACCGGCGCCGGCCGCACCTCGCCCGGAACCACGCCGTCCTACCAGGAGATCTTCGGCCGCGCGCTCGTCCGCGAGGCCCAGCTCGACAACCGCGTCGTCGGCATCACCAGCGCCATGGCCAGCGGCACCGGACTCTCCGCCCTCGCCAAGGAGCTCCCGCGCCAGTTCTTCGATGTCGGCATCGCCGAGGAGCACGCCGTCCTCTTCGCCGCCGGACTCGCCGCCCAGGGGCTCAAGCCCGTCGTCGCCATCTACTCCACCTTCCTCCAGCGCTCGTACGACCAGGTCGTCCACGACGTCTGCCTCCAGCAGCTCCCCGTCGTCTTCTGCCTCGATCGCGCCGGCCTCTCGCCCAACGACGGGCCGACCCACCACGGGCTCTTCGACCTCTCCTACCTGCGCAACGTCCCCCACGCCGCCATCGCGCAACCAAGAAACGAGGACGATCTCGCCGATCTTCTCCACACCGCGCTCCAGCACCCCGGCCCCGTCTTCCTCCGCTACCCGCGCGGCTCCGGCCCCGGCGTGCCCCCCAAGGCCCGCCCCGAACCGCTCCCCGTCGGCAAGGCCGAGATTCTCCGCGAAGGCGGCGGCGTTGTATTCTGGGCACTCGGTCCCTGGGTGCAGGACGCCCTCGCCCTCGCCGACCGCCTCGAGCGCGAGCGCTCCATCCGGCCCACCGTCGTCAACGCCCGCTGGGTCAAGCCGCTCGACCTCGATCTCCTCCTCACCCAGGCCCGCTCCGCCCGCCTCATCGTCACCTTCGAGGACAACGTCGCCATGGGCGGCTTCGGCAGCGCCGTGCTCGAGGCGCTCAGCGACGCCGCCATCACCACGCCCGTCGAGCGCATCGCCTGGCCCGACGCCTTCATCGAGCATGGTAGCAGCGTCGACATCCTCCGCGCCGCCCACGGCCTCGACGCCGAGACCATCCACAACCGAATCGCCGCCCGGCTGGCCTAGCGCGCACACTTCGTCCCTCCCCGTAGGGCCGCCGTCCTGCGGCGCCCATCCAGCCTTCAGTTGCCCCACCCACCGCGATGCCCGACCCCATGCCAGCCGCCAGCCTCGTCCAATACGCCCAGTATGGCTTGGCCTTGATCGGTCTCGTTCTGGTCGCCCTGTGGTATCTGGTTCCCAAGTTCCAACCCCTGCGCCTCGCCCCGCCGCGCATGCCCCGCTGGGATGCCTCGATCATCGACACGGCGCAGGTTTGCTGGGTCGTCTTCGCCTCCGTTTTCGTCGGGCAACTGCTCGCCGGCAGCCTGTTTCGGCAGCTCGGCCTCTCCGAGGGCAGCGGGTGGACCTCGGTCCTCGCGGCGCTCGGGTTCCAAGGGTTTCTCGTAGTCGTCCTTCCGCTCTTCTTCCTCTACCGCCGTACTGCGGGCCGGCCGCTTCCCGGCGCGGGCGTCACACCCGCCGCACCGTTGACCGACCGCATCCTGCTCGGCGCCGCGGTGTTCTGCATTGCACTCCCCTTCGTCGCCGGCACCAGCTTCGTCTCCACCTATGCGATGCAGCTTCTCGGCCTCGACTCGCGCCCGCAGGAGCTGGCCGGCTACTTCAACAACGGCACCCCGCCGCCGCTGCTGCTCGCTCTCACGCTGATCAGCGTGGTCGTCGTGCCGCTCAGCGAGGAGATCCTGTTCCGCGCCGGGCTTTTCCGCATCTCCTGCCGCTACCTGCCCCGCTGGGCGGCGCTGCTCCTCAGTGCCCTGGCCTTTGCCGCACTGCACAACAGCATGGTACATTTCATCCCGCTCACCGTGCTCGGCGTGATCTTCGCACTGGCCTACGAGAAGACCGGCAGCCTGCTCGTCCCCGTGCTCGCCCACGCCCTCTTCAACCTCAACTCCATCGTCGGCCTCCTCGCCGGCTTGGGCGCCTCGTCGTGAATCCGTTCACCGACAATTCCTCTCTTTCCGTCGGCGCCCTGGGCGAGCGCCGCCTCATTCGCAAACTCCGCGACTGGCTCGGCGCCGCCACAGCACCCGCCCCCTTCGGCATCGGCGACGACTGCGCCGTCCTCCCCGCCACCGGCGCGCGCAAGCTCCTCGTCACAACGGATCCCGTCATCTACGGCCGCCATTTCGACGACTCCCTCTCGCCCGCCGCCGCCGCCGAGAAGCTCCTCAAGCGCAACCTCAGCGACATCGCAGCCATGGGCGGCGTGCCGCGCTCGGCCGTCGTCTCCCTCGCGCTGCCGCGGCGCGTCTCGCTCGCCTGGATTCGCGGCTTCTACCGTGCGCTCGGCCGCTGCGCCCGCCAGTACGAGGTGACCATCGCCGGCGGCGACATCGCCGAGTCGGCCAACATGCTAGGCGCCTTCCTCACCCTCGTCGGCGAAGCCGGCGGGGCGCGCGTGCTCACGCGCCAAGGCGCCCGCGCCGGCGACTGGATCTACGCCACCGGCGAACTCGGCGGCAGCATCCTCGGCAAACACCACCGCTTCACCCCGCGCCTGTCCGAAGGTCGCTGGCTCGCCGGCCGCCGCGAAGTCCGCTGCCTCATGGATTTGAGCGACGGCCTCGCCAAGGACCTTCTCGAACTCACTCCCGCCGGCCTCGTACCCGCGCTCTCGGCCTCAGCCCTGCCGATCTCCCGCGCTGCGCATACCCTCGCCAAACGCGACGGACGCACCGCGATCGACCACGCGCTCAGCGACGGCGAGGACTTCGAACTGCTCTTCGCCATCGCCGCCCGCACCGATCGCGCCGCCTTCGAGAAAGCATGGCGCGCACGCTTCGCCACCAGGCTCAGCTGCATCGGCCGCTTCGTCCGCACCGGCGCGACCATCCCCGACGCCATCCCTCTCTCCCATTACCATGGCTACGAACATCTGGCAGGAGCTTGAGCAGGGCGTGCTCGCCACTTCGACCGAAGCCATGCACGCCCTTGCGCGCCGGCTCGGCGAGGCTCTGCCGCCCGAGGCCACGCTCGCCCTCAGCGGCGACCTCGGCGTGGGCAAGACGACCTTCGTGCAGGGGCTCGCCGAGGCGTTCGGCATCCGCGAACGTGTGACAAGCCCCACGTTCACCCTCTACAACGTCCACCGCGGCAGTCGCACGCTCGTCCATCTCGACGCCTACCGCCTCGAATCCCCGGACCAGGTCGAGGATCTCCTCCTCGAGGATTTTCTCGTCGCGCCCTACTGCCTGGCCGTCGAGTGGCCCGAGCGCATCTCCGGCTGGCTCCCGCCGGAGACGCTCATGCTCAAGCTGAGCATCGAGTCGCCCGGTCGCCACAGCGTGCAGCTCCTGCGCTGAGGTCGCGCCGCCAAACACGCGCCCTGCGTGATTGTCTTCGCAACAGGCGAACCGTCTTGCGCTTCCGCCTAACGTAGTGGCGATGTCATGCATCGCCCTTCCTCGTGTTGCCTCGGATTGCGCCGCGGCACAGCCCTGAAGCTTCTCCAAGCAGAAGCCCCGGATGCGAACATCCGGGGCTTCGAATTTCTATGCGTGTCGAACCGCTTACTCGGCGGCCGGCTTCTGCACCTCGTCAGCCGCGGCTGGCTCGCTGGGAGCCTCGGTAGCTGCAGCGGGTTCGGCGGTCGGCGCGGCAGCCTCTGCCACGGGTGCGGCAGATTCGGCAGCGGCGCGGGCGGCGTCCTCGACCGCATCGGCGGCGGCGTTGGCGGCATCTTCCGATTTCTGCTGCTGGGCGGTCATCGGCGGCGGGGCGAAGAGCTTGCCATCCGAATACTCCGTCACATAGCCCTCGGTCACGAGCCAGCGCAGATCCATCCAGAGGCGCTTGAGCTTGGCATCGTCCTCCGGCGCCAGCGTGGAGCTCGGGGCGGCCTCGACCGGCGCGGCCGCGGAATCGGCGACAGCGGCGGCCTCGGGCTGGGTGATGCCGAGATGCTTGGCCGGCAGCTCCTTCACCGAGACGAGCGGGTGCTTTTCGATGAAGTCGATGAGCGCGGTGATGCTCACGGAGAACACTTGGCCCGGCAGGCGGAACTTGCGTTTCACCGAGCAGACGTAGGAGACGCCCTTCGAACCGCGTTTGAAGATCGTGAAGCCCTCGCGGCGCAGGCGGCCGCGAAGCGCGTTGGCGGTGTCGAGCGGGAAGCGACGCTGGCGGTCGATCTGGCCCTCGGCGGCGGCGCGGATCTCGCCCTCGGGGAGCTGGTCGGCGATCTTGCCGTGGAAACGGGCGCTCTCGACGCTGCGCACGACCTTGTCGCGGGCATTGGCGAGCAGATACGTGCGGGCCTCCTCGATCGTGTCGAAGGTCGGTGCGGTGGCCGCATCGGCCGCTTCCTTCCACACATAGCGCGTGACCTTCTTCATCCGCTCGGTCCACTGCGCGATCGCCTCGGGCTCCTTGACCGTCTCGAGGCGCTCACGGAAGCGCTCGAAGGGCATGTTGCCCAGCTTGGCGGCGTGGTGCTGCTGGAGGATGTTCTGGTAGCGGTGGTAGTTGGGCGGAGCGAGCAGCTCGCCGGTGATGCCGCAGCGCATCACGAACTGGAAGTTGCCCTTCGGCGGCTCCACCTCAGCCTCGGTCATCGTGAAGAATGTGGCGAGATGGTTGCGGAGCACGTGCTGCACGGCCTCGTCCTCGTTGTCGAACGGCAGGCTGTCGACCGGGGTGATGAACATCGGCGCGCGCTTGTTCTGGGCATCCGGCTTGCGCTGGACGACGACGACAAAGCGGTCGTTCTTGCCGAGGACCACGCGGGCGATCTCGAAGAGTTCGTAGGTGTGGCAGCTGGCGCGAACCGCCTTCACCAGCGCGGTGAAAGCCGCGTCCTCCGCATAGAACGAGACTTCGAAGAAGGGGCTCACATACGGGCGATTGTCCTGCGGGGCCGGGCGCTCGAAGCGCGGACCGCGATCGAAACGGCGCTCGCCGCGATTGCCGCCCGGACCGCCTTGGCCGCCCTGGCGCTCACGCCGGGGACCGCCACCCTGGGACTCGCCGCGGAACGGACGATCCTGGCGCTGCTCGCCCGTCGCTGCGACTGCAGCGGCATCGCTGGTCTCGCCAGCCGGACGTGCCGGGCGCGCCATCGGGCGCCGGTCGCGACGCATCTCGCCGCGATCGCCGCCACCTGGGAAGCTACGCCGGTCGGGCCGCGGGCCGCGGTCACCACGGCCTTCGCGGCGTTCACCGCCGCCGGCATTGGCGCTGGTCCACTGCGTGCCGAAGCTGAAACTGGCGAGAGCGCTCAGATCGATTTTCCCGATACCGGCCTCGGGTGTGTTATCCGGGGCGACGGGCGCGGTTTCCTGCTCGGCCGGTGCGACGGGCGCCGGTTCGGCGGGCGTGTTGATCGGCTGCTGGTTCTCGACGGGCTGGGTTTCCTGGGGGCCTTGTTGGTCCATATGGATGGCGGTGGTCATTTCGCCGACACGGCGCTGTGGGGTGAGTCGCGCGGGCAAAAACCGATTGTTGTAAGGGTGTTAAGCGGGCGGGCAGTCTCGCTGGTGCAATGGGTGAGGCAAGCGGTTTTCCGCCCCGGGCACCGGACATGAAATTTTCGCCAAATCGGTACTTTACAAGCCGGGCGCGATGCGACTCACTCCGCCCCTCTTCTTTTTCAGTTCACGTTGCTCGGGTGGTGGAATTGGTAGACACACACGTTTGAGGGGCGTGTGCCGTAAGGCGTGCGGGTTCGAGTCCCGCCCCGAGCACCATCTCTCGTCCGGTCGACAGGCGGCCGCGGCGAAGATACGGACCGACAGCTGGTCCGCCGTGAACGACACTTCGAAACGCGAGCCATACGGCTCGCGTTTTTTGCTATCAACGCCACGCGTCGTGCCGAGCCAGCGCCTCTGCAAGCGGCAGATTTCCGACTCCGGGCGTGCGGTGCAGAAACTCGAGAAACGGCATCACATGGAACGCCGCCGTCGCCACCTCGCGCCGGTACAGCTCCGCCATCGGACCAGCCGCGTCCAGATAACCGCTCTCGTCAAAGCGCCGTACTGCTCCGGCAACGTCGTACGGCACCGCGTGTTGATCGACCCGCCACCCCGCGCCAGCGGCCTGCCCGCGCTCGATCACCGTGAACTGCGCCTGCAACGTGCCGTCCAGCGGCAGCCCCACCGAGCCGACAGTCACGATCCTCCCGCCGCGCCAGTCGCGTACCCCGCAATAGTGGTTGTGCGCGCGGACAATCAGCCGCTCGGCCGTGCCACCAAACTTCGCCGCCAGCTCATGCTCGGGCGTATACGGGAAAACCAGATCGCAGTCGCTCCGCGGCGAACCGTGCACGAAGAGCACATCGGGAGCCTCCGGGAAACGCAGGGTCATCGGCAATGCCGCCATCTCGGCGCGCGCCGCCTCGTTAAGTTGCGCCACCGCCCACCGCACCGGACCGAAACGCTCCGTCGCCCACTCCGGTCTCGCCCGCGACGTGCCGAAGTCAAAGATGTAGCGCTCGTGGTTGCCCCGTAGCACCGGACAGCCGAGCGCCTTCACGCGCACCCAGCACGCGGCGATGTCCGGCCCGCCCACGCCGATGTCGCCGGCAACAACCAGCCGATCTGGCCGCAGCCGCTCGATCCGCTCCAACGCCGCCTCAAGAGCCGGCAGGTTTCCGTGGATATCGGCGATGATCGCGATGCGCATGGGACCGGTGTTGACCGAAACTCATGCGAAGATCGAGCACCGCCGCTCTCACTTCCGCCGGCTCCACCCAGAAGACAAAAAACCGTCATGGACAACGCCACGACGGTCGAGAGACTAGCTTTTCGTTGACGTCTACGCCTTCCGCACGCGCAGATAACGCCGCGCGGCCACGGCGAGCAGGCAGCCGAATCCGATGAGCAGTCCAGTCGTGGACGGTTCCGGGATCAAGGAATACTGCCCGAGCACGGGATGAGTCGTGGAGCTGCTATCGCCACCAAGAACGTCACCATGGTAACCCAAAGCCCGCAGGAAGCCGGCGTCGGCGGCGAGGTCCAGCGTCAGCACTCCCGCAAACGCCACACTCCCGGTCGAGAAGATCTGGGCACGGGTACTTCCATTATCAAAGAAGTTTAGGCTCATGTATGATCCCGGTGTAAGGTAGCTCGAACGGGAGACGGAATCGTAAGCGCCAGTCGCGCCGCTCACATGCAGGGACGAAGAAACAAAGCCGGGACGGGTCGGTGCTGAGGCGGCGAAAAAGTTCAACAGCGTGATGCCATCCTGGGCGATGGTCGCTTTGTCCGTGGTCTGGGAAAATGCGGTGGTAGCCGTGAAGGTCACCGCATTCAAATTCGTGGTGTCGATCGTCAGGACGACAGCCGCGCGAGTGGCTGCGACACAGACGAGAAGCGAAGCGAGTAGGACTGATTTACGCATGGGAGATAAGCCTATTGTGTTTGCGGCTGCCATCGACCGCATCGGGTGTACGCGCATAAGACGCATCAAGTAACCGTCTGTCGATGACATAATCCCCGAGAGTCCGCATTGTCTCTACTTCCGACTGCCGCCAGAGCCGGCGGGCCCAACCACAACCGCACAGCATCCCCGCCAGTCAACAAGCTCACGCCCCACGCTTCCGCCCTGTCTTGGGCGCCAAATAGAGTTTCCTTGCTTTCCCTCCACCGGCCGGCTTGCGGTACTCGCCCGTCTTGAGCGCCTTGATCTGGTCGCGCAACAACGCCGCGCGCTCGAACTCCAGCGCCTCCGCAGCCTCCTGCATCTCGTCCTCCAGCTCGGCGATCACGGCAGATACATCGTTGTCCTCGCCCACCGCGGCCGCGGGCGCCTCGTCGTGTTTCCCGCTGCCGTCGTAGGTCGAAAGACTGCTCTGCGCAGCGCGTTTCACGCTGCGCGGCGTGATGCCATGCTCGAGGTTGTAGGCCATCTGCTTCTCGCGGCGCTTCGCCGTCACCTCGATCGTGCGACGGATCGATTCGGTCTGCACGTCGGCGTAGAAGATCACCCTGCCCTTCTCGTGGCGCGCGGCGCGGCCCGCCGTCTGGATCAGGCTGGTCTCGCTGCGGAGGAAACCCTCCTTGTCAGCGTCGAGGATCGCGACGAGTGCAACCTCGGGCAGGTCGAGTCCCTCGCGCAGGAGGTTGATGCCGACGAGCACGTCGAAGTTGCCGAGGCGGAGGTTGCGCAGGATCTCGACGCGCTCGATGGCGTCGATGTCGGAGTGCAGATACTCGACGCGGATCTTCGCCTCGCGCAGGTAGGCGGTGATATCCTCGGAGAGGCGCTTGGTGAGCGTCGTCACCAACACGCGCTCGCCGGCCTCCACCGCACGGCGGATCTCGCCGATGAGGTCCTCGACCTGGCCCTTCGTCGAGCGAAGCTGGATCTCCGGATCGAGCAACCCGGTCGGTCGGATGACCTGCTCGGCAATAACCGTCGAGTGTTCGAACTCGTACTTCGCCGGCGTGGCGGAGACGAAGAGCGTCTGACCGGTGATCTGCCGGAACTCGTCGAAGTTGAGCGGGCGGTTGTCCAGCGCCGAGGGCAGACGGAAGCCGAAGTTCACCAGCGTCTGCTTACGCGAGCGGTCGCCGGCGAACATCCCGCCGACCTGCGGCACCGTCACATGGCTCTCGTCGATGAAGAGCAGGAAGTCCTTCGGAAAGAAATCGATCAGGCAGAACGGCCGGTCGCCCGGCTTCCGGCCGGAGAGGTGGCGCGAGTAGTTCTCGATGCCGTTGCAGAACCCCATCTCGCGCATCAGCTCCAGGTCGTACTCGCAGCGCATCTTGATCCGCTGCGCCTCGAGCAGCTGGCCGTTCTTCTCGAACTCCGCCACGCGCGCGTCGAGCTCGGCGCGTATCGTGGCGATCGCCCCCTCGAGCTTGTCCTTCGTCGTCACGTACTGGTTCGCCGGATAGAGATCGAACTGCTGGAGCTTGCGGATCGTCTTGCCGGTGAGCGGCTCGAACTCGCTGAGCGCGTCGACCTCGTCGCCGAAGAACTCCACGCGCAGCCCGTGTTCCAGGTAGGCCGGCATGACGTCGACCACGTCGCCCCGCACGCGGAAGCGCCCGCGCTGCAGCTCGTAGTCGTTGCGCTCGTAGAGATTGTCGACCAGCCGTTCGAGGAACTGCTGGCGGGAGAACGTCGCGCCGACCTTGAGCGGGATGCGCAGCTCGGAGAAATCCTCCGGCGAGCCGAGGCCGTAGATGCACGAGACGCTGGCCACGACGATCACGTCGCGCCGGCTCACCAACGCGCTCGCCGCCGAGATGCGCAGGCGCTCGATCTCGTCGTTGATGGCGCTGTCCTTCTCGATGAAGGTGTCGCTCGACGGGATGTACGCCTCGGGCTGGTAGTAGTCGTAGTAGCTGACAAAGTACTCGACGGCGTTCTCCGGGAAGAAGTTCTTGAACTCGGAGAAGAGCTGCGCGGCCAAAGTCTTGTTGTGCGAGATGATCAGCACCGGCCGGTCGCACTGGGCGATGACGTTGGCCATCGTGAACGTCTTTCCCGAGCCGGTCACGCCGAGCAGCGTCTGGTCACGGTTGCCCGCGCGGATCGACTCCACGAGTTTGGCGATCGCCTCGGGCTGGTCGCCCATCGGCGGGTAGTCGGACTTGAGCGTGAACAAGGACACAGCGACCCGGGAGAAAACACGGTATCGCTCTCGCGCGGAAGGTTATTCCGCGGCACAGCGGCGTCGGATCACCGTGCCCGCGCTGCGCTCTGCACGATCGCCTCGAGATCGGCCACCGTCAGCTCGTCGAGCTGCGCCACCACGCGATCCGCCAACGGCTCGAGATCGGCGGCAACATGCGTCGTCGTCACCGCGACGGCCCGCATGCCGCCGGCCTTCGCTGCCTGCAGTCCCGGCAGTGCATCCTCGAAGACGATGCAGCGGGCCGGCACTCGTCCGATTCGCTTCGCACCGAGCAGGAACACCTGGGGGTCGGGCTTGCCTGCACGCACGTCCTCGGCCGAAACCACGTGGGAAAAGAAGCGGGCCAGACCGGTGATCGCGAAGATGGTCTCGATGTTTGTCCGGTGCGTCGAGGAACCTATAGCGCAGGGCACGCCGGCATCGCGCAATAGCAGAAGGAACTCCTTCACACCCGGCAGCGGCTCCGTGCCCTCCGCGATCACAAGCTCACGATAGATCTCCTCCTTGCGCTTCGAAAGCGTCGCGATCCGGCGCGACTCATGAGTCCACTTGAGGATATCGGCGATGATCGCCTCGTTTCTCCGGCCGAAGCCGAGATTGAAGTGCCCTTGGGGCAAGGGCCGCTCGATCTCGCGCGCCAGTATCTCCCAACTCGCCTCGTGCTGCCGTGCCGAATCGATGATCACCCCATCCCAATCGAAGAGCGCACCGATTTGCATGCGCGCAACTCGACAGGGGTTCCCCGGTTTTGCGAACCGAAAGAAGGTAACGAGGCTTCGGCGCTTGCGCCGCTCGCGAATTATGCCGGGCGTTGAGCGACTTTCTCGCAGCGCCCAGCCCAAAACGCGCTTTGCCAACCGCCACACCGCCGCCGAGCATGCGAACGCCATGCGCGTCGCCGTCATCGATATCGGCAGCAACACCATCAAGCTACTCGTCGCCGCTCGCTCGCCGGCGGGCGGCATCGAGACCGTGCACTATGCGGTCGAGGAAGCGCGCATCGGCCGAGGCTTGGGCGGAGTCCGCCCCACCCTCGGGACCGACAGCATGGAGCGTGGTGCAGCAGCCGTCGCCAGACTGCTCGCCCTCGCCCGCACCTTCTCTCCCGGCGCCACAGTGCTGGTCGCCACCAGCGCTGTGCGCGACGCCGCCAACGGTCGCGAGTTCGCCGCGCGCCTGCTCCGGGAAACCGGGCTGGCCGTGCGCATCCTCGCCGGCAAGGAGGAGGCAGACTACATCGGCCGCGGACTGGCGGCCGACCCGGCACTGGCGGGGGCGCAGGACTTCTACCTCTTCGACCTCGGTGGCGGCAGTCTCGAGTGCCTCGAGTTCCGCGCGCGCCGCGCCGCACAGTCGGCCAGTGCCCCGCTTGGATGCGTGCGGCTCACCGAACGCTTCGTTGCCAATCCCGCCGAACCGTTCACCGCCGATAACCGCGCCGCCATCGCCGACGCGGTGCAGCGCGAATTCGCCGGCGCTGGCAATCCCCTCTTCCGTTTCGCGCTGGCAGCGCCAGCCGCTGCGGTGGCCACTGGCGGCACCGTGACCACCGTGCGCGCGATGCTTGTCGCCCAAGCCGGCCGCCCGCTCGCCGAGAGCGACACCAGCGTGGGCGTGACCGAGCTCGAGCAACTATTCGCCCGCATCGCTCCGCTTCCGCTCGACGCACGCCGGGCCGTCCCCGGCCTGCCCGCCGCGCGCGCCGATGTCTTCCCCTCAGCACTGGCGACAATCCTCGAAGTGGCGCGGCTCGCCCATGTCGAGCGGTTCACCCACTCCTTCTACAACCTGCGTTACGGCATCGCCGACGAGCTGCTCGGCGCCTCATGCGGTCCGTAGCCGCGGCGCTGATGTTCCTCCTCGTGCTGTGCGCCGCCGATCCACAGCAACGCGACCAGCACCAGCCCGACCGCGAGCGACACCAGCGCCACAGGCCGGCGCAGGTAAGCGATCAGGGGGCGGATGTTCAGCACGAGGTGCACTGTGCCGGCGATCACGAAGAGCCAGCCGAACCACTCGTGCAGCGCCATGATCGGCCCGCTCTTGATGTGGAAGAACAGCATCATCCCCGTCACCGCGATGACGGCGAAGGCGACAGCCACGAACGGGGAGACCCAGGTCTTGGACGAGAAGGTGGTTTTCATGAAAAGCTCGGTGCGAGCGTCCGAAGAGACGGCGACAACAAAAGCCGGTTACACCCCGCGCAACTCCAGCGCGGTCCTCATATTTCCCAGTTCAAGACCATCATCGGACAGGTCTTGCCCGTCGACTCGATGGCCAGCAGGCAAAGGTCGTCGTCGAACTGCTCGCGCCCGCTGAATCCGCGCACCGCCGCGACGATTTTCTCGATCAGCTCGTCGCCGGGCCGGTGCCCGAAATGCAGCGCGAGATTGCACAGGCGCTCCTGGCCGAAGTACTCGCCGCTGGCATCCGCAGCCTCGACCACGCCGTCGGTGAAGCAGATCAGCTTGTCGCCCACCCCGAACGGCACCACGCCGCGCGTGTAGGCGAAATCGTCGACCAAGCCGGCCGCCGGCTCCGGGCTCTCGAGGGCCAACGGCACGACCGTCCCCGTGTCCTGGCGAACATGAAACGGCGGCGGATGGCCGGCATTGGCGTACAAGATGCACTGGAGCTCGGTGTCGATCACGCCGCAGAAGACGGTAGCGAAGACCGGCTGGCCGGTCTGCCGGAAGATGGGCAGGAAGCCGCGGTTGATCTCGGCGAGGACGTGGGCCGGATTCTCCGCCCGGTCGTCGAGCTCGCCGACCAGGCCACGGATAAGCGCCGTGAGCAGGCCGGCACGCACGCCATGTCCCATCACGTCGCAGATGAGCACCACGCACTTGGTGTCCGAGAGTTGGACGACCTCGAAGAAATCGCCGCCCAGGCTCTCCGCCGGCAGGTAGCGGTGGGCGAACCGCAGCGCGCTCGCCTCCGGAGGCACCCCGCGGGGGAACACCGGGTAGGTCTGCGTGAGAAAGACATCCTGTATCCGGCGCGCCATCTGGAGATCGGCCTCCATCTCCATCGTGCGGTCGCGCAGCTCCTCCTCCACCCGCTTGCGCTCGGTGATGTCGTGCGTGATGCCGACGATGCCGATGAGCTTCCCCATCGGGTCGTGAAGTGGGACCTTCGTGGTCAGCGCCCAGCGCCGCTGACCGTCGGGCATCAGGTCCGCGCTTTCGCGGTTGATGATCGATGGGCCGCCGGCCAGCACGCGATGATCCTCGACCATGGAGCGTTCGCCGCGCGCGTCGTTGTGGTAGTCGAGAATGGTGTGGCCGAGGGCATCATCCTGCGAGTTCACCCCGATCATCCGCTGGTGGGCGCTGTTGTTGAGGATGTAGCGGCCGCCGCGGTCCTTCACGAAGACACGGCTGGGCAGATGGTCGATGATCGTGCGCAGCAACGTACGCTCCTGATTGAGCTTCTCCTCGATGCGCTTGGTCTCCGTGTGGTCACGGGTCAGTCCGAAGGTGCCGATGATGCGTCCCTTGGAATCGCGCCACGGCAGCTTCGTCGCCGAACCCCAGCAGACCGTGCCGTCCTTGAGCTCGAGCCGCTCGATCTGCCCCACAGAAGGCTCGCCGGTGCGGATGATCTCCCGCTCGGTCTGCAACGCCAGGTCTGCATGCGACGGCGCGAAGTACTCGAAGTCCGTCTTCCCCACCATCGCCGCCGGCGACTCGGCGCCGAGCCACTTTGCCTGAGCCGTATTCACGCACACGAAGCGGCTCTCAAGATCCTTGAAGTAGATCCGGTCCGGAATCGTCTCCATCAACGACCGCAGGATCTCCGAATCGAGCGATCCGGAATACTGCGGTTGGGTGTTGTGGGGCGAATCCGTCGGCATCTGGGGGCCAGACGGTGGCGTATCGCGCCGCACAGGGCAATCCGTTCCTGCCAAGGTGGATTACTTACCCTGCCCGGCGACGCGCGTTTGTTGCAACGCCCCACCCGCCAACCTCAGTCGCTCACTTCGCCGCCCTCCGCAGCTTCGCCTGAATCTCGCGAAAATCCGCCGGCAGTGGCGCGTGCAGGTCGAGCGCCTCGCCCGTGATCGGATGCGAGATCGCGAGGTGCTCGGCGTGGAGCATCACGCGCGGCACCGCCACCGGCACGCTCTTCTCATGAAAGCCATACACCGGGTCGCCGAGCAGCGCATGCCCGATGCTGGAAAGGTGCACGCGGATCTGGTGCGTGCGCCCCGTGTAGATCCGGCAACGAACCAGCGCCGCGTACGGCGCCCAAGTTTCCAGCACCGTCCAGTCCGTCCGCGCGGTGCGGCCGCCGGAAACGACGGCTTTCATGCGGTGGCGCTGCGTGGGATGCCGGGCGATCTGCTTCTCGATCCGACCGCTCCCCTGCTTCGGCACGCCAGTCACGAGCGCGAGGTATTCCTTCACCACGTCGCGCCGGGCGAAGGCCGCCGTGAGCGCACGATGCGCGGCATCGCTTTTCGCGACGAGAATCACCCCGGAGGTCCCGCGGTCGAGCCGGTGGACGATGCCCGGCCGCTCCACTCCGCCGATGCCGCTGAGCTGCCCCTTGCAGTGCGCCAGCAACGCGTGCACGAGCGTATCCTCGCCCGTGCCGGCGCCGGGATGCACGACCATGCCGGCGGCCTTGTTGACCGCCAGCAGGTGCTCGTCCTCGAAGAGAATATCGAGCGGGATCGCCACCGCGCGCAGCTCCGCCGGCTTCACTTCCGGCAACGAGAACGCGATCACGTCGCCCGCGCTCACCGCATGCTTGCGCGCGACCGGCTTGCCGCCGATGGAGACCAGCCCGGCGTCGAACGCGCGCTGGAGCGCCGCGCGGCTATGCTCGGGAAAATGCGCCGCCAGCACCTTGTCGGCGCGCTCGCGGCGGATGGACTCGGGGGTGGTGAAGGCGGTCGTCACTTTTCGATTCGCTCCGGCTACTTCGCCACCGGCTTTGTCTGCAGCTGCTGCCGCAGTATCGTCGCCGCGAGCGCGTCGTTCATCGCGTTCTCGCCCGTCACGCCCTGCACGAGCACCTCGGGGGTAATGCGGATCTCGCCTTCCTTCACCAGGCGCAGGCTCTCGAGCAACGTCACGCCCTCCTTGCCGATGGCGGAAGCAAGTAGGTCGTAGCTCTGCTTGCGCGCCTCGGCGGTGATGCGAATCTGCTCGGCGTCGCCCTTGGCACTCTCGATCTGCGCCTTCGCGCGTTCGCCGGCGGTCTTCACGGCAAACTCCGCATCAACGAGCTGCTTCTGCTGCTCGGCCTCCTCGCGGGAACGGATGAACTGCTGCCGCGCGACCTCGGCCTGCTGCTGCTGCTGGTAGGTGGCTCGCTGGTTCGACGCGACCTCCTTGTCTGTCTGCGTGAGCAAGAGTTTCTGGCCGGCTTCGGTCGCATCCAGTCCGATCGCACCGATGAACGCGCCGAGGAAGGTGAGCCGGTAGGGATGGAACTCGGCCTCGACGAGTTTGCTCGTCATCGTCTCCACGCGGCTGCGGCTGGCGACGTATTCGAGCGCGCCGAGCGTCTCGGCGACATTGCGCAACGCGGCGCGGGCCGTGGGCAGGACGAGGCGCGCCTCGAGGATCTCCAGCTCGTCGTCCTCCTGAGTGTCCTTCACGACGCGGTCGGGATCGCCCAGCAGCGCGACCAGGTAAGGCGCGTTCTCCGCCGCGACGGAGAGCGACAGGCGCACATCGACCGGGAAGGTGAATCCGTCCTTCGAACGCACACTGATCGAGTAGTCGGTCATCGGCTGGGCGCCGCTGCGCCTCTCGTGCGGCGTGCTGGCAACGTGCTGGTAGGTATACACCCGCTGGGTCGTCTTGACCTTGATGACTTGGTACGCCTCGGGGTGGAGGTTGTAGGCGCCGGGCAGGAGCGGCTGGCGCCAGATGCCACGGGACCCTTGCGGCACGATGTCGACGCCGTTCACGGTGATCTTCTCCTCACCCGTATAGATATCGCCCGCGTTGGCCTTGACCACGCCGACCTCGCCGGCGGCCACGAGAGTGACCGGGCGCATCTCGACTTTGAACAGGCGCGGATTGATCCGGTAGTTGCCGGGCGTGAGAATCGTGAGCTGCGGGCCACGGAAACCGGTGCCATCGGCGAGAAACTTGGTGGCATCGAGCATGTCATCCGCGGATTTCCAGGCCGGCGCGAAGACCGTGCCGCCGGGCAGCACGCGGCCGTCCAGCGCGGTGACAACGCCGATCTGGCCGTTGGGGACCATGATCGTCCCCACCTTCTCGACTTCGTAGGACCAAGGCCAGTAGCCGAAATGCCAGCCCGGCCCGAGAACCTTGGCCTGCGGCCCCTTCTCACCGGAGACGGCCACGATGTGACCGGCAGGCAACTCGTCGCCGAGCGTGCGGACCACGACACCGGTCTGGTCCGAAGCAACATATACGGCTGAGGCGATGACAAAGGCCGTCACACCGAGCAGGATGGCCACCAACCCGACGCTGCCCAGCATCGCACGCGTGGCTGCCGAGCCGGACACTGTGCGTACCGCAAACGCGATGATGCCGCCGAGCAAGAGGATCGAACCAAGGACGAGTGCTGTCATGTTGGGAGGGGTTAAGGGTTCAACGACGCCGCGCACGGTAGGCATGCACCGTCCCCTCCGCCAAGAGAAACGTGGCTACAACAACGTCGTTTGTTTCGCCTGCGCCGCAGCGACTCAGCCCCCAAGCGCCGCCCGGAAGCGATCGATCTCCGGATCGGGCATCGCTCTCAACTGCTCCTGCAACTGCGGATCCATCACCTCGTACTCGTCCGGTATATCGAGGACCTCGATCGGCGGCAGCTCGAGCTCCTCGAAGCGCGTCGCGATCCACTGCTTGTGCTCGCGCTCCATCGCGAAGACCACGTCGGCCCAACACAGGTCGGCCTCATCGAGGCGCCGCTCCGCCCCCGCTCGCACCCCGGCCGAGCGTACCGCCACGCGCGGATCGTTCCGGTACAGGCGCTCGGCGGTCACGCTGCGCTGCTTGTTCATCGCGCAGACGAAGAGCACTTTCAGTCGTTCGCGCATAGGTGCGCGCTCCACCGCGCCTCAGCCCTCGCGCTCGAGCGCACGCAGCTCGGCCAGCACCGCAGCGCGTGCCGACTCCGGCATGGCGCCGGCGAGGAAACCATTGCGGGCCAGTTGCACCAGTTCGGACCGCGAGAAACCGGCCTCCAGCGCCAACCCCACATACTCGTCGGTGAGCGTGTTGCCGAAGATCAACGGATCGTCGGTGCTGAGCGTGCAACGCACGCCGGCGGCCAGCAACGCGCGGAGCGGATGCTCCCGCAGCGACGGCACGACACCGAGCTTCACGTTGCTGATCGGCGTGATGTCCAGCGTCACGCACTCGCGCACCAGAAGCTCGACCACAGCCGGATCCTCGACAGCGCGCACACCGTGCTGCACACGGCGCACGCCGAGCCGCTCGACCACCGCGCGCACGTTGGCCGCACCGCCGAACTCTCCGGCATGTGCCTTCGTCTCCTTCCCGGCATCGCGCGCCCTGCGCCACACGTCCACCGTCCATTCCTCCAGCGGCAGAGTCTCGTGCCCGTGGAGATCCAGGCCCGCGAGCCACTTCCAACGCAGCGCATCCGCGATCACGGCCGGCATCGGTCCGGTGTGGCAATCGCGCACCAGACCGGCGAAGACGCGCACCGTCATGCCGGCGGGCGCGGCATCCTGGATCGCCTGCACGATCGCGTCGCCGCGATCGGAGATGAACTGCACGATCGGCAGGTGGAAACTGGTCTCCACATAGCGGACGTTCTGCTCGGCCAGGCGCCGGAAGGTCAGCACCGCCGCTTCGTGGTACCGCTCCGCCGAGACGAACCACGGCGATAGCAGCTCGATGATGAGGTTGTCGAAATCCGTGAAGCTGGCGAAGCGGTAGTCGGGCTCCCACGATGCCGGAGTCCGGGCGAACCGCGCCGGATCGAGCCGCTGCAGCAGCTCGTACGGCAGCGCCCCCTCGAGGTGGAGATGGGTCTCGGTCTTCGGGAGCCGGCGGACAAAGCCGAGGATTGATTCGTGGGGCGTCGTCTCGTGCATGGCGCCGATCCCAACCGCGGCCGCTCACGGGCGCAATCCCGCACTGCCGAGGGACCGCCGGACGGCACGTCCACCGGTATCCGCACAATATTACGCATGCAAGCCGGTCATGCCTCCCTCATTTTTCCGCGGCGAAAGTATTTACTTTCCGCGCCGCTCTGCTTTTGTGGGCCCATGCTCCGGGCACGAAATCCCCGCCGGAGTCACGTTAACCTCAACAGCAATATCCATAAATCATGGCCAAGAAATCGCCCAAGACCGCCCCCAAGAAGACCGTAGCCAAGAAGGCTGCCCCGAAAGCCAAGAAGCCTGCCAAGAAGGCGGCGAAGAAGAAGTGAATGTTCGGGCCCCGCGCCCGCCAACCACTTGAACCCGGCCTCGCCTCGCGCGTGCGCCGGGTTTTTTGTGTCCGGAAATACGGCTCGCGCCCGTGGCGCCCCTCCTGCGACGAGCCCGCCTCAGTCTCCGCCGACGAGCGCCACCGGCTCCCTGGGCCCGAGGTACCGAGGGCCCCTGCCGCATGAGACATCCACCACGGCGGCGCCACGCGCCACGACTTCTCGCAGCCGCTGCCGTACCTGCCACCAGCGCGGAGCCTCCGCCGCGGTGCATCCCACGGCATCCAGGCCGTCGGCACGGGCGAGGTAGATCGCTCGCTCCACGTGAGCCCGCTGCGAGACGACGATCACACGCCGTTGCCCGAAGACACGGCTCACGCGCTGCACCGAATCCAGCGTGCGCAGCCCGGCATAGTCGCAGGTGATGAAGCGCTCCGGCACACCGCGCGCAACGAGATCGGCCTTCATGTCGTCGGGTTCGCTGTAGTCGGAACTCGAGTTGTCGCCGCTGACGACGATGCCGCGCACCTTGCCGAGCCGAAACAGCTCCGCCGCCACATCCAGCCGCGCGGCATAGAAGTAGTTCATCCGCCCATCGGAGAGCATCCGTGCCGTCCCGAGGACAAGCGCCACGTCCGCCTGGGCCAGAACCGCCGGATCAGCGAACACCCTGCCGGCCGCGGCCCGCCGCACAGCCCACTCGGCGCCGGCTAGAAAGAGGGCCGCGACAATGAGCGAGCCCCAGAACAGCAGTCGCAGCAGACGGAGCCCGCGGCCGGCGCGCGTCTTCAGTACTTGCGGCTTTGTGGCGCAGCTCACTGCGTTCACAGTAGCCGCTCGTCCGCCAGCTTGGCGGCGAGCTCGGGTGCCTCCTGAGCCAGGATCTTCCGCAAGCCGCGGCGGCGGCGATTCTCGACGTAGAACAGCAGCAGCGGCCAGACCAGCGCATACACCGCAAGCCCGAGCCTGCCGACATGCACGAGCGCCGTGCGGTCCTTTGCCGATTCGAGTGCGAGAAACACGAGCGCGACGGTGGCCAATCCCAGCACGGCGAGCAGCACCATGAACCAGCGAGGCGGGCCGCAGAGCTTTCGGTAGGCGTCCCAACGCCTGGCCTCGGCCTCGTCGTGGGCTCGCTCGGCGGCCATGCGCTGCAGGATGTCGTCGGCGTCGCTCATGGTGGCTGGCGTCGTTGAGTGTTAGTTACTGCGGTTCACTTGCCGCCGAGGAGGTACTCGGGGTTGAGCTTCTCCAGCGACTTCAGGACGAAGCGGCCGTCCTTGCGGACGAGCTTCCCGTCGAAGCGGATCTCGCCGCCGCCGCATTCCGGCCGCTGGATCGAGACCAGATCCCAGTGCACCTGCGAACGATTGCCGTTGTCCGCCTCGCCATAGGCCTGGCCCGGGGTGAAGTGGAAGGAGCCGGCGATCTTCTCGTCGAAGAGGATGTCGCGCATCGGCTGCAGGATGTGCGGGTTGAAACCGAGGGCGAACTCGCCCACGTAGCGCGCCCCGGCATCGGAGTCGAAGATCGCGTTGAGCCGCTTGTTGTCGCCGTTGCAGGTCGCCTCGACGATCCGGCCCTTCTTGAAGACGAGTCGCACGCCGTTGAACTCCACGCCCTGGTAGACGGTGGCGGCATTGTAGGTGATCTCGCCCTCCACGCTGTCCTTCACCGGGCACGAGTACACCTCGCCGTCCGGGATGTTGCGCAGGCCGCCGCAGGGGATCGCGCCGATGCCCTTGATGGAGAACTTCAGGTCCGTGCCCGGCCCGGTGATGTGCACACGGTCGGTGCGGCTCATGAGCTTCACCAGCGCGGCCATGCCCGGCTTCATCCGCGCATAGTCGAGCGTGCAGACACGGAAATAGAATTCCTCGAAGCGCTCCGTGCTCATGCCGGCCTGCTGGGCCATGGCCGAGGTGGGCCAGCGCAGGACGACCCACTTGGTCTTGTCCACGCGCCAGTTGAGCACCGGACGCATGAGCCGGTTCACCAGCTGCATCCGCTCCGCGGGCACATCGGACGACTCGAAGATGTTGCCGGAGCCGCGCAGCGCGATGTAGGCGTCCATGCGCTTCATGCGGAACAGCTCCGTCTCCGCGCTTGTGCAATACTGGTCCTCCTCGGCGCCGCGCAGCAGCTCGCGGGTGATCTTCGCGTTGTTGAGCTGCACGTAGGGCAGCGCGCCGCGCTCGCGGGCCGCGCGCACGAGGGCGATCACCATCTCCTCGGGCACGTCAAACGCGTCGATCAGCACGCGCTCCCCGCGCCGAAGCGAGGTGGAGAAACCGGTGAGGACTGTGGCGAGTTTTTCGAAACGAGGATCGTTCATCGTGCGGATGGAGTTGTTGAAGCCGCCAGCGTGGCGACAGCGCCCGCCGGGCGCAAACGGCGAAAACGCCCCTCCCCGTCCGCCACGGGCCGGCAGTGCGCCCACCGCGTCGCCGATGAATCCGTTTCACCCGCTCTGGCACCGGATGTGCTATCTGCACAGGCATGAACAACAACGATTCCGCACCCGCGCGCCCGCACTGGTTGGAACGCTGCACCTACGCCGCCTACCTCGGCTCCGGACTGTTGGCCCTCGCACTGGCCATGCTCGCGCTGGGCAGCGGTCGGCACGTGCTCCTCGTGCACGCGGCTTTGTCGCTCGCCGCCGCCCTGCTCTTCCGCGCCCGCCTCGTCATCGCCGGACAGCTCGCCGCCTGCGCCGAAGAGGACGATGCGCCGAGAGAACGCTATTTCGCCAACGGCGAGACGACCCGCTCGGCCGGTCGCGATCGCGGCGATGCGGCCCTCGAGTGCCGGCGCGACCTGGCGCATGCCGAACCCTGAGAGCCGCACAGCCCGGCCGATGCTCAGGATTTCCGCTCGGCCCGGCGTGCCTCCAGTTCGCGGATCTTCAGATCCGCGATCGAGCGGATCGTGAAGCTGTAGTCGATCCACAGCTCGACCTCGCGCTCGGAGCAGCTGCGCAGGTGAACCGGGCCGTTGAGACCGGTGACCTGGACCTCCAGATTCTCGCCCAGGCCTTTCTTCACCACGTCGAGATCGTCGAAGATTTTCCCGAGCAGTTCCTTCCGCAGGTCATCCGGACGCTTCAGGTAGAGCGCCACCGGACCGTCGAGCACCCTGGTGCCGCCCACCAGCTTCGCCGCGGAGACAAGCTCCCGCACCTGTTTCACCCGCTCGTAGAGCCGCGCATCGTCGGCACTGAGATCGGCGAAGATGGCGAAATTGGCGAACGACGTCACCACCCCGCCCTTCCCGATGATCGAGCGCGAGCGGTTGCCGCTCATCAGTTGCACCTCGCGATTCTCGAAGCGCAGGCCCGGCGTCGCCTTGATCCGCGCCGCCAGTGCGTCGACGGAATCGGTCAGCTCCTTGTTGCGCTGCTCCTGCTTGTCGGCGGAGTTGGAGAGCGCGAATTCGATCACCACCGCATCCGCCCGGCGGATCAGGGTGATCGGGACGGCCGGCGCGGAGCTCCCGCTGCTTCCGCCTCCAAACGCAGGTTGCACGATCGGCGCAGGCTGGCGCGGCGTGTAGTAGGAGTAGCCCCGGGAATCGCTGGAGGTCACCTCGAACGGGCTGAGGACAACAATGTCCTCGCCATCGGCCCCGTCGCCCGCGGGCACCTGCGCCTGGAGCGAGGTCGATGCGGCCGCGGCCACAAGCAGAGGGACAAACAGCCGAAGCAGCCGGGGACTGGCGGAGACCAACATCGCCGAATCGGCGACATGGCTGGGTTCGGACTTCTTCGCTGCCGGGATGCGGTGGTCTTGGGCGTGGAAACGTTGGGCGGTCTTCATGGGATGAACGAGCATGTGTTGAAGTTGAAGTGTGGATCCGACGTCGCCCACCCTACCACTTCAGCCCGCCCGAGTTGTCAGGCCCGTGTAAGACTTTGTCAGAAGTTGCACCGGGAAATGTCAGGCGCCTCGCACCACATCCAGGACGCGCACCGCAACAACGGGGGCGAAACACAGCCGTCCGACTCGCCCGTTGACACGCCCCCGGTTCCCGCCGCCTCATCGCCGCATGCCCGACCGCGCCGTCCTGCTGGTCAACCTCGGCTCGCCCGCCTCGCCTTCGGTGGACGACGTCCGTCGTTACCTGCGCGAGTTCCTGGGCGATCCCCGCGTCATCGACTACCCGGCGTGGCTTCGTTGGCTCCTGCTCGAGGGGATCGTCCTGCGCCTGCGCCCGCGGCGGTCCGCCCGGGCCTACTCCAAAATCTGGACTCCCGCCGGCTCCCCACTGGTGGCGATCACCGAGACAGTGCGCGCGAAGCTCGAGGCGACCGCCGACCTACCCGTCCACGCCGCCATGCGCTACGGGGCTCCGTCGATCGCGGACACTCTCGCGCGGATGCGCGATGCCGGCGTGCGCGAGGTGCTCCTCTTTCCCCAGTACCCGCACTATGCGATGTCGAGCTGGGAGACGGTGGTCGTGAAGGTTCATGAGGAGGCCCGCCGTATCGCCCCCTTCCTGCACTTCACAACCGTGCCCCCGTTCTATGCCGAAGCCGACTACATCGAGGCGCTCCACGCCGGTGCCGCAGCCGAGCTGGCCGGCGGCTACGACCATGTGCTTTTCAGTTTTCACGGCGTGCCGCTGCGCCATCTGCGCAAGTCCGACCCGTCCCACGCGCATTGCCTGAGCGGGCCCGACTGCTGCGCCGGCGATCACCCGGCGCACACCACCTGCTACCGCGCACAGTGTCTTGCCACCGTCCGCGCTTTTGCCGCACGCGCCGGCCTGCCGGCAGGAAGCTATTCGCACGCCTTCCAATCCCGCCTCCACGGCGAGAGCTGGCTGTCGCCGTTCACCGATCGCGAGATCGTCCGGCTGGCCCGCTCGGGCGTGCGCAGGCTGATCGTGCTCACGCCCGCATTTACGACCGACTGCCTCGAAACGCTCGAGGAGATCGCCATCGGAGGAGCCCGGGCGTTCCGAGAGGCCGGAGGCGACCAGTTCCGCCGGATTCCCTGCCTCAACGACCACCCCGCCTACCTCGCGTTCCTCGCCGGGCGCACGCGCGACTGGGTGCAGTCCCGCGCCGTCCCGACCGGGCGGCCGTCCTCGCCACAGCCGTAGTGCTTACGTTTTTTTAACGACTTTCGTATTGGGTAACCGGCGGATTGCCGTAGCCTCCCATTTTCCACCCAACTGCGCATCTCGCGCAGAAACCTCAGCCCGAACCCAGTCAGCCCACCGTGAGCGACGAGGCGACCCTCATTCTCACTGCCAACGGCACCATCCAGTACGCCAGCGCCACCGTGAGCCAGTGGTGGCAGGTGGACCCGGGCGCGCTGCACGGCGATTCATTCTCCAACCTCTTCGTCTTCGACGTTGTCTCGTCGGATCCCGAGTGGCTCGAGACCCAGTGGATGGCGCTCCTCGATACCGGCAGCACGCCCACCGGAGTGACGCTCGCCGCCCAGCCCAAGCTCTCCGCCCCGTTCGATGTCACCATCCACATCGAGAAGATTGCCGGCACCGAGCCCGCGCTCTACTTCGCCCACGCGCGCAAGGCCGTGGCCGGTGGTCGCGCCCTCGCCGAGTCCGGTGGCGCCGCAGCCCGCTTCACCCCGTTGATCGAGCGCAGCCAGCTCGGTTTCTTCGACCTCGATTTCGCCAACCAGCAGTTCTTCTACTCGCCTGCGTGGAAGAACATCCTCGGGTTCCTCGACAAGGATCTCGCAGACCAAGAAACGACCTGGCGCGACCTCGTCCACCCCGAGGATTCGGCCGCCGCCCCCGACCACGCCGAGCGCAAGTCCACCAATCAGACACGCTCCTTCTCCACCGAGCTGCGCATGCGCACCAAAGGAGGCGCCTACGAATGGGTGCTGTGCAACGGCATCCAGTTCTTCGGAGACGACGGCTCCCTCCTGCGCGTTCTCGGCACGATGACCAGCATCCAGGAGCGCAAGGAGTTCGAGGAGTCCTGCATCTCCAGCGAGGAGCGCCTCGAGACCCTCGGCCGGCAGGGAGATCTGGCCGCCTTCGATCTGGACTTCGCCAGCGGCAGCTACTGGTTCTCCGCCGGCCTGCGCAAGCTCACTGGATACCGGGATAGCGAACTACCCGCCAGCCCCGAGAGCTTCGCCCATCTCCTGCCCGCCGAGCAGGTCCAGCGCGGCGCCCAGGCGTGGTTCGCCGAGCAGTCGCCCGGCCAGGCCGTCGTCCGCGACACCCTCGAGCTCACCGCCAAGGACGGCCAGCCGTTCATCGTCCACGCCGTTTTCATCCGCAGCTTCGATCGCCGCAAGAACCTCCAGCGCGTCACCGGGTACCTCGTGGCAGGCGCCACGCCCGGAGCCCCGGCCCGCATGCCGCCGCTGCTGCTCCGCGCCTCCTTCGACGCCATCAACGAGGGCATCGTCGTCGCCGACCGCGAGGCCCGCATCATCTTCCTCAACGACCGCGCCGCCCGCATGCTCGGCACCACGCCCGAGCGCGGCGAAGGCAACTCCGCCGCCGAGCTGATCCCGCTCGTCCACCGGCTCAACCAGCTTCCCATCGAAAGCCCGATCGTCCGCGCCATCGAGCACGGCGATGTCGTCCCACTCAACGACGAGCACTCGCTGCCCATCCAGGGCGGCCTGCGCCGCATCGTCTTCACCTGTGTCCCCGCCAAGGACTCCGAGGGCAAAATCCAGGGCTGCGTATTCGTCTTCCGCGACCCCGAGGAGATGACGCTCACCCCCGACGAGCTCATCCGCTCCAACCGCTTCGAGACGCTCGGCCTGCTCGCCGGCGGCATCGCCCACGACTTCAACAACCTCCTCACCACCATCCTCGGAGGCATCTCCATCGCCCACGAGGCCAAGGACTATTCCCAGCTCGAGGACTCCGAAAAGGGCTGCATCGCCGCGAAGGCGCTCACCCGCCAGCTCCTCGCCCTCGCCCGCGGCGGCGCCGACCTGCGCCAGATCCTCAACCCCGGCGATATCCTCCAGGAAGCCGTCCGCCTCGCCGCAGTCGGCACCCCGGTGAAGGTCGACCTCAAGTTCGCCGACGACCTCCACATGATCCACGCCGACAAGGCCGAGATCATCCGCGTCTTCCAGAACCTCATCATCAACTCCATCCAGGCCATGCCGAACAACAGCGGCAACGTCTGGGTCCGCGCCTACAACGCCACGCTGCGCGAAGGCGACATCCCGCCGCTCGCCGCCGGCGACTACGTCCACTTCGAGGTCCAGGACAACGGCTCCGGCATCCCGCCCGAGATTCTCCAGAAGATCTTCGAACCCTTCTTCACCACGAAGAAAACGGGCACCGGCCTCGGTCTCGCCACCGTCATTTCCATCGTCAAGACACACGGCGGCCAGGTCGGCGTCACCTCCACCCCGGGCGCCGGCACCACGTTCTCGATCTTCCTGCCCCGAGCGGATCAGCCCGTCGCCGAGATCCAGCGCGAGGCCCCCACGCTCCGCTTCGGCACCGGCCGTATCCTCGTCATGGACGACGAGGAGAAGATCCTCCACCTCACCGGCATCATGCTGGAGAACCTCGGCTACAAGTTCGATGTCGCCCGCAACGGGACCGATGCCATCGCCCTCTTCCAGCGCTACCTCAACGTCGGCCGCCCCTACGACTGCGTCATCCTCGACCTCACGATCGTCGGCGGCATGGGCGGCGAGGAGACCTACCGCGAGCTCAAGAAACTCTCCCCCGACCTGCGCGCCATCATCTCCTCCGGTTACGACAGCGAGGACATGATGCGCCGCTACCTCGACATGGGCTTCCAGGGCTATCTCTCGAAGCCCTTCCGCGTCGGCGAGCTCGGCAAAATCCTCAGGAAAGTCCTCGGCAACCCCGCGGCGAACTGAGCCGCCCTCCGCCACCAGTATCCCTCGACTGCGGTAGGGGCGTAGTTTTGCAGCACCCGGTCACCGATCCACCCCGTGGCGCCGCGCATGTGCGGCCAGCCATCAATCCGCTCCGGCCGCCCGAGCTCAACCGCGCCAGGTGAACGCGTGGCAGAGTGCCACGCCGGTGGCATCCGCCTCGTCGTAGGCCAGCGGACGCCCGTGGCCGACCAGCGCCATCACCGTGCGCGCGACCTGCTCCTTGCTGGCGTTGCCCACGCCCACCACCGCCTGCTTCACTCGCAGCGGCGGGTATTCGAAGACCGGCTTCTCCGCCAACGCCGCGGCCGCGATCGCCGCCCCGCGCGCCGCGCCTAGGATCTGCGCCGTCGCCACGTTCTGCACGAAAATCGTCTTCTCCAAGGCCACATGGTCCACCGCATGGTCGCGCAGCACCGCCGCCACCGCCTTGAAAATCTCGCCCAGGCAGTAGGCCATGTCGTGCTTCGGCGGCATCTTCACCGTCCGGCTCAGCAGCACCACCGGTTGCCGCCCGCCCGCAATCTCCACCAGCGACAAGCCCGTGCCGCGCAGGCTCGGGTCGATGCCCAGCACACGCCCGGCAAACACCGTGCGCTGCGGCAGCACCGCGCCCACGACGGCCGACTTCTTGTCCGCCAACCGCAGCAATGCCGCCGGCATCTCGGGCGACGGAAGCCGTCCCTCAAGCTTGGCCTTCCAGAGATCGCGTACGCTGCGGCGTGCCATGGGTTCGCCACCCAGCAGACCATACCGCAGCCCGAAGGAAACACCCGAATCGCGGCGTCGCACCGCCATCTCCGGCCGGCGCCTCCGGCCGCGACGCCTCACGCCTCGCCCGCGAACGTCCCGCGCTCCACGCGGAACACCCGCCAGCCGGCCGCCACGCCCTCGGGCACGGCCGTGCCCGTCGCCAGAACCTGGGTTCCCGGCTCGATCGCGGACCAAAACCTCTCCCGCCTTCCCGCATCGAGCTCGCCGAGCACATCGTCGGCCAGCACCACGGGACGCACGCCCGAGCGCTCGCGGAAATGCCCCAGCTGCGCCAACCGCATCGCCAGCACGAGGCTGCGCTGCTGCCCCTCCGAACCGAAGTCGCGGCTGGAACGCCCGTCCAGGGCGAGGTCGATGTCGTCGCGATGTGGCCCGCGGCCCGTCGACTTCATCATCAGGTCTCGCTCGCGGCTCGTCGCAAACAGCTCGGCCAGCGAGTCCTCGTCGCACTCGGCCACATCCGACTCGTACACGAGCTGGGCCGTCTCAAGCCCGGGCGCCATCGCCGCATAAGCGGCACTCACCCGCCCGCCCAACTCGGCAACGCCAGCGGCGCGTGCCCGGATCACGGCGACACCAGCCGCGGCCAGCGGCCGCTCGAAGGCGGCCAGTTGCGCGGCATCCGCCCGCTCCTTGAGGAGCCGGTTGCGGCCGTCGAGCGCCCGGTGGTAGCGCTGGAGCGCGTCGAGGTAGCCGGCGTCCATCGCCGCAAGCACGAGGTCGAGCCAGCGCCGGCGCGCGCCGGGGCTGCCGCGGATCAGCTGGTTATCCTGGGAGGAGAACAGGACCGTCGGGAACCTGCCGAGAAAGTCGCCGTAGCGGGCCACCGGCGTGGCGTCCACCTCGACCTCCTTGCCGTCGGGCCGGAGCCGGATGGTGACCGTCGTCGCGCCAAGCCGCTCGTGTTCTAGCTCGAAACGCAACGCCGCCTCGGGCTGGCCATGAGCGATGAGCAGCCGGTTGTCGTTCTGGCGAAACGAACGCAGCGCCGTGAGCAGGCCCACCGCCTCCAGGAGGTTCGTCTTCCCCTGCGCGTTCTCGCCGACCAGCGCCGCACCGAGCTCCGGCAACGCCAGCTCCGCCCAGGCGATGTTGCGGAAATTCTGGAGGGCGATCCGGCGGAGATGCATGCGATGCGCCCGATTGCAGGCGCACGCGTTCACCCACGCAAGCCGCCGCTGTGAGGAACTCCGAACTCCAGTGCCAACGGCACGGCGGCAAGACTCGGTCTGGACTACTGCTGCTTCCAGAAGACCCCGCCGATGTCGCCCACATCGCCCTCGGGAATCGCGAACACGATCCCGATCTCGGTCGTACGTCCGGCAGGGATGCGGATGCGCGTGAGAATGTCTCCACGGGGATTGGTCAACCGCAAGGAGGGGTAGCGCGCGCCATTCACGTTCACGCACACAAACATGTCGCGGCGCACCTCGACCATGGACTCGGTGTGGTTCGTCACGGTGATGTAGGCGGTGGCAAAGCCTTCGGGCCGGGTGCTCACGATCGTGACTCCGCCCTTCGGCTGCTGCTGCTGGACCCGCCGCTCGCCGGCGCCCGCCGGCCGCGCGGCCAACGCCGCAGCCCGCGACTTCTCCGCCTGCTCGGCGGCCAGCTTCTCGGCGGCGGCCGCCTCGTCGTACGGATACTGTCCGCGCAATTCCTCCGGCAGCTGGCGCTTGTCGATCTGGAGGATGCCGTCGGCGCAGCGGACGGTGACGTGCGTGGCGTTCTGCGAAAGTACCTTGATCACCGTCACCGTGCGTCCGTCGGTGAGGTTCCAGCTCTGGTCCTCGGCATGGAGCGAGGCAGCGATTCCGAGGCAGAGGGCGACGAGCAAGCACAAGCTGCGTTTCATGCCCGAAAATTCTGGCGTCCCAGGGAAAGCTCGCAACGGCCGAATCGGCGCCAAGACCCCAGTCCGGGTTTTTCAGCATTTTTCGGCAGTCGCCGCGCGCGGGCTTCATGCAGCGCACAGGCGGAGTCATCGCCGTTTCCGGGCATAAAGATGCCCGCGACCGCCGTGAGCCAGAAAAGCCAATTACATCCCCTATGCATATTCACTTTCCTATCTTGAACGACGATCGCGGGCAAAGTTGCTCGAAAAGAACTCTCCTGCTTTCCCCTCCGCAGAGGGGGGCGCGGAACGATTCCGATGCAACCATTCGCGCGCCGGTTGTCGAGGAAAAGTTTCCGCCCGAAGCGCTTCGCCGCGGCACGAAGCCGACCGCCGTCCGCGGGCTAGCGCAGCCGGGCGAACGCCCACAGCGCGATCACCGCCATCATCCCGTCGGGCAGCCATGCGGCCATACCCGGCCCGAGCGTGCCGAACGACGCCAGCAAGGTCGCCAGTTTCGTGAGCAGGAAATAGAGAAAGAACAGACCGATCGACTTCGACATGTTGACCGCCGGGTTCACGCGCACGCCGCCCACGGCGAACGGCACCGCCAGCGCCATCACGATCAGCACGCCAAACGGCCCGGCCTTCTTGCGCTCGTGCTCCACGGAGTAGCGCCGCAGTCGCGCTGTATCCTCGCCGCGTAGATGCTCTATCGCGCGCTCGAGCTCGTGCAGCGAGAGGTCGTCGGGCTTCTTGAGCAGCAGAAGCATCAGCTCCGGATCGTCGTCGACCTTCTCCTCGATACGGTGCGCGAACGGCACGGACTCCAACTGCTCGCCTGTCGACGGGTCGAACCGCAGCTCACGCCCTTCCAGAAACACCCAGCCGCCGCGCCACCGGTCGAAATAGGCCTCCTTGGCCATCAACCGCCGCACCTCACGATGCCGCGCGTCGAAGAACTCCAAGCTCACGCCCTCGCCTCGCCGCGTCGTCTCGTCGTAGGCGTTGAGGAACCAGAGCCGCCCGGCGGACTCGTTGGCGAATGCCAGCGCCGTGTACACGCCGACTCCGGTCCTCCCGCCCTTGCGGACATCGGCGGCGCGCTGCATGCCCTCGCGAGTCGCCCGCGCCTGCTCCACCGACCACGGGATCAGGCTGGCGTTGAGGTACCACACGAAGCCGGCCAACAGCAGACCGAAGACCCAGATCGCGCGCGTCACCCGCAGCAACCCCAGGCCGGCGGCACGCATCGCCGTGAACTCGTTGCTGCGGTGGAGCTGCCCCAGCGCGTACAGCAGCGACAGCAGCACCGAGATCTGGAGCACCACCGGCACATAGCCCGGCACCAGCACCAGGTAGTAGTAGAACACCTCCCACAGCCCGGCACCGCTGCCGACGAAATCCGCCAGGTTGCGCTGCATGTCCACCAGCACGAGCAACCCGAGCAGCGCGGCCATGATCAACCCGAAGGTCTTCAGCCAGGTGCCCAGCACATGTCGGTCGAGGATGGTCATCGCTCTCCCGACTCTTCGGAAACCTCCCGGTGCCGCAAGGCTTTCATGCGCCACACCGCGCGCGCCCAATGTTACGGGACGGTGAACTCTTCGCACGTCGCCCGGTCGTAACACGCTTTCCGCTTCGCTTTGCCCACGCCGCCACCTAGCTTCCGCCCCTCGTCCATGCCTCGCGCCCGCAAAACCACCCGCACGCCGAAGACTCCGCCAGCGCCGCCCGCGCCGGCCAAGGCGCTCTTCTTCAACCGCGAGCTGAGCTGGCTGGCCTTCAACCGTCGCGTTCTCGAGCAGGCCTGGAACGACCGCAACCCCCTCCTCGAGCGCCTCAAGTTCCTCGCCATCGTCTCCTCCAACCTCGACGAGTTCTTCGAGATCCGCGTCGCCGGACTCATCCAGCAGGTCGACTCCGATGTCGTCGAACCCAGCCTCGACGGCCTCGGCGCCCGCGAGCAGCTCCGCCGCATCCACCTCGTCGTCGCATCCCAGGTCGAGGAGCAATACCGCTGCTGGCACAAGCACCTCGTGCCCGCCCTGCGCCGCGAGCACATCGCCTTCAAGACCGGCCCCGAGCTCACCCGCGCCGAGCTGTCCTGGGTCCGCGGCTACTTTCGCGACCAGGTCTACCCCGTTCTCACCCCCCTCGCCGTCGACGCCTCGCATCCCTTCCCCCAGCTCGGCAACAAGTCCCTCAACATCGTCGTCACCGTCGACAACCCCGCCACGCCCGAGGCCGAGGGCTTCCTCGCGATCCTCCCCGTCCCGCGCATCCTGCCACGCGTCGTCCGCATCGCGCCATCCTCGCGCGGCCCGCAGCGCTACATCTTCCTGAGCGAGATCGTCAAACTCTGCGCCGACCAGCTCTTCGCCGGCTACCGCATCACCGGCACCTACGCCTTCCGCGTCACCCGCAACAGCGACCTCTACATCGACGAGGAGGAGGCCGAGAACCTCCTCCAGCGCATCGAGGACGAGCTGCGCAACCTGCGCCGCGGCGCCGCCGTCCGACTCGAGATCGAGGACGGCGTCGACGACCGCACCTTCGAGCGTCTCACCGACCACCTCGGCTTGGCACGCGAATACGTCTTCCGCATCAACGGCCCGCTCAACCTCCTGCGCCTCTTCGGCGTCTACGACCTCATCGACCGGCCCGAGCTCAAGTACCCGTCGATCGCCCCCCACCCCGGTCCGCTCGCCCTCTCCGGCGAATCCGTTTTTCCGGCACTCGCCCGCCGCGACATCCTCCTCCACCACCCCTACGACTCCTTCGACCCCGTCGTCGCCTTCGTCCAGCACGCCGCTCGCGACCCGCAGGTCTTCGCCATCAAGCAGACGCTCTACCGCACCAGCGGCGACTCCCCAATCGTCCACGCCCTCATCGAGGCCGCCCAGAACGGCAAACAGGTCACCGCCTTGGTCGAGCTCAAGGCCCGTTTCGACGAGGCCAACAACATCCAGTGGGCCCGCCAGCTCGAGGAGGCCGGCGTCCACGTCGTCTACGGCGTCGTCGGACTGAAGATCCACTGCAAGTGCTGCCTGGTTGTCCGCCACGAGGAGGACGGCATGCGCCACTACGCCCACCTCGGCACCGGTAACTACAACCCGAAGACAGCCCGCATCTACACCGACTTCAGCCTCTTCACCGCCCGCGACTCCCTCACCGCCGAGGTCGCCTACCTCTTCAACGTCCTCACCGGCTTCGTCCGCGAGCCGCACTTCCGCCACCTCCTCGTCGCCCCCTACAACCTCCACGACCGGATCCAGTCGCTCATCCACGCCGAGACCGAGACCGCCCGCCGCGGCCAGCCCGCCCGCATCCTCGCCAAGATGAACAGCCTGGTCGACCGCGAGACCATCGAGAACCTCTACGCCGCCTCGCGCGCCGGCGTGCGGATCGACCTCGTCGTCCGCGGCATCTGCTGCCTCGTCCCCGGCGTCCCCGGCCTGAGCGAGAACATCCGCGTGCGTTCCATCGTCGGCCGCTTCCTCGAGCACGCCCGCGCCTTCTATTTCGAGAACCACGGCGGCCAGCCCCACATCTACCTCGGCAGCGCCGACTGGATGCCGCGCAACTTCTTCCGCCGCGTCGAAGTCGTCTTCCCGGTCGAGGACGAGGCGCTCCGCCACCGCATCGTCGACGAGGTCCTCACGATCCAGCTTCAGGACACACTGAACGCCCGCGAGCTCCGAGCCGACGGCGCCTACGTGCCCGTCGAACGCGGCATCGCGCAACCCGTCCTCGCCTCGCAGGAGCACTTCCTCGACGACGCATCCCGCCGCCTCCTCCGCAACGACGAGGTCTGAGTGCTCACCAGCCCACTTGGTGCACCTTCGCCGCGTTCTCTTCAGCCTGATCGCCGCCGTCTGCGTACATCCGCCTTCCCGTAGGGGCCTTGTCTTGCAAGGCCCGCCCGCCTCCGCTTACCCACGCGCATCGCACGCCCTATCTCCGCTCTGCGCTCCGAAATTCCGGAATCCGCACTCCGAGATCCGCGATCGCCTCACTCCGTCATCTTGAAGTTGAAGACGTACGTCCCAGCCTTGGCGCCGGGCACCGCGCCGATCGAGCGCACACGTTGGAAGGCGTCGACCACCGAATCATCGTACTCGGTGCTGCCGGAGGATTTCACGATCTTCACCTGCGTGATCGAGCCGTCGGCCCCGAGGTGGAAGGAAACTTTGGCGACAAGCAGATCGGTCACGGAGTCCGGCATCTCCCACGCCGAGCGCACAGCGTTGACCAGCCGGTTGAAGTAGGCGTCGAGCGCCGCGATCATGTATTTCGAGCCGCCTGTGCCACCACCGTCGCCACGCGGACCCGCAGTGGCACCGGCCGATTCCATGAGCTCGTCGACGATGCCCTTCGCATCGATGCCGGCAGCCGCCGAAGCAGTCTTCGAGCTGCCGCCGCTGCGCACCTTCTGGTTCGAGGCAAGCTGCTTGGAATGCTGCTTCTGAAAATCGGCGTAGGAGCTCGTCTTGTTGCGCGCCGAGGCGGTGGTCGATGGCGCATCGCTCTTGCTCTGCTTCGCGCGCTGCGCCGTCTCCTTCGCCTCCTGCACCTCGGCCTTCGCCTGCGCCGCGTCGAGTTCCTTCTGGGACGGGATCTTCGCACGCGGCCCCTTCGGCCGCTTGAACTTGATGCTGCCCTCCTTCACGCCGGGATTCTTCGAGGGCGCCCCAGGCATCTCGAAGTGGTCGCCGATCTCGAGGTCCTCGGCGTTCACCAGATCGAACATCGCCGGGTTTATCTCCGTCGTTCTGTGCACCCAGAATGATGCAGCAACGATCGCTCCGATCGCGGCGGCGTGAAGCACTGCCGAAAGGGCGATGGCTCCGGGTGAACTGGCTCGCATGGTCGACACGGTGGCGTTTCGGTCTGCGGCTATTTCGCCTGCTGGGTGTTGAGGCTGATCTTCGACAGGCCGGCGTTCTTCACCTCATCAAGCACGGCGACGACCTGCTGGTACTGGAGACGAAAATCGGCATCGATGAAGATCACCGGCGGCTTCGGGCTGTCGGCCAGCGCCTGGAGGTTCACACGGATCTGCGGCAGGCTGGTGCGGCGGTCGCCCCAGTAATAGGTGCCGTGGTTGTCCACAGCGATGCGCTGCGCCTGCTCCTTCGTATTCGGCTTCTCCGACTTCGATCCCTGCACGGGAAGCTCCAGCGGCAACGACGACGACTGCTGGATGAGCGGCGTGGCGATCATGAAGATGATGAGCAGCGTGAAGCCAAGATCGACCAAGTTGGTGATGTTGAGCTCCGCCACCGGATGCAACTGACGTTGCCTGCGAAATGTGCGCGCCATGGTTCGGCCTCCGTCAGTCCTGCTGCGACGAGGTGGGAGTCTGCGCGACCGTGCCCGCGGTCTCGAGCTCGATGCGGTCCGCGAGGCTGCTGGCGTAGTTCTCCAGTTCGGTGATCATCACCTTCACTTGGTTGAGCAGATAGTTGTAGCCGAAGACCGCCGGGATGGCGACGACCAGGCCGGCGATCGTCGTCGTCAACGCCGCCGATACACCGGGCGCCAGCGTCTGGATCGAGGCTTGTTGCGATGTGGCCACAGCGCTGAACGCCACCATCACGCCCCACACCGTGCCGAGCAGGCCGAGGAACGGCGCGCCCGAGACGATCGAGGCCAGGAAGATCATGCTCGCCTCGTAGCGAAGCACCTGGCGGGCGAGCGCGCGCTGGAGGGCGTTCTCCGCGTGCTCGATACGCGAGCGAACCTTCTCCTCGCCGTGCTCCTGCCCGATCTGGGCGGCGCGCCAGTAGGCGTCGAGCGCGTCGGCGAAGAGGTCGCCGTACGGGATCGTGCGCTTGTTGCGAAATGCCTCGGGCAGGTCGAGCAGCTTGCGCTCCTCGCGCAGGCGGTATTCGAAAGCTTGATTGAGCTGCCTGAGCCGCTTCAGCTCGAAGTACTTTCCGAGCATCACCGACCAGGCGAAGATGCTGAACACACCCAGCAGGCAGGTGATCGACTGGCCAACGCCGTCGGTGTTGGAGAAAACCTCGATCAGGTTGACGGTTGAGAGAAACGGAACGGAGGAAAGTGGGACGGACATTGGGCGCAGTGTGCGACACGTTGCCGCGCCGCTTCAACGGAAATTCCCCCGGAAACGCAGCCGAACCGCTCCACGGCGCAGTCGCCTCGCGCCCAAGTTACTTGCCACCTCGGCCCTCCGAGCCATCGCCGCCCCGCTGTCCACCAGAATGGCGCCAGCGCCCCCTCATCCATCCCTCGCGCCGCCCCCAAAAACCGCCGCTTGCGCGAGCCTTTCGCCGCCGCCGCGAATGTAACATATTGTGTTACATTCGCCCCACTCCACGAGTGGACGCGCAGTACCACCGAGGTAACACAATAGGTTACATCGCCACAGCCCGAGTCTGGCTCCTTCGAGCAGGGTTGGGGCGTCGGCACCGCTGCCTCCGGCGCCCCATGTTCGAGTCCCGGCGCAGCCCGCGGTCTTTTCGTTTGCGGCACGTTTCCGCCGGCCTTTCCCTTGCCGCCTTCCGGTCCGCCGGCCCCCCGCACCAGCTCCCTCACCCAACCCGACCCACTCGTGAACCTCCGCGGCAAATTCATCACCTTCGAAGGCTCCGAGGGCAGCGGCAAGAGCACCCAGATCGAGCGCCTCGTCGCCCGCCTGCACGAGAACGGCCTCGAGACCTTCGTCACCCGCGAACCGGGCGGCACCGAGCTGGGCGAGGAGATCCGCAACCTGCTCCTCCACCACCGCGCCGGCGGCGCCATGCAGCCCGAGACCGAGTTGCTCCTCTTCGCCGCCGCCCGCGCCCAGCTCGTCCGCGAACGCATCGCGCCCGCGCTCGCCGCCGGCAAGGTCGTCATCTGCGATCGTTTCCTCGATTCCACCACGGTCTACCAGGGCGCTGCGCGCCGCCTCGCACCCGAGGCCGTCGCCCGCATCAACCATTTCGCCGTCGGCCACCACATCCCCGACCTCACCCTCCTGCTCGACGTCCCCGTCGAGGTCAGCCACGCCCGCGTGCGCAACCGCGGCACCGGCCAGCCCGACCGCATCGAGAAGGAGTCCGCCGAGTTCTTCACCCGCGTGCGCGACGGCTACCTCGCCCTCGCCCAAGCCGAGTCGCGCCGCATCACCGTCGTCGACAGCACCCAGCCGCTCGACACCGTCTCCGCCCTCATCTGGAAAACCGTCCATGAACGCCTGGCCTGATTCCGTCGCCAAGACCCCCGCCGTCGCCGTGCTCGACCGCGCCCTGCGCAACGGCCGCCTCGCGCACAGCCTCATCTTCCAGGGCGACAACCTCGCCCTCCTGGAGACCGCCGCCCTCGCGCTGGCCGACCGTCTCCTCAACCCGGCCGACACCCCGCAGGTGTACCCGCCGCTCAAACACCCCGATTTCATCCCGCTCCGCCCCGAGGGCAAGATGCGCCAGATCAAGATCGGCGAGTCCGGCGGCGGCGCCGACGAGAACACCATGCGCGGCTTCCTCAGCCGCATCGACCTCACCGCGCAGGTCGGCCGCCACAAGGTCGGCGTCATCTTCGAGGCCGACCGGATGAACGCCGCCACCTCCAACGCCTTCCTGAAGACCCTCGAGGAGCCGCCGCGCGACACCACGCTCATCCTCCTCACCACTCATCCGTACTCGCTGCTCGCGACGATCCTCAGCCGCTGCCTGCGCTTCCGTTTCCCCTCCGCCGCCTCGCCCGTCACCCACCCCGACCTCCAGCCCTGGCTCGAGCTCTACCGAGGCTGGCTGCGCCAGCTCACCGAGGGCGTGGCCGACAAGAAGGGCGCCGCCACGCAGATCTTCACCCTCTACGCGCTCATCGCCCGCTTCGAACGCATCCTCGACGAGACCGCCGCCGCCACCCTGAAACAGGAAACCGGCGACGCGAAGGACACGATGACCGATGACGAACTCGAAGCGCTCGAGACCGGCATCTCCGTGGGCGTGCGCCAATCGCTGCTCTCCGAGATCGAGCACGCCACGCGCGCCTTCGTGGCCGCACAGCCCGAGAGCGCGGCGCAACTGCGCGTCCCGCTCGTCGCCTCGATCCGTAAGCTCGAGGAATGCGCCGGCCTGCTCCGCGCCAACCTCAGCACGACCGCCGCGCTCGAGGAGTTCTTTCTCGCCTCGCTCCGCCTCTGGGCCCAGGTCGGCGTCACCCGCCGCGCCGCCGCCGCGGCGTGAGGTCGGGATCACACGAGTGTGGCGCCGCTCGCCAGAGCGGCGATCCGTGTTCTTCTCCGAGGCGATGCCCGTGAGGACATCGAATCCCGTGGTGCCGACCGCCGGAGCAGCGATCAACGCAGGTCGCACCATCAAGCTGCCCCGGCAGTTGCGATTTCCACCTACGCCCCGCCGCAACCGTTCCTACCTTTCATAGGCCTTTTATCACAATCAGCTCTCGCTTCGCCCGATCTGCGGTTATCAGTAGTCCCGTTCCTCCGCACCTCCTCACCCGCCCATGACCAAGATCCTTGTCATCGACGACGAAATCATGCTCCGCGAAGCCATCGTGCTCGGCTTGCGCGCGGAAAACTTCGAGGTTTTCGAGGCCGAGGACGGCATCACCGGCATGCAGCTGGCCCGTTCCGTCCATCCCGATCTCATCGTTAGCGACATCAACATGAAGGGCATGGACGGCTACGATACCCTCGCCGCCCTGCGCACCGACAAGGCCACAGCCAACATCCCCTTCGTCCTCATGACCGGCCGCGCCGATCTGAAGGGCATGCGCCTCGGCATGTCGCTCGGCGCCGACGACTACCTCCCGAAGCCGTTCCGCCTCCACGAACTGGTCGACGTCGTCCGCACTCGCATCGGCAAACAGCAGGCCATCCGCCAGGAGGCCGAGAACCGTCTCTCCGAGCTGCGCAACAACATCTCAATGATGTTGCCCCACGAGCTGCTCACGCCGCTCACCGGCATCATCGGCATGGCCGAGATGATCGTGAACGAAGCCGAGACGCTCACGCCCGCCGAGCTCCGCGAGTTCGGTAACGACATCAAGCTCTCCGGCGTGCGCCTCCACCGGCTCATCATGAACTTCCTCGTCTATGCCCAGATCGAGATGATGACCATCCAGCCCGAGCGCGTCCGGCTCCTGCGCCAGGTCAAACCCATCCCCGTGGGAGGCACCGTCGAGAACACCGCCCGCCGCAAGACCCAGGACGTCGGCCGCGCCGCCGACCTCCAGCTCGACCTCCAGGGCGGCGAGATCGCCATGTCCGAGTCCAACCTCACCAAGATCGTCGAGGAACTCGTGGACAACGCCTGCAAGTTTTCCTCCGTGGGCAAACCCATCAGCGTCCGCACGCTCACCGATGGCGATTGGACCGAGATCAACGTCACCGACCAGGGCCGCGGCATGAAGCCCGAGCACGTCGCCAACATCGGCGCCTATGTCCAGTTCGAGCGCCGTATCCACGAACAGCAGGGCTCCGGCCTCGGTCTCGCCATCGTCTCCCGCCTAGCCGAGCTCCACGGCGGCCAGATCACCATCACCAGCCAGCCCGACCTCGGCACCACGGTCACCGTCCATCTCCCCGCCAGGCCGATCCCGGTCCCCGGAAGCTCCGGCTCGAACTGATTGTTCTCGGCCTCAGGCCAAGGCGTCGCCCCGACCGCTTCGCACGCTTGCCCAGCGGCGCAGTCATGCCGGCGAGTTCACGATCCCAGGATTCTCGCCCGCTGGACTCGGGCCACTCGCCGCTTCCCGCCCTTGACCCCTCGCACGCTCTGCGACGTGCTACTCGCCGTACCGCCGACACCGTGCCCGCCCTCTCCCGCTTCCTTCCCGCCGACTTCGATCCGAGCCGCCCGATCACCCTGATCGCCGGCCAAGGCCTGTATCCGATCCGCGTCGCCGCCGCCATCCGTCGCGCCGGAGTGCCGCTGCGCCTCATCGCCTTCGAGGAGGAAACCCCCGCCGAGCTCTTCGCCAGCTTCCCCGAGGCTGAACGCCGCATGCTCCTCGTCGGCCAGCTCGGCAAGGCGCTCGACACCCTCGAGAAATTCCGCGCCGGCTACGCCATCATGGCCGGCCAGATCACACCGCGCCGCCTCTTCAAGGGACTCCATCCCGACTTCAAGGCCGCCCGCATCCTCTTCTCCCTCAAGCGCCGCAACGCCGAGACCATTTTCGGCGCCCTCGCCAAGGAGATCGCCGCCCTCGGCGTCACCCTCCTCGACGCCCGCGCCTTCCTCGACGACGAACTCGCCTCCGACGGTCCGATGACCGGCAAGTTCTCCGTGCCCGACGAGTTTCTCCAACACGGCATCCACATCGCCAAGGAGGTCGCGCGGCTCGACATCGGCCAGGGCGTCGTCGTCCGCAAAGGCACCGTCGTCGCCGTCGAGGCCTTCGAAGGCACCGACGCCATGCTGCGCCGCGCCGGCGAGTTCAAGACCGACCACCTCCTCTTCGTGAAGACGGTCAAGCCGCGTCAGGACTACCGCTTCGACGTGCCCGTCTTCGGCCTGCGCACGCTCGAGAGCATGCGCGACGCCGGCATCGAGCATGCCGCCCTCGAGGCCGACAACACCATCATGCTCGAGAAGCAGCGTGTCATCGAGCAGGCCCGCGCCTGGAAAATCCAGCTCTTCGGATACCGCTGATTCCCGGCCGCATACGGGCCGAACGCGCATTCACCGGAGGACGCCGCAACCCGTCCCGCTCGCACGTTTTGCGGCTGTGCCGGAATTCAGGGTTGCCCGTCGCCGAGCAGTTCTCACCGTCGGCACCTTTACGCCTCAAAACCCTATCCTCCGAGCGATGGCCCACCCAACAACACCGACTTCAGGCTACTTCGAGATCCGCTGGCACGGCCGCGGCGGTCAGGGTGCGGTCACCGGCGCCAAATCCCTCGCCGAGTGCGTCCAAGGAACCGGCCGCAACGTCGTCGCCTTCCCCGAGTACGGCCCCGAGCGCCGCGGCGCCCCGGTCAAGGCCTTCAACCGTTTCTGCGACCGGCCCATCCGGATCCACACCCCGGTGACAACGCCCGACGTCGTCATCGTCATCGACGCCACCCTGCTCGCCCTGCCGGCCATCAAGGACGGAGCGCATGAGCACACCGTGTTCCTCGTGAACATCGAGAAGTCGCCCGACGAGGTCCGCACCATCCTCGGGCTGGACAACCGCGTCGTCACCGTCGCCGCCAACCGCATCTCACACGAGCTCTTCAAGCGCGAGATCCCCAACTCCACCATGCTCGGAGCCTTCGCCAAGGTCGCCCCACACATCATCGGCCTCGACCAGCTCCGCCAGGAAGCCGCGCACGTCTTCGCCGAGCTGCTCGGCCCCGATCTCGTCGACAAGAATCTCCAGGCAATCCAGCAGGGGCACGACCTCTGCCACATCGGCTGAGGCATACCCATGAGCGATCTGAAAAACTGGCAGGAGCTCCCGCTCGGCGGCGTCATCGTCGAGGCCGGCAGCGCCGCGAAATACGAGACCGGTTCCTGGCGTACCTGGAAACCCGTCACCCACCGCGAGAACTGCATCCACTGCCTCAGGTGCTGGGAATACTGCCCCGAGGACGCCATCGTGCTCGAGGACGGCCGCGACGCCGCCGGCGCCCCCCGCAAGTTCGTCCAGGGCGTGAACTACTACCACTGCAAGGGCTGCGGCCTGTGCGTCCACGAATGCCCCGTCAACAAGGAGGGCAAGGTCGTGGCTCTGGGATTTGTCCGCGACGAGGTCTGACGCCATGACGAAGAGCACCGCTGGAAAACCCAAGATCGTCCCGATGACCGGCGCCGGCGCCTGCGCGCAGGCCATGCGCCAGATCAACCCCGACGTCGTCGCAGCCTTCCCCATCACGCCCTCGACGCAGGTCGTCGAGGACTTCTCGACCTTCGTCGCCAACGGCCAGGTCGACACCGAGTTCGTCACCGTCGAGTCCGAGCACTCCGCGATGAGCGCCTGCATCGGCGCCAGCGCCGCCGGCGGCCGCGTGATGACGGCCACCAGCTCCGCCGGCATGGCCTACATGTGGGAGCTGCTCTACGTCGCCGCCTCCATGCGACAGCCGGTGTTGATGACGCTCGTCAACCGCGCGCTCACCGGCCCCATCAACATCCATTGCGACCACAGCGACTCGATGGGCGCCCGCGACTCCGGCTGGATTCAGCTCTACAGCGAGAACAACCAGGAGGCCTACGACAACCTCGTCATGGCCGCCCGCATCGCCGAGCACCCCGACGTCCGCCTCCCGCTCATGGTCTGTCAGGACGGTTTCATCACCAGCCACTCCATCCAGACCATGCAGCTCGAGGACGACAAGGCCGTGCGCGCCTTCGTCGGCCCGCACAAACCGCTCAACAGCGTCCTCGACACCAAGCACCCCGTCACCTGGGGCGCGCTCGACCTGCAGGACTACTACATCGAGCACAAGCGTTCCCAGGAGCAGGGCATGCGCAACGCCCTGCGCGTGATCGAGGAGGTCTCCGCCGACTTCGCGAAGACCTTCGGCCGCAGCTACGGCCTCTTCGAAGCCTACCGCCTCGACGACGCCGAGATCGTCCTCGTCGCCCTCAGCTCCGCGTGCGGCGAAATTAAAGAGGTCGTCGACGAGATGCGCACCAAGGGCGAGAAGGTCGGCCTGCTGAAGATCCGCAGCTTCCGCCCCTTCCCCTACGCGCAGATCGGCAAGGCGCTCTCGAAGGCCAAGATCGTCACCGTCCTCGACCGCAGCGCCAGCTTCGGCGCCCACGGTCCGCTCTTCGTCGAGATCAGCGCCACCGTCGGCAGCTACACCGCGAACCGCCCGCTGCTCCTCGGCCACACCTTCGGCCTCGGCGGCCGCGAACTCACCTTGCGCCACATCGAACACATCATCAGCGAAAGCCGCATCTGCCTCGACAAGGGCACCGTCGGCGACCGCCAGGGCCTCTGGATCAACGTGCGGGGGGACAAGCTATGACGAAGCATCCGACCACCGGCAAACTCGCCACGCTCTCGCCCGAGACGAAGCAGATGTGCGAGCGCCCGGGCACGTTCTCCGGCGGCCACCGCATGTGCGCCGGCTGCCCCACCGGCATTTTCACCAAGATGCTCACGCGCGTGTCCGACGACTACGAGATCGTCGCCGGCAACGCCACCGGATGCCTCGAGGTCGCCAGCTCCATCTTCCCGTTCTCCGCCTGGCAGATTCCGTGGATACACACCGCGTTCGAGAACGCCAGCGCCACCATGAGCGGCGTTGAGGCCTGCTACCGCTCGCTCGTCCGCCAGGGGAAACTCAAGAAGAAGCTCAAGTTCGTCGTCATGGGCGGCGACGGCGGCACCTACGACATCGGCCTCCAGTCCCTCTCCGGCGCGATGGAGCGCGGCCACGACCTCACCTACATCTGCTACGACAACGGCGCGTACATGAACACCGGCGTGCAGCGCTCGTCGGCCACCCCGCTCGGCGCCGCCACCACGACCACGCCCGTCGGCAGCCAGTCCTACGGCCGCAAGGGCAACCGCAAGGATCTCACGAAGATCATGCTGGCACATAATCTTGGCTACGTAGCCCAGGCGAGCATCCACGACATCGGCGATCTCTTCCGCAAGATGAAGAAGGCCATCGACCACGACGGCCCCACCTTCATCAACCTCCTCAGCCCCTGCATCCCCGGCTGGAAGATCGACGCCGACCGCGCCGTCGAGAGCGCCCGCCTCGGAGTCGACTGCAACTTCTGGCCGCTCTTCGAGGTCGAGCAGGGCCGGTTCACGATCAACTACCGCCCCGCGCCGGTGAAGCCCGTCGCCGAGTGGGTCTTCTCGCAAGGCCGCTTCAAGCATCTCAAGAAGCACCCCGCCGTCGTCGCCGCATTCCAGGCCGAGGTCGACAAGCAGTGGGCCTGGCTCGAGATGGAGGAAGCCCGCACCAACCCGGCGCGGAAGAGCTGATCGCCCGCTGCGCCACGCAGCCTGCCAGGCGGCATCCAACCGACTGTCGAGTAGCATCGCCGATCCTCGGGCCGGCGATGGGAATAATTCATTTTGCCTGTCCGCCAGTTTCCGCTAACACCGGACTCTCTCTTGGCTGGTGGAGCAAAGCGGAATCGCGCCGGTCAAAAGCAGTCACATGGTTTCAGTCGCAGCGAAACAGCCGGTATACATCATCACCCACGAGTTTCATCCTCGGCGGGGCGGCATTGCGACGTTCACCGAAGAAATCGCCAAAGCGACCGCCGGGCTCGGCTATCAAACCGAAGTCTGGGCTCCGCGGGTCCCCGGCGAACCCGAGAAGGACTGGCCCTTCCCCATCCGCCGCCTCTCCCTCAAGGGTACGCACGACTTCGCCTGCCAGATGCGCTTGGCGCGACACTTGGTCGCCAACCGCCGCCAACTCCGCAAGGCCACCGTCTACCTGCCTGAGCCGGGACCGATGCTGGCGATGATGACACTCCAGTTTTTCAAGGCGTTCCGTCCCCGCCGCCTTCTCCTCACCTTCCACGGCTCCGAGATCCTGCGCTTCGCCGAGCACAGCGCCCGCCGCTGCCTCACCCGCGCGCTCATCAACCGCGCCGATCGCGTCAGCACGCTGACCAACTACACCCGGCGCCTGCTCTGCACCAATTTTCCCGAGGCCGCCGGCAAGACCGTCATCACCCCGGGTGCGCTGCGCTCCGATTTCGCCAATGCCAAGCCGCACCGCACAGCCTGCAGCGGCAAGGTCGTCATTCTCACCGTCGGCCGCCTCCACCCGCGCAAAGGGCAGATGTTCATCATCGAGGCGCTCAAGGCACTGCCCCCGCACCTGCGCGGCCGCATCGAGTACTGGATGGTCGGCACCGGCAGGAGCGAAGGCTACGAGATGCTACTGCGCGAGACTGCCGAGAACAGCGGCGTCACCGCGCGCTTCTTCGGCGATGTCGGCGATGAGCAGCTCGACGACATCTACGACCAAGCCGACATCTTCGCGATGACGAGCATCAACCACGAGTCCAGCGTCGAAGGCTTCGGACTCGTCTACCTCGAGGCCTCCGCCCACGGGCTGCCCGTCGTCGCCCATGCCGTTGGTGGCGTCCCCGAGGCTGTCGTCGACGGCGTCACCGGCATCTTGGTTCCGCCAGTCAATCTCCCCTCGCTCACCGCCGCATTCCAGCGCCTCGTCTCCGACGCCAACCTGCGCCGCGAACTCGGCAGCAACGGGCAGGAGTGGGCGCGCCGCAACTGCTGGGAACGCTCGGCAGATATGCTGCTCAGCACCCACGTCCCCGTGCTCGGCGCCGAACTCGTCCCGGTCGCCGTCCCGATCTGAGGCGTGCCGCTGCTGCTGCCGACGTAGATGCGTCGGCTTGCGACGCCCGTTGGATATTGCAGGCCGGCCAGTCGGCTATCGCGAACGGACACCGCACCCGCCACCCCACCACGCGCTCGCGAGCTTGGCCCTCGCCGCCTTTTCTGCCCAAATCGCGGCATGATCGAAGGTCGCACCGAGCTCCGCGTCCGCTACGCCGAAACCGACATGATGGGCATCGTCTATCATGCCAACTACCTCGCCTGGTTCGAGGTCGGCCGCACCGAACTGCTCCGATCACACGGGATCGCCTACCGCACGCTCGAGGACGCCGGATTCCGGCTCCCTGTACTCGAAGTCCAGACACGCTACCACCGCCCCGCACTCTACGACGACATCGTCACCATCGTCTCCCGCATGAAGGAGCAGCCCTCCGTGCGCCTGCGCATCGACTACGAGGTCTTCGCCCGCGGCGAGAAGCTCGTCACCGGCCACACGCTCCACGCCTTCATCAACCGCGAGGGCGCTCCGGTCCGTCCCCCGGCGGTTTTCGCCGAGAAGATGCGGGAGCTCTTCGCTCCGAAGCAAGAGGTCTAGCCGGCGCAGGTCTCGTACTCGGCCAGCACCGCTGGTTCCGTCTCCTCCGCCCGCGCCTCGCCGAGCACCGCCAGCGCGGCTGCATCGCCCAGCACGCGGCGCGACGCCCACACGGCATGGCCGCGCACCACCGGCGACTCGTGCCGCGACAGCCGCAGCAGTTCCGCGGCGATCCGCTCCCGATCGCCAGCAGCGTCGCCAGACTCCGCCCCGTCACCGGTCACGCACCACACGTTGCCCGCGGCAATGCAGGCGTTGCGCAGCACTCCGACCAGCTTTGTGCGCTTCACCGCCGTGCCGCGAAACACCTCACGGAATCGCTCCGGCGTGAGCTGCAACAACTCCAGAAGGCTCAGCCGCGCCAGATCATAGCGCCGCTCCAGCAACTCGCTGCGCCCCACGCGGGCGAACCGGTTCCAAGGGCAGACACTGAGGCACTCGTCACAGCCGAACACCCGACCGCCGAACCGCGCCCGCAGCTCGCGGGGCACGAACCCGCGGTTCTCGATCGTGTGATAGCTGATGCACCGCCGCGCATCGACCACGCCCGGCGCCACCAGCGCCCCTGTAGGACATGCCGTGAGGCACCGTGTGCACTTGCCGCAATGCAGCCCGGTCCGACCGGGCTCGGCCGTGGACAGCGGCGCATCCGGCGCGATCTCCGTCCGCGTGAGGATCGCGGCCAGAAGCAGCCAGTTGCCGAACTGCGGCGAGATCAGGTTGCCGTTCTTCCCGCGAAAACCGGCTCCAGCGGCAGCCGCCCATCCGCGTTCCATCACCGGCCCGGCGTCGACATAGTACCGGTAGTCCGCGAGCGAGACTCCACTGGCTTCCTCGAGCAGCTCTCCCGCCGCCTCGAGCGCCGGCAGGATAGTGTCGTGGTAGTCCTCGTGGAGCGAGTAGCGGGCGAACCGATCCGCGTCCACGTGCGCGCCGGGCCAGTAGTTCACCCCGAGCACGATCACCGTCTCCGCGCCGGGCAGCACCAGTTGCGGATCCAGACGCTTGTCGGCGGTGCGTTCCAGCCAAGCCATGTCCGCGTGGTTGCCGGCGGCGAGCCAGCCGCGCAGTCCATCGTCGATCGCAGCCCCGGCCAAGGCGAAGCGCACCACATCGAACCCCAGGCCGCTCAGCCGCTCACGAAGGCGCTCGCGTTGTTCTCCGTTCACGAGACTGCCGGAATCTTCGGCCGAAAATCACGGGCCTCGCGGTGGTAGACGCGCAACACATGGCCGACGATCTCCGACACCGGCCTGCCTTCGGTCAGGATCATGGTGCCCGCCTGCCGATAGATGGGCTCCCGCTGGGCGAAAAGCGTGCGGATCCGCTCGGCCGGGTCATCGACCTCGAGCAGCGGCCGCACCCGGCTCTGCGAGGTGCGCTTGAGAATCGTCTCCACGGTGGCATGCAGACAGACGATCACGCCGTGCGCCCGGACCAGCTCGAGCATCCCCTCCTGCACGATCAGCCCGCCGCCGCAGGCGACGATCTGGCTGGTGGCAGGATGCCCGCGCTCGATGAACTCCCGCTCGTAGCGGCGGAACGCCGGCTCGCCGTCCTGGGCGAAGATCTCGCTCACGGTCTTCCCGTGCAGCCGCTCGATCTCATGGTCGGAATCCAGAAACTCGAAACCGAGCCGTGCCGCGACTCCGCGGCCGACCGTCGTCTTGCCCGTACCCATGAAACCGACGAGATAGAGATTGGCGCACTCGCTGGTCATCGCACGCGCAGCATGTCCGCCTCGTTCATCGGGGCAAGCGCACGCTTGCACTTGTTTTCCGCTCACACCGCCCCGAATCGCCCGGTCCGCACGCGCTCCAGCGTGTCCTCGAACGAGGCGAAGACCTTCTCCCATGTGATGGCCTCGGCGGTCGCCCGCGCCGCGCGGCGCAGCTCGGGCCATTCGTCGCGTCGCCGCATCATCGACTCGGCCGCCGCCGCAAACGCCTCGCCGTCGCGCAGCGGAACAAGCATCCCGTTCCCGCCGCTGCGGATATGCTGCCGGCCCGCGGCGTAATCAAAGCACAACACCGCCAGACCGCTAGCCATCGCCTCGGTGACGACGTTGCCGAACGTCTCCGTGGCGCTGGGGAAGAGGAACACATCGCCGGAGGCGTAGTGGGCGGCCAGATCCGCCCCGCGCCGCATGCCCGCGAAATGGAACTTCGGATAGCGCTTCTGCAGATCGCCGCGCGCGGGACCGTCGCCGACGAGCACGAAGCGCGCACGCGGCTCGACCGCCTGGGCCCGGAGGAACGCCCGCACGGCCAGTTCGATGTTCTTCTCCACCGCCAGCCGGCCGACATAGAGGAATACCGGATCGCCCGGCTCCGCGCCCCAGACCTGCCTCAGTTCCTCGCGGCGCCGGTTCGGGGAAAAGAGCTCGCCGTCGACACCGCGCGTCAGCACGCCCACCCGCTCGAAACGCTGGGCCTCCAGCTCGCGCCGCATCTCGTCGGTCGGCGTCAGCGTGCAGGCCGCGCGATTGTGGAATGCGCGCAGGTAGCCCAGCGCGATCCCATGCATCGCACGGAACATGTACTGCTGCATGTACTGCTGGAAGTTGGTGTGGAAGCTTGTGCTGATCGGAATCCCGAGCTTGCGGGCCGCCAGCAGCGCCGCCCACCCCAGCGGCCCCTCCGTGGCGATGTGCACCACATCCGGACGCCGCAGACGCCAGAGCTTCTTCAGGCGGAAATAGACCGGCAGCCCCACGCGCAGCTCGCTGTAGAACGGCAGCGGCAAGCTCGGCAGAAGCTCGTGTGCCGCACTCGCCGGATCGCTCGAATCCTTCGCCTGCGCCCCCTTCAGCCGCGGCCGAAACACCGTCACCGTGGCGCCGCGCATCGCAAGTCCGCGCACAAGGCGTTGGAGCGTCATGGCGACGCCGTTGACTTCCGGTGGATAGGTTTCGGTGACGAGTGCGAAATTCACGAGGGAATGGCGTCGCGCGCTGGCAGACCGAGCGAAGCAAGAGCACGCCGGTGCCGGAAGCCAGAAAAACAAAACGCCCTCCGGAAAATACCGGAGGGCGTTCTGGAAAACGGGAGAATTACTTCTTCTGCTCGGGCTGCTTGGGAGCGTCCTTCACGTCGAGGATCTCGACGTCGTGGACGGTGAGCGCGCCGGGGATCGGGCCCTTGTCCGCGAGCCAGAGCTCGGCGGGGATGTAGAGCTTGATCTTGCCGCCCACGCCGGTGAGCTGCAGGCCTTCCTTGATGCCGGCCAAGGCCGTGGCGAGCGGGATGTCGATGGCAGTCATCTTGCCTTCCTTGTCCTTCGTCGTGCTGAAGACGCGGCCATCGGTGAGAGCGCTGGTCATGTACACGCTCACAGCCTGGTCGGCCCGGGCCTTGGCGCCCTTGCCCTCCTGCACGATCTCGTAGCGCAGGCCGCTGGCGGTCTTCTTCACGTTGGCCTTCTTGTCGAGCTCGGCCAGGAAGGAGGTGGCGTCCTTCTGATTCTTCTCGTTGGCCTCGGCACGGGCCTTCTCGACCGCCGCATTGACCTCGGCGCCACGGGTCTTGATGAGCTCCTCGGTCTGGGGAGCGATCACCTTGGTGTCGTACGCGGGCACATGGCCGGCGATCGCCTGCGCGAGACCGCGAACGAATCCGTCGAATTCCTCCTCGCTGCGGATCAAGGCGCGGAACTGCGCCAAGCGAATCTGGTCGCCGATGATGAAGCCGTACATCTCCAGCTTCTGGGCATCGGTGTACTTGCCGTTGACCGGCTGAATGACCTCCTCCTTCTCCTCGGTCGGTGCAGCGGCGGGCGCGGCGGCAGGCGCGGCGGCGGCCGGCTTGGCGGCGGGCGCAGGTGTCGCCGGCTGGTTGGGATCAAGGTTGATCTTGAGATTTTGGGCACCGAGCGGCGCAGCAAAGGCCAGAAGCCCGGCAAGAATTGGGAGGGACGGTTTCATCAGGGTTGCGTTGTGGTTTGAGGCGCCGGCGTAAGCTTGCCTGCGTCGGAAAGCCGCGGAAGATGGACGCCGGTTCTTCAAAAAGCAATCCTTCGCCAGCGTACCGAATCTACGCCTCGCAACCCCACTTTCGCCCCGTGTCGGGCGCGTTCCTCACCATGATTTCCAACCAATTCTGGCACAGCCAGGACGGCCTCATCCACGCCCTCCGCAAAAAGAACGACACCCTTACCCTCACGCTCGCCTTCCGGCCGCGCTCCACAGCCGAGCTCGATTTCATGCGCGAGAACCTCGCCGCCCTGCACTTCACCGAGCGCAGCTCCCTCGCCCGTATCGGAATCGAGATGCGAACCATCGGCGAGCCGGTCCTCGAGAACAACAAGGTCCTCGTCGAGGCCGAGGCCTTCGTCTTCGACAAGGGCTTCCCCAACGCCTCCTACTTCCAGAAGCTCCTCCGCCCCGGCACCCCCGTCGGCCGCCTCTTCTTCGCCCCCGAGTCCGCCAAGCTCTCCTCCGACGAGATCTGGCGCGCCGTCCGCGACAACCGCATCAAGCTCCCCAGCACCGTCTCCATCGACCGCTTCGGCCGCGTCTTCATCGTTCCCCACCCCGTCCGCTACACGATCAACCCCGCCGTCACCCGCCTCCAGTTCGAGCGCGTTGTCAGCGGCAACCAGAACCGCGCCTTCCTCGACAAGGTCCAGGTCCGCGAGGAGGTCGCCCCGCTCCTCATCCCGCCCCACTCCGGCATCCTCACCAGCTGCTCCATCTACCTCAAGGAGCACTACGTCGTCCTCAACCGCGGCGAGGACAACTTCGGACTCCACTGCTCCGCCGTCCTCCTCGACCCCATCAAGACCTTCGGCACGAACATCATGCTGGAGATCTACAACCGCGGCGACCAGCCCGTCGTCAACCCCATGGTCTCCGTCGAGGT
>Ga0209098_1000292_pt1 | contig 56683 bp, 41 predicted proteins | sample AD_JPNHW1_MetaG_FD_184429 | JGI IMG/M metagenome (GOLD analysis project Ga0209098, IMG submission 184429) | Active sludge microbial communities of municipal wastewater-treating anaerobic digesters from Japan - AD_JPNHW1_MetaG (SPAdes) (version 2) | ecosystem: Engineered > Bioreactor > Anaerobic...
AACTTCTTAAACCGTATTCAGCTTTTCAAGTTCGATCGTACCGGTGAATTGATCTGGCGGCAGAATTACCCACCTGACAGCCTGATGTTTGCCGAAGACAGCAGGAACCTGTATATTGACAGCAACTATTACCTTATATCGGCTGAGTGTTACTACCCAGATGCTGGTCAAACAGGAGGAGGATATGAACGTCCCTATTACATCAAGACAGACACGGCAGGCAATGTGATCTGGCGGTTGGTATATGGCGCAGAGAACGGATATCATGGATTTCCATTCTTTCAACCGCTAAAAAGTAGTACCGGTTTCTTTTATGATATTGGATGGCATAGTAATTATTGTGATACACCTGCCTTGTGGAAGTTTACGGAATCAGGAAATGAATTGTATTATCAGGATCTTTATCCAGAAGTCTGTCCGGGAGGAGGCGGTTCGATCAATTTTCTCAACGATACAACACTTGTGGTATTTGTCGGAGGTACAGTCAACGGTTCAGATTCATCAAAATGGATAAAGGTTGATACTTTAGGAATAGAGAAATATGAAACCTACTTTGATCCTGCTTCATGGATCACCGGGACTAGTTTTTCCTTAATTACTTCTGATAAAAAAATCGTTGCTATTTCGGGAAAAAGCCAGAAAGTATATTTTTACAGACTCAACAGCGATTTGGAGTATGATACGTTATATACGGCTAAACTTACCTATGACAGTTTATGCCCATACCCCATTGTATCCGAGACCATCGACCCGGATTGCGGGTTGGTGGTGGGCATTCAGTCACCGGAACAGGATCCGGAGTTGTACGAGTTAAGGGCATTTCCCAACCCGGCGAAGGAGACTCTTACGCTGGAAATTCCGCAGTATCTCAGTAAAAAATCAGGTCCCCCGGAATTCCGGGCAACGACGGTCTATTACCAATGGAAATCCTTACGGCTGGATGTATTTGATCTGTTCGGGAAGTTAATGTATTCGCAGGATATTCCAGGAAAAATAGAGAAGGTCAGATTGGATATTTCATCCTGGCCCGCCGGTATGTACGTGGCGAGGATCGTGTTTATGGATGAGGTTACGGGGACGGTTAAGTTTGTGAAGGAGTAAGGAGTTTCAGAAACTAATAAAGTGGTCAAAAACGGCTGGACGGAATAGACCATCTAACGTCTTGAAGAAAATATTTTATGTACTATGCAAAACGATAATTTTGCGATTTGGATTGGTTTTTCTGGTTATTGAAAATCACCCCTTTCCGGGGGAGCTCCAATTCCTCTTTTTTTATAAAAGTTATTTTGAACGGATGTGTTGGAAAGAGTAAATGAGTATCTGGAAAATGTTAACAAAGGAACTTAAGTATACAACTAAAATATACCTTCCGTCAAGGCGACCGGGGGACAAAGGATCTGAATATAAGGAATAAACTCATTATAATTTCCAGTTCACTGCTGACCGGTTATATCTGAAAAAATAATCCTATGAGTCTTCTTTGGATTCCCTCACAACACAAATTCATGTGTATTTGAAAAATAAATTGTCCGGACAGATTAGACCAACTCAAAAGAAAGAATTATTTCTTCATGCAATTGTGGCAATAAATAAAACATTCTGAACCTTGTAAAACTATACGATGAAAAAGATACTGGTATTTTTCGGATTTATTTTGCTCAACACAACTCTTTTCAGTCAAGACAGTTGCGTAATAAAACTCAATCTTGGAGATTGCCGATTCTGTTATGGGCCAATAAGCAAATTAAATACGACAAATGATTCTTTAAAAAAAACGATCATTGTAACTTGTCTGGATTCAGGTATTGCGAATACTTTTTTAAAAAGCGAATTAGGAGTTAAGTTTCCGTACAACTTAATAGGTTCAGATTCAATTTATCAGGCACTGAATACCAACCAACAATCGGAAATTATTTTTTACAACGGCAAGAACATTATTTATAAAGATTTGTTGAATAGATTTAACGGGAATTTAACGGCTTCCCCTTCTTCAATAGAGCAAATCGCAGAAATAGCCTCGGATAGTTTAAAGATTTCATCACGGTTAACTACAAAGTATACTGATAGTAAAGTAATCATGTTAGATTATGTCACGAGCAATTACATTGTTTATGACTTGTCCAATAATCAATTACTTAAAACACTTCATGTCAATTCGTTAAAACCGGAATCATTTTTTGATCTTTTTAATATCGATTCACTATCCAGGTCCAATTATGAGCAAAATATTTCTGCGTTACAGGCATATGGGATTGGTCATTTACGCCCTTTTAGTAATGATTTCTTGATCTTACAAGATCAATTATTTTCAAATGTTTTATTAAGTGTTCCACAGTATGTAGACTCCACCAATTCTACGGTGATCAACGAAGAGATGCTATTGCTGATAAGCTCATTAAACCAGGATTCTATCATTCCTGTTCCATATAAACAAATAGTTGCCAATGTGTTGCCAGATTATAAATTACAGTTTTGTGGCGGGCCGTTTGTATTCTCCAATGATTCAATCTTTTTTATATTCTCTTCCCCGTCCATACCTAAAAAACTGATTATTGCAAAATTCAAGTATGATAAAGATTTGAAATATTCTGGATACTATACCATTCCATTTCCCGAGTATTATGGCCAGGAAGCAACCAGGGATTATGAATTTTTTAGTTGGCTGTTCTCATTTCCGTATTTGTTCACCATGAAATCAAATGAGGTTTATAACGTAAACTTAAAGAATTGCCAGTATTTTCCTTTTAGAACGGATAAGGTCAATGAAAGAAACGATATATTCAGCATGGATTATACGAATAAAATAATCGACTCATTTTTAGTAAAAAATAAAATGATCATTTTGAATCAACGAAAGGTGAATAACAGCTTATCTTATTATTATTGCGTATATGAAATTCCCTCAATGAAGCTAAGTCTTTGTAAAGAAATAAATTTGACAAATGAATTTCAGTTCCAAAGTTTTAATTTTATCAATGACACCTCAATAATAGGATTTAGCAACAATGGGAAAATTTGCCAAATATCTCTTCGGGAATGATTTCGGTAACCATATACATTTGAGTACAATAAATACAACTATACGTCTTTAATGCTGTTTTTATCGCTATCAGCAGATCAAAAAGGGAGAAGCAGGAGAGTCCTTTCCGGTAGCCGGCTCCATCGATGTTGATATTTAGGTGGATCAATGAGAAAAAATTTGTATCAGGAAAATTTGAATGGCAAACAGGATTTGGCGCATTTACGGTTGGTCATCCTCAAATAAAAACGGCAGTAAATTATATACTGACTCAGGAGAAACACCATCTGGAGAAATCGTTTAGAGAGGAATACATCGAATTTCTAAAAACCTGTCAAATTGATTTCAAACCGGATTTCATTTTCGAGGATTATGGTGCCGCTCCTACGGAGAAATAATATGCCGCTCCTCCGGAGCTAGTGATATAGCGCTCCTACGGAGCTAGTGATATAGCGCTCCTACGGAGCTCGGGGGAGGTAGTTCTGCAGAGATGATTTTTTAGCTCCGGAGGAGCTTTCTGTTAATAGCTATCATAATCCCCGCACCAGCTCCGCGATCCCGCGCGCGCATTCGGCGACACGCTCATAGTCGACAATATCCAGGTTGTCGTGAGGTGTATGCGTGATTTGCTGGCAATCCATATTCTCAATAAACCATTGCGAGCTAACGGCAATAGCCGGACAACCGTTTTGCAGAAAGATGCTGTGATCCCCCTGATACCAGGGTAACCCTTCCACCAGTCCGGGGTTGTGGCCGATAACACGATCGAACGCATCGCGGATTTCCGCCGGGAGATCGAAAGGGGAGAAGCTGGAGAGTCCCTCCCGGTAGCCGGCTCCATCGATGTTGATATTCAGCCGGATATCCTGAAAACGGCCTGCGTTCTGTTCCACGTAACGGACCTGGCCGGGAGCGGCATAATAATCTTCGCCATTAAACAAAGCCAGTTCCACCGGCGCTTTTCCGGAGTGATCTTTCAGGAGTTCGGCCAATACCAGCACCACCGCAACACCGGTCCCGTTGTCCATGGCTCCCGGGGTGCCTATTTTAGCATCTATATGAGCCGTAATGACAATGCGGTCTTTCGTACGGTCGCTGTTTCTTGCGATCACATTAAAAGCAGTTTCCGGTATGCGTTGCGCTTTGGAGATCAAAACAGCTGTTTGACCGGCACAGGCACGTAGTTTCTCGCCTTCGGTATCTTTCATGTAAACAGAAGGAATATCGAAATCCCCGTCCTCGAACAACGGGAAGGGATAAGCGCCGCCTGCTATTGACGGGTTGCGCCCCGTGGCACAGATTAGCGCCAGGGGATTCCCTTTTTCCAGCACCCTGATCAGGTGTTGGTGCTCTTCGGGGTTCCAGAAAGGAAAATTTTTCGGGGCAATTTGTTCGGCGGTGATCTCTCCGTAGAGAAGAACGATTTTGCCGGTGATATCTGCTTGTTCCAGTTGGCTGATGGTATGAATGACGGTCAGTTCTCCTTTTACCGAGCAGCCTGCCGAATAGTGGGAGGACAAGACCTCGAACGACCGTTCCCCGCACTGCAACGTCGCTCCTTCCGTTTTCCAGTCCATTACCGATAGCCGGGTGGCTTCGGTCTGCCAGCCCGAATTTTCGAGTATCCTTTTCGCGTAAGCCGTCGCCTTGCGGTTTTCTTCACTTCCCACACGACGTTCGCCGATTTCGGAACATAACACCTGTAAATGCGCTTTGATCTTTTCTGTTATTGTTTTGTTGTCCATAGCGGATAGTTTAAGATGAGGAGACAAAGGTAGTCTTCGCCTCAGTAACGGAATTGTAAAAAAGGGACAAATTAAGAGGTTCTCTTATCCGGAAGAGGGAACCGGAAAAAATGCAAAAAACACCTCAGTACATGACAATTTTTCTCCAAAATGCCAAGGCAGTTGTTTTTGTATCTTCTCCCTAGCCCCCTGAACAAGTGCGAAATGTGAAATGCGAAATGCGATTTAGCTGCCTACCGGCCGGGCTTTTGTATCTTTCCCCTAGCCCCTTCCTTGCAAGCAAGGCAGGGGAACACATTCACCTAAACTATCTATCAACTCCCCCTCTTACTCGTAAGAGGGGGCGGGGGGGAGATACAGAAACAAGTGCGAACTACGAACTGCGAAAAGCCTGCCCCGAAGGACACCGCTGTTAGTTGAAATAATCAGAATGAGGCGGGCACAGGGAGAGATATTCCCCGGGAGTGTAACCGGAAAGTGTCTTGAAATCTTTGATAAGATGCGATTGGTCGTAATAACCACCTTCGCAGGCTAACGAAGTCAGGCTGGTGGCGGGGTTGGTCTCCAGGATGTGCAAAGCCCGCTGAAAACGGATAGTCTGGGAGAACTCTTTGGGATTAGCTCCTACGTATTCGGAGAACTGGCGGGTGAGCTGTTTGGTACTCAGACAGGCGGCATCGGCCAGCGAAGCAATATTCGTCTGACCGGAATCTATCAGCCGGATCGCCGCCTCTATCCGTTTCAGCTTGTATTCAGCCAATCTCGTGCATCTCTTCAGCAGAAACTGTTCTATCAGGAGCATACACTGACTGTCGTCTTCGGCGCTGATCACCGAGCTTTCCAGGATGGCCAGTTCCTTGTCTTCCATGTCACCGGCAGTCAGGCGGAGGTCGAATACCCTGTCTGCCGGCAGAGGAAAGAACGCCCTGATCCCGGCAGGACGGAAGACGACCACGATCATGTCCACCTGTCCCCGGTACTTCAGATCGGCAAACGTCTTCTCATGCCCGCTGAGAAAGACCCGGGGATGAAGTTCATTCTCCCGGACGGATAACAACCGATTCCCCCGGTGAAATATCAGGTTCATCATCCCCGTGGGCACCGTCCGTACCCCGGAGGCAGCATCACCGGTGGTCTTCAAGTGCCAGTAATGTTTCACGTATGGTGCAAGGATGGATGTGGGGCGTATGATCCTGAATTCTTCCATGGAATAAAACCGTTGGGCAAAGATATGGAATAAAGATCACTGATTCCTTCGGGTTTTCAGATAGTAATAAAAATTATTTCATATATTTATCCCCTCTTTGGTATAACGATAATATCCCTTGTCTGACCTGTATAGAAGAAGTCTGATTGTGTGTGTGTCTGAATAAATTTAACAAACGTAACCAGATAGTGAATGATTCCGGTATCCTGTGTGAAAACATTCCCGGTCATGGATCCGAAACAGCACAAACGGAAAATAGGAAGCAGTTTCTTTCGAAGTAGCTTATCGGTAATTTTCAAAAACAGCTGACTTATGACAAGTAGACAACATGAAGAATTAGTCCGCGAGCATTTTCGCAGAAAAGGGTACGTGGTCGAAACAACGCCGGATTGCGCCGGCTTACATGTAAGTATGTTTGCAAAAAAGGAAAAAGTAAGGTTAGTCATCCAGTGTATAAATTTTACCAGCCCCAGAGGAGAAATAAACCGGAGAATGATCATGGAGCTATATGGGGCCAAAGAGTATTTCGGTTGCCAAAGAGCCATTATTGCCACTGACCGGATGTTGAGCCCGGCCGCTGCCGCAGTGGCCGTAAAATTAAAAGTTGACATATTCTTAACCAAAGGTTTATCTAAATCGATACCGAAAATTTTAACAACAGTCGTCGACACCTCCTTTGAGGGCATCTGGGAAAAATACATTACTCCATTGCCCGGGAAAACCATCATGAGACAAGGTTATAAGACCGCAAAAATTCTGAGAGTTGATGAGAGTGGTGTTGATCGGTTGGTGTCACCGGGGAAAACAGTAAAAATTGAATCAGAGGTTCTCCGAAAGGTTGTTAATCAGCTGTTGACTGACGGATTGGTGACAAGAGATGAAATTACGGCCGCCTATTCAGCTGATGTGTCTAACGACGTTATCCTGATTTTGTCGCGGGTGTCCTTTTTTACCCTGACGAAAAAACCCGTCGGATTGAAGTATACGAGATTGAATAGATTACAGAGAAACAGTAAAAATAAAAGCCTGAAGCAAACTGGAACTTTTGGGTTGATGGACCACGAGATTGAATAGATTTTTCTATTTTAGAAACAAAAAATCAAGACGATGAAAACTTTTCGTAGTGATGTTTCAAATAAGGAATTTCCGGTTTCCGAAAAAGTATCGGCCAAGACAATCAGGCATTCCATCCTGGATTTAATTCAGAAGGATAACCCTCAATTCACCCATGAAAGTTTCCTTTCTCAGAGCGAACTGAACAAATACAGGGAAAAAGCCATTTCGGATTATCTGGTGAAAGAAGTCGGGGAACTGAATGAACTGGAAAAGACGGTGTTGACTTCAGTAACGAATAAAAGTACCCTGACAGATAAAATAGAGGGCGACGAGAAACAGATTTTAACAGCTGGTCAACTGGTTGCTGACAAAGTGGCGGCCTTCGGCGGCAGCTGGACATTTATTATTTCATTTGGCGTATTTATTTTCATTTGGATCTCGATCAACATATTCTGGCTTATCAATAAAGCATTTGACCCTTACCCGTTCATCCTGTTGAATCTGATTTTGTCGTGTCTGGCTTCATTACAGGCTCCGGTGATCATGATGAGTCAGAACCGGCAGGAAGAAAAAGACAGGGAACGGTCTAAAAAAGATTACATGATCAACCTTAAATCAGAAGTAGAGATCAGAACCCTTCACGAAAAAATTGATCATTTTATCATGGACCAGCAGCAGGAACTGCTGGAGTTGCAAAAAATCCAGATAGAGATGATGAACGATATATTAAAAGAAGTTGAAAAGAAAGGTGTTAAATGAAAACTTTCATCCGAAATTGATTTTTTAAACTTTCAATAAAAACCGGTTTCATGGAAACATTAAATCTGAAGGAGCTGATTCATACCGTTCGTCAGGAATTAATCGATTCCGAGAATGAACGCAAGTCGAAAGGCCTTGACCCGTTGTTTAAAGTCGATAATCTGAAAATCGAGGTGAATTTTGTCGTTGAGAAAACGAAGAAGACGGGAGGTAAATTGGGCATAAAGATTATTGATATAGGCCATGATGTGACGTATTCAAGCCAACAAGTCCATAAAATTGTGTTAGAGTTAAAAACCTGTGAATTGGAGGATGTTGATAGTGGTCTTGAACCGGGTGTTTTTCCCATTCCTCCGGAGAAGATTAAAACCCGAAGTGGCTTACCATGGGGCGGTTTGCCCGGATCCAGACCGGGAATTGTTCCCAGGATCAATATTCCCGGGATGCGGCCCGGATTTACTCCTGATGCAATGCCGGGGAAAACCAGGGGGAAAACAAAAGAATGAAGATGAATGACAATGAAGTGCCCAACAAATGCGCATGAAAGGCTTGTTGAAAATTTCCGGCAAACAATTGATGTCAGAATAAAAAAAGTTGTATGTTTGAAATGGGAGTTAATGGTTAAGTGCAAGTCTATAAAGACAGCATAAATTATAGACAATGAGAACAACGCATAATATTGCAGTTTGTGTATACGGTTTATTTTTAATATTTCTCAAAGATTATATTCCTGATTATTTAAAAGAAGGATCATCGATACTTTTTGCAATTTTGGGACTTTTACTAATAATTGGTAATCTTTTTTTCTTGTTTTATGATTATGATGCTAAAGAGGTAAAAAGTTTCGAAAAAATAGCATCCACGCAAAATGGTGGGAATTACCTGGAAGTTTGTTTTTTGATTTTCATAACAGATACGGATCCAATTCATCCTTTTGGGACAATTGTATTCTTGACAATCACAATTTTCTTATTAATGTTTTGTTTTTGGGCTATACTTCGAGATATGATTATAAAAAAGGTTTTCATTTCTCTAGTGATTGTTGCGCACCTTATATTTGGGTACTTTATGTTTTCTAAAAGTAAATGGAGTTTCACAAGATATTATGGTAATGAAATCATCGGTAGTTTCTGGGCGAAATCTGATTATAGAACAATATACTTAGTTAAACTTTATAAAGGTGATAGCAATAAGTTTTACCCTTTGCCTGCATTATTACATGTTTATTCTGAGGACAATGAAGATGATTTTGGATATGGATATCAAATGTGGACAGAGAAAAATGTCAGCGTGGAATATGTATTTTTTAGCAACGGAGGATATTTGATTTTTGATGATTGTAATTTATATCCTAATAATAAAGAGTATTGTATTGATCAAAATGGAAGTAGCTGGTATATCGAATTGACAGAGAAAAAATTAAATATTAGCAAAAGCAATTGAAAAGTTAGGATTAATGTGATTTATCAGTGGGACAGGGCATAAAGTTCCTTCCTTCTGAGAGACAAGCGAAATTGACCGAAATCCAAGGGAAATCCTCTGAAATATTTTAATTTCCATATTGCGAAATTTCATGCATCATATTGAAAACATAACATCTAATTGAAAAAGAAACGAAATGGAAATAAGATCACTCGGAAAAACTGACTTTGAAACAATTTTCATTGCATTTAGTCAAGCGTTCGCCGATTATGATATTCAACTTAAAGCCGATGAACTCAAAACCATGTTGAAAAGGCGCGGTTTTAACCCCGATTTATCCTTTGCTGCCTTTGAGGGGGAACAAATCGTTGCATTTACCTTGAACGGCACAGGCAGCTTTAATGGATTGAACATGGCCTATGATACGGGGACGGGAACACTGAAAGAGTACAGGGGTCAGGGATTGGCGACAAAGATTTTCAACTATTCTATCCCGTATTTGCAAGAGGCGAACATCCGTCATTATCTGTTAGAAGTGTTGCAACATAATACCAATGCGGTCTCCGTCTATCAGAAATTGGGTTTTAGCGTATCGCGGGAGTTTTACTATTTCGTTTGGAGTCCTGAAGAGATCAAAAATGAGATCAAAAACACGAATGCTCCTTATTCCGTAAAACCTTTTGACATCCATGAATACGGATCAATTGCTGATTTCTGGGATTTCTATCCTTCCTGGCAGAACAGTTTTGAATCCATCCGGCGGGCGAACGAGGACTTTATAAATCTGGGGGTATTTGCCGACAACCAACTCATCGGGTACTGCGTTTTTGAGCCTGCATCGGGAGATATCACCCAAATAGCCGTTGACAAAGCACACAGGAGAAAGGGCGTCGCTTCGTTGTTGCTTCACGAAGTCAGCAAACTCAATAAGAATACTAAAACAAAACTGATCAACGCCGATGTTACTTGTAGTTCCATGGTAAATTTCCTAAAGGCGAAAAATATTGCGATAACGGGGAAACAATTTGAGATGATAAAAAAACTTGGGTCATGACTGGTATTTTGTTGCTAAAGAAAAGACTAAGACAGGTGATCAATGGAGCCGTCTTCATCCTGCTGCTCCATATTTTACATTATTTGCATTCCAAAGGATTCAACTATGTAATTCATAGTTATTTTCCGACATTCATAACCGAATCTCCAACTTCCCATGTTATAATGATATTAAATCAGAGTATTGGAATTCTGATTTCAATAGTAAGTATCATCCTTTTCCTCCACTATAGTAAAAACAGGTCGGGTAAAATTATTCTTTTTATCCTGTCAGCTTTTGCATTGTTTGTACCGTTTAAAACATGCCTGGGGATTTGGATATTTTATACTTTTCATTTTTGCAATGCATCGGCTTATGAGATTACAACTCATCGATTATTTGTAATGTCGATTACTTTGTTGGTTTTACTATACTCGATATTTCCTATCTGCAAAATCACTCAAAAGTACTCTAAAGATCAAATAATCATTACGATCGTTATTTTTCTTATTTATTTATATCTCTATTCTTTCTATATGGGATGGTACTTTAAATTTCTGTTTTAGAATGAACTATTATTCCGAAATGTAAAACACCTGCCTGCCGACCGGGTTTTTGTATCTTTCCCCTAGCCCCTTCCTTGCGAGCAAGGCAGGGGGACACATTCACCTAAACTATCTATTAACTCCCCCTCTTACGAGTAAGAGGGGGATGGGGGGAGATACAGAAAAACAAATGCGAAGTGCGAAATACAAAGGGTCTGCCTTATAGTTCATTTTTAAAATTTTGTCATGTATATGACGAAATCATCTTATCTTAGTAGTTCTTATTTTGAATTTAATACTTCGTCCTTCAAACTAAACTATTATTCTTTCACCCTTATCAAAACACAACAGAATGAAAAAACTATTATTGGGCGTACTTGCCATGTCGATCATGCTGGTTTTTACGAATTGTTCAGGTACCAAAACCCTGAATAAAGCGCTGGCCAACCCTGAAAATGTGACCAAATTGAAAATCAGTTACGGTCAACTTAACAATCTTCCCAAAGAGATCGGGAAATTAACGAATTTAAAAACCCTGTACTTATTCAAAAACGGATTAAGATCCATCCCTGAGGAGATTGGAGATTTGAAAAATTTAGAAACGCTTGTAATCAGTAGCAATAATCTTGTGGAAATTCCTGCTTCCATCGGTCAACTGACGAAATTGAAGAAATTGTCCCTGAAGCATAATAAAATTAAGCGGCTCCCTGCCGAAATCGGGAATCTGACGGAATTAAAGGAGCTGTATGTTGAATATAATGACCTGGAGACGTTGCCAGCGAGTATCGGGAATCTGAAAAACATTGTTTTTCTGAATATTAACAATAACAAATTGAATAAGTTACCCGTGGAAATAGGAAATTTGGAAAGCTTGAAATTTTTTGTCATTGGAAAAAACAGTCTCACCGATTTACCTGAAGAGATAGGCAATTTGTCAAGCCTGCGAGAACTTAATGTTGCTTTTTGCGGACCCATGGTCAGAATCCCCGAGTCAATAGAATTCTGTAAAAGTCTGGAGTTCCTGTACATTGATAAAACCTTGCTTTTGCCCTATACGATAAACAACGTCAATCCCCGGTTACAGGTAGTCGTAAAAGAAAGAGGAGAGCTGAATTGATATTTTCACCTGGAATATTTTTTCTATATCTTCGTATAAATTTATATCGCCATGGCTGAACAACGTCCCGGTTTTGTTCGTATGTCGCATGCCGACCGACTAATGCCGCAGGAAGAGATGCTAGAGGTTGCCAAAGAAAAAAGTTCCCTCATTATCGGTGTTCCCAAAGAGATCTCGTTGCAGGAGAGGAGGTTGGCGCTAGTCCCCGACGGGGTGGCGTTGTTGGTCCGAAACGGTCATCAGGTGCTTTTCGAGACGGGAGCCGGGTTGGCCGGGCACTTCCCGGATCACGATTACAGCGAAGCCGGCGCCCGCATCGTGGCGTCGCCCGAAGAGGTATATAAGGCGGATATCATCCTGAAAGTGGCGCCGGTCACGATGGCGGAGACCGAATGGCTGAAGCCGAAACAGATCCTCATCTCGGCGCTGCAGATGGCAGTTCAGCAGGAAGAGTATTTCCGGGCGCTGATGAACCGCAAGGTGACGGCCCTGGCGTACGAGCTCATCCGCGACCGCTCCGGGGCGCTGCCTGTGACACGGGCCATGAGTGAGATCGCCGGAAGTGAAGCCATATTCATCGCGGCGGAATACCTCTCCTGTCCCGAAAAGGGGAAAGGCAAGATGTTCGGGGGATTCACCGGCATCAGCCCCTCGGAAGTCGTCATCATCGGGGCGGGCACCGTAGGGGAGTTCGCCGCCCGTTGCGCCATCGGGCTGGGCGCTTTGGTCAAGGTCTTTGACAACACCATCTACCGTCTGCGGCGACTGCAGAATAACCTCGGCACCCGGGTATTCACTTCCATCCTGCATCCCAAAGCGCTGAGCGATGCCCTCCGGTCGGCCGACGTGCTTATCGGCGCCATCCACTCCACCGAAGGACGCTCTCCCTGCATCATCACCGCCGACATGATCCGCCAGATGAAAGAAGGCAGCATCGTCATCGACGTCAGTATCGACCAGGGAGGATGCTTCGAGACATCACATCCTACCACCCACGATGACCCCGTGTTCGCCGTCAGCGGCGTGACGCATTACTGTGTTCCGAATATCCCGTCAAAAGTACCCCATACGGCCTCTCAGGCGCTGAACAACATCTTTGTACCCATGATTCTCAATGCCGGCGCTGAAGGGGGATTTGAGAAACTGATCGCGCGGGATTACGGACTGCGCCAGGGTATTTATGTCTTCAACGGCATCGGGACCAACCTCTTTCTTAGTAACCGGTTTAACCTGCCGTTCCAGGATATCGACCTCCTGATGGCTGCATTCCACTGACCATGATGAAACTCACCCTGCGATCGGTTCAGACACGTCATTGTGCCACCGTTTTCGGCGACGAAGGCATGGCTCACCTGAACAAAATCCTGAAAGATCAGGTACGACAAGGATTTCGGACTTTCCTGCTCGCTGATGAGCATACCAGCCTTCGTTGTTTGCCGCCCTTACTGAGCCTGCTGCCTGACTTCCGGCCCGACGGAGTGCTGACAGTAGCCCCGGGTGAAGACACCAAGACCCTGGAGACGGCTGCCCGGTTATGGCGGGAACTGGCCGGTGCCGGCGCCGACCGTCACAGCCTGCTGCTGAACCTCGGCGGTGGCGTGGTCACCGACCTGGGCGGCTTTGTCGCCTCTTGCTTTAAACGCGGCATCCGTTTCATCAATATCCCCACCACCCTGATCGGGATGACCGATGCTGCTTCCGGTGGGAAGACAGCCGTGAACCTCGACGGACTGAAGAACCAGACAGGGACCTTCACCCTGCCCGGCACCATCGTGATCCATCCCGTCTTCCTGAATACCCTCGACCGTTCTCACCTGCAACAAGGGTTGGCAGAGGTGGTGAAATGCGCGCTCATCGCGGATGAGAGATGCTGGAAGTGGCTCAGGTCCATGGATCCGTTAGAGATCCCCGCTCTTCCTGCGGGAGACCCGGCCTGGATGAAGATGATCCAGACGGCTACCATCATCAAGAATAAGATCGTTCAGGTCGATTTTGAAGAACGAAAAGAGCGGATGTTACTGAACTTTGGACATACCGTCGGCCATGCCTTTGAGTCGCTGATGCTGAAGAAGAACACTCCTGTCAGCCACGGGGAGGCAGTAGCGATGGGGATGATCTGCGAGACTTGGCTCTCGTGGCAGCTGTTCGGCCTCACGGAAGAGCAGCGGGATGAGATCACCGGTTGGCTGTACCGGGGCTTCGGCAGGGAAGAACTCAGTGACCAGGACGGGGAAGCGTTAGCCGCGCTGATGCTGCATGACAAGAAGAACGTCGCCGGGAGGATCCGGTTCACGGGGATATCGCGGCCCGGCTCCGGTGTGATCAGAGGTGAGATAACCCCTGCGCTGTTGGCGGGAGCGTTGAAGTTTTATCGGGGAAAGGAATAACATGAACAGCATTATCGTCAGCGCACCCACGACGGTCCTGAAAGGACGGGTGACCCTCCCGGCCTCCAAGAGCATCAGCAACCGGGTGATGATCATCAGGGCCTTGTCGGGCGCGGATTTCCCCGTTAGCCATCTCTCCGATGCCGATGACACCGTGTTGCTGTCGGAGTTACTGGAGAAGATCGCCAGCCATACGACGAACGAGGTGTGTGAGCTGGACACGGCCAATGCCGGAACGGTGATGCGTTTCCTCACACCGTACCTGGCCCTGCGGCCGGGCACCTGGATGCTGACCGGCTCCGACCGGATGCGGCAGCGGCCCATCGGCGTCCTCGTGGATGCCTTGAATTCCCTCGGCGCAGAGATCTCGTATCTGGCCAAACCCGATTACCCGCCGCTGCTCATCAAAGGCAGATCGTTTGTCGGGGGTGAGATCACTGTCGACGCCGGCATTAGCAGTCAGTTCATCTCCGCTCTGCTGATGATCGCCCCCCTGCTTCCCGAAGGACTGATCATCCGGTACAAGAACCGACCGGTATCATCGCCCTATATCACGATGACCACGCGGCTGATGCGCACCTTCGGGGTGAAGACCGAGCCGGGGAAAAACTTCATCAAGGTCCCGCAGGGACAATATCAGCCTGTTGCCTTCGAAGTTGAATCCGACTGGTCCTCGGCTGCCTTCTGGTACGAAGCGGCTGCCCTGGCCACGGAAGCGGAACTTGAGCTGCCGGGACTCGCTTCCGACAGTATGCAGGGCGATTCGGTGTTACCCGGGATATTCGCCAACTTCGGCGTATCGACCGAGTACACCGGTGACAGTGTCATCCTCCGTCATACCGGCCGGAAAGTCGATGGTTTTTATTTCGATTTTACCGACTACCCTGACCTGGCGCCGGCGGTGATCACCACTTGCGTAGCTGTGGGGATCCGCGGGCGGTTTGAGGGACTCGCCTCCCTGCGCATCAAGGAAACCGATCGTATCGCTGCCTTGAAGACCGAGTATGAGAAGCTGGGTGGGGAAGTGGATTCCACGGAGGTCACTGACATGATCCAGTCGCTCGAAGTGGCTCCCTCCAAAACAAAGAAGATCCATTATCCTCCCGCCCCGTTTTTCGAGACCTATGGCGATCACCGGATGGCCATGACCTTTGCCCCGTTGTCGCTGCTGCTGGGACCGGTGAAGATCGTCAACCCGGAAGTGGTGACCAAGTCGTACCCCGGTTTCTGGGAGGAGATGAAAAAAGCGGGATTTACTATTGAATAGCGGGTCCTTCGCGCTGAAGCATCTCTTTGGTGTACAGATACCCGGTGTTGAAGATATCCGTGATCTTCTGTACATCGAACATCCCGAACTGATGCAGCGGCTGGGGCTCGATAAAGAGGTAACAGCCTTCGCACGAACGGGTTACCATCTCCCGGAAACTCAGATGCCATGCCCGGTCCAGCGTCTCCATGACTCCGATCTTCGGGACGAAATCCTTCACCGGGTTGACATTCACGCATACCGTCTCTGATTTCTGATGAGTGAATGGCTCGATGGGCACCGTGTTCGACAAACCGCCGTCGACATAGGGGATATCTCCGATGAAGACGGGAGGAAAGACCACCGGGATGGAGCTGGAGGCTTCGATAGCCTGGATGAGATCCCCGGAAGAAAAGAATTTTTGCCTTCCGTCTAAGAAGTTGGTCGCCGCGATATGCAACGGAATCCGGAGGTCCTCGAACCGGCCTGAGCGTAGGTTCTGCCGGATGAACTCACGAATCCTCTTCATCGAGACCAGACCCATCCTGAACGAATTCCACGTGAACATCGACAGCTTGATCTTGCCGGCAAACATGGTGACGATCTCGTCGGGCGTGAAACCATCGGCCAGAAATGCCCCGGCAATAGCGCCGGCGCTGGCTCCGGAGATAGCTGAGGGGTAAATGCCATACTCCTGCAGCGCCTTCACCACGCCCAGATGAGCAAATCCGCGAGCGCCTCCACCCGATAACACAAAGGGTTTCGTGATCATCCTGCCAGATCAATTAGTATGTAAATATAATCATGCCGGGACCGGAATTGTTCAACCGGTGACACATTTCCGAAGAAAAAACAGTACGGGTCAGCAAAGGCATTTTAAAGAAAATGTTATGAGCGGAGAAGTTGTCATGTACCAGGTTTTTTTTACTTTTGATTTTTGATTGATAACAAAAGCCAATGCTGGTAGATCTCTTCATTCCCTGCTTCATAGACCAGTTTTACCCCCAAACAGGGATCAATATGGCCAGGATCCTCGAAAAGATGGGGGTGGAGGTGCATTATAACAAGAACCAGACATGCTGTGGACAGATGGCCTTTAACAGCGGCTTTTGGGACGAAGCAAAGGCGATGGGCGAGAAGTTCATCCGCGATTTCCCCAACGACCGGCCCGTGGTGAGCCCCTCGGCATCCTGTGCCGGTATGGTTAAAAACTACTACCCCTGGCTTTTTCATAACTCGGGGCTTCATTATGAGTACAAGCAACTGCGCCGTAACTTCTACGAGTTTACCGATTTTATGGTGAATTTTCTGAAGGAAGAAAATACCGGGTCGGTGTTCAATCACGTGGTGACGTTTCACGATTCCTGTGCCGGCTTGCGCGAATACGGGCTGAAAGACGAAGCCCGACGGTTGCTTTCAAATGTGAAAGGGCTTGAATTAAGGGAGATGAAATCGAACGATGTATGTTGCGGATTCGGCGGCACTTTTGCCGTGAAATTCGAGCCCATCTCCGTGGCTATGGCTGAACAGAAAGTGAAAAATGCCATGGAGACCGGCGCCGAGTACATCGTCTCCACCGACGCTTCCTGCCTGATGCACCTTCAGGGATATATCGACAAACACAAGTTGCCGATAAAAACCATTCATATCATCGATCTGCTTGCAGAGGGAATGAGATAAGTAATAAACCCCGGTATTTACATTTCTTCAAATTGCCTTTGGCTTTTAGCTTGTCGTTTTTGTATCCTCTCCCGAACCAAATGCGAACTGTGAAGTGCGAAGTGCGATTGGTAATGTGATCTCTCTTTCTGCCTCGTCCTTTTCCTGAAAACAGGATTTCAGCGTACTTTGCTATCGCCCGGATACGATTACTTTCGCTGTTCCGATGACATTCGTACGGGTTTGAAGACTGAAAAAGTACATTCCGGCCGACCAGGCCGAAACATCAATCGTGAATGGTTGTCCGCATGCAGGAATGGGGACCTCTTTCACTTTAGTACCCATCGGGGAATAAATGTTAAGGGTTATTTCCTGATCTTTTAATAAGCGGGTTTTCGTGATGGTAAAACCATTCGTTTTTTCGATGTACGTGAATGTTTCGGGAATGACAACGGTAACGGATGACCGGGCAGGATTGGGCGCAACGGAAAGAGCGTACGACGCTGCTCCTTCCACAGGATCTTCTACATTCACCGGCCAGCAGTCCAACTCGATGGTGTCGGAAACGATCGGATGCGGACAGAGGGTATCATATTGATAAGGAACCGTGTAAATGCTGTCGTATTCCAATTCGGAATTAAATTTATAGAGGTAGGTTACAAAATGGACAGTGGGATGGTGAATCACTTCTAAATTCGTGACAAGAATTTTATTGTCATGGGTGATGCATGTCCCGTTTGGGGCATAACCATCGGTAGTGGGCAAAATAAACTGGTGAAGCATGGTCCCGGTAGTGTCTGTGATTAACATACTGGCGAAGTTGGAATCCGCACAGGTTGCATATCCTCCCCCGAGAACCAGTGTGGAATCCTGTAAGAAATTGATCGTAGTCACCCCCCCTGCATAGTAATTTGTCAGCAGGTCATGGCGCATATATGGATCCCCGGTTTTGTACAACTTATAAATACACATATTTGAAGGCGGATTGAATCCGTTGTTCCCGACGCCGATATAAAAATCACTTTTACTCTCAATAGTTTTTTCGAATCTTCCGGTGAGGAAATCAGATTGATGCCAGGTACATTCCCATTCCTCATTTCCGGACGTATCGACCTTAATCCAGAACGGGGATGGCCAATACAAACCGGATCCGGGAACTACTTCGGTGTAATTCTGAGCTGAAATTAAATATCCTGAATCACTGGTAATGATCATGTCAGAAGCTTGTTCCGAAAAATAATTGGTGTCGCGGTGATAAAAATTCGACCAAACTGTATTGCCTTCCTGATCCAGTTTAAAGAGCCAGACGCGTTTATTAAACTGATCTTCGTAAAACGACATCAGACAAATATAGCCACCGTCTTTTACAGGGTGTATCTCGTTCGCCCAATCGAAATTTTCCGGAGTTTTATATATGTTACACCATTCTTTTTCTCCACAGGAGTTCAATTTCATGGTAAAAGGGTCGCCGGCTTCATCAAATTGGGTGGTGCAACCACAGATGATCAACCCTCCGCCGGAAGTGGTATCAGTACCGTAAACATGCGTACCGTACTCTTTCAACCCCACTTTCTTTTCCCATAAAGTTTCTCCGTTTACATCGGTTTTAACGATCCATCCCGTTGCTCTGTTCAGGTAATTAATATAATAACCGTTAAGAAGAATTCCCCGGTCATAAGTTTCATTACTCACTAATAAAATGCCATCATTAGTATAATGCCCGAATTCCTTGATCCATTCCTGAGAGAAGGAGTGGAAGGGGATTGCTAAAAAAATAATTAAACAAAACTTTTTCATTGGTATAATTATCCTAAAAGTGTTGCGGGTGTTAAACAGTATTAGATAAATATACAGATAGGAATAATTTTTGTTGAATGGTTCTGAAATAATGAATAAGAACCACACAATCTGAAATATTACTGATAAATGTAAATATTTTTTCTAAGTAAATGAAAAATTTTTTTCAACATGGATTGTGTTTATTGATGTATGTTTTTTATATCCTCTCCCTAGCCCTCTCCTTGCGAGCAAGGCGAGGGGACACGTTCACCGGAACAGCTAATTTTTTATTAACCCTTTGGGATTCGTTTATACAAATGGTTCGGTGCTCTGCACCTTTTGTTGTGTTAATCATGCCTTTTCTACAAATGGTTCGGTGCTACGCACCTTGTGTTTTTAAGGGGTTGGGGGATTCTTTTCTGTAAGGACAGGCCATGGCCTGTCCCTACCAATCATACCCGTGGTTGCAACCGTAGGGACACGCCATGGCGTGTCCCTACCAGCGTTGCGGTGTTTTTATTACAAATATCTTCCCCCTAGCCCTCTCCTTGCGAGCAAGGCGAGGGGACACGTTCACCGGAACAGCTAATTTTATATTAACCCTTTGGGATTCGTTTATACAAATGGTTCGGTGCTCTGCACCTTTTGTTGTGTTAATCATGCCTTTTCTACAAATGGTTCGGTGCTACGCACCTGAAAATCAAAGGCGAAATGTGATGTGCGAAATGTGATATCGGTTTCCTTACATTTCACATTTTGCATTTCACATTTGACAATGTGATTCGCAGGAGCCGGAGTACTTCAGGAATCTGAGGGTACATGCGGCTCCCGCGGATGGATGACAACACAGAAAATTATGGTTGATGAACGATTTCGTTCAATCGAAGAAGCGTTATTATCACTGTTTGGGTAAATCGATGACCACCTTTTCCAGATCTCCGCTGAACCGATTGTTCCGGCCGTATTCCTTAGAGACCGGGCTTCCTGTATCCATCCCTATGTCCATCGTTTCTGAAAGGGAAATCCCGGAAGGTATGATCCTGTCAATCTTTCCTTCCCCCACTTTTTTACCATTGACAAACAGCTCAACCACACCGGTCATCAGGGGTCTGTTCGCCGTATAAACGGCTTTCAGTTCAACAGGACCCGCAGGCAGGGTGGAATTGGAAACGACCTGGTAATGTTCTTCGTTGTAAGCATTATACTCATAGTACAGCTTGTTGTTTTTCACAAAGAACGTGTATCCTGAGTAAATCCCGCCGTGGGCGATCAGCACACCTGAACTGTTGTTGTCGACCGTTGCGTAGGCAGTGATGGTGTGATTCCTGTTTTTAATGGGTGGAGAAAAAGCGTCGGGGATCCTGATCGCGCCGGGTGGAAAATAGATATATTTTTCCCGAATCGGTGCATAATGCTCATTGGCTTTTGCACCTCTCATGATAATGTCGTCATACAACGGATAGACGTTGTATTTGACTGCCTCGATATCCCACTCTGAGATGAGCTCTTTCACCTTTTCCGGATATTTGTCTGCGAGGTTGTTCGACTCGGAAAAGTCTTCAGCCACATTGTACAGTTCCCAGACATCATTCTCAAAGGGGCTGACCTTATTTCCAATCCAGGGCATCCGGTCGCCGTGGACGGTCACCACTTTCCATCCGTCAAGGTACATGGCCCGGTTTCCGTACAGTTCATAATATTGCCGTACATGCCGTTCGGGAGCTGTTTTATCGTTGAATGCGTAGACCATGCTGGTGCCTTCCAGGGGTATCTGTTCGATGCCGTCGATCTGTTCCTGAAACTTTATACCGGTTGCCTCCAGGATGGTTGGCACGATATCGATGATATGGGCATACTGCATCCGGATTCCGCCTTTTTCCTGAATTCCCTTTGGCCAGTGGATCACCAGCGGATCAGTTTGTCCTCCCCTGTGCACGATCTGCTTGAAATATTTAAAAGGCGTGTTCCCTGCCCATGCCCAGCCTGCGTGATAATGATTGTCGGTTGCTTCCGACCCCCATTGATCATATCTTTTATAGTTCTCTTCGAAATTGGTTTGGGCAATTCCATTCAGAAAAATTACTTCGTTATGGGAACCAGCCAGTCCTCCTTCTGCGCTGGCTCCGTTATCGGAAGCAACAATGATCAGGGTATTATCCAGTTTTCCCAGCCGCTCAAGCGTTTGAACAACTCTTCCGATTTGCTCGTCGACATGGGACAATTGTCCGGCAAAAGCTTCCATTTGTCTGGCGTACATCTTTTTTTCCTTTTCGCTCAGACTCTCCCATGCGGGAATCTCGGGACGCCTTTCCGTAAGTTTTGTTCCCTGGGGAATGACTCCCATCTCCAGTTGCCGCTGATAGATCATCTCCCGGGCCTTGTCCCAACCCATGTCAAATTTGCCTTTGAACCGTTCAATGTATTCCGGTGGAGCGTGGTGCGGGGCGTGCATGGCTCCGGAGGCCCAGAACATGAAGAATGGTTTGTTGGGGTCGAGGGAGACTTGCCCTGTCAGGTAATAGATGGCTTTATCCGCCAGGTCTTTGGAGAGATGATAATCCGGGTCATTCATAGAGGGTTCGATGGGTTCATGACCCGCGTACATGACCGGGGTGAAGTTGTTGATGTCGGCGCTCATGAATGTATAAGTGTGATCAAACCCATCCTGTGTGGGCCAGTACTTGAAGGGCCCCAGCTGGTGTACCTGAAAGCATGGGGTATGATCCCACTTTCCCAAAGCATACGTGGTATACCCTTCATCTCTGGCGAGTCTGGCCACTTCCTGGGCGCTGTAGGGAACCCTTCCCGCATAACCGGGAAATCCCATCGCTGTGAGAGCGTGTGAGCCCAATCCGACCGAGTGATGATTTCTACCGGTCAGCAGGCAGGCCCTCGAAGGCGAACTCAGTGCCGTCGTGTGGAAGTTGGTAAAGCGCAATCCGTTGGCTGCCAGTTTATCGATGTTTGGCGTTGGAACCAGGCCGCCAAAACAGCCCAGCTGCCCATAACCCACATCGTCGAGAAGAAAGATGACGACGTTGGTTTCATTACCTGTGAAGGTGGGCTCCACAGGCCAGTCTTCGATCGACTCCTGGAAAGTTTTTCCGATTTTCCCCTGAAAACCGGCCATTCGCGGATCCTGGGCCTGGTCATTCTTTTGGGCATAAGAACTTGCCAGAATAGACAGGGCACCCATGGTCAATAATGGAATTTTTTGATGCTGTTTCATTGTTTTTTGTTTTAAGGATGAATAACTATATCGGGAGGGCGATAAGTTCCTGTTTTTCTGAAAATGCTCCATGAAACATATTGACACGTAATATAATAACAAAAATCCATGAAAGCAAATATATTCCGAACATATTTTGATTTAGCGTGAGAAAATTTGGGTGAATAAAGAGATCAATCCGAAAACATTCATTACTCATACATTAATGGTTCCTCACACACTTCACACTGAACGCGTTCATCCTTGACGACGGCAAAGCCGGTGTGCCTGGCTGGCGGCCTGTTATCCCTTCCCGGATAGGAGTTATTAGTGGGTGTTTTTGCCGTGTTTGTCTAAAAAATTTGTCGCGTAATAGTATTGTGTGTATTTTTGTTGACAAATTTGTTAAACAAGTTTGTCAAAGTGCCCGTAAAAGATTGTCAGACAGAAAAACTGATCCTCGATACTGCGATGAAGATCTTCTTCGCAGAAGGGAGAATGCACGCGACGACTCAGGAAATCGCAGATGCAGCAGGTGTCAACAGGACATTAATCAACTATTATTTCGGATCAAAAAAAGAATTGTTTAACAAGCTGGTTAAACGGGTGAAAAAAGACTTTCCGGGAGATTCGGACCGGATTTTCATGTCGGATCTTCCTTTTCGGGAAAAGACTGCCAGGTTTGTGGAAAATTTTCTGGACCGGTTATTAACTTACCCTTATCTGGAATCGTACCTGATGCTCAACAGCCTTCGCGATCTGAATATACCCCGTTCATCGAAAATTCCTCAGGGTATTCAAAATGAAGCGACGTTACGTTATTTAAAGGAGATAGAGCAGGAGATGAAGGAAGGGAGGATCCCGGAGGGGAACCCGGCTCATTTCCTGATCAACCTTTTCTCGCTGATCATTTATCCTTTTCTGGCAAGACCTTTGCAGATGCGCTTGTTGGACATGGATGAAAAAGATTATCAACAAATATTACAAGACCGAAAGAACATCATTTTAAAAACCGTGTTACCGGAAGACAAATATTTATCCAACGAAAACAATCAATAGACGAGTACTATGAAAATGCATAGAATCAACCTTCCTTTGTTCACCGTGATGGCCATCCTGCTGTTTTCATGCAGTGGTAGTAAAAATGATCCTTCACGTGGCGATAAGGTCAAGGATTATCTTGTGCTGGCGTTAACCCCGAAGACAGTTACGGTGCATAACAATTTTCCGGCGACCATTGAAGGGCAGGAAGTGATCGAGATCCGGCCGATGATCAGCGGGTACATAAAAGAGATACTGGTCAGGGAAGGCGATCGGGTGAAACAGGGTCAGCTTTTATTCAGGATCAGCAATCCGCAGTACGAGCAGGAGGTGAATACCGCCAAAGCCAGTGTTAACAGCGCCATGGCGGAAGTCAATACTGCCAAAATGGAAGTAGAGAAGGTGCGTCCGTTGGTAGAGAAGCAGATTGTGAGTAATTACCGGTTGACTTCAGCTCAGTTGGCATTGGAAGTAAAAGAGGCTGCCCTGGAGCAGGCCCGTGCCGCGTTGAACAATGCGCAGGTCAACCTGGGATATACCTCCATCCGGAGTCCGCGCGACGGGATGATCGGCACCATCCCTTATAAAACGGGAGCCCTGGTTGGCAGCGGAAGTGCAGAAGCGCTGACCACGCTTTCCGATACACGGAACATCTTTGCCTATTTTTCCTGGAATGAGAAGCAGTTGCTTGATTTTCTGACCGGCGCTCCGGGGACAACGATGGAAGAGAAGGTGAAAAGCCTGCCCGAAGTTTCTCTCATCCTGGCCAATAATACCGAATACCCGCTTAAAGGGAAAGTCGAGTTGGCCAGTGGCCTGATTTCCACCGAGACAGGATCGGCGATCCTGAAAGCGACCTTCGCCAACCCCGACGGGCTGATCAGAAGCGGATCAAGCGCCACCGTGAGCATCCCGGAAGTGAAAAGCAATGTGATGGTCGTCCCCCAGGGAGCAACCTATGAACTGCAGGACAAACGGTTTATTTATACCGTCGGAGCTGACAACAAGGTGACGGCCACCGTGTTTACTTCCGTTCCCAGCGATAACGGGAAATTTTTCTTTGTTACCGACGGGTTGAAATCCGGCGAAAGGGTGGTGATTGAGGGTGTCGCTTCCTTGAAGGACGGCATGACCATCACTCCGAAAGATACCAATGCCGTGAGCTTTTATGGCGATCTTCATTAATTCCATCATTATAAAGAAAGACTAGAAAGATGTTCAGAAGATTCATCGAGCGTCCCGTTCTGAGTACGGTTATCTCCATCATCATTGTGATGCTGGGGATCCTGGGACTTGTCGAATTGCCCATCGAACAATATCCCGATATCGCTCCTCCTACCGTTCGTGTTTCGGCCAACTATTCCGGCGCCAATGCTGATGCAGTGCTGAACAGTGTGATCATTCCGCTTGAGGAGCAGATCAACGGGGTGGAAGGAATGAATTACATGACTTCCAGCGCTACCAATACCGGGAGCGGTTCGATCAACGTATATTTCAAGGTAGGCACGGATCCTGACATGGCCGCTGTGGAGGTGCAAAACAGGGTATCTGCGGCAGCCAAACTGCTTCCGGCAGAGGTGACAAGGGCAGGCGTGACCGTCAGAAAACAACAGGGCGGCATGCTGTTGATGGCGGCTTTGTACAGCGATAACCCGGCCTTTGATGAGTTGTTCCTTCAAAATTATGCAGAGATCAACATTATCCCGAAACTGAAAAGGGTCAGCGGAGTTGGTGATGCCTCTGCCTTTGGCGCCCTGACTTATTCCATGAGGATCTGGTTGAAACCCGATCAGATGGCAATTTACGGGGTGATACCCGACGATATTACAGCGGCACTGAACGACCAGAGTGTGGAAGCATCACCGGGAAAATTCGGAGAGAGGGGAGACCAGAGTTTCCAGTACGTGATCCGGTACACCGGTAAGCTGAAAACAGCCGAAGAGTTCGGTAATGTGATCATCAAAGCCCTGGATGACGGACAGTTTCTCCGGTTGAAAGATGTGGCCCGGGTTGAGCTGGGGGCTTTATCCTACAGCAGCGCCTTGCGCGTTGACGGGAAACCAGCCACGAATATCTCGGTCAGCCAGACATCCGGGTCCAATGCCCGGGACGTGATCAAAGAGTCGTTGAAAGTACTGGAGGAGGTCTCGAAATCGTTTCCCGAAGGCGTTCATTACGTCAATACGGTCAATGCCAATAAATTCCTGGATGAATCGATCTCGAAGATCCTCCGGACCTTACTGGAAGCCTTCCTGCTGGTGTTCATCGTCGTTTTCCTGTTCCTGCAGGATTTCCGGTCCACGCTGATCCCGGCCATCTCGGTGCCGGTAGCTATCGTGGGGACCTTCTTCTTCCTGTACCTGTTTAATTTCAGCATCAACCTGCTGACTCTTTTTGCCCTGCTGCTGGCCATCGGGATCGTGGTCGATGACGCCATTGTCGTCGTGGAAGCGGTCCATGCCAAACTCGACCAGGGGTATAAGTCGGCCCGTAAGGCTTCTATCGACGCCATGAATGAGATTTCCGTCGCCATCATCTCCATCACCCTGGTCATGGCATCGGTGTTCATCCCGGTGACGTTCATCACCGGCTCGTCGGGTGTCTTTTATAAACAGTTTGGGGTGACCCTGGCCATCGCCATCATCCTTTCCGCCATCAACGCACTGACGCTCAGTCCGGCGCTCGCCGCTCTGTTCCTGAAGCCGAAGTCCAAGGAGGGCCCGAAGAAGGGAGGCATTTACCGGTTTTATACGGTATTCAATATCGGGTTTGAGGCTTCCAAGAAAAAGTATATTCAGGCGGTTTCGTTCCTCTCGGGGAAAAAGTGGATCGTGCTTGTTGCCATTGTGGTGTTTGGCGGCTTGTTTGTGGGGTTGATGAAGACCACGCCGACGGGGTTTGTTCCCGAAGAAGACATGGGAACGCTCTTTGTCAACATCAGCCTGCCGCCTGCTTCATCGCTGGAACGTACTACCATGATCACGAATCAGGTGGACAGTATCGCCCGCAGTATCCCGGAGGTGAAGAGTGTGGTGAGAATGGTCGGAAATAACATGATGGCCGGAAGCGGCAGCTCATACGGAATGATCATTCTTGAGCTGCAAAACTGGAAAGACCGGAAGGGGGTGACGAACGTGGATGTCATTCGGAAACTGATGATGAAGACCTCGGGGATCAGGGATGCCAGCATCATGCCGTTTTCCATGCCGACGATCATGGGATTCGGCATCAGCGGCGGCTTCTCATTCCAGCTTCAGGATAAAGGAGGCCATACGATTAATGAGTTTTACAAGGTTGCTCAGCAATTCCTTGTCGCCCTGAACCAGCGGCCGGAGATACAGCAGGCTTATACCACCTTCAATCCGAACTTCCCACAGTACCTGCTCACGGTAAATGTCCCGAAGGTCAAACAGGCCGGGCTGACAGTCAGTTCCATCCTGTCGACCATGCAGGGTTATTTTGCCGGTGTGTATACCGATAACTTCAACCAGTACGGGAAGCAGTACCGGATCATGTTACAGGCTGATGCAGCCTATCGTGCCAACCCGGAAGCCTTGAACAAGATCATGGTCCGCACCGGCAATGGCCAGATGGCCCCCATCACTGAATTTATCACGATGACCAAAGTGTACGGGCCCGAGAGCATCTCGAGGTTCAACATGTTCACGGCCATTTCCGTCAACGGAGCTCCCAACAAGGGGTATGGCTCGGGTGAGGCGATGGAAGCGATCAAGGAGGTGGCATCTCAGACGCTGCCGCAGGGGTATGGGTACGAGTTCTCGGGCGTCAGCCGCGAAGAGCAGAGCAGCAGCTCCCAGACGGTGTACATCTTCCTCCTCAGTGTATTGTTTGTCTATTTCCTCCTGAGCGCCCTCTACGAGAGTTACCTGCTGCCGTTGGCGGTGTTGCTTTCCCTGCCGGTAGGGTTGTCGGGGATCTTTGTTTTCGCCAAGGTCTTCGATATCAATAACAACATCTACATGCAGATCTCCATGATCATGCTGATCGGGCTGCTGGCCAAGAACGCCATCCTGATCGTTGAATTCGCGGCAGCCAGGCGACGGAAAGGGATGCCGATCGTGACGGCTGCCATCGAAGGAGCCAAAGCCCGGTTGCGGCCTATCCTGATGACCTCCCTGGCCTTTATCTTCGGGATCATGCCCCTGATGTTCTCTGTCGGGGCCGGCGCCAACGGAAATCAATCCATCGGCTTCTCGGCCGTCGGCGGTATGTTGTTCGGCACCTTGTTCGGGATCCTGGTGATTCCGGTGCTGTTCATCATCTGTCAGACCATTCAGGAAAAATTCAAAAAAGAAAAGGAACCGGAAGATGATGATGATACGCCCCCTGAATTAATTACTTCTCAACATTGATGATCATGCATGTTAAAGATATCATAACCGTGAAAAAAATCATTCCTTACGGATTCGTGGTGATGTTAGCCCTGACTTCGTGCAAGGTGTTACAACCACATAAAATGCCCGATTTGTCGACGGATCCGAAGCTTTACCGGGAGTTGTCGCAGACCGACAGCGCAAACATGGCGGATGTGCCCTGGCGGCAGATCTTTACCGATCCCGTCCTGCAGAAGCTCATCGAAGAAGCGATCCGCAACAATCCTGACCTGCAGATCGCCGTGGCCCGGATGGAAAAGACGAAAGCCAATCTCCGGCAAAGCCGGCAGGCCTTCTTTCCGACGCTGAATGCCAATGCAGGAGCCGTGCTGAACAACAAGAACAGCGACGGCTCGGGAGTCATGGAGAATTATGAGATCTACGGAAGCTCCAGCTGGGAGATCGATATCTGGGGGAAACTCCGGAGCGCCAAACGGGCTAACCTGGCGGCATTTCTCGAAAGCGAAGCCTATAAACAGGCCGTTCAGACAGCCCTGATCGCGAACGTGGCTAATATTTATTATACGTTGCTCGCTGATGATGCGAAGCTGCGGATCACCGAGCAGACCCTGGCAAAGAGAATCGATGAGGTGGATGCGATCCAGGCGCTGAAAGATAATGACGTGGTGACAGGCGCCGACCTGGTCATGAGCCAGGCCAACCGGTATGCAGCAGAAGTGTCGATCCCGGATATCAAACAGTCGATTTATGAGACCGAGAATGCCCTGAGTATCCTGCTTGGCAGAAATCCCGGACCCATTGAAAGAGGCACTCTGGAGGGACAGGAGATCTCTGCCGGACTGAAAAGCGGGGTGCCTGCCCAACTGCTGGCCAACCGTCCCGATGTGAAGGAGGCAGAATTCCGCTTCCGTTATTATTTTGAGATGACCAATGTGGCCCGAACCTATTTCTACCCGTCGCTGACTATCACCGCTTCAGGTGGTTTCACGGAGACGGATCTGTCAAAACTCTTCAACATCACTACCTTGGTATGGAATGTCGCCGGAGGACTGACGCAACCTCTTTTCAACCAGGGACTGAACAGACAACGACTGGCGAATGCCATGGCCAATGAAGAGGAGTATCTCATTGCGTTTAAACAAAGTTTGTTGTCGGCCGGAGCGGAAGTGGCGAACGCCATGCATGGCTACCAGACGGCTACCGAAAAGATGGCGCTGCGGGAACTGCGTATTTTGTACCTCGAGAAGTCGGTCGATTTTACGATGGAGCTGTTGAAATACACCTCCAACACGAACTATACGGATGTTCTGACAGCAGAGGTGAATCTCCTGGCAGCACAGATCAATCTCGTGAACGATAAACTGGAACGGCTTCAGTCAGCCGTTTCTCTCTATCAGAGCCTCGGCGGCGGTTGCAAGTAATCGTTTCCCCGATTCCCCGGACTACCCCCCGGAATTGTTAATAACTTTTTTCCTTCCCGGAGAAATTCCTGTCGTTATGCGCAATTGATTCTGTTGCAGACCGGATACAATTGTCGTATAAAATGAAATGTGTTATGGTAGTGATTCTGCTTATCTGTCATGGAAAAACAAAGGAAGGTGCAAAATTTTTTGTTGTATGTATAAATAGAGAATGTCATCTTATCTGATATTCTGTATGCATTATCAGCGTTCTTTTTTTATTTATTGACAGTTAACTTTCATGACGACAACCGGTTAGTAACTCGCATTTTCCCTACCTAATCTGTGAAAAAATTTTATTACATTTGTAAGGGGGAAATTTTCATTATGAACGAGATCTGTCGTCGATTATCCAGGTTGATGGTCATTGGAACGGGGATTATAATGCTCGGATTACCACAGGTGGCCTGGTCACAAGGGAAATACCTGCCGCCAACGGCGCAGGATTGCCTGGGTGCCATACCGGTTTGTCAGCCTGTCTATACGACCACCAATTCTTATGTTGGTCATGGTAACATCTATCCAGAGATCCATAACAACAGCGTTTGTCCGCTGTGCATGGACGGTGAGAAGAACGATGTGTTTTATATCATCACTGTGCAGAACACCGGCATTCTGCGGTTCAAGCTTACCCCCAACAATCCTACCAACGACTACGACTGGTCTGTTTTCAACATGACCAACTCCGATTGCTCGCAGCTCTATTCCAATGCCGAGGCCTTGCAGGTATCCTGTAACTCATACGGGGCCACCGGCAACAACGGACCTACCGGGATCAATACCTCGTTGGGGAATCTTAAGAATTGTAATGGCCCGGGAACCACCAACGGTCCGGCGTTTAATAGAGACCTCCTGGTGATGGCCGGAGAGACCTACCTGATCAACATCAGCAACTGGTCAACTACGGCGCAGTCGGGATACACGCTTGATTTCAGTGAATCTACGGCCACCATTTTCGACACGGTACCACCGGGTATCGATTCCGTCCAGACCCAGGTACTCTGCTCCGGATCCAACGAGTTATATGTCCGGTTTACGGAAAACATGAAATGCCTGAGCGTACAGAATCATCCGGAGAAATTCAGTCTGAATGGCCCCGGCGGAGTGATTCCGGTGACAGGGATCACCTGCAGTGATTGTGTAATGGGTGGCACGCAGTCGCCCTATTTCATCCTCACTACCGGAGACAACCTGAGCGGCGGTAACTATACGCTGAGTGTCATCGGCGATATCACGGATCTGTGCGATAATGTGGCGTTATACGAAAGTTTCCCGTTCACCCTGACAGAGATCAACGCTCCCGTTCCGGGAGCAGGCAATGACACCACGGTGAACAACGGGGCTATTATCACCCTGCATGGTACCGTATCGGGAGGCACAGGTCCTTCCGGGGTACATTGGGAACCGGCAGCGTTTCTTAATAATCCTGATGTCTTAACTCCTGTTACCCTGAACATGGGAGCTACGACGGAGTTTACCCTCACGGCCATCGATTCCGTAGGCTGTGACAACTCCGACAAGGTGCTGGTCAACGTCGTCGGAGGTCCGCTGGCGGTGCTGGCGAATGCTTCACCCACGACGATCTGCATGGGGGAAGCGGTGACCTTGAACGCTATTCCTACCGGTGGGAGCGGAAACTACACCTATTCATGGAGCTCTTCTCCATCGGGGTTTAATTCCAATCTTCAGAATCCCACCGTTTATCCTACGGGCAACACGACATATACTGTCGTCATCAACGACGGATTCAGCAACAACAACGCCTCGGTGACAGTCACCGTGAACACGTTGCCGGTGGTGAATGCCGGTCCTGATAAATCGATCGCCTACGGAACCTCCGTACAGCTTTTCCTGACGGTATCGGGAGGAGGAAGCTACGATTACGTATGGACTTCCAACCCTTCGAACTATTATTCGACCCAACAGAATCCTACTTTCACCAACCTCACCGTCACAACGGCGTTCACGATCCGGGCGACGGACCAGGGGACGGGATGTCAGAGTTTGCCGGATGAGGTGATCGTCACAGTGACCGGCAGCCCGTTGAGCATCAACCCGATCACGTCGAACCCGGTGATATGTCAGGGGGCGCAGGCACAGTTATATGCCATGGCCGGTGGTGGCAGTGGAACCTACACCTATTCCTGGACCTCAGCTCCGGCAGGTTTTACCTCAAGCCTGGCTAACCCGGTGGTCACGCCTTCCCAGACGACCACCTATTACCTGACCATCGACGACGGGTTCAACCAGTCTTACGGCAGTGTGATCGTGATCGCGAACCCGGTGCCGGTTATTGATTTGGGGCCGACCGATACCACCATTTGCATTTATAATTCCATCACCCTTGATGCAGGAAACAGCGGCTCCGGGTATTACTGGTCAAACGGAGCAACCACGCAGACCGTCACGGCGGCAACAACGGGTATCGGCTATGATATTCAGGCCTACACGGTTCACGTGATCAACCTTTACGGCTGTGTTGATTCCGCCTCTGTCACGGTGGGGTTTTCTTTTGCCGCCTGCACCGGGATAGAAGAACCGGTCGGGGATGCCCTGGTCCGCATCTTCCCTAATCCGAACCATGGTCAGTTTACCGTATCGGTATCCAATTTGAAGGAAACGCTGGCAGTTTCCATTGAATCCATGACCGGTCAGGTCGTGTTCCGCGGAGCCATGGAACCGGGTTCCGCAAAAAATACAGAGAAAACTTTCTTCCTCCCGGCGATCCCGCAAGGCATGTATTTCGTCAGGTTCACGGGAGAGGAGGTGATGACAATAGAAAAAATGATTATTAATTAAGTGAAATGAATCTTCCTAAAATGAGCAAACAACGTTTCATCGGACTGTCGGCATCGTTACTTCTGCTTTTCTTCGGAACGAGTCTGAAGGCCCAGGATGTCTATATCAATCCACAGGATTCTTCCTTCAGGGCGCCTTTTGAAAAAATCGAATTCGGAGAACGCTTCTCGGTGCTGGCTATCTCGGATGCCAACAATAACTACTACATCGCGGATTTCACGCAGCTTCCTTCGCGGTTCGAAAAAGTGTGGTTCATGGAACAGATCTTCAAAGACGACCAGGTGGTGAACATCGACGGGGATCTGGAGCATCGTCATATTTGGTTCATGGCTAAAAAAGGAGTCGCCGCTGACGTAGTGGAAGAATATTTTTCAGCCTTGAAAAAGAAATGCCTTGAAAAATCTTCGCAATGGACGGAAGCAGAGAAAACGGAGTGGATGAAGAAGAACAATAAATACAAGTAGCAGAAAATGTATATGAAAAGGTCGATATTTGTAGCTGTAGTCCTCTTTTTTGCAGGCGCATTGAATGTGTTTGCCCAACCGGGGACAGGCCAGAACAAATTTTGTGTATCGGCGTTGCCCTTTTGCACTGGGACCGTATACAATTTCCCGGCCGGGGTGAATGCCGGCAGCGGGGAATCGGGACCCTGTTACAGTTGTCTCTCTTCCCGGCCTAACCCGGCCTGGTACTACATGAAGGTGCTTAATCCGGGCGATATTATCATCCAGATGCACAGTGAACCCTCGAAGGATATTGATTTTTGCTGTTGGGGACCTTTCACTTCACAGTATTGTTGTGAAGAACTTACCTGCAATAAAGTAGTGGATTGCAGTTACTCTCCATTGGCGCATGAGACCGTGAATATCACTGATGCGCAAACAGGGGAGTATTACATGCTGGTCATCACCAATTACTCCAACGATCCCTGCAATATTATCTTCGAGCAGACCGGTGGAGATGGGACAACTGACTGTTCGATCCTGCCGCCATCGGCCACCAACAACAGTCCCATTTGTATCGGTCAGACGCTGTTGCTGAATGCGCAGACGGTTAACAACGCGATATACAGTTGGACAGGGCCCGACGGGTTTACCTCTTCCCTCCAGAATCCGACCATATCCAATGCGCAGCCTGTCAATTCCGGGATGTATTATCTCACCATCTCTGTCAACGGCCAGAGCAGCGAAGACTCTTCCAGCACAGAGGTACTTGTTTACCAACCCACAGCTGATGCCGGGAACGACACCAGCATTTTAAACGGTCTTACCGCCACCCTTCACGGACATTGCACCGGAGGCAGCGGATCGTATCACTATCATTGGGAGCCTGCCTCCAAGTTGACAAATCCCGACGTCAGGACGCCTCAGACCGTCAATTTATTTGCTACCACCGTCTTCACCGTCTCCGTGACCGATGATTCGGCTTCCTGTCAGTCTACCGACCAGGTCATTGTTGATGTGATCGGCGGTGTTTTAGCCGTGAATGCGATAGCCTCACCCTCTTCCATCTGTTCGGGGCTGAATACGCAGCTTCAAGCCTTTGGATCGGGCGGAGGAGGAAATTATACGTATGAGTGGACGGGTCCCGATGGATTTACCTCCAGTCTTCAGAACCCGACGGTTCAACCTGCCGCTACCTCCGTGTACAACGTCATGGTGAACGACGGGTACAACACGGCTACCGGTGCAGTGACAGTGAATGTCGAACCACGGCCGGTTGCAAATGCAGGGGACAACGATACCATCCCGTACGGAACGTATGTGTTTCTCTCAGGAACGGCCACAGGGCCCGGCAACTCGTTTCTTTGCTCATGGGAACCGGCCAACCTGCTTATTAATGCCAACGTGCAATATCCGCAGACTGTCAACATGACCGGATCGTCGGTTTTCTCTCTGACAGTCACCGACCTGACGACCAACTGTGTCAGCAGCAATGACGCGAATGTCTCGGTGGTGGTGACCGGCGGACCGTTGAATGTCAATCCGACGGCAGCTCCCGGCTGGATATGCATGGGCGACTCCACCCAGTTATTCGCCAGCGCCGGTGGAGGTAATACCTCCGGGTACCAGTTCTCTTGGACCTCAAACCCTCCCGGGTTTTATTCTGCTGCAGAAAATCCATGGGTGTCACCGCAGACAAACACCGACTACACGGTGACGGTGAACGACGGATTCAATTTGGCCAGTGAAGATGCCGTAGTGACCATCTATCCCCAGGCTGTAGTTGACCTGGGGCCTGCGGATTCAACCGTTTGCATCTACGATACCATCACCCTGGATGCCGGAAATCCCGGATCACAGTATCTCTGGTCGAACGGCGCTACCACCCGGAGTATCCGGGTAGGGACCTCGGGTATCGGGTTCGACGTGCAAAACTATACCGTGGAGGTCATCAGCTCTAACGGTTGTCGTACGGAAGGTGCGATCAACCTGGTGTTCTCGTTCGGCGGGTGTGCGGGGATCGACGATCAGGAACCCGGATTATGCCGGATCTATCCCAACCCGACAAAAGGGAAGGTCACCTTCGAAATATCCGAACCGGGAAAAGATCTTACGGTCACCATGGTCGATATTTTAGGCCGTACCGTGTATACAACTGTATTGTCTGCTAAAAATCATGCACTCTCTCAGGATGTCAATCTGCCACCGTTGCCTCAGGGAATCTATTTTGTCATAATCTCAAATTCAAGTAAATTTGAGACGACAAAACTTCTGATGGAATAATCTACCCTGAAGCATGAAAAATAGCTTGTTTTTTTTTCTTTTCTTTATCGCGGCGGGGTCATATTCACAGGTCACCATCTATACACCCCCTGAGAAAAGCGATTGCCCCCGGTCACAAAAACAACAGGAACTCTGGTATTTTGGCGACCGGGCTGGGATCGATTTCAGGTCAGGAAGCGCGGTGGCGCTGACCGATCAGGATGTCATGACCGCCTATAAGGCATCGGGCGTGATCTGTGACAGTACCGGCAACCTGCTTTTTTTCACCAACGGCCAGAAAGTATGGGATCGTAATTTTCAGGTGATGAACAACGCTACCGGCTTGGACGGCGACGTGGGAGTAACACAACCGGTGATCATCATACCGTGGCCGGAGCACGACAGCCTGTATTTCGTCTTTACCATCGATGTGATCGCCATCATGCCTGATAACTCCTATACTACCAAGGGACTGAAATATTCCATCGTGAACATGAACCGGAGCGGAGGGATGGGTGAAGTCACGGATGTGAATTATTCGCTCGCTTCACCGGTATGTCAGAAGATCACAGCGGTCAGACACTCCAATGGCAAAGACTTCTGGGTGATCGTTCACCTGTGGGATTCCGACGAGTTTTATGCTTATCCCGTTACAGCGGGAGGAATCGGCTCCCCGGTGGTGACAGCGATCGGCCCGGTAAACGGAGGAGGTTATACCGGCCAGGTCAACGCGTATGGCTACCTGAAAGTATCTCCTGACGGACAAAAGCTTGCCAGCGCCATCACCGGGAGCAATGTCATCGGGTTGTTCGATTTCAACCCTTCCACCGGTGTGATCTCTGCCGAACGTTCTTACGCTAACGTCCTGCCCGGGGTTTTGCCCTATGGAGTAGAGTTCTCCCCCGACAGCCGTAAGCTTTACGCCAGCCTGCTTCAGATCACCGGGAACGGACCTCCGTCGTACCCGTCGTACCTCCTTCAATTCGACCTCGATGCCGGTTTCCCTTCGCCCGTGGTGGTCGATTCCACCGCCGGCATGCGTCTCTCGGGTATGCAGCTTGGACCGGACGGCCGTATCTATATCGACCGGACCATCAACCTGCTGAATAAAAATGATTCGCTGGATGTGATCTATAACCCGACACGGCCCGGTGTCGACTGCAATGTGAACCTGCTCTCGAATATCCCCGGCAGCCGTTTTTCCCTCGCAGGGAGATACGGCCTGTTCAGCCTTCCCAACCTGATCCAGAGTTTTTTGAATATCCCTGTCTTTACCTATGACAGCTGCTGCTTCAAGGATGTCACGAATTTCCGTATCACCAATACCGCCAATATTGACTCGGTATCGTGGGATTTCGGCGATGGCGCTACTTCCACCGACTTCAGCCCCTATCATTTGTACGCTGCCCCGGGCACCTACCTGGTGCAACTGAATGAATTTTTCAACGGGGTGACATTCTCCGACACCCTTTCGGTCGTGGTACATCCTCTTCCCCCGGTGGAACTGGGAGATACCATCCTGTTGTACGACGGGGCGACCATCAACCTGCATCCCGGTGGCGGATATATGGAGTATGAATGGTCCACCGGATCTGTCGATTCGGTCATCTCGGTCCGGAAACAAGGTGATTATATCGTCGAAGTGAAGGATTACCATTGCTGTACCAACCAGGATACTGTTTATATCAAGGTTTTTAAATATTTTATTCCCAATGCCTTTTCCCCTAATGGCGATGGTTTGAATGATGAGTTCAAGGCGATCGGCCTCTACCGGAATATCAGGTTTAACATGCAGATATTCAATCGTTGGGGGGAACGTGTTTTTGAGACTGACGACATGGATAAAGGATGGGACGGAACCGTCGGAGGCGAATATTGCCCTCCGGAAACGTACGTCTGGATCATCCATGTTGATTTCCTCGGGCAGGATATTACCACAAATGGAAGCATCGTTTTAAAAGGCGCCGTTAGCATTATAAAATGACAGAGAAGAGATATGATGATGTCATCGCCCGGGAACTGGGTCTTGGCATCTCTTTTGTAAAGAATACGATCGGGCTACTGGAGAGTGGCGCCACCATTCCGTTCATCGCGCGGTACCGCAAGGAGATGACCGGCAGCATGGATGAGGTGGTGATCGCATCGATCCGCGACAGGTTGCAACAACTGAAAGATCTGGATGCCCGGCGCGAAGCCATCATCAAGTCGCTCACCGAGCAGGAGAAGCTGACCCCCGAACTGGAGAAGGCAGTTGCCGAATGTGCTACCATGGCGGAGTTGGAAGATATTTATCTCCCATACCGGCCGAAACGCAAGACACGAGCCACCATGGCGCGTGAAAAGGGACTGGAACCGCTGGCTCAGCTGGTGATGTCGCAGAAGTATGATGACATTGAAGAGAGGGCCGGTTCATTTGTCGATCCTGAAAAGGGAGTGGAGACGGTGGAAGCGGCCATCAACGGCGCCAGCGACATCATCGCCGAATGGGTTAACGAAGATGGTTTCACGCGAAAGAAAATGCGTAACCTGTTCCAGCGCGAGTCGCTGCTGATCGCCAAGGTGGTCAAAGGAAAAGAAGAAGAAGCCGCGAACTACCGTTCTTATTTCGAACATCATGAGTTGCTGTCAAAGGCGCCGTCGCACCGGATCCTGGCCATCCTTAGGGGCGAGAACGAGTCGTTTCTGAAGATGAGTATCGAAGTCGATGAGCCGAAAGCCATAGAGATGACGGGAAGGTCCTTTGTCAAATCGGGCAATGCCTCCGGTAAGATTGTGGAGAAGGCGGTGGCTGACGGATGTAAAAGGTTGTTGTTTCCTTCGATGGAGACTGAGATGCGTCAGTGGGCGAAGCAGAAAGCCGATGAGGAAGCTATCCGGGTGTTCACCGGTAATGTTCGTCAGCTGCTGATGGCGCCTCCGCTGGGGCAGAAGAATGTCCTGGCCATCGATCCCGGCTTTCGGACCGGTTGTAAGGTTGTTTGTCTCGACCGGCAAGGGAAGCTGATCCACAACGAAACCATCTATCCTCATCCTCCTCAGAGCCAGGTGAAAGAGGCTGTGAACAAGATACAATACCTGGTAAATGCGTATAAGATTGAAGCCATTGCCATCGGGAATGGGACAGCCGGGCGCGAGACAGAACGGTTGATCCGTTCTATCCGTTTCGAGCGTGATCTGATCGCCCTCGCCGTGAACGAAAGCGGCGCCTCGGTGTATTCTGCCTCGGCGGTGGCCCGGAAGGAATTTCCGGATTATGATGTCACAGTCAGGGGCGCCGTCTCCATCGGCCGACGGTTGATGGATCCTCTGGCGGAGTTGGTCAAGATCGATCCGAAATCCATTGGCGTAGGGCAGTATCAGCACGATGTTGATCAGCCTGCCCTGCAGAAGAGCTTACAGGATACGGTGATGAGCTGCGTCAACCAGGTAGGAGTGGAGGTGAACACGGCCAGTGAAGAACTGCTGACTTATGTCTCGGGCGTGGGACCTGTACTGGCTCGTAACATCATCTCCTACCGTAACGAAAACGGGCCTTTCCCTTCACGGAATGCCCTGAAGAAAGTGACCCGGTTCGGAGATAAAGCCTTTGAACAGGCTGCCGGCTTCCTTCGTGTAAGAGACGGGAAGAACCCGCTGGATGCCAGTGCTGTTCACCCCGAAAGCTACCATGTAGTCGACCATATGGCCCGGAAGCTTCAATGCTCCGTCGCTGACCTGATCAGCAGTGACGAGCTACGAAACAAGCTGAAACCGGAAGAATTTGCCGATGATAAAATCGGTCTTCCCACCTTGCAGGATATCATGCAGGAGCTGGCCAAACCGGGACGCGACCCGCGTCAGCAGTTCGAGATCTTTGAGTTCTCGAAGGACGTTCACACCATCAATGACCTGCATCCCGGCATGCGGCTTCCGGGCATCGTGACCAATATCACGGCTTTCGGCGCCTTCGTGGATATCGGGGTGCATCAGGACGGGCTGGTACATATCAGCCAGATGGCCGGTACATTCGTTAAAGATCCCAACAGCGTAGTCAAACTGAATCAAAAAGTCATGGTGGAAGTGATGGATGTGGATATCGACCGCAAAAGGATTCAGCTTACCATGAAAAACATTCAAAATAAAAGCGGGATTTGACCGTTCTTACTGTCATGAAAAGAAGTTTACTTATTCTGACGGTTTTACTCGTGACAGGGCTGTCGAAGCCTGTTTTCTCACAGTGGATGTACGGTGCATTCAGTACAGGCCTCAATCTTACGCAGGTTGATGGCGATGAAGAATACGGATACAAGAAGTTCGGTTTCACCGGCGGGCCTTCGGTCATCAAGCCTTTCGGTAAAAACCGCAACTGGTCGGTCACCATGGAGCTGCTCTTCTCCATGAAGGGGAGCCGGCAACGTTCGGATTTTTCTCCTGCTGATTCCATCGCGGATTCTTTAAGCTATTATGATGGGTACAAGCTGGATCTGAACTATGTAGAGATCCCGTTGTTGGTGCATTATACCGATAAAAAAATGATTGCCGCGGGCGTAGGCTTCTCCTATGGTCAGCGAGTGGGATACAAAGAGCTGGAGGATCACAACGATATCACCGGGTGGCGTCATGTGGATACGGCGGCCTGCCCGTACGAGAATGTCGATCTCTCTGTCATCGCGGATCTGAGGATCCGGCTGTATAAACGCTTATGGCTCAATGGCCGTTTTACCTATTCCATGCTCCCGATCCGGACACGCGAGTTTGTCGTCGCCGGCACGCCGGACGATGTGAAGTGGACCCGGAAACAATACAACAACGTCATTTCTATTCGGTTGACGTATATTTTCAACGAACCGCTTCCCTTTAAAAACAAGAAAAAGACGAATTAATCCGGCATCTGACCGGTGTAGTCGATCACCAGGATGCGGAGTTCCGCCGACGCTGCCATCTCCCTGATCGCTTTTTCCATACCTTCGTGATCATCGTACCGTGCCCGGACGATGTGCCGTTCATAACCTTGTAACGTGAGGTTCAGTGTGCCCGGCATGATTTTCTGCCGGCCGGTGGTGGCGGCCATCCCGTTCTCCAGCAGGACGATCTTCAGGGGGATCTTTCTCAAGGCAGCTTCCAGCAGTCCGTAAGTGCCCGCCGAGATGAAGGAGAAGTCGCCACTGATGGCCCAAACATTACGGAACCCCGATAACCAGGCTCCCATGGCGAGCGGGATACTTCCTCCCATATACGTCACGATATCTATACATTGCCAGGGGTCGGCCGCAAATTGGCTGGAGACACCGGTTTCGCCGGTCACAAAGTCACCCCGGTATTTTTTAAAGATTTCGAAGAACGGTTGATAACCGATGACCGTGTTTTTCCAGTTCTCTGATGTGTCGCGTGGCACCACCGGCATCGCGGGTGACTGGATGCTGCGCCATTCTTCTCCTTTCATCTTCGCCCTGTAAACCTGTTCCTGGTACGCATTGAACAGGGGAGACAGGATGTGGAGGAAGGGATTTTTGGTATACACCGCACAGGTCTGGGTGGCCAGCGGGGTATAAGAGGATTCTTTGTCCATGTCGCCGGCATCGAAGATCAGTGCGTAAGGCAGTCCGCTTTTCTCCGACATGGCGAAGGCCTTGTGTACGTCCTCATAGGCGGTGGCGGGGGTGGCAAAGAAGTTGGGCATACCGATGCCGTCGAGAAAGGGACGGGCTTCGATGATGCTGTCGGAATGCCGGCCGCCATGGTCTTCGCTGATGATCACGACCATCCCGGCATTGACTCCGCAACGAAGGGAATCAGAGACGCTGTTCCCTGCCTTCATGATCCCGTGAGTCTTGAACAGACAGGCGGATCTGCCACCGGTGACAGCTGTCCCGTGAGCAACCGTGTAAGCCACTTCTTCGTGGAATGAAACGAACCCGGGCCGGCCTGTCAGCCTGCCATAGGCTCTGTAAACGGCGCTCCCGCCGAATCCCGGGACATAGGTCACTTCCGTGACGGATGCATCGTGCAGGGCCTGAGAGATGATTTCTGCAACAGTCATACTTTATACCACACGTTTTATAACCCTCAGCTTATGCGTATACTTTTCTTCTTTCCCACTGAAGATCCCCTCATGGTCGATGGGATCGATGCGGACTTGGCCTGAACAGTGGATGACATGAGTGCGGTCGATGAGGATCCCGGCATGGATGATCTGTCCTTCTTCATTATCGAAGAAAACGAGGTCACCGGGTTCCGATTCATCGAGGAGGCTGACCACTTCGCCCTGGGTAGCCTGTTGCGAGGCATCACGGAGCAGCTTGATCTTTTTCATTTTGTACACCATCTGGACGTAACCGGAACAGTCGAGTCCGAAGGGCGACCTCCCGCCCCACAGGTAAGGAGCATGCATGTAAATCCCGGCATCATCCAGGATACTCTGTTTGGCCATGAGGATCTCCTGCGGCGATTCCGCTTCTTCAAGCAGCGTGCTGTCAGAGACCTGCCCTTCATACAGATAGTTCTCGCCGTTGATGGTGAAGTATTGTGCTTCGATACCGGGCAATGAGCTGCCAAGGAGCACCGGGAAGAACTCTTTCGTGGTCTCGTTCCGGATCATCTGCACGAGGTCCGACACACAAGGGGTATCGGCATTGAAGATCCGCAGAAATTCTTCTTCTTCCAGGGGAGTGGATTGACGTTCATCGATCCATCCTTCGTAATCATCATACGACGTTCTGATCTTCAGCCATCCCTGGTAGTGATCAAGGATACGGTAAAGTTCTCCGAAGAGCAACTGTGAAGTCATCTCTGCGCGATGCGAGGCTTCGTTTCTGACAGCGATGGCACATTGAAGGCAAATTCCAAAATGCATGACGGGATGTTTAAGGATGCTAAGGTAAGAAGAAGTTGGCAGGGCAGCAAGTTCGGCCTTTACCGGTCTTTCTTTTTCTGTTCTTTCAGCTTCTCCAGCGGACAACCGTCGCACGACATGCCGCATCCGTCGCACTTCCGGAGCGGGTTCCGGAAATACCGGATGATGCGGGCCACCGCGATTCCTGCGGCGATAGCGACAATAACAGCTACGATGATGATCTGGTACATGACTTATCCTCCTATCAGGGTCCCGATACTGAATACTGCGAACGAAAGGATCCAGGCCAGGGCTGTGGTGTATAACATGAGGAACAGCGCCCATTTCCAGCTTCCCGATTCTTTGGTTACCGCGGTGATCACTGCCACACAGGGCATGTAGATTAAGATGAACAGGAGATAAGAAACACCGACAAGCGGGGTGAACAGCTTTTGCGATACCTTGGGACCTGAGGTATAGGTTGCTTCGCTGACAGCCTGTTTCAGGTTCTGGGAATGATCGGGATGGTCAGCCTGAAAGAGTTGACCCATGGTGCTGACGATCACTTCTTTGGCGGCGGCGCCGGTAATCAGGCTGACACCCATCCGCCAATCGAACCCCAACGGCTTGATCACCGGCTCAATGAACCGTCCTGCCTGCGCGATATACGATTGCTCCAACCGTTGTTGTGGCGGGACATCCTTACCGGCAGGGAAGTATTCCAGGGCCCAAATCAGGATGACGGCCACCAGGATGACTCCGCCCATCTTTCTCAGGTAATGTTGCGCCTTTTCCCACATGTGACGGGAAGCTACTTTCAGGGTGGGGATACGGTAGGGAGGAAGCTCGAGGACAAACGGCGCCTCCTTGCTTTTAAAGATCGTTTTTTTGAAAAGGAGGGAAATGACGACAGCCAGAAAGATACCGGTAAGATACAACCCGAAGATGACCGTCCCGGCATGATCGGGGAAGACAGCGCCGGCAATCAGCAGGTATACCGGCAGACGGGCGCTGCACGACATAAAGGGGTTGATCAGCATGGTAGCCAGCCGGTCATTGCGGTCACGGAGCGTACGCGAGGCCATGATGCCCGGTACATTGCAGCCAAAGCCCATGATGAGTGGGATGAACGACTGACCGTGAAGCCCCATCGTGTGCATCAGGCGATCCATGATGAAGGCGGCCCGGGCCATGTATCCCGTATCTTCCATCACGGCAATGAAAAAGAAGAGGATCAGGATGTTGGGCAGGAAAACAATGACGCTGCCGACCCCGTTGATCACCCCGTCGGTGAGAAGATCACGCAACGGCCCGTCAGCCATAGTCGAGCGAACCATTTCTCCCATCCACGATACCCCCATGGCGATCCATTGTTTCGGGTATTCGCCCAGGGTAAAGGTAGATTGGAACATCAGCCAGAGGAAAAAAATGAAGATCGGGAAACCCAGGATACGGTTGGTGAGGATCGCGTCGATACGGTCGCTCATGCTTTTCCGGGGATGGCCGGCAGGATTCTCTTTCAACGACTCGTGAAGGGCTCCGGTAATGAATCCGTATTTGGCATCCGAAACCAGCGTGGCTGAATCTTCGTGGTAGATCTGCTGAAGACGGGATATCTCTTTCCCCGCCGTCTCCATCACCATCCCGGCGTTGCTGCCCGCCGACAAGAGAGAGGTTATCTCGGGATCTTTGTCGAGTAGCTTAACCGCGAAATAACGGTACGCCACATTCAGGGCCGAAGTGGTATCTTTCCGCATCTCGTGCTGGATCTTCTGAAGCGATCTTTCCAACTCGGAACCGTAATTGATGTGGATGTGCCGGAGGACGGGATTCCGGTCTTCGTAAACACTGATCACGGTCTGAAACAGCTCTTTTACCCCTGTCCCTTTTGAACTGACCAATGGGACGATGGGAATCCCCAACAGGTCTCCCAGTTTCCGGTAATCGAGCACATCACCGCGACGCTCCAGCTCATCATACATGTTCAACCCGATCACTACCCGGATATCCATGTCAATAAGCTGGGTGGTGAGATAAAGGTTCCGTTCCAGGTTCGAAGCATCCACAATGTTCACCACTACGTCAGGCATCGCGGTGAAAATATGCTTGCGGACAAACCTTTCTTCCGGCGAGAAGGCCGACAACGAATAGGTGCCCGGCAGATCGGTGATGTTAAAGAGGTAACCATCCTGCCGGTAGGTGGCTGTCTTTGAATCGACGGTGACACCGCTGAAGTTACCCACATGCTCATGCGACCCGGAAGCGTAGTTGAAGAAGGTGGTTTTCCCGCAATTCGGGTTGCCGACCAGCGCCACATCGATCGTGTTCCCTTTGACGGCCGGAGTTTTGGCCAGCAACTCCCGCGGCAGGGTGCCATGGTATCTGCCGATGAGTTCCAGCACTTCCTTCTCTTGATCCGCCTCTTTATCTGTCACCACTTCGATCAGCATCGCTTCGTTTTTCCGAAGCGATACATGGTAGCCCATGATCTTATACTCGATGGGATCCTGTAACGGTGCTGCCTTCACTACCGTGACTTCCTTACCCCGGACAAATCCCATCTCCGTAATTCGTTTACGGAATGCTCCCCGTCCGCGGATCTTTACGATCAGCCCGGATTCTCCTTCCGGAAGTTCAGCCAGTGTAGACATTTATTTAGACCAATTAAACAAATACAAAGGTACGGTTTTTCTTTTAGTACCGTGGAATGTGTCTATAGATTTTTCAAATAGTCTGATGCGCCGGGTCCCAGGCAGAAGATCAGGTCGAGGGAAGAGAGGTTCTGCAGAAACCCGTATCGTTCGGTAAAGGGTTGTGTATATTCGGGAAACGGAGCCGGCAATATCTGCTTTTTAGCCACCAAAATATCGCGTTGATCATCCATACCGACCGGTTCATGACTATATTCGTTGGTGATCGTGATTTCCTTGTTGAGGTGAAAGATGTCGAATAACTTGTACAGTATTTCCAGGTTCAGGTCGAACAGAAAGTGATATTTTTTTTCGAAGAAGGGGATCACCTCATCGATGTAGTAAAGCAGGTAAGGCGATTTGTTATACGCTGATGTGATGGAACGAAGATGGATCTTTTGCCAGGGAATATCGTCCCCGATGCGGATATCTTTTGTCTGTGTGTGATTCCCGTTGGTCTTGATGACCGGGATAGTAAGTTTCTGCCGGAGGTTGGGACCGGCTATTTCGTAATGGTTACGGTACGTTTGTTTGGTGTAGGTCTCATGTGCTTCGACCGTCACTTTTTCTGCTTTCATGCAAGCCGACATGTATTGTATCGGTGGAAAGCAGGAAGTGGAAGTCAGGAGGCAGGCCATGATCGCCGGAGATGGGGAACGAAACGCGCCCCGTTATTGAACTTTTAAAAAATCTTTGATATTCTGAATGTAATTTTCTTTAGGCTGAGCGCCGACCGACATCTGGGGTTTCCCTTCTTTCGGGATATACATGATCGCAGGGATTGAACGGATCTGGAAAGTAGCCGACAACTCACGTTCCTTGTCGGTGTTCACTTTATAGAATTTGACCTTGCCTTTGTAAGTCTTGGCCAGTTCTTCCATGATGGGAGCTACCATGCGGCAGGGACGGCACCAGTCGGCATAGAAGTCGATGATACAGGGAACTTTGCCTTTATAATTCCAGCTGTCGGGATTCTTCTGGTAATCCCAGATCTGTTTGCGGAATTCTTCGGTGGTGAGATAAACCACCGTCCCTTCATTTTCGTTGGCAGGGGAAACAGCAGAGGTGGTGGAGTTGCTTACGCTGTCATTTCCGGGTTTATTATTTCCGGCACAACCATTCATCACGAATGCTGAGAGGAAGAGAATGATCAAAGAGGCCTTTTTCATGGTCTGCATTTTTTATAGCTGCAAAATTACATGTTTTTCAGATAGGAATCGCTGCCGGGGTCTTATAGTCAGAATATCGCCAGTTTTGTATTCCCCGTTCCCGAGTCATCCCGGTATTGAAGCAGGTAGATGCCGGCCGGAAGGGCGGAGATGTCAAGCACGATGTCACGGGAACTCATTCCGGCCTGTACATCGACCGTTTGCATGACCTTGCCCGCCGGATTTGCCAGCAGGATATGCCCGGAACCGGCTACGTTGTGTTCCAGGGACACGGTCACTTGTCCGGAAGCGGGGTTGGGGTAAACACGGATTGCATAACCCGGTTCTTTTTCATTCGTTCCAAAGGATGATTTGGGATAATAGATCTCCCATCCGCCGGCGGTGACCGACGAATTGGTGGTAAAGGAAATAAAGGCGCTTCCTCCTTCGATCGTGACGGGGTCGGGCATGCTGTCGGCCTGATAATGGCCCGAGATCTTGGCTACCAGCGAGGAGGTGCTCAGATCGAATATGGAAAGGAAGTCTTTTCCTTCTTCCGTGTCGAACGACCGGAAATAGAGGGTGAGAGGGCCGCCTGAAGCGGTAGAGACTCTCCATTTGCATAAGGTCCCGTTATGATAGTCGAAGCCCAGGCTGCCGTCGGAGAATTCGGCGGTGTCGGCCTGGATGATGGTAGTGCCGGAACACCACTCCGGGATTTCGGATTCGTAAGACGCGAAAAAGCCGGGTGCAGAAGATCCGTTGCCGGATTCAAACGTGACCAGCATCTTATTACCTGTCGACGTGATGTCGCCGGGCAGGGTGTCGCCACTCAGGCTGGCCAGCAGCGGATCGGAGCCGGTTGCGCCGTCATAAATCCTCACCAGGTCACCGGGATTGGTCTCGAACCGGCCGAGCTTCAGGGTGACGGAAGAGACGGAATCTGTCGCTGTTTGCGGGTTGATCAGCCACGAGCAGGAAGAATTGGGCAGATACCCTTGTACAGGGCCGCTGCCGTCTTCAAAGGTCCCGTTCATGTTGTTGAATTCCTTGCTGCCGGTGCAGTACAGCGGGTAGGTGTAGTTGAGGGTGTCGGGATACCCGTTGATGATGACTTCCTGACCCAGGTTGAAATTATATCCTCCGGGCATCAACTCATTGACATTGTAATATCCGTTGTTTTGCCCGCTCCATCCGAAGTTGAAATGAAAAAAGCAGGTATCCTGGTAACCATCGCACACAAACGCATGCCCGTCGGTATAGGGTACTGACCAGCCGGCATAGTACATGGGAATCTTGCGGTCGAGGTGTGACATCAGCAGGCTGTCCCATTCCAGAGAAGTGCTGTCACGAAAAACATATTGAGTCTGGGGGCTGTATTTAAAGTACGTCCGCATCGACCAGGCGGCTTTGTGATTATACATGCCGGAGCCATTGGGTCCGTATACCAGGTCGCAGGATACTCCCAGATGATACAGTAGCTGCGCGATAGAGAGATTTTCTCCGGTGGCTTCGTCCGTCATGGCATTCCAGTCGTAGGAGGAGTTGCCGAAGTCGACGCTCAGGGTCCCGTAGGTGGAATCCATGTAACTGTATGAGCCGGTTCCGGTGAGGGGCCATCTGAAGTAATACATCACTTGTCCCATGGCCGTCGGGACGCATCCGGCGTACGCATGTCCACCCGGTCCGGCCGGGTCGGACGGACACATAGCATTGTACGGGCTGTCCTGATTCCAGTTGGAAGTGATCAGGGGGGCCACCGAACGGAGATCGCGGGAGGGGGCAGGGTTGAGCAACCGATCCGGCAGGGGAGAAAGTTGTTGATCACGGGCCAGGGCGATCTGGTCTTCGTACTGCTTCATCCAGGCCACACACTGTTCAGGGGCATCTTTGACAGAGTAACTGCCCGCGAACGAATAAGCCAGCACCGGTGTGACGGCATCGCTGGCGGCGATGATGATCCATCCCTGAGGATTCAGGTTGATGATATAATACAGCGGGGAATCAGCCTCCGGAAATGGCAAGGTCTCTTTTACCGAATAGGTATAAGTGATGGCCTCTGCAGCGCTCACCGACCTGTCGGAGATGAAGCTCAACGCTCTTTTCTCTGCTGTTTTCTGCGGAACCTCGGAGGCGGTCAGAGGCAGCAACGGGAGCAGCAGGGCCATCAGGGAGATCATAAATTTTTTCATCATGAGAAGATTTATAAAAAAACAAAGGCGCAATAATCACTGCGCCTTTGCTTAGGGGCGGGTTATTGCTAACCCAAAGTTATGAAAAAACTATTGCACTACTACTTTCGTGATTTTAACTCCTTTTTCGCCGGACATTTTCAGCATATAGATGCCTTTGGCGAGGTTGGAGACATTAAGTTGTTTGTTATAAGAACCCTGGAATTTGCCAAGGTCTTCGGAATAGACGGTTTGGCCAATCGCGGAGACCAGATCAAGTCTGATAGACTGCATTTCGACGGCATTGAAGGTGATATTCAGCATGTCTTTGGCCGGGTTGGGATACACTTTCATAGCTTCTACTCCCTTGATGTCAGGGGTAGAGACGGTGATGGAGTAAGAGCAGCTCCATCCCTCGCCGCGGATATGATTGTTGGAATTGAAGATCATCAGGATCTGTCCGCTGGGTGAGGTGAAGGGTCCGGGAGGTGTGGTATATTCTCCGGATAAGGTAGCCAGCAGTTCGGCGCTTCCGAGGTCATAGATACTCAAAGCATCCGCATCCTGTTCTGTATTGAAGCTGTCGAAAGTGAGGGTCGCTGTTTCAGCATTTTCCGGTTTGATGTACCATTTGCAGGAAGAAGAGTTCCTGTACTGGAAGCGGCCGCTGCCGTCGTTGATGTCGCCTGTTGCTTCCGTCAGCGTGGTGGAGCCGGAGCAGAAGGAAACGAGGTTGGTTTCGAAGTCAGCCTGCCATCCGTTGGAGGTGTCGGCGACGCCGTCAGTCACGAAAGTAACGAGCATCTGCGGGCCGGTGGAACTTACTTCCGAAGGGATGCTGTTGCCGGAGAAGGAGGCGAGGAGGTTGGCAGAGGTGGTGGCGCCATCATAAATCCTGACAGAATCGCCGGCGGCTACATCAAAACGTTCGAAGTTCAGAATGATGTTCTGCACACTGTCGTCGGGGGCGATCAGCCAGCTGCAGTTCAGGTTGGGCAGATAAGAAGCTTTGGGGCCGCTGCCGTCTTCGATGGAGCCGAAGTCGTAAGCATCCACGATCACCTGTCCGCTGCAGTTCGGCGGGTAGTTGGAACCGGGTTCGGCATTGATAGTGGCTGTCTGGTTCTGGTTGAACAGATATCCACCCGGGTTCAGGTTGGTCAGCAGGAAGTATCCGTTGTCGGATCCGCCCCATCCCCAGTTCATATGGAAATAGTCGGTGCCCTGATAACCGTCGCATATCCAGGCATGTCCGCCGCCTGATCCCGATCCTGAATACTGAATGGGGCATTTGGCGTCGAGGGAACCGCGGAGAGCAGCTTTCCAGGTGTTATTATAGTAGTAAATTTTTTCGATGAATTCAGTAGAGCTTGCATATTTGAAATAATTCTTCAGAGCTACGGGAACCGAGGAGGAAAAAGCCCCTGATGCCTCCGGAGAATAGTTCATGTCAACAGAGATGCCTCCGTGCCAGCAAAGAAGAGCCATCGGGTCGCTCTGTCTGAAAGAGCTGCCGTTCTTGCCATGGTTGTCCATCCCGTTCCACTCATAGGTGGTGGCGCCGAAGTCGGCACACTGTGCGCCATAGCTCGGGGTGGGATAGATGCAATGCTGACCCTGGCCTGTTTCGGGGAAACGCCAGTAATACATGAGTTGTGTCATGGAGGTGGCAACACATCCAACGACCACATGACCGTTGGCGCCGGCAGGATCGGAGGGACACATAGCATTCCAGGGGAAGGTTTGGTTCCACTCGTTATCGTTGAGCAGCGGAAGCAGATCTAACGTTCCGCGAAGATTCTGAAGTTGTGAGGGACTGCTGACCATCAGGCGAGTCCATTCGTTGACCGTGCTTTCTTCGGCCGGGGCCTTATCAGCATAGCTGGCCCGGATCTGGTCACGGTAATGACCCATCCAGTATTCCAGATTGGCCGGCATATTCTCGGTCGAAAAGGTTCCTTTAAAAGAATAACCAATAACAGGCCAGGAGGCATCATCAGCGGAAACAATGACGAATCCCTTATCACCATTGAAGTTGAAAACGTACCACATCGGCTGTCCATTCTCCGAATCGGTCATTTCACTCGTGATGACGATGGAGTTGTATGCTACATCCTGGTACTGATTGATTCGTTCGAAATAAAAGTTTTTCCCGACTACGCGGGCATCCCTTACATCTACGACAGCGGCCCGGGCTGAAAAGCCGGAGATCACTATCAAGGCGAAAAACAATGCGAAAGCTTTTTTCATTCGTTGGTTTGTTAAGTTATGGATGTTACAAAAATACTAAAAAAATCAATTCCCTGAATATATTTCAGAAAGTCCGGGCAGGACCGTCACGCAATCTCCGGGATTCAATTTTTCTTACCTTCGCCCTGAAAAATCTGAAATGATGAACATACTGATCAAAAACATAAAAGAGCTTGTCGGCACAGAGCAAACACCGCGGCTGAAGGTGTCGGGAAAAGAGATGTCGCAACTCCATACCATCAAAAATGGCTGGTTACTTACCGGCGACGGCCATATCTTGGATTTTGGCCCCGACCCTGTTCCCGAAGCGGTTGCCGGCATGCCCGGACTGACCATCGTGGATGCCGGGGGAGGAATGGTTTTTCCTTCCTTCTGTGATTCGCACACCCACCTCGTTTACGCGGGCAGCCGGGAGATAGAGTATATCGATAAGATACGCGGATTGAGTTATGAAGAGATCGCACGGAGGGGAGGGGGAATCCTGAATTCGGTGAAGCGTCTTCATGATACCTCCGAAGAAGAACTGACTGAGCAGGCGATGTCGAGGCTCCGGGAGATCATCGGCTTGGGGACAGGAGCTGTGGAGATCAAGAGTGGATACGGACTTTCGCTGGAAGATGAGCTGAAGATGCTGCGGGTGATCCGGAGGCTGAAAGAGCTTTCCCCCCTGAAGATCGTCGCCACTTTCCTCGGGGCTCATGCCGTGCCTGCCGCCTATGCCGGCCGTCAACAGGATTATGTGGATGCCATCATCAGTGAGATGATCCCGGTGGTGGCGGCGGAAGAGCTGGCCGAATATATAGATGTGTTCTGCGATCAGGGCTTTTTCACCGTGGAAGATACAGACCGGATCCTCAACGCCGGGATGAAATACGGACTCCGGCCCAAGATGCATGCCAATGAACTCGGTTACTCCGGAGGTATCCAGGTCGGCGTGAAATACAACGCCTTGTCGGTAGATCACCTGGAATGCACCGGTGACGAAGAGATAGCAGCGCTGCGCGGTTCCGATACCATGCCCACCATTCTTCCGGGGGCGGCTTTTTTCCTGAACATGCCGCATGCCCCTGCCCGCAAGATGATCGATGCCGGTCTGCCGGTGGCCTTTGCCAGCGACTTCAACCCCGGCTCCTCGCCTTCGGGCAATATGCAACTGGTGCTTTCCATGGCCTGCATCAACTACCGTCTTCTTCCGGAAGAAGCCATTCAAGCGGTCACCCTCAACACCGCTTATGCCATGGGCATCAGCGAAGATTATGGCTCCATCGCAAAAGGAAAGGTGGCGAACCTGTTCATCACCCAACCCATTCCTTCGCTCGAATTCATGCCCTATGCTTTCGGAAGCAATAAAATCCGGAAGGTCATGCTGAATGGACAGATGATCTGAGTCATTTCTTCAGATGGAACCATACCTCAAACTCACTCAGGGGAGTGAATTTGGAACGTTTCCAGGAGAGTATCGTGCCGGTGTCGGTTTTCTCCGTGCCATCGGGAGTCATGGAGGTGGAATCGATCACGACGACATTCTCGTCATACCTGAGGGTGTAACCGGCCGATGACAACATCCCCTGCCAGTATCCGGCCTGCATTTTCATCGGGTACATGAAATACTTGCCGTTATGGTCGTCGATGTACGAAATCCGCAGTTTCTTTTGTTCATTCGGTCCGAAGGGTACGGAGAAAAACAGTCCGGCTGGTTGACTCCGCGTGTGGGTGATCGGGTTATTGCGCGTGATGTCAAAGATGATCAGGGTGTCGCGCAGCAGCCCTTCTTTACGCAACGGCATTGGCACAAACATCACCTGGCTGAGATCAAAACCGGAGTTGCTCCGGAGGGATAAAACAGCGGTTGTCTCCACATGTTTGGCATCAAGTTTGAACGTGACATCCTCGCCAATCAGATCGACTTTCTGACCATACATAGAGAGGAATGCGCTCATCAGTACTAATATCAACTTCATCCGTTTCATAGCATAAATGCTTCAATTCCCTAAATATACAAAAATTGAAGCCGGATGTCAAGAAAAATGCGCGAATACGCCACGTTGTAAGTGACTTATCCGCGCATTATCCGAGTTCAACCGGATGAGTGGATGTTACCGGATCACTTTCAGCGCTTCATCAGTAGCCTTGATCAACGGTTGTATCGAGATTTCTTCTCCGACGGCCTGTTTCATCCATAACTGCGGGATGAGTCTTCCCTGCGAGAAGATGCGAAGTGATTCATCGGCGAAGTTTTTCCCTTTCAGGAAGCCTTCCAACTGAAAATCGATGAGGTGTCCCACCGGGTAGTTCGACAGGTACAGCGGGTTGTCGATCATGTGTGAATAGATGGCCAGGATGGGGCAGTCTTTCACTCCGAAGGCATCGGCATAGTATTTGTTCCAGACTTCGGTAGCTGTTTTAATGACGGTCTCTTTCAGCTGTTCTTTGGTGGCGTCGGGATGATCATAGAGCCATTTCCATACCTGCATATCCACCAGCGAGACGCCCATGATCTCAAAGCATCCCCAGAAGCTGTCGAGGGTGGTCATCGATTCTTTGTTCGGATCATTTTCTTTCATGCCGAGCAGCTCGAGATCGCGTTTCTGGAAGGTAAAAGCATAGGCTTCTGTACAAGCGGTGTTGGGGACCCCCTGCATCAGGTAATTATCTACGAAATAGAGGGAGATGGTCTGTTCCACGTTGTGCCCGAGTTCATGGATAGCGATGTTATAGCCTTTATAGTCCATGCCTTCGGCGCCGATACGTGTACGGAGATGCGCTTGGTCGCCTTTCATCATAGCTCCCCAGGCATGACCCGAGCCGCGGGCGGGATCAACGGCGATGTGAGAGGCGATCTCTTTGGCTTTGTCGGGTTTAAATCCCAGTTTAATCAGGATATTCGGGATGTCGGCTTCAAAGGCAGCGGTGTTGGGGTATTTGGCTTTCGTAAGTTTATCGAGCGCCGATTGGTCCATGGTGCTGCGCGATTTGAATCCATCGTACCAGATGTCGAAGGGTTGTAACGGACGTCCGAGCCGTTTGCTGATCAGATCGGCGACCTGCTTGACCTGAGGGGAAGAGCAGAATTCGGTGAATAATTTCTCGACCTGATCCTGCGGTATCTCCATGGTGCCGTCAAAAGCGCGCATGATATAAGTGGGATAGATTGGCGTGAAGGGATCCACGGCTTTCAGCGCATGGAAATTGTCGAGCAACACCTGGTACCGGGTGTCGGGTTCCGGGTTGGAAGAGAAGGCTGCCCCATTCTTATACGTTTTGTTGGTGAAAGGATTCCACTGGATGGAAGGATTGTCGATCACGCTGTCGGGGATATCCTGTTTGATGATGTGCAGCATCACTTCGTAGATCATCTTTTGTTTCAAAAGGCCTTCTTCTCCTTTATTGTAATTGGCTTTTAACTCGTCGCGGAGATTCCAGTGGGAGATGAGTTTCATGTTCTTGTCAAAATGGGTTTGCATCTTATCATCGACGAGGTTGCCTACGTAGATGTTGTAGTTGGAGATGTAGTTATCGGCAGCGGTAAGAGCGTCGGCTGTTTTCTGGCTGATATCGGCGGGGATGCGAGCTGTGAAGAGGTCTCCCATACGGGCATAAGCCCATTCCTGACGGCTCCAGGCGGCGCCCGATGCTTCTTTCTCTTTTAACGTCCACGAAGGGAAATTCAGGATGGTGATGAAGGCGATCTTGTTTCCGAAGAAATCATCGTTGAAATGAGAGGTGGGATCATAAGCGCCGAAGATCTCATCCACGTCCAGCATCTCGCCGATGGAAAGATGCATGCCTCTTTTCAGATCCAGGCTGATCATGTTGAACCGCCCGAAGAGCGCCTCATAGTTCTGGGAAAGACGTTCGAACAGGATTTGTCGTTGCTGATCGTCGCCGACAAAATATTTTTCGCACAGCGATTCAAAATCCTTGACAGTCCCGTCATGTTGGGTCCACAGGGCAGCGACCTGCGTCACGCCTTTTTCGATGCGGACTTTGGCGGCATTGCCGTAGTGATTGGTGAGGTTGGCGATGACAGAATCGGTGGTGGCTTGCGGGATGAAGTGCGACACTTGGTCTTTTTTTGCTTCTTTGCACTGGGTGAAGCAAAGAGCCAGTGGCAGGGCCAGGATGGTCAGTATTCTTTTCATGGTGCAGGGATTGGGTTTATGTAAACAAATGTATAACAATTTTTCCGGCTTTTTTTAATTAGAAACACGGAGGAAAAGAGGATTAAACTGAGGCCTCAGAGGATTATTCTTTTTATCCCATCCCTGAGATGAAGAACATTGAAATTAATAAGCAGACCCAAAGGGAATCCTCCTGTTTTTAAGTAGGTCAGTACTTGTGCCCGATGAATAGGATGTAATACGTTAACAGACTTGACCTCAACAACAATGGTATTTTCCACCAACAAGTCAAGCCTATAGCCACATTTGAGTTTAATGCCTTCGGATATCAGAGGTACAGGCTTTTCTTTTTCCACCCATAAACCGGTTTCCTGCATTTTGTGGAATAAGACATTTTTATAGGATGATTCCAGAAGACCGGGGCCCAACTGTGTATGTACCTTCATGGCAATTCCAATAATTTTCCCCGATAAAATATTTAATTCCATGATGATTTGTTTTCCCTTAATCCGGATTGAAGGTGAAAGGTAATGCAGGAATGATTTTTTCCTCTTTGACCTCATTCTGAAACTCCCTTTACTCTGTGTTTTTTTTCCTAAGTTTGCAGCTCAAAACCTCATAAAATGCGACAGCTTATCGAATGTGTCCCCAACTTCTCCGAAGGGCGCGATATGAATGTGATCAGGCAGATCACCGACCAGATTGAAACCGTAGAAGGTGTGAAACTCCTGGATGTGGATCCGGGCGCTGCCACGAACCGTACTGTTGTGACGATGGTAGGGTCTCCGGAAGCAGTGATTGAAGCGGCTTTCCGCTGCATCAAAAAGGCAATGGAAGTGATCGATATGAGCAAACATAAGGGGGAACATCCCCGGTTTGGCGCTACCGATGTTTGTCCGTTTGTTCCTGTTTCGAACATCACGATGGAAGAAACGGTGGTTTATGCCCGTAAGCTGGCTGAAAAGGTAGGTAATGAACTGGGTATTCCTGTTTTTTGTTACGAGAATGCGGCTTTCACGGAAGAACGGCGCAACCTGGCCAACTGCCGTGCCGGTGAGTATGAAGGTCTTCCCAAGAAACTGACCGACCCGCACTGGAAACCCGATTTCGGGCCTGCTGAGTTTCTTCCCCGGACCGGAGCAGTCGCCATCGGCGCTCGCGATTTCCTGGTAGCTTATAATATCAACCTGAACACCACTTCCACCCGCCGTGCCAACGCGGTGGCTTTTGATATCCGCGAAAAAGGAAGACCCGTACGTGAAGGAAATTCTGTCACCGGAAAGATTAAAAAAGACCAGGATGGGAATGATATCTGGCAGCCCGGGTTGCTGAAAGCCTGTAAAGCCATTGGCTGGTACATCGAAGAGTACGGGATCGCCCAGGTTTCCATCAACCTCACCAACATCAGCGTGACGCCGGTGCATGTGGCTTTCGAGACGGCCAACGAATGCGCCCGGCAACGCGGTATGCGGGTCAGCGGTTCCGAACTCGTCGGACTCATCCCGCTTCGCGCCATGATTGATGCCGGAAAATATTTCCTGCAGAAACAGAACCGGTCGGTGGGCATATCCGAAGAAGAAATCATCAAAATAGCTGTGAAATCACTCGGACTGGATGACCTCCGGCCCTTTAATCCCCGCGAAAAAGTCATCGAATATATCCTCGAAGATCAGGACCCGTCGCATAAAAAGCTCCTGGTCAACATGACGGCCAAAGGCTTTGCCAACGAAACGGCTTCCGAATCACCTGCCCCCGGCGGTGGCTCCGTCTCTGCTTACATCGGATCCCTGGGCGCCTCCCTGGCTACCATGGTGGCAAATCTCTCTTCGCACAAGCCCGGCTGGGATGACCGTTGGGCCGAGTTCTCCGGATGGGCCGAAAAGGGACAAAAAATAAAAGATGAGCTTCTCTACCTGGTGGATGAAGATACCCGCGCTTTTAACAAGATCATGGATGCCTTCGGATTACCGAAAGGAAATGATACCGAAAAAGCAGCCCGTACCGCTGCCATCCAGGAAGCAACCAAATACGCCATCGAGGTGCCCTTCCGGACCATGAAAAAAGCGTACGAGTCTTTTGAGATCATCAAAGCTATGACGGAAATTGGTAACCCGAACTCCGTCTCGGATGCCGGTGTGGGAGCTTTGTGCGCCCGCTCGGCTGTCATCGGAGCATACCTGAATGTACGGATCAATACCGCGGGATTAAAAGATAAAACCTTCGTGGAAAAGATCCTCCGGGAAGCAGAGGAAATCGTTGCCAATACCCGAAAAGCAGAAGAAGATATCCTGAACCTTGTTATGCAAAAGATAGGGTAAACAAAGCCCTTCCTTTCCTTTTTCTTCCGGCTTCAGACACTGAAAAAAAAAGACCCGCTCATGGAGAACTTCAGTGTTTGGTTGGTAGCCTGGAAGTACACTGTTGGTTGCAGAGCGGGTCAATCCTTAATACAATTACAAAAGCATACACACCAAAGGTAGGGTGCTTCGTTGTTCAAAAAATGTATTATACGTAGATTTTAGTAACAAGGTTACTAACAATCAGCCTGATCATTAATCTTTGATACATCTGGTGAAGAAAGCATTATTCCGATGCGAGGGATAATACGACACCGACGGGTTAAATTCATTCATGCCGTGAGCCCAGGCTTTTTTCGGACCGTGCGAGGTCGATGACCAAAACATGACCGCAAAGGTACTGAAATCCCACTGCACGTTGTTAAACCGGGTCCCGAGCAGGAAAGCGTCGAAGCCGGAATAACCGGTGTTTTTCAGCGGACTGCCGGCAAAGCCGTTGCTCACGTAGAAGTTGAACAGGTTGGTCCAGTCGGTTTCCGTCGGGACGTGCCATTCGGGAGGACAGAGACCCTGAGCCCCGTCTTTGGCTTCGTACTTCATCAACTCATCCCACTGGTACATGCCACCGAGGGAAGTACAATTGGCCGTGTTGT